>Ga0210044_10000505_pt1 | contig 59278 bp, 38 predicted proteins | sample CryGey13umfilter_2_FD_183959 | JGI IMG/M metagenome (GOLD analysis project Ga0210044, IMG submission 183959) | Groundwater microbial communities from aquifer in Utah, USA - Crystal Geyser 4/9/14 3 um filter (SPAdes) (version 2) | ecosystem: Environmental > Aquatic > Deep subsurface >...
AGGAATTCTTCAAAAATACCGGCATGTTGTTGATTACAGAAAAAAGAAAGTCATTGGGGGTCCGGGGGACAAAGTCCCCCGGCGGGTCAGGGCAGAGCCCTGCTTCCCTGAAAGGCCACGCTCATAGGCACGGACACATGTGAAGCGTTACACTAGAGAAACGGCATTTCTGGGCGAGGATCTGGCGCCTTGGTCGAAACTGAGCGTGCAACGTTGTGGCTGGTTTCACAGCCAGCCAATGGCTGACGCTGGCCAGCCGGTGACGATGCCGCGCGGAGCTCGCGATCTCCTCGAGGAGGGTGCGGGATTCGCGGTCCAGAATGACTTCGCTGAGTCGCACAGGTGCTCGAACCTGCGAGCGCGGCCATCTTGGCCGCCCCGCCGGGCGGGCGCGAACCTGCGCTCAACGAGGGACTCTTGGTGACGTGGGTGGCCCAGCCGCTACTCTGCCGCTATTCTGCCGCGCATGTACGGCAACCTCTACGACCAGCAGCACCAACCCTATCGCCACCAGCAGTGTGGGCTCTGCAAAGGCTTTGGCGCGCAGTACAGCCAGCGCTCCCGCTTGCTGGCCGGCGCCGACCCTTCCCTGCTGCTGATGTTGGTCGAGGCCGTCGCGCTGGAGCCGGCCCCGCGACTGAAGAGTCGCTGTCCCCTGCCCCCTTTCCACCTGAAGCAGGTCCTCGACCCGGCTTGGCCACCTTTGCAGGCCGTGCTCGCCTTCCAGCTCTTGCTGCTCGACGAGAAGCGGCTCGACGACCGCCGCGACGGCGACCGCTGGTCGGCGCGCGCGGTCGGCTGGATGTTGCGCGGAGACCTGCGAGAAGCCAGGAGACGCCTGGCTGAGATGGGCTTCGACGGGGAGCTTTTCCACACGACGTTGGCCGCGCAGGTCGATGTCGAAGCGCGGCCGTCGACCAGCTTCGACGCATTGGCGGCGCCGACCGGCCGCGCGTTTGCGCAGATGGGGCGGTTTCTCGCTGGGCTGGTTGACCCTGGCCCCTTCCCGCCTGCCCCCTCCACCGAAACGGGAGAGGGGGAGTCCAGCGTCTGCGGGCATCGTAGGGAGTGCGCTGGGCAATCGCTCCCCGCGAAGGACACCGCAAACCCACATCTCACCCACGAAACCTGCCCCTCTCCCGTTTCGGGGGAGGGGGAGGAAGGGGGTGGGAGCCGAATCCGTTCCAGCCTCGAGGCCTTCGCTGAACAGCTCGGCCGCTGCTTGGTCCTCGTCGACGCTCTGGTCGACCTCGAGGACGACCGACGCCGCCGGCGCTACAACCCGTTCGTCCAGGTGCTGGGCGACTTCTCGCCCGCCAGCATCGGCTACGCCAGACGCCTGACGGTGGGCTGGCTGGCCGAGCTGCGACGGCGCTTTGAGGCGCTCCCCTTGCGCCGCTATCGACCGGCGCTGGAGCGCAGCGTGCCGCGCCACCTCGAAACCCGAGCGGATAAGGCCCTAAAGGCACTTCCTACTTCGTCGACGGTGTTGCGTCTCGCGGGGGTGTTATGAGCGGATCGCCAGAAGTGACTCGAGGGGCGCTGGTGCAGGCGTTGGGACGGCTGGGGGGGCGAGCGACGCTCGGCGACCTCATGGGCGCCACCTCGCTGCCCGCGGGCGAGATCGAGGCCGAGATCCTCAACGCCATCGCGGGCGTGGAGGGCAGCGTCGCGGTCGATGAGAATGGGGCGCTGCTCTATTCGCTGGAGCGCCGCCGGGCGCATCCGCCCGAAGCATGGCGCACCGCTTGGCGCGTGTTCATCAGCATCCTCGAGCTCACTTACACCGTCGGCCTCTTGGTTTTCCTGCTCGCGTACTTCGTCTTCTACCTCGTGCTCGCCCTGGCCATCGCCATCGCGGGCTTGGCCCTCCTGGCTCGAGGCGGCGACTGCGATTGCGACTGCGGCGGCTGCGATTGCGACGGCTGCGACTGCAAGGGCTGCGACGTCTGCGACGGCTCGGCCTGCGCCTGTGCCAGCGGCAAGACGGCCAAGGCAGCGCCAGAGTCGGACAATAAAGCAGCGCGCGTGAAGCAACGCAAAGAACACCGGGAGCAGCGCCGCGAGCTGCGGACGGAGCGCGTAAGCTTGAAGCGGCAGCGGCGCATAGACCGTCTGGGCAGCCTGCGCAAGCGATTTGGGCTCACGGCCTACAAGGAGGCGCTGGGCGTCCGGCTCGAGCGGGAGGTGATCACCGAGGATCCGCCCCTGGCGCGCAAGGTCTTCGAGTACATCTTCGGACCACGGCGCGCGGTGGAGGACCCAGAGGCCGAGACGCGCAACGTGCTGGCCTTCATTCGCGACAACAACGGGCGGTTGTGTGCGGCGGACGTCGTGGCGCTCACTGGCGCCACCTTGGAGCAGGCCGAGGCGCGCGCCCTGCAGCTCGCCGCCAGCTACGAAGGCGACATCATCGTCAGCGACGAGGGCACGCTGATCTACGTGTTCGCGACCTTGGTCACCACGGCGGCCGAGCGCACCGAGGTCCTGGACTGGGTCATGGAGCAAGGCCGCGTCAGCGTCGAGACCTTCGCGGAGCACTTCGCGCTGACGGCCGCCGAGGCGCGGGCCAGGCTGTCGAACTTGTCGGCGTTCGTGGGCGGACGTGAGGAGCACGAGGCCGAGAGCGTCTTCGTCTTCGGCGAGGCACAGGTCGGCGACAAGGTCGAGCAGCTGCGCACGAACAACGCGGAGCTGCGCGAGTACACCTACGCCTGGGAGCGACTGGAGAAATCGCCGGCGATCCTCGGCGTCCCCAACGGGCGCTCGGGCTGGATCGTGGCGCTCAACACGGTGAACCTCATCGCGTCGGTGATTCTCATGATGGTGCTCGAAGACGCCGACGGCGGCACAGTGTGGATCTTCGAAGAGGCCTGGGGCCCGCTGTTCTCGCCCACGACCGACCTCTGGGTGCTGGGCGTCATGCCCTTCTTCTTCTCGGCCGGCGTGTTCTTGATCCCCATCGCTCGCACGCTCTGGCGCAACATCACGGACCGAGGGCGGCTGAGGCGCAATGCCCACAGGGTCTTCCTGTTGGCCCTCTTCAACGTCCTCGATGAGAGCGACCACGTCGAGGCCAAGACCGTCCATCGAACGCTCTATGGCGAGCGGCCGCTGGGCCCCCTTAAGGAGCTGCGCAAGCACCTCGCCTGGGCGGCGCGGGCGTTCGACGGCAGCATCGACGAGGAGGCAGGACTCACGGACAAAGGCTACACCTATGTCTTCGAGAGGCTGCACGCCGAGGTCAAGTGCTCCGAGCGGGAGCGCGAGGCGGTCAACCTCGAGGGGCTGCAGGTCGGCGCCCTCGTCTACGATTCGAACAAGTCAGACTAGTGCCCGTCCGGAAATACCCCATCTGCGGCGTCGCCTTCCTCCCTCGCTCCTCGGCGTACCGGTGCGTGGCCTGCGTCGCTCGGTCGTCGGCTCCTTGCACCTGGGGCATTTCCGAACGGGCACTCACGAGATGTCCTTTGGGAAGAGTTCAGAGTTCGGTCGCATTTTCCACCGATCTCAGCAAAACACGCCATTTCAAGATGGACACCAGACTAGAAGCGGCGAGACGCCGGTCCGCCCGGCCCGCAGGGCCGGGGTGAGGCCGAAACCGGTCTGTTGGCATCACGCCTGACGGGCCCCCTGAGAGGAGGGGGGAGCTATTGGCGGATGCGTAGCAAACAGAGCTGTACAAACTCCAGGAAGCGGCGAGACGCAGCTTCTAGTCTGCGCGGCGTCTTAGGGAGTGCTTTCGGAGCCGACGAAGTTCAGCCCGCCTGGGTAGGCGTAGGAGACTTGCGGTCCGAAGCCGTAGGCGACGATGCCGAAGGGGCCGTCGCCCTCGAGGGAGTGGCTGCCGACGTTGACGGAGACGCCGGCCGTCTCCCAGGCGCCCGAACCGATGGACGTGAAGGAGTTGCTGACGGCGACGCCGTCGATGCGCACCTCGACGCCGGGCTGGCGGGTGATGGTCACGTAGTTGGTGGTGAAGCCCGCGGGCGTGAGCAGGGCGTAGTCGCTGCGGTAGCGGGCGGTGGGGACGGCCAAGACCAGGGCGGGATCGCCTGAGCCCTCGCTGGTGGCCTGCCCGGAGACGAGGAGCTGCGCGACGCTGAGCTTGCCGGTGCCCTGGACCTCGAAGTTCTGGTCGCTGAAGAAGGTGACGAACTGCCCGGCGTTGAGCATGATGCCGTTGGCGTCGGGCTGCGGCGGATTGGTGGTGATGACGTTGCCGTCCATGGCGGAGACGATGAACCAGTAGTCATTCTTGACGCCACGCCCGGGGCTGAGCGCAGCGATGTACTCGTTGGCCCAGGTGTTGACCGGGAAGAGCTGCTCTTCGAGGTGGTCGGCGCAGCAGGCGTCGACGCCCTCTTCGGCGACGACGGCCTCTTCGTGTCCTGTGAAGACGGCGATGGGCTTGTCGGAGGTGATGTGGGTGCCGGTCAGGTCGTTGAAGCCATTGAAGAGGTTGGGATCGAGCGCCTCGAGGTTGAGCACCTCGCCGAAGTTCAGGGTGAACGTGGCAGGGATCCCCGCGGCCCATCCGGGGAGGGTGACCCCCGGCTGAATTCTGGCCGCCGGCTTGATGGTGACAGTGGTGGTTCCGAGCTCGGTGGCGAGCATCGTGACGTAGCCGTGCTGCGGGTCAGGGCAGAACTCTGGCGAGATGCAAGGCAGCGGCGCGGTCGGCCAGCCGACGACGTAGTAGTCCTGTCCAAGGACGTTGCGCGGCAGGAGCAGCGACGCGTCGTTGCTGAAGACGGCGACGTTCTCCAGCGGATTGAACTGGTGCACGGAGACCGGGATCGACGAGAGGATGTTGATGGAGTTCGAGGTGATGGCTGTGCCCGAGATGTCGAGGCGAGGCATCTGGAAGGCCTTCGCCGAGCGCGCAGGGACGATGGGATCGGGCACGTTGATGGAGACGCCGACGGCCGGAGACTGGAAGATGACGGTCGCCGGGGCCCCGTGCGGATTGGAGATCACGACGGAGTGCGGCACCTCGTCGGGTTTCGGGTTGGTCATCGGGTCGTGGTAGTTGTCCAGGTCCAACGTCCAGTACTCGCAGCCGATGTACGACGAGACGTACTTTCCGTATTCGCAGGGCGTGTGGCAGTAGCGGTCGCTGCAGACCGTAGCGGCCGGGCAGGCCACCGGAGCGCCATAGGCAGACCCGTCGGCGTTACAGGTCTTGATGCTGCTGCCATCGGCGCATTCGGGCTGGTTGGGCATGCAGACGTAGTCGTTGCAATAGCCGCCCATGCAGTGCAGTCCGGTGGGGCAGTCCTCCGGCAGCTTCGAGGCCCCGTCGGGCTGGCAGACGAACACGGCGTCATCGGCGGCGCAGCCCATGACCTCACCCGGGGTGCACTCACCGACATCGGTGGCGTCGAGCACGAAGGCGTCCCGAGTGTCGGTGACCAAGGTGGTCTCGGACTGATCGGGGTCGGCGTCGACGGCGTCGGCGCTGAGGTCGCCGTTGGCCACGTCGGACGGCCTCAGGTCGTCGTCGCTGCCCTTGGGATCACTCTTGGCGTTATCGCCACAGCCAGTGTGGAGCACGAGGAGCACGAGGAACGCGGTCAGCAGGGCGGTCTGGAGTTTCATGTCGATCTCACGGCTCTCGAGAACAGACTCAACAGCGAGCGGTCTCAAAATGTGAAGGGACGGCGCAAGGTCCCGAAGGCGCTTTGAACTGGGTTCGCGGGCGACACTGTAGCGCCTTTGCGACCAGGATGCCATGAGCTTTTCGTCACCCGAAGAGGCGGGGATCTCCCAGTCCGCGGGGGCGCGCTTGCTCGAACCCGAAGTTTCGTCTATCGCTCTTCGTTGCTTTGGCCCTTTGACACTTGGATTCGGTGAGGAGCGCATCATGTTCAGCCCGCGGGGGACTGCATTTCGGTGGCCTTTATTCTTGTTTGTCCTGGGTGCGCTCGCTCTCTCGGGCTGCGACGACACGCAGACCAACGCCATCGACACGAGCCCCGGGTTCGAGGACCTGACTCCGCCCGACGTGTGGGACGCGGGGAACAACCCCAACGGCTGCAGCTATGGCTACGGCGAGGGCTGCCCGACGCAAACGGTGGACTGCGAGCTGTCGCCGTGCGGCCACGGGCTCTGTGTGAGCGGTGGTCTGGGCGCGGACACCTGCCTCTGCGACGAGGGCTACGCCGGGCTGCTGTGCGACGGTTGCGCAGCGGGTTACGAGACGAGCGGCCTGATTTGTGTAACGGCGACCGGCGCGTGCGCGACGGCTCCGTGTGTTTTCGGCACCTGTCGTCCCAGCGGCGAGAGCTTCGTGTGCGACTGTCACGCGGGGTACACGGGCTCTCTGTGCGCCGCGTGTGCGGCGGGCTATCACGCGTCGAACCTGCAGTGCGTCCCAGACTGAGGGGGTTGGCAGGGCTTTGTGGGCGCCGGGGGCTGGCTCAAGCGACCTTGCCGGCGCCCGGTCGATGTGGTAGGGTCCGCCGCCGGTTAGTCGTGCCGCAAACTCGCGTTAATACGCTGAAATCATAGTTAATTTCGGCTTCGCAGGTCATCGACCAGAGCGCTTCGTGACCGATGACCGGGGCCGATGGTGTGCGTTGTGTGTGCGTGTCTGGCCTGGCTCTTCAGCAAACTGTGCCGACTCCCTCAGGGGCAATAGATGCGTCTCTCCGAACGTAGGTCGACCCGCCGCCTAGACTACAGCATCGCTGCAGTGCTGGGTCTCATTTTTCTGTTCCTCGGACTGGGCGGACCTGGGTTTTGGGAGCCATGGGAGAGCGGCCTGGTGCAGTTGGCTGAGTTCAGTAACAGCCACTGCTCGAACGCCGCTTTCTTCTGGGTCCCGCAGACCGAGAACCACTTGGTGTACAAGCCGCTGGCGCTGATCTGGAGCTTGATCGGCGTGCAGCACCTCAGCGCCCAGCCGACCGAGTTCCTGCTGCGCTTGCCTGGTGCCCTCGTCGGGCTGACCTTGCTGCTGCTGACGTTCGCGTTGGTGCGGCGCTTCTTCAGCCGGGCGGCGGGGTTCTCTACACTGCTCGTGTTGCTCTCGACGCCGATGTTCGTCTTCGGCGCACGTCTCTTGTCGGGCGGGATCTGGACCATCGCTGCGGCCACCCTGCCGCTCGAGCTCTATCTCTTGAGCACCTACGCCGAGAGCACGGCGGTGCGGCGAGTCTACGGGGGCCTGTTTGGCGCCTCGTTCTTGTTCGCGTTCGTCGCCGGTGGGCTGTACCCCCTGTTCGTCGTGGTCCTTACGTTGATGGTGTTCCTGCTCTGGAAGCGGGACAAGGCAGTGCTCGCCGGCTTTGCCAACGCCGGAATGGCGGTCGGCATCGCCATCTCGGCGTTTGGCATCTACGGAGTCTTCAGCCAGTACCAGAAGTATGTTCCGTACGCTCTGGAGGACCGCATTCCGCTCACTCCGAAGCGAGTCGTCTCCGAGCTCTCCATCGATCGGGTCGAGAGCCTGGGGCTGCGCGACGGGGTGTTGGTCGGAACCTTCCCTGAGGACATGTGGGAGGTCGTCGGGGCCGAGCGCTTCGTGCTCTCGATCGACAACCAGACGCTCGGGACCTCGCTGTGGCGGGCCTGGCTGGCCGACCCTGCGGAGATGACCAAGCTCTTCAAGGCGATGGGCGATCGAGGCTGGCTCGGCGAGGACGGACAACCCAAGGAGTTCGGCCTCCCGCCCAGTGATCGCGGCGCCACCAAGGCGACGCTGCAGTTCTTCCTCAACGACCTCTACGATCCCAGCCAACTCTCGGCGCTCGACACCGTGACGGTGCGCTCCTCGGTCGGTGTGACGCCGAATCTGGGGATCGTGCGGACGAAGCCCGAGTCGCTCGACGCATTCTTGCTGCGGATTTCGAGTCCACTTCTGGCCCCGGAGCTGGTCGAGGAGAAGACGGCGGAGCTGACCAAGGAGCCGGGCCAGGGGAACCCACAAGCCTTGCCCGAGCCTGCACCGGGCGTGAAGGTCGTGGAGCTCGAGCAGGTGGGGACTGTGAGAAATGGCCAAGAGGTGACGCTGATTGGCCCGTCGGAAGAGGCGCCGGGCTGGAGCGAGATCGAACTCTCTGGCGGCAAGCGCGGCTTTGTGCGCTCTGAGATCCTGGAGAAGAAGGCGTCTATCAAGCACCTGGGTTTCGAAAACACGGTGCGGTTCATCGGCTTCGGGATGTTCCCGTGGATCCTGTTTGCGCCATTCGCCCTCGCCATGCTGATGCTGCGCCGCGTGCACGACCTGGCCGACGAGGTCGACATCGCTGGAGACGTGGGCGACTTCCTGCTGATCTTCTTGAGTTTGGCGGTGTTGGGGATGGATCTGGGCGCGAGCCTGCTGAGCAACACGGTCTTTCTGGGGGTGGTCCCTGCTGCGGTGTCCTGTGGTCTGCTGCTGGGGAGCAGCACGTTGTGGCAACGCATCGACTCGGCTCCCTTGCATCGCAAGTTCATCGGCGTGGTCGCCATGAGCCTTCTCGCTGTCCTGGTCCACGACTACAAGACGCATCCCTGGCTCTTCATCGAGTCCTACTTGTCCGAGCCGACGATGGATTGGGACAAGGACCTCGAGGTCATGATGCTGCCGTTCAGGCTGTTTCGTGTGGTCGTCGCGGTGCTCATCGCTGGCTATTTCTTTGGTGCCGTGGTGTTCAGCAATCGGATGGTCGGCAAGGCGATCGCCTTCATGCGATGGCGCTTCCAGGGCTTCTTCGCGAGGGTCGATGCGCTGGACAGCACGGCACCTTGGGAAGTCCTCAATCCCCAGCAGCGCGTCTGGAAAATCGTTACGCTGCCTTGGGATTACTGCTTGCGTTGGGTCGTGGTCGTGCTCTGGTTCGTGGCGCAGGGTTTCCGGCAGATTCGGCCGGCATTGTTGGCCATGGGGTTGGCGTTCGGGATCATGTCGGCGTTCGTCTACCTCCCCGCGATGAGCTACCACCTCACCCAGAAGAGCTTGCTGGAACGCTACACCGAGGTGGCGAAGGAAGGAGAGCCGCTCTTCAACCTCCAGACCGAAGCGCAGAAGAGCTGTAAAGTCTTCAGCGACTGCGAGAGCGGCTACTCCTGTGTGCGCGGCAAGTGCACGGCAGAAGCGACCAGCTTCTACCTGGGCAACATCGAAAACATTCGCGAGCCCAAGCTGATCGACCAAATGCTCGAGGACGGACGCATTTTTGCCATCATCCCCCGCAAGAAGCTGGCGCACGTCAACGCCGAATACCGCAAGAAGTTCGAACCCGGGAAGCGCTCGAATTTGGCGGTCCTCGACAGCCGCTCGAGCCGCTACCTGCTCGTCTCCGACATGCTTCGAGACGGTGAGCAGGACGAGAACTTCCTCAACGACCTGATCCTCAACAGCGAGCCGACCCCGGAGTACCGACCAAAGCAGCCGGTCCGCTTCACCAACGGCTTGGTGTTTCTCGGCTACGACCTCGCGCCGGACACCGTCGGCAGCGGCGAAGAGCTGACCATCACCTACTATTTCCAGGTGACCCGCGACGTGACCCAGGACTGGCAGATGTTCTTGCACATCGACTACCCGGGGAATCGTATCAACGGCGACCACTACCCGGGCGATGGGAACTTCCACACCAACACCTGGTTGGCGGGCGATTACGTCAAAGACGTGCAGAAGCTCGAGGTCGATCGGGGCTCCTCGGCCGGTCTCTACGAGCTGTGGTTCGGCTTCTTCTCGAGCGGCGACAACCGGCTGAAGGTCGAGAGCGGCGAGCGAGACGGGAAGGACCGCGTCAAGATGGGCATGCTCAAGGTCTCGGGCGGAATCTAGTGTAAACCGTCATGACTCTCCATGTTTATTGACTGCAAGGAGCGCCCCCCAATCCTCAGGAATTCTTCAAAAATACCGGCATGTTGTTGATTACAGAAAAAAGAAAGTCATTGGGGGTCCGGGGGACAAAGTCCCCCGGCGGGTCAGGGCAGAGCCCTGCTTCCCTGAAAGGCCACGCTCATAAGCACGGACACATGTGAAGCGTTACACTAGCGTTTGAATTCTATTGCCTCGCTTGCCCACGACCGAGTTTCACTTCGTTGCGATGCGGTGCGGTGCGAAAATCGGTCGTCCACTGGGCAATTCTGCAATCAGGAATCAGGCGGTTCGGCGCTGCGCGAGGACGCTGTGCATCCGGGCGAGAAGGTCGGCGACGTCGTCCTCTGACAACGTCTCTTCGAGGTGCACCGTGGCCTGCAGTGCCGCGAACGTCCGGCAGACCGTGAAGTCGCCCAAATCTCGCGTCGGAGGACCCAAGAGCAGCGTCGGGAGCCCCTCAAAAGACTCGATGTCGCCAATCGAGCCTTGATTGAGGGTTGGCGTCGGAGCATGCTCGTAGTCCGCGCTCAGGCCGGTCCACGAGGTCACCGCCCAGGGATCTCGGCTGAGCTCGTCGAGGGTTTGGGGACCGTCCCCGCGGGCGACAGCGACGGCATCTTTATGCGGCGGGTCACCAAAGAGCCCGCTCGCACCGAGCTCGGAGCGGAGCATCCGCTCTGCGAGCAGGAGCTCGAGCTGACGAATCGTGTCGACCCCACTGACGAGCACTCTGAACCCCCGTCTCTGCTGGGTGTGGAGCACGAGCAAAGGCAAGCGGTCCGGCACGGCGAGGAGACGATGAAGGTACTTGGCCCCGCTGTGATGGGCGGCAAGCTGGGCGACTAGGGCCTCGAAGGGGGTACGCCGCACACGCCGCCGGACCTCCGCGTCGCGACTCAGCATGGCGATGGCCGCCTGGCACCAGAAGTCCAGCGCGAACCATGCACTGGCGGCGTCTGGCTCTCGCTCGGAGACCGTGGCCAAGAGCGCTTCGTTGTCGAGAGGGTTGGCGTCGGTCGGCGCCAATGGCTGCAGCGCCACGACCTGCGCGTGGAAGCTCACGGCTCGCCGCAAGATGCCCGGGAGGCGCGAGAGCACAGAGCCGACGGACAGGTTGGCGGCGCCTCCGTTCTCCACCATCGTCGCGCCGAGCACCGCGGCGATCCCGGCGACACTGAAGTCGGCGACCTCGAGAGCCGGTAAGAGCCGACGCGAGGCGTCATCCAGCGCGGCTCGCTCGAGCCCCACGGTCGCCTCCAAGACGATGGCGGCAGCGCGGCGAGCCTTATCGAAGGTCGCCTCAGACGCGGTAACGACCGCAACAAAGTGAGCGATGGCCGTGCGGTAGTCGTCGACCGCGACCCCCTGTTCGTCCAGCGCGCTGATGGCCAACGCCGAGCCTCTCGCCGCGGCCCGCTCGAACCACTGGAACGCGGTCTCGAGGCAGCGCTCGACGCCGTCGCCGCGGCTGAACGCCACGCCGATGCAGTAGAGAGCGTCAACGTGTCCTCGCAGTGCGGCGCCTTGGTAGTATTTGAGCGCCCTGAAGTGATCTTGCTCCAGACCGACTCCGCGGCTGGAGCACAGCCCGAGTTGGTAGAAGGCGTCTGCGTTGTCGCGCTTTGCCGCGCGTTCGAAGCACTTGATGGCTCGTGGAACGTCCTTTTTCATACCGGCGCCACGTAACGCGCAACTGCCGAGAGCGACCAACGCCGCCGGCTGACCGAGCTCGGCGGCGAGGGTGTACCAGTGCACGGCTCGAGTCAGGTCGGGTTCGACGCCAATGCCGTTCTCCAGACAGTTCCCCAGGAGCAAGTGGGCTTCGAGATCGCCGTCGAGCGCTGCCTCCTCGTAGAGGGACGCGGCGGCGACTGGGTTCAGGGCGACGCCGGTGCCATCCTCGTAGCACATGCCCAGCAGGCACTTGGCTCCCCGGTGCCCACGCTCTGCGGCGCGGCGGTACCAGAGCACGGCCTGGCGCGGATCTTCCTCGACGAGGTCCCCGTCGGCGTAGCAGGCACCAAGGTTGATTTGGGCGATGGCGCTTCCCGCTTCCGCGGCTCGACGGAGCCAGGCCATGCCTGTTTCGGCACTGGAGCGTTCGAGCTGGCGGTGGAGGTGGGCGATGGCGAGTCGGCACATGGCGGCTGGATGTCGCGCCTCGGCTGCCGACTCCAGCAGGGTTTGCGCGCGAGCGACGTCGCCGAGGTCGCGGAGCAACTCAGAGAGAGAGAGCAGCGCCGGGAGGAAACCTCGATGGGCCGCCTCCTCGTAGCGCTGGACGGCTTTCTCTCGATCGACCTCGAAGCCCACACCGTGCTCGTGACAGAGGCCAATCAGCCAGGAGGAGGCGGGGTCTTCGGCCTTCACGCCGTGCCACCAAATCGAGAGCTTGAAGGCGGCGAGACGACTGAGCGTTGGAGCAATCCCAAGCCCGCGATCCGCGTCGTCTAGGAGGGCCTCTACGTCCTGTTCGATGTCTTGGGTGAGCTGCGGTGACACTCTGAAGGCTCCGGCTTCTGCAATGTGTTTCGATGCGACATGCGAACGCACGTCGGTGGAGTGAATGAAGCGATGCCACTGGACTCAAGGCGCAGCAGAGAGCGTGAGCACGCCATCGATGCTGAGGGCCGAAGGGGCAAAGGTGTAGCGGCTGGGTGTCCAAAGCAGCTTGACCTGCCCAACATTGATGGAGCGCTGGTTCAACACCGCTTGTGAGACTTGGGCGATTGCTCCGAGCAACTCGGCCTGCCGCCAGAGGGCAACCTCGATGAGGTGGACAAACCTATCGGTGTCTACGAGTTCGAGTTTCGTCAAGTGGAATTCGAACTTGCCCTGGTCGTTCTGGACGACGTCTGCGTCGCCTTTTAGGTCGGCCACGAAGCAGGGGGATGCGAGTCGCCACAGCTTCAAGTCCAGCGCTGCTCGAGAATGCTCGAGCTGCAGGCGTGTCAGGGTGAAGGCGTAGTCGCCGTCGGTCTGGGCGTGCCCCTGGTCGTCGTAGCGAGAGGGGATGGTGCCCTCTCCAAGGAGCACTTGCACGACGGCTTGAGGGAGCGCGGCCGCAAACACCCAGCGCAGCTCACCGTCCTTCACCTTGCGTCGCGCGGTCGAGGCGAGGAGCGAGGTGGGAGCGGTGTCGAGGCTCAACGCCTCGACCTCGAGGCTCAACGCCTCGACCTCGAGGCTCAACGCCTCGACCTCGAGGCTCAACGCCTCGACCTCGAGGCTCAACGCCTCGACCTCGAGGTTAAACATCAAGCCGAAGGTGAGCTGCTCGAGCTCGGGGTCGACCTCGATGGCGCCTATAGCGCCCTGCAGAGGCGAGTCGCCGAGTTGAATCGCAGGAAGGGTGAGGAGATCCAGTTCACCGAGGGTGTCCGTGAGGAGTGTGTTCGCGACGGAGTCGAGGGCTCTAGAGAGGGAAGCCCGGAGGGGCTTGGGGAGCTCGGACAGGGCCGTGTCGAGGACGAGCTCCGCGGCGTCCGGGAGATCGATGGAGAGCACGCTCTCGCCGGTGTCTTCGACCTTCGCCACCAAGGGAGCGACAGAAGCGAGGGTCGCCGTGCTGCTTAGGCTCTTGGGCAGACCGAGACCCTGTCGCGCCCACGCCGGAAGGTTGGAGGTGATTTCGAGCTGGTAGACGAGCTCGAATCGGACGCAGGGTTTGCAGCGGCTGGACGGGCTCAAGGCCAGCCCCTTGATGCGCGCGACGACGGCGAGGTCGATGGGGCCGCCAGGGAGCGGATTCGGGACAGAGAGCGAGGTGGCGAAGGATGGAAGGCTCGAAAGGGTGGCGGGCTGGCTGAGGGTGTCGTTGAGCGTCGCGAAGGGCACGACGAGCGCCACGTGGGTGGCGTGCTGGCTGGGGGCTGGCGCTGTGGTGGTCAGGGCCGCCATCTTCGCGAGCTCCCTCTGCAGGCCATCTTCATGCGGGCAGCCGCAGGAAAACATCAGCGCAAGGGTGGCAATGAGCCCAAGCTGCGAGGGGAGTTTGCTGATGTTCATAGCCTTCGACCCAAGGGCAGAGGATTGTGAAGACACGCACCGAGGTGAACTGCTCGAAATAAATGGGAAAGCGTCATCGATAGCGCACGGAAAGTCGAGTTTGACAGGGGATCTAGCCCTTCCTATACTCACGCGCAACTCACCTCCGCTCTACACGGCCCTCTCCAGTCCGTGCTGGTGTGGGCGATTCCTGAAGACCTCGCGTCGCGAAGCCTCCCAAGCACCTCGACCAAATCCGCTCGGAGACAGACCCATGATCGATCCTCGCCCACGCTCGCGGTGTTCCTCCAATTCGACCCGCGTGGCACTCTTGCTACTGGGTTTGCTGTTCGTCGCCGGGCTCTCGTCGAGCTGTGACGAGACAGGGAATCAATTCTCCGAAGGGAACAACGCCAACATGGTCGTCTCACCTTTGGCGTTGGTGTTTACTTATGTGGCCAAGGATGAGGCCGTCACCCAGTACGTCACCGTGCGCAATGAGGGCACGGACACGTTGGTGCTGCCATTCTCCAATTACACTCTAGAGCCGGCCTCGGCGCCGTACGGCTTCGCTTACATGTCCGTCAACGGCACGGACTCCGAGCGCTTGGCACCAGGGGAGGAAGCCCGAATCGCGGTCACCTATCTTGCGCCAGACGAACTCTCGCACGAGGCCCGCTTGATCCTGCACGCCTCCAATGGTCAGGAGGCGTCCGTCTTCCTGAACTCGTTGCAGCCCGTGCCGCAGATCCAAGTGGATCCTAACCCAGTGCTGTTCACGAGTGTCGCGCTCAACACGACGACGCAAGAGACCGTGATCGTATCCAACGTCGGCTCTGCGGTCCTGCGCATCGACTCGGTGCAGTACATGCCCGAAAACACCGTCGACTTCACGATCGTCAGTGGCATCCCCGATGCGGCCGTCGAGCTGCAGCCCAGTCAGACCTTCGAGATCGTCGTCGAGTACAGCCCGACGGGAGATATGGAGGTCGCTGACGTTGCCCACCTCCTCTTCGACTCGAACAGCGGCGGCGCAGACAACCGACTCGACGTCGAGATTCGGGGCGGCGTCGCGGGACCGAGGATCGAGATCGAGCCGGCGGTGGTTGACTTTGGTGCGCTCGAGAAGAACGCCGTCGAGACCCGCACGATCATCGTGCACAACATTGGCGAAGGCGTCCTCGAGGTCAGTCAGATCTACCTTGCTTTCGACTCCTCGACGGACTTCACCTACGTCGACCTGGCCAGCGTCACGCTCAACGAAGGAGAGCAGCAGATGCTGACCATCAGCTACAGCCCCAGCAACGGCGGGACGGACTCTGGTTTCCTGATTTTTGAGAGCAACGACCCGATCAATCCAGGCGTCAAGGTCAACCTGGTCGGCGCTTGGGCTGGCCCAGATCTCGAGGTCCGCCCTGAAGTGCTCGACTTCGGGCAGGTGGCTGTGGGCGCCACAAAGACGCTCACCTTCGACGTCTACAACAACGGCCTTCTCGATTTGACTGTGAACGAGATGGCCGACCTGAACTTCCCAAGCGACAACTCGTTGACCTACACGGTCGAGGGCAACCTCAACGCGCCCTTCACCGTTGGCCCCAACCAAAAGAAGCGGGTCAGTGTCCTCTTCAAACCGACCATGGAGATTCCGCGTTCGACCGCCCAGATCGAGGTTCGCTCCAACGATCCGGAGGTTCCCACCGAGTCCATCGACGTGATCTTCACTGGAGTGACAGGCGGGACCTGCCAGTTCGAGCTCGTCCCCAACAGCGTGAACTTCGGTCTGGTGCCTGGCGGCTACAACAAGCAGATGCCGATCATGGTGCGTAACAACGGCGCAGCGCCCTGCTACGTTCAGTCCGTGACGTTCGCTGCCGACTTCCTGAACATGTTCTATGGCAACCCGTTCAGCCACGCAGTGCCCCCCTTCCAGCCCTTCATGCTCGACCCGGGCGCCACCGCCCTCGTGGAGATCGACTACAGCCCCTTCTCTGGCGAGACCGATACGTTCTCGGCCCAAGCCGTCTTCTCCATCACCGACGGGCTGAGCGGAGTCACAGGGTTGAGCTGCAACAGCGCCACGGGGAGCATGTTTCCAAGCCCCGGCCAGTGCTCGGTGTCGTTCGGAGCAACGCCGGCCTGTTGGGCTTGTCTCACCGGCAAGACTGGCGATCCTGCCCTGGCCGCTGTACCTGGCGTCGCGGACTTCGGTCTGGTCACCTTGGGCTGCCACAGTGCCCCAATCCGGTTGCGCGTCTACAACAAAGGGACGGCCCCGACGAACATCACCAGCCTCTCGCTCTCTCCCTCCTGCAACGGAAACTTCTCGCTCACCGGTGTGCCGGTCATGCCGTTGGCCTTGCCCGCCGGCACCTACCAAGAGGTGGAGCTCCTCTACACCCCGACGACCACCGTCGAGGACACTTGCAGCCTGATCATCGTGGGTGAGACCGAGACGCTGACGGTTCCCATCCGCGGCGAGGGCACCACCGACGAGTTCGTGACCGACACCTTCGACCAAGTCAGCGGCCGCAAGGTCGACGTCCTCTTCGTCGTGGACAACTCAGGCTCGATGAGCGACGACCAACAGAACCTGGCGACGAACTTCTCCTCCTTCATCGCTGCGGCCGTCACTTGGGGGGTCGACTTCCAGCTCGGCATCACCACCATGGACGACGCCGACGAGGGCAAGCTGCAGAACAAGAGCGGCTACCCTCGCATCATCGCCAGCACGAGCATGACCGCAGCAGAGGTCATGACGGCCTTCCAAAACAACGTAAAGGTCGGCGACACGGGCTCTGGCTCCGAGCGCGGCCTGAAGGCAGCCGAGCTGGCGCTCAGCGACCCGAAGATCACGCAGAATGTCCCCGGGAATTGCCCCGGCAGCCCCAACAGCAACGGCTGCGCTGCCCCCTATGCCTGCGACACCATCGATCAGAGCTGCGGTGGCTACAACGCCCGTTTCCTGCGAGACGACGCGTCCCTCGAGGTGATCTTCCTTTCGGACGAGGTCGACCAGTCCCCCGCAGTCCTCGACTTCTACGTAGACTTCTTCAAGAATATCAAGGGTTACCAGAACGATGCCCTGATGCATGCCCACTCCATTGTCGGTGATGATTCGTGCAACACCTCGTCGTTCCACCGCTACGTTGAGGTCGCCACGCGGCTCGGCGGGCGAGTGGAGCCCATCTGCGGCAACTTCGCCAACGCCCTCGCCAACATCGGCAACACGGCGTTCGGCCTGAGGGTTCAGTTCTTCCTCAGCCGGGTTCCAGAGCCTCCAACGATCGTCGTCAAAGTGAACGGCACCACGCAGGGGTCCTCGGCGTACACGTTCGATGCGGCGTCCAATGCGATCATCTTCAACGCCGGCTCGGTGCCAGCAGAGTTCTCGAGCATCGTCGTGACCTACAAGGCGGCCTGCTTCTGATTCCAGAGGCGCACGAGTCTTTGGAGAGGCGCAACCTGTGGTTGCGCCTCTCCACGTTTCGCTGTTCGTACCGAGCTCTGGACCGCTGTCTGCGCTCAACTGTACGGACTTCACCGTGACTAGACGGTCGACTGACGAGAGAAAACCCGCAACGCTATCGACTCTCGTCGACAGGTGCCGTACTTTGCGGACCCTCAGCCGGGCCGACGTGCCACGAAGCAGTCAGCGGCCAGCAATAGAGTCGGTCAAAGCCTGACCGCAGAACCGTCCCCCCGACCCAAAGAGACCATGACCGAAGACATTGCCCCTCAGGGCGACAAAGAGAAGCAGATCATCGCGGTGGAAGAAGACCTGCCCAGCAATCTCTTCATCTTTCCGCTGGAGCAGACGGTCGTCTTTCCCGATCTGATGCTGCCCATCGTGGTTCCCCCTGGCCCCCTGCTGGAGATTGTTCAGCGCTCTCAAGCGCACAACGACTTCATTGGCTTCTTGGTCAAGGTCAACAAAGAGGCCAAGAACCCCAAGCCTCGAGATCTCGCGGTCGTCGGCTGCGTCGCCCGCATCATCCGCATGGCCCGCATCCCCGAAGGGGGATTCACCATGTTGGTGCAGAGCCTGCGCCGCATGCGGGTGAAGAAGTTCCTGCGTTCTGAGAACCTCATCGCCCAGGTCGAGTACATCTCCGATGTCTTCGAGGACAGCGACGAGCTGCAAGCCCTCTGGCGCAACATCCAGCGCACGCTGGGCGAGCTCGTCGAGGTCAACACCCAGCTTCCCAAGGATCTGATCGGCGGCATCATGTCCATCGACAGCCCCGGGAAGCTCGCCGACATGGTCGCCGCGCACTTCCCCATCCCAATCGACGAACGGCAGAAGCTGCTCGAGATCATCAACGTCCGAGACCGTCTCGAAGCGGTGTACACCCACCTCGTCAAAGAGATGGACCTGATCGAGCTCGGACAGAAGATCCACGTGCAGATCCGCGAAAAGATCGAGGAGAGCCAGCGCGAGTTCTTCCTGCGCGAGCAGCTTCGGGCCATTCGCCACGAGCTCGGCGAGGAGAAGGACGAGAAGGGACTCAACGTCGAGGTCTACGAGGAGAAGATCCGCGAAGCCCACATGAGCGAAGACGCTCAGGCTCGCGCCAACGAGCAGCTCGATCGCCTGCGCCTCCTGATGCCCGACGCGGCTGAATACAACATGATCCGGACCTACCTCGACTGGTTGGTCGATCTCCCCTGGTCGAAGCTGAGCAAAGACAACCTCGATCTCGTGCGGGCCGAGAAGATCCTCGACCGAGATCACTACGGCCTGGCCGACATCAAGGAGCGCATCATCGAGTTCCTGGCGGTGAAGAAGCTCAAGCCCAACCACCAAGGGCAGATCATCTGCTTCGTCGGTCCGCCTGGCGTCGGCAAGACCAGCCTCGGACGCTCGATCAACAAGGCTCTTGGCCGCAACTTCTTTGGCTTCTCGTTGGGCGGCATGCGAGACGAGGCTGAGATCAAGGGGCACCGACGCACCTACATCGGCGCCATGCCCGGCAAGATCATCCAAGGCCTCAAGCGAGTGGGCACCCGCAACCCCGTCTTCATCCTCGACGAGATCGACAAGCTCGGCTCCGATTGGCGCGGAGACCCCTCGAGCGCCATGCTCGAGGTGCTCGATCCCGAGCAGAACTCTGAGTTCCTCGACCACTACCTCGACGTCCACTTCGACCTCTCCGACGTCATGTTCATCGCCACAGCGAACACGACCTCGACCATTCCACAGGCGCTCCTGGACCGCATGGAGGTCATCGAGCTGGCGGGCTACATCGAAGAAGAGAAGGTGGAGATCGCCAAGCGCCACCTGGTCCCCAAGGAGCGCGAAGCGCATGGGCTGACGCTCAAACAGCTGCAGTTCACGGAAGGCGCGCTCAGGCACATCATTCGCTTCTACACTCGCGAAGCCGGGGTGCGAAACCTCGACCGGCTCCTGGCCCGCATCTGCCGCAAGGTGGCGGCGCTGGTGGCCAAGGAGAAGGCGGAGAAGGTCAACGTCGCCATCTCGAAGCTCGAAGATTTTCTCGGGCCACCGCGTTACACCGACGAGGTCATCAGCCGAGGCCAAGCCCCCGGCATCGCCGTGGGCCTGGCCTGGACCCAGTTCGGCGGAGAGGTCCTCTTTGTCGAGTCCTCCAAGATGGAGGGGCGCGGCCAGCTCAAGCTCACCGGAAAGCTCGGCGACGTCATGGCCGAGTCGGCCCAGATCGCCTTCAGCTACGTGCGCGCCAACGCGGAGAAGTACAAGATCGACCCGGAGATCTTCAAGAAATGCGACTTCCACGTCCATTTCCCGGCGGGTGCGGTGCCGAAAGATGGCCCCTCGGCGGGCATCGCCATCGTCACCTCGCTCGTCTCACTGCTCACCAAGACGGCCATCCCCCCGCGCCTGGCCATGACCGGCGAGGTGAGCTTGGTGGGCAACGTGCTGCCTGTCGGTGGGATCAAGGAGAAGGTCACCGCCGCACGGCGTGCCGGAGCGCGGGACATCGTGCTGCCCAAGAGCAACAGCAAGGACTTGATGGAGGTGCCTGAGCACGTCAGGGAGTCGCTGACGTTCCATTTCGCCGAGGATTACGCCGATGTCTTCCGCGTCGTCTTTGGCAAGCGTCCCGAAAAGCCCTGAGCCACCGCAAGCCAAGCGACGAGAGGCGCCTCGCAGGGCGCCTCTCGTCGCATTGAACTCTCTTTTGGGAGCGTCCCGAACGGGGTCAGTTGTAGGTTACGGCCACGTAAACCAGGGTCTCACCGCCGGCTCCGTTGTGCAGGAACGCGACGTCCCCGCTGAAGAGCTGCTGAACCGCGGCGTCGTTGGCGTCTCGGGTGAACGTGACGTCGACGCTCGTCGATTCGGTGGGGTTGAGCGTGACGGGGGTGGCCGCAAAGTCGACGCTCAACGTGAAGAGCGTGTCGTTGGGCGCGATGTTCGTGCGAACGTCGTCGATGGTGACTGCGACGGTGCCCTCGTTGGTGAGGGTGAGGGTCTTGCTCTCGGGCGTGCCCAGGGCGGGGTTGAGCCAATCGAGGCTGTTGAGGTCGGAGACGAGCATGCCGAAGCCAGAGCCTCCGGTCAGAGGAACCTCGACGATCGGAGTGTTGCTGTCGTTTGAGGTGACACGCAAGGTGGCGGTCACGGGATTGGTGCTGGTCGGCGTGTAGGCGACCTGGACGGCGTGCGAGTTCTCACGCGGAATGAGGAGCTGATTAGTGCAGGTGGAGGGTGGCGTGGCGACGTCGCAAGCTGGGCCGGCCAGCGGTGAGCCTGAGGCGTCGAAGACGGCGAAGACGCCGATGTTCGAGGGCTCCAGTGCGAAGTCGACGAGCAGCGGTGCGGCCGTGGCCCCGCCGATGTTGCTGACCGAGAGCTCTTTGGTGAGGCTGTCCGGCGGATTCACGTTGGAGAACGTGAGACTCGCAGGGTTGACCTCGATGCGCGCGGCGTTGGCGTTGCCGACCATCACGCTGATGGTGGAGCTGGGGGCGACGGCGGCGTCGCTCTTGACGACCAGGCTGCCAGAGTAGGTCGCACCATTGGACTGGGGTTCGAAGGTGAGGACGAACTCTTCCATGGCGTTGGGGGTCAACGTAAACGGAGCGGACACGTCGGCGGTGAGCGTGAAGTCGGCCACCGGAGTGAGGGTGTTCTCGATGTCCTTGATGCGCAGGACGTTGGAACCCACGTTCTGGACAGTGAAGCGGCGCTCTTGGGGCGTGTCGCCGACGACCGCGGAGTTGAAGTTCATGTTGAGCTGCGAAGAGCACTCACCGGTCTCGAGACAGACCTGCAGCGCTCCGCCGAGACTAGGCACACGCAGATTCAGGGTGATCTTCGGTGCGTCGAGGTCCGAGGTGCGGATTTCGACGGTGCCACACCAATCGGCCGGCTGCCCGACAGGGACCTCGCCGCAGCCCAGGTCGGCGTCGTCGAGCTTGTAGTTGAGGTCGAATTGTTCCAGCCGATTCGGGGCGAGCACAAGCGGGGGGAACGAGCAGGTGTCAGCGTCGCAGGTCGGCTGTTCGGAGCCGTGGTGGATCGTGATCCACGGACTTTGAGTGACGAGCTTAATCTCATTGATGGTGATGTCCCCTTCCTCGGCGACGTTTTGGATCTGGAAGATCTTGACGTCGGGCGGGTCACCGACGGCGCGCGCGTCGAAGGCCAGATCTAGGAAGGTGTTGACGACGGTATCGCCAACTCGGACCTGAACCTGTCCGCGTTTGGTCTCTTTGAAGTCGTCGCCGCAGGCAGCCAAGCTCGCCGAGACAAGGAGCGAGAGGACGAGGAGTGAGGGGAGGACGTGTGCGCGCATGTGCAACCTCAGGAGCAGGGCAACTGGAGCCGTTGAAGGGATCTTTTGCTGGCCGCCGACCGCTAGACATCTCAAGTCCACGTGGCCGGCCGCAGAGCGAGAATACTTGTCCCTGTAAACTGTCGACGATTACTTTGCTGGCCCTCAAGTCCAGGAGGCCGGCCGCAGAGCGAGAATACTGTCGCTGTTGACTGCCGACGTCAGCTTTCCATGATTTCGGTTTCTTTCTCGACGACGATCTCGCCGACCTTTTTGACGTATTCGTTGACCAGCTCCTGCACCTTGTCGAGTCCAGTGTGGAGGGCGTCTTCGCTGAGCTCTCCGTCCTTCTCCATGGCTTTGGCCATATCGTTGGCGTCACGGCGATGGGCGCGCAGTGCGACCTTTGCCTTCTCGCCCATGTCGCGCACCTGTTTGGTCAGATCGCGACGACGTTCGCCGGTGAGGGGCGGAATGGGGATGCGGATCAGGATCCCATCGTTGCTGGGATTGAGACCGAGATCCGAAGCGATGATGCCCTTTTCGATGGGGGAGATCATGGCCTTTTCCCAAGGCTGGATGGTGATCATCCGCGGGTCGGGAACCTTGATGGCTCCGACCTGGTTGAGAGCGGTGGGGGTCCCGTAATAGTCGACCTTCAAGCCCTCGAGCATCGCTGGATTGGCGCGGCCCGTGCGGACCTTGCTCAAATCCCTACGCAGCGACTTCAAAGTCGACTCCCCGTTTTCTCGCAAGTCCTCAATCAATTCAGTCAACATCGGCGACCCCTCCTCTTCCCTGGTGCCCGCCTAAACCTATCGCCCATCGGTGTGCGATGGCAGCGAAAATGTTCTCTGGACGGTCGTACATCACAAAACAACTGGTTCCTGCGTGGTTGGATGAGCCGCCCCCCTTCCCGAGGGGTGAGCGTCGCCAACCTGCGCTGCTCCTTCGACGTCGCAAGGCTCCCCTTGCGCCCACTCGAAGTTGCCGCACCTTAGCCATCCTGGCGGTCGAGCGCAAGAGTGGCTCCGTTTCCTCGTCCGTACCGAACTGTGCTCGATGCTCGCAACCGATGCACGGAGGGCTGTCCGACGGGTCGGGCTCACCGCCCCCACGTAGTCAGCATGAGGATCATCAACACTGCAAACGCGACGACCGCCAGAAACAGCACGACCAGAGCGGCGACGCCTATGCCCAGAGCGGGCTTCTCCGCGACACCAAGGGCCTTCTTCGCCTCCATCAGGCTCGCGACGTCGACGGGCTTCATGAAGAAGGTGGAGTGAGGCTGGCCAGGCTCGGAAACTGTCCCCGGAAGCCCTTCCTCCAACGCTTCGACCGGCGCTCCGCCCTCCGGCGTCAGAAGGATGTTGAACTTGCCGATGCCGAAGGTGTCTCCATACATAACGGGCGCCTGCAGAACATGGCAGCCATCGACGAAGATGCCATTCGTGCTGCCCCGATCGTAGACGTAGAAGTTTGGGTCTTCGAAGCGCAAGGAAGCGTGGAAGTCCGAGACGCTCATGTTGTTGATCACCACGTCGTTGCCGGCTGCTCGCCCGAGGGTCGTGTCGACTTTGGTGATGGGGTAGGTCTGGACCACGCGGTCTTTGATTTGGATAATCAGGCTGGCCATGAGATGTCCAACGTCCGGTCGCGAGGCTATTTCAGGAGTTGCGTCGGGCTCCAGGTCGGCAAGCCCAGCAGGTTGAGATCGTTCGTCTTTGCGGAAGTCCTCGCGCCCCGAGTCAGCGGTTGGTGGGCTCGGTTTCACGTGGGAGGTGGGCTCCCTCTTTGTCGCGCAGCTCGGCAGGGGCGATCGGAAGCTCGGCGATCTGGCGCTCGATTTCGGCCCGGTCGCCGACCAAGATCAACGTCGCGTTGCTCAGGTCCGACGCTCGCCGCGCCTGGTCGTTGAGACCAGGGAGCTGCACGACCTGCAATGCGGCCAAGAGCTTCTCGAGGTGGTCTTCACCCAGGCCGTAGAGGGCAACGTCCGAGAACGCGCTCACCACACCGCTCTGGGTCTCGAAAAGCTGAACCATGTCAGCGTTCTGAGTCGCTCTGGAGCGCTCCAGTTCGTCGGCGGTGATGTCTCCCGCTTCCAGGCGGCGATACTCCTTGAGAAACTCGGCCAAGGCAGCGCCCGTCACCTCGGTCCGAACCGAGGAGGAGCCCACAAAGTAGCCCGTGGAACGCAGCATCACGAAAGAGGAGCGCGCCCCGTAGGTGTATCCCTTGTCCTCGCGAAGGTTCTGGTTGATTCGGCTCGTAAAGCTGCCCCCAAAGAGCGTGTTCAGCAGCTCGAGGGTAGCCGCGTCGGGCGTCCGGATTCCGGGGCCGGGCATGAGGAAGCGGATGACGGTCTGCGGCGCGCCAGGCACGTCGACGATGACCGTGCGCCCAAGGGAGGTCGGCGCCACCGGGTTGGCGATCTCCGGGACCGGGCCCTTGCCTTGCCAGGTGCCGAGCTTCTCGTTCAACAGCCCTTCGAGGCCCTTGCGATCGACGTCTCCGACGACCACCAAGGTCGCCCCTTCCGGTCGCCAGTAGGTCGAGTAGAACGTCTTGACGTCCTCCAGGCTCAGGTTCTCCAACGACTCGAGAGTCCCATCGACCGGGTGCGCGTAGGGGTGCCCCTCACCAAAGAAGGCGCGGGTCCCCGTAATCGACGCCACCGCCTTGGGTTCGTCTTGTCGTTGCTGGAGGCTGTTGGACGTCAACTGGTGGATGCGCTCGAACTCCTTTGGGTCGAAACGCGGGGTCATCAGCAACTCGCTGGCCAGGGCGAGCGTCGCCTCGAGGTTGCGGGGCAAGGTCTGCAGGAAGACCTGGCTCGAGTCTTGGCCCGAGGAGGCAGACAACGTCGCCCCCAGCACCTCGACCTCGTCGGCGAACTCGAGAGAGGTCAGCCGTTCGGTGCCTTCGCTGAGCATGCTCGCCGTCAGCGAGGCGAGGCCTGCCTTCCCGTCGGGATCGACGACCGCACCGGCCGGCAAGGTCAGCGAGGCGGTGACCAGCGGCAGCGTCGTGCGCGAGAAGAGCCAGACCTGCAGGCCGTTCGCGAGCTCGAAACGCTCTGGCTTCGGCGGAGTGAAGAGAGGGGCGACCCCGTTGTCGGGTCGCACGTCGAGCTTGCCCGGCAACTTCGTGTCGCTGACTTGCGGTCCAGAGCAGGCGGCCAAGAGGCTGAGAGCCACGGCGAGGGCGACTCTGCGAAGAAAGGCTGACTTCATTGGATGGTGTTCTCGCACGTCGGCCGACCCCATGGGAGCGGCTTGGCAGAGGTCGGTCGAGAGAGGAGTTCGGCGGCGGAGCGTGCAGCTCATTCCTGCCCCCCCGTGGCCTCGAGCGCAGCAGGCTCAGGTCTCGTCTCGAGCGTGAAGCGGTTCCCTTCGAGGAGCGTCTCGGAGACGACCTTCTGGACGTCTTCGGGCGTGATCGCCTGATAGCGCGCCAGATCTTGTTGCAAGTAGTCCGGCGAGCCCGTGAGGAACAGATATTGGTTGAGCAGGTCGGCGCGGGCGTTGACCGCCTCGATGCGACGCACGAAGTTGGTCTCGATGTTGTTCTTGGCTCGGTCGAGCTCCCGTTGCGTCGGCACCTCGGTACGCAGCGTCTGCAGCTCGGCGTCGATGGCGGCCTCGAGCTCCTCGAGAGTGTGCCCGGGCTGCGCCGTGGCCTCGATGATGAACAGAGAGCTCAACGACATGGAGGCCTGGTAAGCGGAGACGTCGTTGGCGATCTCCTTGTCATAGACCAAGCTCTTGTAGAGGCGGCTGTTCTTGCTGCCGGCGAGCACGCTGGAGGCCACGTCGAGCTCGGCGTCTCCTGGTTTCATGAAGGGCGCGCTGTGCCAGACCATGGTCACCTGCGGCAGCTGGACGTCGTCCGTGATGGCCACCGTCTTGGCGGCGAAGGTCGGCATAGGCACTTCACCCAAGCTCGCCGGCGGCGGATTGGATTCGATGGAGCCAAAGTAGTCCTCGATGAGCGGCTTCACCTTCTCTGGGTCGAAGTCTCCCGCCAACACCAGTGAGGCGTTCGCGGGGATGTACCAAGTGCGAAAGAACGACACGACGTCGTCGACGGTCGCCGATTCGAGGTCCTCGTGGGAGCCGATGACGGGGTCGTGGTAGGGATGCCCTTCGGGGTACATCTCGTTGGGGATGATCAGCCAGGTCTGCCCGTAGGGCTGGTTCTCGTAGCTCTGTCGGCGCTCGTTGCGGACGACGTCGCGCTGCAGGTCGAGCTTGGCCTGGGTCATGGTGTCGTCGAGCGAGTCGAGGCGATCGGCGTCCAGCCACAGCAGCGTGTCGACCATGTTCGCCGGCCCAACCGAGTAGTAATTTGTGCGGTCCTCGGAGGTCGACGCGTTGTTCCAGGCCCCGCCTCCCTCCATGACCACGTCGAAGTTCGGCACGCGCTCGGTCCCCATGAACATCAGGTGCTCGAAGAGGTGGGCGAAGCCAGAGCGACCTGGCTGCTCGTCCCTAGAGCCCACTTTGTACCAGAGGTTGAGGGCGACGATGGGCAGCGTGTGGTCCTCGTGCAGGACGACCTTCATGCCGTTGGCCAACGTGACCTCTTCGAAGGCCAGCCGCGGGTTGTCCGTCGCGCTTGCGCGACCCGACAGCAAGCCCGTGACGGCTATGAGAATGAGGGTTTGTCTGAGTCTGTTCATGGGAACCACAAGAGCCTGAGGTTGTCGAAAGGTCGGAAACTCGTGTCGCATACAGCAAAGAAGCCCCGGCCTCGTCAAGCGTTTGGGATTCTATTGCCTCGCCTTTCCACGACCGATTTCGCGCCATTGCGCGCTATTGGTTTGGGGCGCGACGGACAGCGAAAGCGCTCGGCGATGGCAGCGCACAGGAGGTGCCCTGCTCGAGGCGCTCGAGGGCGGCTGAGAAGTCGGAATAGAGCGCGTCGGTCGCCGCGGTGTGGCAGTCGATGCAGAGTCCGACCTTCAAGACCCGAGCTTGCTCCTCGCTGTTCAGGGAGCGGCAATCCTCGCGGGTGCACGAACCGGGCTTCTGCGCCCCGAGCTGCGTCCAAACCCCCGCGACGACGCCTTTGTGCGCGTCCGCGTCCAACCTAAAGTCGGGTCCCGAGAGCCCCAAGACCAAGCGCCCTGGTCCTAGTCCCAAGGCGTTGGCGCTGCGGTGGCAAGACACGCAGGTGCGGGAGCGACGGGTCGTGGCGTGGGGATCGAGGGGGGCGAAGAGCTGCGTGTCGACGTGTGCTCCATCGCTGCTGTCCAAGCTCATCAGCATGCCGGGGACGGCGGGAACGACCTTCTCTCGAAAGACGGCGAGGGTCGGCTCGGCCCAGCCTTGGCCTTGGTTTTCTTCGGTCCAAGCGCCCAAGGTCGGGCGCCCCAGCGCGAAGCTCCACTGCACCTTCTCGGGAGCGAAGCCGGTGTGGCAGGTCGGGCAGGTCGGGGCCGCGGTCGAGTGGCAGGCGGTGCAGCTCAGGCGCAGGTGGCCGGGCATGGTGTGGTCCGCGTCCGCAGGCGTCTGGCCGATGGCCTGGATGCGGTCGTCGACCTTGCCGCGTAGGAACCACCCCTCATCGACCTGGAAGACGTTCCAGAGCGGGGTGCCGCGGAGTCCTGTGCGGACGGGCTCGGCGAGCCGCAAAGGCAGCCCACGAGCGGAGAGGATGCGGCGAGACACGGCGTCTTCGGCGACGCCCCAGGGGCTCTCGAGGCGTCCGTCGACCGGGCCGTGGCAGGACTCGCAGGCGACCTCGACCTGGTCCTCTTTGTGGTTGTAGCGCGCGGCGTCGCCCATGAGTTCGGTGTGCAGGTGGCAATCGATGCAGCTCATGCCTGCCTTGGCGTGCACATCGGGCTCGGTGACGCAGACGGTGCGGCCGTCGGGGAGTCGCTCGGTCTCTTTGCAGTCTCTGCCCTGCTCTCCGGAGACTTCGTACCAACCGACGTAGGAGAGGCTCAGGCGTCCGCTGCGACTGTGGCAACCGAAGCATTGGGTGTCGCTGGCACGGACCTCGACCGCGGGGTGCCGGCCCAGCGCTTTGCCGCCTCCCGAGAGGATGTGGCAGGCGCTGCAGCCGCTGCCGACGGCTTGGATCGCGTCGTCGCGATTGTTCCTGCGAGTGCCGAGGTGGCAACCGCCGCAGAGCTTGCTCAAATGGTCTTCGGCTGGTGTTGGCGTCGTGCTCGTTAGGACCTCCGCCATGGTTTGGGTGTCGGTCGGGCGTTCGAGCTCGCCGAACGCCCACCGATCGACGGCGACCAGGCCCGCTGCGGTGGTCATCAGGGTGTTGCGAACGCGGTGCGAGGTGTCAGGGTGGCAGCCGACCTGCCCGCAGGTCCGCTCGACGGTGTCCAGCGCCCCAGGCTCCCGCTCGAGTCCTCGATGGGCGCGCTCTTTGTCGTACGCCAGCGGGTTGCCCAAGTGACAGGGCGAGCAACCGAGCGCCTCTGGGGCGTGGGCTCCACTCGGTCCTTCGGTCAGCGCCGGGTGGCACTTCAGGCAGCGCTCGGTGCGGCCTCCCGCGGTCTCGGGACCGGAGCCGAGCGCTTGGGCTCGCTCGTTCTCCCGTGCCAGGCCGACGAGGAGCGCCACGAGGATGGTGAGCCCGCCGAGCACCAAGACGCTGTTACGGTAGAAGGGGTTCACGACAGCCCCCAAATGAAGGCGACACCCCAGACGAGGTTTGCGAGAAGGACCACGGCAACGAACGCCAAGAAAAGCTGCCGAGGGCGTCGGGACTCGGCGAAGTGGTGGAGCGTGCCGAGCGAGGCCATCATCGCGGCGCCGAGGAGCCAGACGGAGAGCGGCGGAAGATCGCGGACCATGCCCTGCAGACCCAGAAAATACCAGGGTCCTAGGAGAGGTTCGGCGGCGACCTCGTTGGGAGCTGGCCCCAAGGGGAGTGTGGCCAGGGCGGCGAAGACCAACGCGCTGGCTCCGGCGAGCACAACCGAGCGGGCGTCGGGCAAGGCGCGACCTCCGTGCTCATAGGTCACGATCCAGAGGAGTACGGTGAAGGTCCCGGCGTGGTGCATGGCGATGACGCCCACGGTGGGGTGCTCGCCGCCGAAGAGAAAGCCGCGCAGTGACGCGCCGAGCCAGGGCAAACTGAGGCTGATGGCGCTGGCGATGCGGCTGGCGGAGACAGCTTCGAGGTCTCCACGCATGAGGAAGCCGGAGAACAAGGCGAGCACGATGAGAACGAGACTGGCCGAGGCGCGCCACCAGGGTCCTGGCTCGAGGCGACGTTCACGTTTTGCGAGGACGACCTCTAATAGATGGAGTGCGGTGGTCACCAGGAGGGCCTGGCTGGTGAACCAGTGGAGCGCGCGCATGAACCACGCCCACGGGAGGCCGGCAGTGATGGCCTCGAGGCTGGCGTATGGAGCCGCCGGATCGTAGGTCGGCACCAGGGCGAGGCCGCTCAGCGTGGAGAGCGCAAGGAAGCCGAGGGCGAGCCGTCCGAAGACCCCCGACTTCAACCAGCCCGGCAAAACTCTGGTCATTTGCCCAGGCAAACTGAGATCTTCCCGCCGGAGCCTTGGTGGTCGGCGTCGCGGCAGGTCCACGAGGGTCCGAAGATGTCCTGACAGGCGGCCTTGGCGCCACATTGGAAGGCGCAGACGCCACCTTTCTTGCCGACACAGACCCAATCGTCGGGGCAGTGGTTGTCGTTGTCGCAGCCGGAGGTGCACATTCCGCCGGGGAAGTCGCCGCCGGTCGCGCACATGGCGTCACATTCGCGGTCGTCGTGGCAGGGCTCCCCAAAGCCGGCGTCGCCGTCGCAGGCGAGAAACCCAGCGCCGAACAACAGGAGAAGCAGGAGGAGCAATGTGATGGGTCTCATTTGATTCTCGTGCTAGAGGTTCGCGAAACGGTCGACTCCTTTTAGTCGGCTTCGGGCGAGAGTTCGATCCCTTTTTTGTGCGACATTGTATAGGGTGTGCTCGGTTTCCGCCTAGCGCCAAGTGCGACCGGTGATGATGAGGGAGACGACGGATGAATGACAGCTCGCAAGACCGCGTTGGCTCGGAGGGTCGCCGGGGATTCCTGAGCCGCTCTTGGAAGCTCGTGGCGGGACTCGTGTTGGCGACGGGCGCGTTCGTGGGCTACAAGATGATCACTCGGACCCAACTGGTCCGAAAGAAGGTCGTGCTCGACGCCAACGCGTTGGCGACCATCGAAGAGCAAGGGGTCGTCCTGGACAACGACGTGGTCTACGTCGCCGAGAGCGGGGAGTTGCGCGTCTTCTCGAGGGTATGCACACATCTAGGCTGCAAAGTCGAGCTGCGCGATGGGGATCTGGTCTGTCCCTGCCACGGCAGCCGGTTCGACCTTCGAGGCGCGCCGGAGAATGGGCCCGCGACTGCCCCGCTGAACTCGATTGAGGTGCAGGGGCAGGTGGGCGGCGATCGCTGGGTCGAGTTCGATGTCGAAGGATAGGCATGACCGCTCGCCACTGGCTTCGACCGATGGCGACAGGCGAGCGGAGCTCGAGCGCACAGACGCCTACGACTTCCTCCTGCCGGAGGAGCTCATCGCGGCCGAGCCCGCCGCCGAGCGCACGGCTTCTCGGCTCCTTCTCGTTGGGGACAGCGGCATCACGCACAGTCATTTTTGGGCGCTCGGCGAGGCGCTGCGAGCCGGCGACCTGCTGGTCGTCAACGACGTCAGTGTGTGCAAGGCCCGGCTCTACGCGCGCAAAGAGAGCGGAGGCCGGGTCGAACTCTTGGTCATCTCTCGGCCGGCGCGCGAGGAGGGCGGCTGGGGCGTGGAGTGCATGGTTCGCACGCGGCGTGGCCTCGAGCCGGGTGTACGGCTGCAGCTCGAGCGCCTCTCGGCGGGAACCCTGAGCGACCAATGGCTCCGGGTCACGAAGCGAAACGAGTCGGGAACGTGGAATTTGAGCTTCGAATCCGAGGGTGAGTTCGCAGAGCTTCTCAGTGATCTTGGCCAGCTGCCGCTGCCGCCTTACATCGTGAAGCGACGGCGAGAGATGGGAATGGAGGAGTACGGCGCCCGCGACGAGCTGCGCTATCAGACGATCTTCGCCGACGGAGGGGCGGCGGTGGCGGCGCCGACTGCAGGGCTGCACTTCAGCCCCGAGCTTATCGCGTCGTTGCGGGACAACGGCGTGGAGGTCGCTTCCCTCAAGTTGGAGGTCGGCCCTGGCACGTTTCGTCCTGTACAGGTCGAGCGCCTCGACGAACACGAGATGCACTTCGAGGACTACTCGATCGGGCCGGCGCTCGTGGAGGCCTATGAGCGCTGCCGCGCGCGTGGGGGCCGAGTGGTCGCGGTGGGGACAACGGTGGTGCGCTCCCTAGAAGATCAGGTGAAGCGATTTGGCGCGCTTCGTGCCGGCCAGTATTCGACTGACATATTCCTCCGGCCTGGACACCGCTTCGGGTCCATCGATGGGATGGTCACCAACTTTCATCTACCCAAGAGCACGCTTTTGGTGTTGGTGAGCGCCTTTGGCGGCTACGCGCGGATGCAAGAGGCCTACGCGTTGGCGATTGCGCAGCGCTATCGGTTCTACAGTTATGGCGACGCGATGTTGATCTGGAAGTCTGCATTGTGAGGTCGATTTTGAATGAGAGATTGAAGTTCGAAATTCAGGCTGAGTCCGGGGCGGCCCGTGTCGGGGTGCTCGAGACGACTCACAGCGCGCTCGAGACTCCAGTCTTCATGCCGGTCGGCACGGCCGGAGTCGTCAAAGCGATGACGGCTGGGCAGGTGGAGGAGTTGGGGGCGCAGATTATTCTGGGCAACACCTATCATCTCTATCTGCGTCCGGGCCTGGAAGTGCTCGAGGGGGCGGGAGGTCTGCATGGTTTCTCGGGCTGGCGTCGCAGCCTGTTGACGGACTCAGGTGGATTCCAGGCGTTCAGCCTCAAGAAGCTGCGAAAGTTGGACGATGACGGGGTGGAGTTCCGCAGTCATCTCGACGGCAGCGCGCACGTCTTCACGCCCGAGAAAGTGATGGAGATCCAGGGGGTCATCGGCTCGGACATCGCAATGGTCCTCGACGACTGCCCTGGTATGCCCTGCGAGCCCGAGCGCCTCGACGCCGCCTTACGTCGCAGCACCTTGTGGGCCGAACGGGCGAAACGGTGTATCCGGCCGAGCCACCAATCTCTGTTTGCCATTGGCCAGGGAGGTCTGGACATCGCAAGGCGTCTCGCCCACCTGCGGAGCCTGGTCGAAATCGGCTTCGACGGGTACGCCCTTGGCGGGCTGTCGGTCGGCGAGACTCCACCAGAGATGCACGCGTGTGTGCGGGAGGTAGCGCCTGCAATGCCGCGGGAAAAGCCGCGATATCTGATGGGTGTGGGGACGCCGTGGGACTTGGTGGAGTGCGTCGCGGCGGGCATCGACATGTTCGACTGTGTGCTGCCGACGCGCACGGCGCGCATGGGCACGGTGTACACGGACGACGCTGGGGGTCGTGGTCGACGTCTGAGCATCAAGCGCGCCGAGGTGCGCTTCGACCACGGGCCAATTCAGGAAGGGTGTGAGTGCCTGACGTGCCGGACAGTGAGCCGGGCGTATCTGCGGCATCTTTATGTGTCCAACGAGATCACGGGAATGGTGCTGTTGACTCTGCACAACCTCCACTACTACCTGCGGCTGATGGAAGAGATTCGGCGTGCGATTCGGGGTGGGACGATGGAGGAGTTGTTGGAGGCCTATCGTCGCACGGGCACGGATTTGGCGGCAGAACCAACGGATTAGTCGAGGTTCTGGTCCTTTGGCGTCGTGAGCGGGGTTGAGGCGGTCATCGATTGGGTGGTTTTGCGGGTGATCGTCGAGTGCTGCCGTTGGATCAATGGCTTGACCAGAGGGAAGGTCTCTGGTAACGATCCCGGTTCGCTGCGCCAGGTTTGCGGCGGATTCCGAAATTATCTTTTTACGTCAATAGTTTACGCACCGTTGGAGGTCCATGATGGACCCGTTAATAGCTGGAGTCGCTCAGGGTGGTGACCTAGCCATGATGCTGCCGCTCGTTCTGATCTTTGGCGTCTTTTATTTTCTGGTCATTCGTCCGCAGTCAAAGCAGCGAGCGGCCAAAGAGAAGATGCTGAGCGAGCTGAAGAAGGGCGACAAGGTCGTGACGGGTGGCGGTCTGCTCGGGGTGGTGAGCGGTGTGGCCGATGGGGTGGTGACGCTGGTGGTGTCAGACAAAGTGAGAATTCGTGTTCTTCAGTCCCACATTTTGGGTTTGGAGACCGAGGCCGCAAAGAAAACTAGTCCAGAGAAGTAAGAGTCAGGCGGATGAATTTGCCGCGATAATGAGCGCGGGCGTACGAATTCATTCGCTCGCCGTGCAAGGAGATGAAGCGCGATGCCGAGAAGCTGGTGGATCAAGTCCGGCTTTGTGCTGTTCTTGGTGGTCCTCTCGATTTTGGGGCTTGTCCCCACCTATATCGAGCTGGTGGCCTACCCAGAGAAACCGCAGCAGCCGACGAAAGAACAAGCCGACGAAGAGGGCCAGGATGCTCAGAACGGGACCGCGACGCCAGAAGACGGCGCCGAGGGTGCTCCACAAGAGCAGGTTCGTCTCACTGAGGACGAGCGGGATCCTGCGCTCCCTGAGTGGTACGTCTGGTACCAAAACAAGGTCACCGACAACTCGTTGACCTTGGGGCTCGACCTCCAGGGTGGCCTGTTGTTGCGCTACTCCGTGGATGTGGATCAGGCCATCGACGACAAGCTCGAGAAGTATGGCCAGGATCTCAAGTTCCGCCTCGAGGAGCTCGGCGTGACGGACGTCAAAGCCAAGGCAATGAAGACGGAGGACCGCGTCGAGCTGACCTTCGGCGACACTGATGACATGGACAAGGTCGACGACGAATTCATGCGCGACTTCCCAGTGTTATCGCTCGTCTCGGACGACGGTCCGACGATGCTGTTCGGGCTGCGCGAGAACTACATCCAGGAGACCGAGGAGTTCTCGGTCAAGCAGGCGGTCGAGATCATCCGTGAGCGCGTCGACGCCATCGGCGTGGCCTCCCCTTCGGTTCGCATCGAGGGCGGGCGGCACATCGTCGTCGAGCTGCCGGGTCTGTCGAGCCGACGAGCCACTGCTGCGGAGAAGCTCATCGCGACGACCGCGGTGCTGTCTTTCAAGCTCGTCGCCGACGCTCCGGAAGCCGCCACGGTGTTCAAGGCCTATCAGCCCCTGCTTACCGCGGAGAGCGGCGTGAAGTTCGAGGGGGGGACCTTGGTCGCCACCGACACGCTGACGAAAGACGGCAAGATCAAGAACCAAGGCAAGGACTTGCTGAAGGTCTTCATCGAGGCCAATGAGTTCCTCGGTGGAGAGGACCGCGAGATCGCCTACGAGCGCGTAGACCAAGACAAGGGGAAGAAGGGCAAGGCGAAGGTTGTGGGTCCTCAGCAGTGGAGGACACGCCTCGTGCGTACCGACATGCCCATCCTCACGGGTGAGAACGTCGACGACGCCTACCCAGCCACAAACCAGTCAACCAACCTACCTTATGTCGCGCTCAAGCTCGACAAGAAGGGTGGCGATCTCTTCTACGACGTCACCAAAGAGCACGTTGGCGACCAGCTCGCCATCCTGATGGACGACACCTTGGTCTCCGACCCAGTGATTCGCTCGGAGATCCCTGGCGGAAACGTCTCGATCGAGATGGGTGGCAGCAACCGTCAGCAAATCCTCGATGACGTGCAGAACCTCGTCGTGGCGTTGCGTTCTGGCGCTCTGCCGGCCCCGATTCGTCAGGAGTTCAAGACCTTGGTTGGACCGACGCTGGGACGCGACTCCATCTCGAAAGCCACGATGGCTCTGATCATCGGCTCGATCGTCGTCTTCGCGTTCATGTTTTTATACTACAAGCTCGGTGGCGCTGTTGCCAACCTGGCGTTGTTGCTCAATGTCCTCTTCATCATGGCGATCATGGCGGCCCTCGGGGCGGCGCTCACTCTGCCAGGTATCGCCGGCATCGTCCTCACCGTCGGTATGGCGGTCGACGCAAACGTCATCATCTTCGAGCGCATTCGGGAAGAGATACGAGCTGGTGAAACTCTGAGGAAGGCCATTCAGTATGGCTACGACAAGGCGTTCTGGACGATCGTAGACTCGAACATCACGACAGGTATCGCCGCGTTGGTCTTGATGGAGTTTGGCTCCGGACCGGTTCGAGGTTTCGCGATCACGCTCCTCATCGGCATCATCTGCTCTGTGTTTACCGCGGTCTTCGTCACTCGCCTGATCTTCGACGCGTACCTCACCAAGACCAAGGCGGAGCGACTCCCTCTCTAGAGGCTCGGTTCCACGAACAACTTCGGATGCGTTTCGAGCACAACAGGTGCCAAGAACGACAGCAAGATCCCATCGAGGCATAGCAGTACATGCAGATCGTCAAGCCAAACACAAAATTCCCCTTCATACCGAACCAGAAGCCATTTCTCATCGCGAGCACGGTTGCTGTTTTGCTCTCACTGCTCGCGCCGTTCATCATTGCGCCCAATCTCGGAACGAGCTTCAAGGGTGGAACCTCCATCATCTTGCACTTCGAGGGTGACGTCAGCTCCGAAGAGGTGCGCAACGCCTTCACGAGGCACGCAGACTTCTCCGACGTCTCGGTCCAAGGTTTTGGAGTCGCTGGCAGCAACTCCTACATGGTCAAGACCAGCAACACGACGCCCATCACCTGCGCCGAGCTCGGGACACTCGAGACGGCGCTCCCAGCTGGGCTCGAGAAGGCGGGCTTCGCTGGTGCCACTCTGGACCTCTGGCCACAATGCGAAGGGGAAGGCGTTCGAGGCGACTTCTCGATTCGTTTCACCGCGACCACAGAAACAGTGGCCGACCCCACGCTCCGTGAGCCTGGCAGCGTGACTTTGGACAAGGCCTCGGGAATCACGGTCGACTCCGTCCAAACCGTCATCAAGGCCGAAGGCTTCGACGCTTTGGTTTCGTTCGATCCTCGCACACGCAAGTTTGCCGTTCGACCTGTTGGTCTGCAGTCCGAGGTCACCGCCATCCTCGCCGCCGCCTTCCCGGACCGCTTCGACGCCGAGAACGGGCTCGACGAGATCGTCACGGTCGGCGCCGACGTAGGCGAGAAGTTCCGCAACGACGGCATCGTGTCGATCTTGTTCGCGCTGGGACTCATCTTGCTCTACATCGCCATCCGTTTTGACATTCGATATGCACCTGGCGCCGTCATCGCCTTGATCCACGACGTGACGATCACTTTCGGGGTCATCACCGTCGCCGGCATGGAGCTGACACTGGAGACCGTCGCAGCCCTCTTGGCCATCGTCGGTTACTCACTCAACGACACGATCGTGAACTTCGACCGAATCCGAGAGAACGTCAGCTCTGGCTCCAAGGAGCCGCTCCCCGAGATCGTGAACCGCTCCATCAATGAGTGCCTGAGCCGAACCATCCTCACATCAATGACGACCGTTATCGCGGTTCTGCCGTTGGTCTTCATCTCGACTGGAGTCATTCACGACTTCGCCATCACCCTGGTCGTCGGGATCTGTGTCGGAACTTACTCCTCCGTCTTTGTCGCCAGTCCAGCGATGCTCTGGATGGACAAGTGGTTGGAGAAGCGCAAGGCGCGACTCCTGGCGAAGCGAAAGCTCGAAGGCGCAGAGGTCACAACCTGATTTCCTATCCTTCGAGTTGCGTCAAGTCGACGTGGGCGGCCTGCGTCCACGTCGAGCCGATCCCAACACAGCGCGTCGTGTTGGTGGCGTCGGAAGCCATCCCTGCTCTTTGTCTCACTTTTGTCGTGCGACAAATGCGCCGAGCGTGGCTACCCTTTGTGACACGGCTGGATGTCGAATGAGTGGTGCCGCGGGCGCACAAGATGAGTTAGCCCACTCAGATTCCAGCACTCCTGCCAAAGGGAAAATGTCTACGTTTGGGCAGAAGATCTGGTCCATCGAGGCGCCAAATCTACGGCGAGCAGGACGGATCTCGAAAGCGCTCAACCTCGATCCGTTGACAGCAACCTTGCTCGTCAACCGCGGCATCGAGGACGAAGAGGACGCGTGGCGCTTCCTCAATCCCAGCCTGCAACAGCTCCACGACCCCTTCCTCATCAGCCATATGGAAGAGGCAGTGCTCCGCGTCCGACGCGCTCTCGCACGCAACGAAGGCATCCTCGTCTTTGGTGACGATGACGTCGATGGACTCACTTCCACGACGGTCATTTTCGAGTTTCTCCGCACCTTGGGAGGCGACGTTCGCGCGTTCATCCCGCAGCGGGCGAAGCACGGCCATGGGATCACACAGAAGGCGCTCGACGTTGCTCTAGAGGGGCACCAAACCCATCTCATGATCACCGCCGACTGCGGACTCTCTGCGCTCGCGGAGATCGCCTACGTCGCGAGCAAGGGGATCGACACCATCATCGTCGACCACCACGAGATGCCAGAGCTGTTGCCCGAAGCGGTCATCCTGAATCCGCGCACTCGTGGGTCCAGGTTCCCGTTTCGAGAGCTCGCCGCCGTTGGTGTCGCCTTCAAGTTCATCTGTGCCCTGCGCTCCCACTTTGCCATGCTCGGCGTCTTCGCCAATGGTTCCGGTCCCCTGGTCGAAGAGAGCCTCGACCTCGTTAGCCTCGGAACGGTCGCTGACGTCGTCCCTCTGATCGACGAGAACCGGGTCTTTGTGAGCCTCGGGCTCGAAGTGCTACGAAGAAGGCGGCGTTGCGGAGTCTCGGCCCTCTTGGAGAAAGTCACCTCCGAAGAGGAGCGAATCACCGAGCGAACCATTTGCTATCGGCTCGCACCGCGTCTCAACGCTGCGGGGCGAATGGGGGACGCCAACCGCTGCGTCTCCATGTTGTCGACCGACCGTTACGCTGTGGCCCAGTCGTTCGCCCTCGATCTCGAGGGCTACAACGAGAAGCGGCAGGCTACAGAGGGTGAGGTCCTGCGAGAGGCCATCGAGATCGCCGAGGAGCAGGTCGCTGACGGCCGAAAGGTGCTGGTCGTCTACAAAGAGGGGTGGCATCAAGGCGTCCTCGGCATCGTCGCGAGCCGCCTCCTGGAGCGTTTCCATCGACCGACGCTGCTCATCGCTGTCCGCGATGGCCGCGCCCGTGGCTCCGCACGGAGCCCATCCGAGTTCGGGGTGCTCAACCTCCTGCACGGCTGTGAGGACCTCATCGAGAACTACGGTGGGCACGCTGTCGCCGCGGGGCTTACCATGGACTCGGTGAACCTGCCGGAGCTAAGCCGCAGGATTGAAGCGCAGGCGCTCGAGGTGCTAAAGAGCGGACTGATCTCGGAACCGATGCTGCGCATCGATGCGGAGGTGGGGTTCGACGACCTAAGCTTGGCCCAGGTCAAGAAGTTCGAAAAGCTCGGCCCCTTCGGCGCTGGGAACATGGAGCCTACTTTCCTGTTGCATGGGGCACGGACACTGAGCAGTCGCGTGGTGGGGCGCAACCATCTGAGAGCCAAGGTCAGGATCGACCGCTCCGTGCTCGATGTCATCGGCTTCTCCATGGGCGACACCGTGCTCACTCGTGGCGTGCTAGTCGACTTGGTTCTCACACCGCGCATCACGTCGACGCATCACGATCAGATCGAGCTCCAACTCTTGGCGGTGCAAGAAAAAGAATGAGGAGCAGGCGTCACAGCGTTAGGAAAATGGGGCGCAAGCGGACGTCGGCGCTGCCGACGATCGTCATCATGAGCGTCATCCTCCTCGCCATTCTCTTCGCAGGGAAGGATTTCGCCGACCGCTTCTCCACAATCTTCAGCCCCGCACCTTCAGACTCCGCAGCTATGAAGGACCTGCCTAAGACTCTCTCGACCGGGCCCGAAGCCGACATAGAAGAGGAGGTCGACGAGGTGGAATCTGTTCCCAAGAACGCCGGCGCCATCGTCCGCCAAGCCATCCGAACCTCGAGTCGGACTGCGCTGCAAGCCATTTCGCGAGGGCCTGATGCGAAGCCCTGACCCAAACTGGGCCGAGCTCAAAGAGCAGCCCTTTGGTCGCTGGCTCCCTGAGGCGGACTGTAAGTACCGCGCCGACGAGCTCCGGTGGATTCTCGCCAAGCGAGAGGAGTTGCCTCTCACCGGTGACCTGTCTGTCGAGATTGGAACCAATCGTGGCCGCTTTCTGCGAAGCCTCTGCAAAACCCACCCGGAACGGACGGTCTTTGGCATCGAGCTGAAGACGGCCCTCTGTGGTGTGGCTCAACGACGTCTGGCCCGCGCCGGCTTGAGCAATGGCTACGTCGTCAACGCAGACGCTCGCCTAGCGCTCCCGGTCCTCTTCACAGGAAGAGTCCTACACAGCATCTTCGTGCTTTTCCCAGACCCCTGGTGGAAGAAGCGCCATGCCAAGCGGCGCTTGCTCGACCCAGCCTTCATCGAGATGGCGAGCGAGCTGCTGACCCCAGGCGGCGCCTTGGTCATCAAGACCGATGTCGCGTCCTACGCTGAGCAGGTCCGTGAGGATTTGGCCGAGTTCCCCGCGCTGACCGTCGTCCCTATTGAGGACATCGACGGCTTCGCGAGCTGGGAGCTGACCACTCGAGAGCGGCACTGCCTCGAAGATGGGCTGCCGATCTACACGCTAGCGGCCCGCACCCAAGCGCCCTTAGACGGACGTGCGGCGATGCGATGATTTCGCTCGCGGCGCTGTGCTCGCGACCATTAGCCGTTGTTGCCCTTCATGAACTCGACGATCTCGTTGCACGACGCGAAACGGTCGGCTGGCTTCTTCTGCAGGGCTTTGAAGATGATGCGCTCCATCTCTTCACTGACCGACGGATTGAGAGACCTCGGCGACGGCGGCGCCGTGTGGACGTGATGGTAGGCGAGGTCTCCCTTGAAGAAGGGGACGGTGCCGGTGGACATCTCGAAGAGCATCACGCCTAGGCTGTAGATGTCGCTGCGCTGGTCGAGTTCGTTGCCGAGAATCTGCTCGGGTGACATGTAGAACGGAGTCCCGATGGCGCGCGTGTGGTCCTGTTGCGTCTCAGAGACCACCTTGGCCAGACCAAAGTCCATGATCTTGAGGGCTTTGTTCTCGTTGGCGAGCATGATGTTGCCGCTCTTGATGTCGCGGTGCACCACGCCCCGATCGTGCGCGTACTGCAGGCCCTTGCAGGAGTGGGTGAGCACGTAGCGGACGAGCTTCTCAGGGAACGGGCCCTGGCGCGTCACGTACTGCTTGAGCGTGCGGCCGTCGATGAACTCCATGGCGATGTAGTACTCACCATCTTGAATTCCGACGTCGTAGATCTGAACGATGTTGGTGTGATTGAGTTTGGCGGCCGCGCGTGCTTCACGCATGAAGTACTCGCGGGCGTGGGCGTTGTCTCGGAGCTGCTGGCTAAGGATCTTGAACGCCACGATGCGCGAGAGGAGCACGTCCCTGGCCCGATAGACCACTCCCATGCCACCGCGCGCGATCTCCTCGAGGATCTCGTAGCGCCGTTCGCTTTGGGTGAGTGTGCTGACGAGTTGATTGGAGGCCGCAGGGATCTCTTCGGACTTTGGCCTCGCCACCGCGACCGCGGCCATCCGAGGGCTCGACACGCGGCTGGTGGGCCGTTTGAGGATGGCCGAGCCGACCTGCTTGAACTGCACGTCGCTCTTGGCCTTGCTGAGTCGCTGCTGAATATCCCGGAAGTTGGCGTCGACGACGACGACCTTCTCGAGGATGTTGAGCGCTGCCTCTTGGTCGCCATCGCTCTGTTTGCAGCGTCCCGCCTTGTACAGGAGCTGGATATTTGAGGCGTTCGGGTTGGCGTCGCCGTATGCAGCCATGTAGGCATTGTACGCCGCTTCGTGGCTCTTCTTCTTCCAGAGGATGTCCCCGCGCAGCTCGAGCGCCTCGCGGTGCCGAGGGTCCGCTGGATCGACACGGGAGAGGGCCTCGATCGCCTCGTCGAGCCGCCCCAGAGACACCAAGATTCGCCCGACCCGGTAGAAGTCTTCCATGCCCGCTGAGGCCCGAAGCTCTCCAGCCGTGTCCGAAATCTTCGCAAAGAGGTCTGCCGCGCGGGCGTAGTCCTTGCTCGCTTCGAACGCTTTGCCCGCCTTCGCGAAATCTCCGATCTTCTCGAAGAGCGCAGCGGCCTTGTCGAACTGCTTGGCGCGCAAAAAGATGCTGGCGGCCTTCCCAGGTTGTCGAAGGTCCATGAAGAGCTCGGCAGCGCGCGAGTACTCACCAGCCGAGGCGAGCAGTCCAGCCGCCTGCTCCAGGTCGCCCTCGACCATCGCCGCCTCCGCATGACAGGTGGCGGCGCGCTGCGGCATATTCATGTCCTCGTACATCTGGGCAGCTTCGTCGTACATCCTCGCTTGTTCGTAGATCTCGGCTGCTTTCGAGAACTGCCCGGCGTCTTCGTAGGCCTTGGCTGCCTCCATGTTGAACCCGGCCTTCGCGAGCAGCTCGACTCCGCGGTCGAACTCCTCCCCTTCGCTCAGGTAGTATGTTGCGGCCTGCTTGGCCAAAGCGCGTCCGGACTCGATGACCTTGAGCTCCCCCATGGCCACTTGGTATTCATCCTCAAAGATGCGGCAGAACATCGCCATCTGCTGGGCGAGGTCGCCCGCGTCCTGGTAGCTCTTGGCTGCTCGCTGAAGGTCGCCCAGTTCCTCGAAGATCTCCGCGGCACGACGATGTTGACCCGCCAGGGCGAAGAACTCTGCCGACCGTTTCTCTGCGCCGGCCTGCACCATCTCGAGCGCCGCAGCCTCGTATTGGCCCATCTTGGCGTAGAGTTCGCCCGCCTGCACCCGATTTCCGGTCGTCTTGTACAGCGCGATTGCCTGCGCAGCGTTCCCCGCGAGCTCCTGCGACTCGGCGGCGCGCGCTGGCATCTTTACTTCAGTAAACAGCGCCGCTGCGGCCTCGTATTGCTCGCTTTCGAAGAGCAACTCGGCGGCGCCGACCAGATCGCCGTCCTGACGCAGCTTCTTGACCTGTTTGCGCAGATCGCTAGAAAGCCCTTTCAAATTGAGCTCATCTCCCCGCCCAAGGAAGAATTTGGCTATTGAGACGACAGTCAAGATCACGCGATTACACCGTCGGCAAACTGCAGCTCGTTGGTGGGCTGGGAGGTGCCCTGATTCTCGCCGCCGTTGCCTTGTGTCAACAACTTGCAACCCTGCGTTGAATACCAAGAAAACGAGAATTCAGTCAACCATCGCCCGATGACTTGGGCGCCACACTCGGAGTTCCCTCTTGAATAGCACCGTCGCCTTCGCCCATAGACACCTTCCTCAGCTCGTGCTGGCCTGCGCCGTCTCGATGGTTTTCAGCACTTGTGCGACGAGTCAGCCCAATTTCGTCCCGCCTCAAACAAACCCAGTCTCCGTCGGCTTCGGACCCGCTGCGATCGCTTACGACTCTCCAGACTACCGCAAAGCCTTCAGCTTGTGCAGTGAGACCATCCTCGCACAAGACCAAGAGCTCCAGAAGGCGTTCGCATCCGCATCTTGCGGGTCAGCAACCGAGGCGGCCGCGCTGCGCGCCGTGCTCACAAAGTTGACCCGCGGACCAGACCGCTCTTGGTCGTTGAACACCGACCGTTACCGTCTCAATTCACACACCGCCCACTGGTGCTCCTTTGCAGCCTTCCAGTCCGGCAACCTCGAACAAGCCTTTCTTTGGTCATCGGAGCTCCTCGTCGAGCCCAACACCCCCCCCCAAACGCTGGCCTGGGTCGCATGGACCGCGCTGCACTCCAACCGGCACGCGCTCGGCAGAGAGCTCGTCCGGAATTTGTCCATCTCCTATCCGGACGACCCGCTGGTCCGCTCCCTCGCCGCACAGCTCGCCGACACAACGCAGAACTCGCCAGCGCCTTGACCCAAGCCGCCCAAAAAAGAAGCGAACCTCATTTCTTCGGCGTCGACGCACCCACACTCGGCTGCGCAGACGGCGCTCCAAGCTTTCTCGGGTCGCTCGCTGCACTTCGCCGACCGCTCTTGAGGTCCACAACCACCACCTGCACCGCGCTGTAGAGAGCCTCGCTGCGAACCTTGTGCGAGCGGGACTCCAGGTTCACCACCACGTCGCGCGCAACCTCTGGCTCAACCCACAGCTCGTCAGGAAGCCACTGGTGATGAATTCGCGGCGCCTCCACCGCCGCGCGAGCGCTCATCCCAAAGTCGACGACGTTGACGATCACTTGCAACGTCGACGAGATGATCTGCGGCCCACCACTCCCACCGACCGCCATGAAGACCTTCCCGTCGCGCAAGAGCAGGGTCGGACTCATCGAGGACAACGGCCTCTTTCCAGGAGCCACCGCGTTGGCCTCGGTGCCCACGAGACCGTAGGCGTTCGCCGCACCAGGCTTCTGTACGAAATCGTCCATCTCGTTGTTCAGCAGGACTCCACTCGAAGCCACGTACACCATCGAGCCCAACCCCATGTTGATCGTCGTCGTGCACGCCGCCGCGTTTCCTCGCTCGTCGACGATGGAGAAGTGCGCTGTGCCATCGTCAGGGGTCAGCTGCGTGGCGCTCCCATACGAGTCCAACGGCAACACTTGGTCCGGCTTGATTTTCGAGCGCAGAGTCTCGGCGTAGCTCGGCTCAATCAAGTGCGCGACTGGCACCTCGACGAAATCGGGGTCGCCCATGTGGGCCGCCCGATCGGCGAACGCAAACTTCATGGCCTCGGCTTGCGTGTGGTAGGACGCGCTCGACCCAGCCCCCATCGACGCCAAGTCGAACCCCTCCAAGATGTTGAGCGCCTCGATGAGAGCAACCCCACCAGAGCTCGCCGGCGGCATCGAAACCACCTCGTAATCCCGGTACTTCGAGCGCAAGGCCTCGCGCCGCTTCACCTCGTAGCCCGCCAAGTCCTCCACGGTGAGCAACCCGCCCGCCGTCGTCACCGTCTTCGCCAACGCCTCAGCGCGCTCGCCGGCATAGAACTCACCTGGGCCTTCCTCGCCGATGGCCTCCAACGTGGCCGCCAGCGCCTCGTTCTGCAGCGTCTGACCTTCGCTGGGCGGTTGCCCGCCGGGCAACAGCCACGCCGCCAGCTCAGGGTGAGTCAGCACCTCATCGCGGTAGTTCGTCATGCGCTCGACCAACAGCCTGTCCGCTGGACACCCGCTGCGCGCCAAGGCCGTCGCGCTGCGCCACCCGCTGGACCAAGGCCTGACGCCGTGCTCACTGTGCAGCGCCGCCAAACCCGCCACCTCTCCAGGCACCGCCACCGCCAGCCCGCCGCGGCGAGAGAGCTCAGGCTGCGGCTCGCCCACCGCATCGAGGTACATATCGGCCGTCGCGGCCGCTGGAGCGGTCTCTCTGAAGTCGTAGACGTCGACCTCGCCATCAGACGCGTCGAAGTACAGGCAGAACCCTCCTCCTCCGATGCCGCTGGCGAACGGATGCACGACGCCCAAGGTGCTCGCCACCGCGACCGCCGCATCGGCAGCGTTCCCGCCGGACGCCAGCATCTCGGCGCCAACTTCACTGGCCAAGGCGCTGTCGCTGGCCACCATCCCCTTCTCGCCCTCGACGGGAGGCGGGTCTGCGGCGCGCACCGGCGCGACCCAATAGAGCCCCGCGACACCGAGCAAGCCGACCAGCACCTTCGCGCGGCGGTTCACAAACCCTCTCCTCGCCCAACCTGGCCGCTGATCTCCGCGTCGCTGGGACGCAGGTACTTGGGCTCCATACTGTGAATCGAAGGGCTCTCGCCGACGGCCATCCGCGCCTGGGCTTGCCGGGCGAGGTCCACCGCCCAGGGCGCGCTCTCGTCCTCCGGGACGAACTCAGCACGCGCTCCAAACGCCGAGGCGAGCACCCCGCGATACTCGTGGGCGCCCGTCCCACCGAACCAAATTTTCTCGTCGCCAGGTGCGGCAAAGAGCAGCTCTTCGACCAGCAGCCGCGGGGCGATGACCCTCTCGTCGAGCCGAGGCTGCAGCACCAACCCCTCCTGTGCCCGATACAAGGCCGTGTAGACCTCGGCCTTGCGCGCATCCATGCAAGGGCAGAGCAGCGCCCCCACCTTCGCGTAGCGCGCCGCCGCGGCCCGCAGGCTCGAGCCCCCGAAGAGCGGCTTCTGATAGGCGAACGCCAGGCCTTTGAAGAGCGCAAGGCCGATCCTCAGCCCCGTGAAAGAGCCCGGACCCAACCCCACCGCGAAGGCATCGATCTGCGCGAGGCTCGAACCGGCCTCTTTCGTGATCTTGTCGCACAGGGCGAGGAGCTGGCGACCGTGTCCGCGTTCTGCCTCGAGGTCGACCTGCGCGACCACCTCTTCCCCTTGGACGAGCGCCGCAGAGAGCCGCAGTGTCGAAGTGTCTACGGCCAAGAACAAAGGCAATGCGCTCATCCGAAGAGTCCTTGGAAGTAGCGCTCGAAGTCGTTCTTGAACGCGAAGAGCATGAGGAAGATGACCAGCGCGATGCCGACGTAAGAAGCGATTTGCCGGGTGCGAATGCTCAGCGGGCCCCGTTTGATCGCCTCCATCACGAAGAGCATGAGCTGGCCGCCGTCGAGCACGGGGATGGGCAGCAGGTTGATGATCCCCAGGTTGATGGAGATGGTCGCCAGCATGCGCAGAAACGGCTCGATGCCTGCTTCTCCGGCCTTGCTCGCCATCGCCCCGATCATGATGGGGCCACCGATGGACTTGGTCGAAACGCGTCCTTCCGCCATGCGGTACAGCCCGACGACTAGCATGGTGGAGGCGTCGATGGTCATGTCGATGGACTTGGACCCGGCGTAGGCGAAGCGATCGCCGAGCGCCACGTCCCGAGGGTCGGGCTTGACGCGCTTGGAGTGGTTGTAGAAGCCGACCGAGATCACCGGCCGCTCTTCTTTGAACTCCCCAATCACGGTGACCTTCTCGAGCTGAATGGTGAGTTCGAGGGTCTCTTCGCCGCGCTGGAGCTTGAGTTTATGGGGGTCTTCCCAAGTCTTCATCAGCTCGCCGATGAGCGAACCGAAGAGGTTGTATTTGCGTCCATCCATCTCGAGCAGGTTGTCCCCGCGCTGCAGGCCGGCTTTGGCGGCTGGAGAGTCTGGCATCACCTGCGAGACGATCATCTCCGCCGAGCTCAGTCCGGTGTAGGCCGCGCCCTCGCGTTCCTCGAGGCTCATCGCGGTGGCGAAAGGCCGCTGCACTCCCAACCGACCGAATGGGACGTCGGCCATGTCTTCCCGCAGCACAATGAGCTCGACCGTCTGTCCTCGAGCTTTGTCGAGGGCGTTCTCGAGATCCGTGATGGTCTTAATCACCTCGCCGTTGACCGACGCCACCTCGTCGAAGGTCTTCAAGCCGGCTTTCGACGCGGGTCCGCCGGGATCGGTCACCGAAATGACCGGGCCGTACTGGTCGACCGCGATGCCAATGCGGCCAACGGTCGGCGAGAAGAGGTCAAACTGGTCGCGCAGCAGGGTCTCTTGCGGGACGATGGAGACATTGAGTTCCTTCCCGCCTCGCAGCACGGTAAACTCGAGCTCCTCACCGGCGGCGTCGCTGACGATGTCCAAGAGCTGCGACCAGTAGCGGACCTCATGTCCATCGATGGCGACCACTTCGTCGCCGCGCTCCAGCTTGCCGTCCGCGGGCTGCCCTTCGATCACCTGGCCAACGACTGGGGGATGATCTTGCTCGTAGGACCCTAAGAGCACGAAGAACAGGATTGGGATGGGGAGCAAGAGGTTGGCCAGGGGGCCGGCGAGGATGATGATGGCGCGCTTCCAGAGCGCTTTATGCTGAAAGGAGACCTCCAAGTCTTCTTGCGGGATCGGCATCATCGGGTCGGCGCCGAACATCTGGACGTAGCCGCCCAGCGGCAACCAGCGCACGACCCAGTCGGTGTCCCACTTGCGGAAGCCGAAGATCCGGGGACCGAAGCCGATGCTGAAGTTGATGACCCTGACTTTCAGGAGCTTGGCTGCCAGGTAGTGCCCGAACTCGTGAACGAAGACGAGCACCCCGATCAGGACGACGACGTAAAGAATGCTTTGTATGACGGCCATATTCTCGCAGGAGTTCGAACCGAAAAAGGCCTGGAATGGCCTTCTGGCGGGCTAGCTGCCGCGCGGACGACCGATTTCCGCACCGCAAGCCCTTGGAATCAGGCGAAAATCGGTCGTAGGTAAGCGAGGCAAAAAGCCAATGTAGCACCCAAGCGCGGCCCCGCAAGGCGCTGCGCTGCACGGACAGGTTGAACCAGCCCGAGGTTTCAGGCTAGGAAAAAAGAGTAACTTCAGAGCAAGGCTGCGCCTCCACACATCGAGGCATAGAGGTACACCCAGGGCACCGCGAAGAGAACGGCGTCGACGCGGTCGAGCATTCCTCCGTGCCCGTGGATGATGGTCCCTGAGTCTTTGACGCCCGTCGAGCGCTTGAGCAGCGACTCGCAGAGGTCTCCTGTCTGCCCCAGGACGTTGGCGACCAGCGCGATTACGGCGACGTCGATGAGGCTGAGGAAGGGGAGCATCAAGGCGCGCACGACGAAGGCCGCGACGATCGTGGCGAGGAGGCCGCCCAGAGCGCCCTCCACGGTTTTTTTGGGGCTCACCTTGGGGGCGAGCTTGTGCTTGCCGAAGGCGCGTCCAGCGAAGTAGGCGCCGGTGTCGCTCATCCAGGTCATGGCCAGCAGCATGATGATCCAACCGGCGCCCCAATCGCCCATGTCTCGCTTGAGCAAGGCGATGAACGAGAAGGTCAGGCCCACGTAGAGCACGCCCGCCAAGCCCGAGGACATCGTGACGGCGACGCGGCCGATGTCGCGGTCTCGGCCCAAGTTGAACAAGAAACTCGCCCACAGCACGACGGCCAAAACGGCGAAGATCACCAAAGCATCGTGCGAACCGTTGCCGAGCATGGGCTTGGGTCCGACGAAGAGGTAGAGCGAGGCCGCGAAAGCCGTGCCAATGGCCGTCGAGCCCCACTGCACGCTCTTGGGCTCGTCTTTCTGCAGCATGCCGTAGAACTCGGACAATCCGACGGCCGTCGCCGCTGCGATGAACGCGGCCCACAGCCAATGGGGACCGACGATGATCATGGCCAACAAGATCGGGACCATGATGACCGACGTGATCACTCTGGGCAGCAGATCGCCCTTCTTCTTCGGCGCGGTCTCCTGACCTTTGCCGCCGTCACTTTCGCTCACGTTGGCCCCTGCTCGTTGCCGCCCGTTTCTTTTGCTGACCGTCGAGGGCTGGTTTTCCAAATCCAACTTCGCCGCTGAGAAAGAGAACTTGACCCTGTCGCTCGGCACGCGCCCAAACGTTCAGCATCGCTCTGTCGAGACGGAGCGATGCCGTGCGGTCGCCTCTGCCGCGTTCTCTCAGTACTCTTCGCTCTCGTCGTTGTGGTGCCCCTTCTTGTCGAAGAGGACGACCATGGCATCGGCCACGATCTCGGCGATGTCCTTGACCTTGACGTGCTCGTCGGCACCGCGATGCTTCAAGCCATCGTCGATCATGGTCATGCAGAACGGGCAGGCCAGCGCCACGGTCCGCGCCTCGGTGGCGAGGAGTTGGTCGGTGCGTGCGTAGTTCACGCGCTTGCCTGCGTCTTCTTCCATCCACATCCGCCCGCCGCCTGCGCCGCAGCACATACTCGTCTCGCGGTTCGCCTCCGGTTCACGCAGGTCTGTCCCTGGCAGGGCGTTCAAGATCTCGCGGGGCGCGTCGTAGATGCCGTTCCAGCGGCCGAGGTAGCAGGAGTCATGGAAGGTGACCGACCCGAGCTCGCCTTCGAGCCCGATTCGTCCGCTGTCCATCAGGTCCTTGATGAAGTTGGTGTGGTGGACGACTTCATAGTTCCCGCCGAGCTGTGGGTACTCGTTCTTGATGACGTTGTAGCAGTGCGGACAGGTCGTCACGACCTTGGTGACGTTGTACTTGTTGAGTTTCTCGATCATCTCCGAGGCGAGCGTCCAGTAGAGGTACTCGTTGCCCGTGCGCCGCGCCGTGTCGCCGTTGCATTTCTCCTCTTTGCCGAGGATGGCGAAGCTGACGTTGGCGGCTTGCATGATCTTGGCGAAGGCGCGGGTGACCTTCTTCTGGCGGTCGTCGAAGCTGCCAGCGCAGCCGACGAAGAAGAGGTAATCTGGCGGCGTCTTGAGGTCCTTGATGTGCGGGATGCCCATGTCGCTGGCCCAATCGGCGCGCTTGCTGTTGGACATGCCCCAGGGATTCCCGGCCTGCTCCATGTTCTTGTAGGTGTTGGCCAGTTCTTGCGGCACGTCGGCGGTGAACGCCAGGTAGCGGCGCAGGTCGACGATGGTGTTGACGTGCTCGATGAGGACGGGACAGGCGGCGACGCAAGCGCCGCAGGTGGTGCAGGCCCAGAGCTCGTCGCGGGTGATGATGCCGCCGGCAGCGTTGGGGAATTCGGCGTCCTTCTTCCCGTCCAAGAAGACCGTGCGGCCCTGCTCCTTGATGGCGTCTTTGATCTTGTGAATGACCATCATGGGGTTGAGGGCTTTACCTGTGTTGTAGGCCGGGCAGTAGGCCTCGCAGCGGGCGCACTCGGTGCAGGCGTAGGTGTCGAGTAACTGCTTCCAGGTCAGATCCTTGATCTGCTTGGCGCCGATGTAGACTTCGACTTCGGCGTTCTCGTCCATCATGGCCTCGGTGACACGCTCCATGTTGACGTAGGGGAGGGTCGCGATCTCCGAGTCGAAACGGCGGAAGAAGACGTTCGGCATGGCGCCGATGAGGTGGAGGTGCTTGCCCCTCGGGATCCAGTTCGCGAAGAACAAGACGATGCCGATGTGGATGAAGTAGTTGGCGTTGTAGAGGACGTCGTAGCCGGTGCCGTGAACGCTCGCCGGGCCGTGGCCGATGACGCCAGAGAAGAACGTCGCGATCGGTGTCCAAGCCACATCGTGGATCGACTCACCCAGGGCAATCTCGGTGCCGTTGGCCAAGAACTTGGTCACCATCAGCCCTTGAATCAGCAGGATGATCACCAAGGCGTCGTTCGAGATGACGATGTGGTCGGGCTTGAACACGTAGCGTCTCAGAAGCGCGATGCACAGCGCCACGAAAACCAAGAGCCCGAAGATGTCCTGTAAGAAAAGGGCCAAATGGTAGCCCTGGCTCCCCATCACTAGGCCCCAGTTGAAGCTCGGCCAAAACGCCCGGATCATGTATTCCAGGGTCTCGACTTGCAGCACTAGGAAGCCCCAGAACACGAAGAAGTGGAGCACCCCGCCGAACTCGCCGATCACACGTTTTTGGCCAAACACGAAGACGAAGAACGAGAAGAGTCGCTCACCGAAGCGATCGAAGCGCGTGTTGTCGCTGCTGCCCCAAGCGATGTAGCGCAGGAGCCAGAAGACGGTACGAGCCGCGAGGCCGAAGCCCACGACGATTCCCGCTCCTACAATCAGTGCTTTGATGATCTGCCAGGCGTCCATGATACTCCGTTGAGCTCGTGGGGATGTTCCAGACCACGCCACGGTCGTCCATACTCTGGCCGACTGAAGGCGTGGGGGCCTTGTGATGGGTCGTCCACCGCCGAGGGATTGGTCCCGTCGAAACCGGCCAGCGGGCAAAGCCCACCGATTCCAAAGACCTTTCCCCAAGTGCTCGACGACATGCCGAGCGTTGTTCTCTTCCGCGTCGCGTTCGAGAGGGCGCACGCGCGATCTGCCTGTTACCCCAACGCGTCGCCGCGTTCAAGAGGTGAGGGATTGGGCCCATTGGCGCAAGAATAGAGGCGATTGAGTGAGGGAGGAGTTCAGCCAGGAATGGTTAAGGTCGCGAAAATCAGAGGGTTGCGAGTGGTGTGAGCGACAGGCTCACCACACCTATGGGGATTGGGCCTCGGCTCAAAGAACGCCCTCACCCGGCGCACCGGGCGAGGCCGGCGAGGCCGGGAGCCGAGCTCCGGAGCCGACGCCTCAAGGAACCCAGATGGCGGCGTGGATCGTCTGCTCCATGCCGGAGAAGTCGGGGTCGCCTGCGGCGAGCTGCAGTCCGTAGTTCTCTTCGTGGGCCTTCTTCGGGTTGGTGTGTTCACCAAACGCAATGGGGCCACCTTTGTCCAAGTCGATGATGATCACGTTCGTCCCGGCATCGAGCCCGCTGGCGCCTGACTTTCCGGCGCCAATCACGGCGATGTGCTTGGGGCCGACGGCCATATCGCGCAGCGACATGGAGAACTTGGGCAAGTAGGCCGGTTCGAGGTCGTTGATCAGCTGCTTGAGGGTGTCGGTGTAGCCGATGTCGACCCCGTTGCCCGACACGCTGATGGTCTCGCCAACGTCGATCTGGGCCGCCCGCAGCGCGAAGATCTTGCCGTATCCGCCCATGTCGACGCGGGTCGAGCGCGACCGGCAGTGTGGAAGGATGAACGCCTTGTCGCCTGCTGGGGAGACTTTGATCTCGGGAGAGCCCTGGCCAAAGGGGTCGAGGTCCAACGGCTGCGATCCCGGACGTTTTTTGTTGAGGTCGAGCTTGGTCATGGTGTCACTGCTGAGATCCCAACCCACCACACCCTGGGTTCCACCGGTGAACAGGATCGGCGTCGTCCCCGCGACGACGACCAGCGCGCCGGCCGTGTTGTCTGGGTTCAGTGTGCAACCTTGCGCGCGCTCGATGGGGTTTTCGCCACGGAACTGCGTCGCCTTGGCGAAGAGCGGCTCCCCGGCGTCATTGAGGGGCACGCGGTGTACGCCGGTGTCGTAGTTCGCGTCGAAGCGAGCGCCCGACTCCACCAAGTAGAGCACGTCGTTGTAGAGCTCGACGGCGGAGAAGAGGTTCTTGCTGTGTTGGTTGAAGCCGTAGTTGGCGTCGACCTTGAACAGGTCGGAGTTGACCGCTTTGCCAGTCCCCTCGGGGATTTCCGCCACGTAGATGCCTTTTTGGCCGCCCTGCCCTTCGACCCGCACGACGTCCGTAGCGTAGAGGCGGTTCCATTTCTCGGAGTACACGCCGGTGCAGACGTTGAATCCACCGGGGAAGACGATGACCGCATCCGGGGTCACCGACTGGTCGTCGACCGTGGGATCGATCACGAAGGCGCCGCGGGCTGCCAGGGCGATGACCTTGTTGCCAGGACCAGGGATCAGGCCGCAAACCGAAGACTGAAAGAGCCCGTCGCTGCCAAAATCCTTGGTCTTCCAGTCCCCGCGCCCGCTGGCCGAGACCAAGATGTGCATGCCCTGGTTGCCCTCGACCTGCGAGTTGTAGTCGTGCTCAGTGGGAGTCCCGTCGAGGTCGACGCGACGCAGCACATCGCCACCGGAGGAGTTGGGCATGCTCGAACCAGCCAAGAGGAAGAAGCCGTTGCCCGAGCCTTGCTTGAAGTGCTTGGTCATCCCCCCGCCGTCGGCCAGCTTGTCGCTGCTCACCGTCGAACCCTCGCGCACCCCGATCGAAGAGATCGTGCCGCCACCGTTGTTCGAGGTGCTGTCGATGTCGCCGACCGGGTCACTGGCCCCTTTGTCGTCGTCGGGGTCAGCCCCTTCGTCATTGGGCTTCTCGTCGACCTTGTCTTCGCCGCCCTTGGCGGTGCCGCTCTCTCCTTTTTCGGTAGAGGACTCGGAGCCCCCGCCCTTGGAGGACTTGCGCTCGTTGCTGCAAGCAAACGTCGCAACGGCGAGGATCAAGGTCATGACTAGGAGACAGTAGCTCGAGCGACGCATCGGCAGCTCTCCAGCTTGAGGCGCAATGGGCCTCGGTTAAACACAGGCAACAAGCACTGAGACCCTTCGCCGCTGCAATCCACTGCTGCACGTTCTCAGAGACCTACGCCCAAAGAAGCCGGCAATTGCAGAAAGTCCGAATAGCCGCGTCGATGGTAATTCACGGGGCAAAAAGGCGCAACTCGATCCGGGCCCGGAAACGTCCACTTCGCCCTGCTGGGCGCGGCCCCGGCATGGCTTGATTGACCTGCAAAAAAGAAGAAAGCAAAAGGGGGTCCGGGGGACAAAGTCCCCCGGCGGGTCAGGGCTTCAGCCCTGCCTCCCCCCCTCAGAATCGCGCCTGCAGAAACTCCTCGACCTCCACCCGCAGCGCCTTCGCGCGGGCCACCAACTGGCTCAGCTCCCGCGACATCTCCTCGCGGAAAGCGGCGTCGTGGATCGAAGGCAGATTCGTCCGCACGTTGTACACCGACCCCTCGACTCCAGCCGTCGCCATCAACACCCCCACCGCCAGATCCGTAATCGACGAGGGAATTCCCTTGCCCATCAGCGCCCGCGCGATCTCGGCCGCCTCCAAGCAACAGCGCGCCGACTCCAACGGCACCCTCGAGGCGCCCTTGTAACCCTCCTGAATCGCCGCCGTGCGCCGCGCCTTCTCGTCGTCGTTGCCCTTGGGCATGCGCAGCGCCACCAACACCCCGTTGAACGCCTCCGTGTCCAAATCGACCGCGCGCACCAGCTTGTCTTTCAGCCGCTGAGCGCGCACCGAGAGCCCGTCGAGCTCGGCGCTGACGGCCTCGTAGCCGACCTTGCCGACGCTCAAGTTGGCCACCATCGACGCCAATGACGCCCCGAGAGCCCCACCCAACGCCGACACGCTGCCCCCACCCGGCGCCGGCGACTCCCTGCTCACCTCGTCGCAAAAGCCGCGCGCCGTCAGGCTCATCAAGCATTTGGCGGGCTCCTCGGGGAGGCCGATGACCTTCTTGTCGATGTCGAACTCGGCCACGTCGTCCAGCCCCATAGACCGCACCGCCACCTCGAGCACATCGCGCCACGGCAACCCTGTCGGACCGCCGAACCGACGCAGATAGAACTGCCCCGCGGCATACAGCGACTCGAACGGGATCAGCCCCACCACCTCCGAACCCGTCACCACCAGGCCGCGCTCGGCCGCGATGCGGCGACACGCCTCGAGCACCTCGTGCACAGGCGTCACCTTGGTGTCCGTCAAGTTCATGGTGATCTGGGCGCAGCCGTAATCCTCGATGGTCCAGCCCGTCGCCTTACACGCCTTGAAAAGACCGGGCCGCTTCACCGCGGCGCCCTCCAGCGCGTCCACGGGCTGCTCCCAGACTTTCTGGAACGCCAGCCAGTCAAAATCGTGCGCCTCGCCATAGTGCCCCTGCAGCGCCTCGACGTCGCCGGCCACATGCGCGCATTGACCGCAAGGAAGCCTCCCTGCCCCGACCTCATACCTCACGATCTCGCCGCGGAAGTAGTCGGGAACGATGTTTCCGGCGCGCACCGAGCGCCCCTTCTCGCGGATGTCGAAGGCGATGTCCAAGGCAAAGCGCTTGTCGCGCGTGTTCAGGTTGATGTTGTAGGCGACGAGGAACTCCCGCGCCCCGATGGTGCCCACACCCGTGCGTGCCACGGCCTCGTTGAACACATTGGGCCCAAAGTCTGGCGCCCACTTCGTGGTCCCCAGCTTTCTCGGCAGCGCCTCGTACTCGCCGGCCCGCAACGTCGCCAGATTGCGCCGCTCCGGGCGTGTCGCCGCGTGCTCGTACAGGTAGACCGGGATCCGCAGCTCGCTGCCGACCCGCGCCCCCAGACGCCGCGCCAGCTCGGCGCACTCCTCCATGCTGACGCCGTTCACCGGCACGAAGGGACAGACGTCGACCGCACCGTGGCGAGGGTGCTCACCTTTGTGCTGCCGCATGTCGATGAGCTCGCGAGCCTTCGCGAAGACCCGAAACGCCGCCTCGACCACCGCGTCAGGCGCGCCTACGAAGGTCAACACCGTGCGGTTCGTGTCCGCGCCAGGGTCCACGTCCAGCACGTCGACTCCCTGCACGCTGGCCGCCGCCGCGGCGATGGCATCGATGACCACGCGGTCGCGGCCCTCACTAAAGTTCGGTACGCATTCGACGAGCTTCATCTCTTCCCCCTATCACAAAGTGTCGTCGCTCAGCGGCCAACCACCAGGACTCGATAGGCCCAGCGCTCGACGCCCAGCAAGAGAATCCAACTCTTCCTAGTCCTTGTGGGTGCTGCGCGAACCACGAGAGACCTGCCGCGCCACCGCGTGACCCTTGCACTCGTCGCAAGGACACATGGCGCGCAGCTCACGAAACGTGAAAATGCCGCTGTCGTGCCCGTCGGACCAGTGGAAATTCACGCCGTAGGCCCCGATGGGCACAGCGTCCTCGAGGGCTGGCCCGTCGTTCTTGATGTAGCGGTACTCCGTCGCGAAGTGCCCCTGACACGCCGCGCAGGCACACCAGCCGCGCAGGTACATCGTGAAATACTTCGAGACGTGCCCGTCCTCCCAGGTGACGTTGACGGCGCTCTCGGCCGAGTCGTAATGGATTGCCGTTGGATTCAAGATACCCTCTCAGACTTCGACGTATTGCGGACTTTGGTCTTGGGCGACCGCCGGGTGCCCCTGCGCTCGGTTCCGGCACACCGGCTGGCGCTGTGGCAGAGGCGGCGAACGACCGCACCGGACCATAGACCAGCCGCCGCGCGCTGTCATCGAGCGCCTACGAACCCTTTCGCTACCGAGATCACCTCCTGGCACCCGGCCGCGCCCTGCTGCCGGCCTCGCGTTCTGCGCGCCTCTCCCGCGCTTTGCTCCCAAGACCCCGCTCACACCCTGGCCTCGAGCGTTTCCTCCATGCACTCGCCGCACACCCAACGCCTCCTCGCCGCAATCCGGCTCGGAGACCCCGTCGCCACCGAGCGCTTCCTCGCCGAAGCGCGCCGGCGCAACGACCCCCTCGGGCCGCTGGTCGAGCGCTGCGCCGGAATGCCGAGCGCCGAGGCCTGGTGGCGCCTCTGCGTCGAGCTCGACGACGCCCAGTCCCTCGACGTCGAGCACCTCGACCTGCTCGATGCGCTCTTGGCCCGCTGGCCGGCCGAACTGCGCGTCGCACCATTGCGTTGGGTGGAGGCCGCCACGAGAGGAGAAGGGCCGTTCGGACTGGCTTTGGCCAGGGTCTTGTTCGTCGGGGGCGCCCAGTGGGCTCGCGAGCTGCTGGCGTCGCCTCTCCCTCGACGCTGGGCCAACTCGCTCCACGCCCTCCATCTCCGAGCTTGTGGCCTCACCGACGCTGACCTGCACACACTCGCCGGACAACATCTGCCTGCCATACACACCCTCGACCTCGCCCGAAACGCCCTCACCGCCGACGGCCTTTGCACGCTCTCCACCGCGTCCTGGTGGCCGCAACTCGAGACCTTGGCGCTGTCGCGCAACCGACTCGCCGAGCCCACCCCACCGAGAACCACCGCCAAGTCCGCACGCCCTAACCCCACCAAGAGCCCACCACAGGCCGACTCCCCAACCCCCGACCCCGCCCGACTCGCCGCCGCCCTGACCTCCTTGGACCTCGGCCACAACCACCTCTCCGACGACGGACTCGCGCGGCTCGCGCCCCTGCTGGGCGCGCCCACGCTGAAACGACTCGGGCTCGGCGGCAACGCCCTCTCCGCCACAGACACGCTGCGCGCCTTCCTGTCCCAGCCGCAAGCCCTCGAAGCGCTGGACTTGAGCGCCGCGAATCTTGGAGATGCGCGGCTGGAGCCACTCCTGCGCGGTCTCGGGACCGCAAACCTACGCGACCTCGGCCTCTCCGGCAACCGCCTCGGCACGCCCGCAGTGCTCGCCTTGCTCCGCCACGACTGGCCAGCGCTGCAACGCCTCGACCTCTCCCACAACCGCCTCGACAGCGGCGCGCTGCAAGCCCTCCTCGAGGCTCAACGCCACGGTGTCGAGGCCCCGTTGCGCGCGTTGGTCACCTTGGAGCTCGGCCACAACCGACTCGGCGACGCGGGTGCCAGCCTCCTGGCCGCCGCCGCGCTGCCAGCGTTGCTCGAGCTCGACGTCAGCCACAACCGCGTGGGACCCGGCGGCGCCGAGTCCCTCGCGGCCCTCGTCGGCCAAGAAAGCCAGGCGGCGGCGAAGGCCGGACCTGTCGAACAACAGAATCCAATCCAAAGTCCGGAGTCCGGAGCTGGCTTCTGCAGTCCGTCGGACTTCAGCCGCAGCCAAGCCAGCATGCGGCTGAAGCTCCAAACTCCTGAGTTGAGCTGCCTAGGCCTCTCGTCAAACGATCTCTCCGAACGTGGCGCCCGCACCCTAGCCTTTGCCCAGTGGCGCTGCGAGCGCGTGTTCGTGGGCGACAACCGCGTGCGCGCTTCGGACGAAAAGCGCCTGCGAGAAGCGTACCCAGGTCTGTGCTTCCAAGACCGAGTCAGCGCCGAACTGGGTGTGCCCGGCGAGCGGCTCAGCCCAGGACAGTGGGCCGCCCTCTACGACCTCTTCCCGGTGGCCGCCGACGACCCCCGAGCCGCGGTGAAGAAGCGCATCGTCTACCACGGCGTCCAAGGGGCCGGGAAACGCAGCAACCTGCAGGCGCTCATCGCCGCCTCGGGGGCTCGAGGGCAACAGGGGCGCAACGTCGTCACCCACGACACCCAGAGCTACACGCTGGACCTGCTGAGTCCGAACGCGCGCTGGGCGCTCGAGCTCAGCTTCTGCACCAGCTCGGAGGGCTACTCGCCAGCGCGCATCGAGCTGGTCGAGCAGGCCGACGGCGTGGTCTTCGTCGCCGACTCGAGCGCCGGACGGCTGCCGGCCAACCTCGTGCACTGGCAGCAACTGCGCCAGCTCCTGTTGGCCCGCGACGAGCCAGTGCCGGTCGTGCTCCAGCTCAACCGGCGCGACGCGGCCGACGCGCTCACGGTCGAGGAGCTGACGCGCGTCTTCAATCCCCGCGGCGAAGCCATCGTGGTCGAAGCCAACGCGGCGGCCGGCGTGGGGGTCGTCGAGACGCTGGTGGAGCTGGTGCGGCGGTTCGCTGTGCAAGCAGTTCCAACCGCCCATGCTGAAGCCTGACGCCTTGGTGTGAGACCAGCTCGCCATCCGAACCCAGCGCCCCTCCCAGCTCCCAGCGCTGAAACGGTCCGCCGCCCGGTCCTGCCAGGTAAACGGCCACACCCTGGCTCGTTTGCCCGCCGATGGATGCGTGCTTTGACGCACGCGATCATCTGTTGAGTCGGAAAACCGTGTCAGTGGGCTGACTGTTCTCGTCGTAGCCGCCGATCACGTAAATGGACTCCTCGTTCCATAGTACGAGAGCGTCGGAGCGAGCGGCAGGGAGGCTCGGGCCGTCAAGCCAAGTATCCGTCTTGGGGTCATAGACCACGGTCGTGCTCAAAACCACTGAAGACCTCCATGTTTCTCCGGTCGCCCCACCGATAAGCAAAATTCGTCCGTCCGGCAGCGGGGCCGCGCCATGCCCCGACCGAGCGAATGGCATATTGGCCACATTCCGCCATCGCCCGGAGGCCGAGTCGAAGAGCTCGGCTGAGCGAAGGTAGTTCGAGGAGTCGTCCACACCACCCGCCACCAAGACCGACCCATTCGGTAACAACGTTGCACTGTGGCCCTTTCGTGCTTCTGAAAGACTCCCCGAGTCGCTCCATTGGTTGGAGACGGGGTCGTAGAGCAATGTGGTGGCCATTGGGTGGTTGCCAAGGTCTTGCCCACCCGTGATCAGGACGCGTCCGTCGAGTAGCAACGTCGCTTCGTGACTCGACCTGGACTCTGGCAGCGGAGACGTGGGCTTCCACGTGTCCGTCTCTGGCAAGTAAACTTCGACGTCGCTTGGCTCATTCTCTCGATAGCGGTCTCTTCCGCCCGCCAGCAAGACTGTCCCATCGTGCAGAGTAGTGACTGTGTGTCTTCTGTAGTAGGTAGCCCCCAAACTGCTTTGCGCAACCGAACCTGTGTCGACCCTGAATCGCTCCGACGTTGACGCGGCGACGAATTCCTCGCTGCTATCTTCCTCAAACGACGAATAGCCTCCTGTGACAAGAAGGCTTCCATCATGCAGCTTTGCACCGGCTGCAACAGCTCTTGGCGTTTGGAGTCGATGGATTTGGACCCACGCCCATACATCAGCGTCAAACTTGACAACGGTATCAAGCACCAGCTCGTCGTCGGACCGACCACCGACAACGACTGGCTCCTTGCCAAGCATCAACCCAAAGGCAAGGTCTCTGGACTCGGGAAGCGAGGGGATTGTTTGCCACTCACGTGTCATCGTTGTTCCTCTTGGTGTACAGCACATTGCTTGAGCAATCGACAGCGCGACTATCCAAGTGCTGCAACAGTCCGGCCATAGCCAGAATCTGCGGTTCATAGCTTCTGTCTCATTTTCTTGGATGTGAGTGTATCGTACCGCTTGACTACTCTACACGAACACGCTTTGTGCGGATCCCGTCGAGCGCGTAGCCAACGAAGTCCTCAAAAGTATAGTATAAGTGAAAAGTACGGCCATTAATCTTTATTGTGACGTTTTTGTCTCCCGCCAGTGCGCGATCAATAACGTCTCTCTCCCATCCTTCTATGATTCCATCCGTCACACGGTTTCCATCACGCTCGGCAAAATATTGGCCTTCACCGTCTTTTCCCATGGATGAGGCCTTGCGTTCGTCATTTGTCGCTCCGCTCACATGTTTCCCATTTTTATGTGAGGAAGCCGCCAAATGCGTCGTAGGCATCGACTCGAACGCCTCGATGAACTCGTCCACCTCCTTGATCCCTATCCGTGGTCTCAAGCGCTCCGTTTCCACCTGTTTCTGAATCCCATCGACCTCATCACGAATCTTGCCGATCTCTTCGTCAAGTGTGCTCAGAAGCTCGGTGGCGTCCTCGTCCTCGCGAACTTTCTCGATCTCTTTTCCCAAATTCGTCAGCTTGCCTTGCAGCTCCTGCAGTTGCGCCAGTCGGTCGGCGTTCTCTGATGACACCTCCCCTTGAAGCGTCTCTACCGAATGGAGTAGCTGGTTGACGTCTTTGAGCTGTGGCGGATCGTTCCC
>Ga0210044_10000506_pt1 | contig 59197 bp, 44 predicted proteins | sample CryGey13umfilter_2_FD_183959 | JGI IMG/M metagenome (GOLD analysis project Ga0210044, IMG submission 183959) | Groundwater microbial communities from aquifer in Utah, USA - Crystal Geyser 4/9/14 3 um filter (SPAdes) (version 2) | ecosystem: Environmental > Aquatic > Deep subsurface >...
CGTTGGCGAAGGCCCATGAGGCCGCACAGAGCCCGGTCAGGAGGATGAGGAGAGCAGAGACTCGAGAGACGGACTGGAGCATTGGAACCTCGTTGGAGATCGACTTTGGGGCAACAGCCCGCCACGATATTGGGACTGTTGGCCTGGCTTCCCTCGACCCATCTCGCCGCGCGAATGGGGCCTTCGCTCGGCAATCGGAGGCCGAAGATCGCGATCTTGCGGAGCCGGGTCAAGCGCACTCACCACGCAACTCTGACGCGGCCAGATTTCTTTCCGAAATCTGGCCAGCAAACGCGCAGCGCCTCAGGGAGACCCGAGGCGCTCAGCCCGCAACTCTTGACTAGAAGCCCGCGCCGCTTTGGTTGGCGCCCGGCGAGCAGGCCAGTCCTGGGTGAGCAATCATCGCTGCGCCGGAGAGGCCGTCCGTTGCCCGCACCAGCGAACGGTCATGGCCTCCCTCGCCGCCGTAGATGACTTGATCGACGATCACACCGCTGTTGTTGCTCAAGGTGACCGTGTCTCCTGTGTTGTTGAGGGCGAGCCCATTGGCCACGAAGACGGTCGCCTTCAGAGGTTCGAACTTCGCGGCGTTCGGCGTGCCGCCGCCGAAGACCACCACAGACTGCCCCGCCGCCACGACGCTGTTCGCAGGGAAGACGAATCGGGTCGAGGAAGAATCGGACAAGGAGTATCCCGAGAGATCCACCGAGGCGTCGGAGATGTTGAGCAGCTCGACGAACTCGTCCGAACGCCCGTCCCGAACACCGTCGCCGTTGGCGTCACCGGTCGCGTCCGCGGCAGGGTCTGCCAACAGCTCGTTGATGAGCAGTGCCGGTCCCGAGACCACTGGCGGCTTGCAGGTCGGGTCTACGGGCACGCACTGCTTCGAGGTGATCCAGCTGCCGGTCGCGACCTGTTCACAGGTGTAGCCCGTGGGGCAGCCCTCGGTCGCCGTGCACTCGACGGCGCAGACGCGGTTGCCGTTGACGAGCTTGATGCACTTGTTGCCGACGCCTCCGCACTCGGAGTCGCTGCCGCACTTGCTGCACAGGGCGGCGAGGTTCGCATAGGGATGAACCTTGGGGTTGTCGTCGATGCCGTGTACACCGTACATCGAGTGGAACCACATGCTGTTGTTGTCCAGGCTGGTCAATAAGTCGCTGTATTTCGAGGGCTGATGAAGGTTCTTGGCGTCGGTCTGGTAGATCGCGTGGAGGAAGTACTTCACCACACCCGCCGTCGAAGCGTTCGAGAAGTTCGTGGTCGTGACGACGTCGAGGTTGTCCTGACCGGCCTTGGCCGGGTTCGCCCAAAAGCCCTCGCCCATGGCGTAGGTATCGCAGCCTTCGGAGAGGACCACTTGGTACTTCGAGGGCATCTCCAGTCCGGGCAGCTCGGAGTCGTCGAGGTCTCCCTCGTCGGTCACTCTCCAGTTGGCCAGCGCGTAGCCGTAGAACGGACCGCTGTGGCCGCTGAAGATAATGACGTCACGCTCCTTGAAGCTCTGACGCATGTCCTCCTCGAGCTGGATGCCACCGGCGGCGGTGTCTGGGTCGGTGTCGGTGCCCTTCTTGCCCCAAAACAACGAGATCTTGACGGTCACGTCGCGGCCGTTTGCCTTGATGACCTTCGTGAGCGGACCGCTGGTGCGGGTGTAGTCATCATATTTTGCCACTGGAGACTTGAACCCCTCGCTGACCAGGGTGTCGTAGATCGTCCTGGAGTGCACCAGGTGGTACTCCTTGTGGTAGTCCCAACCCCAGTGAATGCCGATGGTCACCTCGTCTCCTTCGAAGAGACGAGCGGTGTCGATCCAGGCGTCGGCCGAGCGCGGCTCTGGGGTGATGGTCAAGTTGATGGTCTCCAGCTGGCTGGCGGAGAGCTTGGTCGGATCGAACGCGCTCCACGGCGCCTTGCGGTACCACTCGTTGTTGATCTCGAGCTTGGCCAGGTCACTGTTGGAGACCTTGCCGACGGGCAAAGGCATGTGATGGGCGCCGTCGTCCCCTAGAACCGTGGGCAGCGCCGCCAACAGGTCGTTCTGTCCGCCCACTTCCTGGCGGAAAGTGAACGTGTAGCGCAGAGGATTAGCGGGATCCTGCTTGATGTCGAGGTCCTCGTAGGAGCCGTTCTTCGTCAGGGACTCGTACTTGTTTTTGTGCTCGTCGGTGGGGTCCATTAGGTATTGCAGGAGGAACCAGTTCACGGCGATCTGTTTGAAGTAGATCAGCTCGCGCACCCGCGCCGTCACTGCATCTGCGCTCTGGTCGGCCTCGCCAGCGCTCAGCTCCACGTAGTACTCGCCGCTGACGATGTATTCTTGAGCGCTCAGGCTGAAGAAGTTGTCGGCCTTACCGTCGGGAATGACGAACGTCTCGTCTTCAGGGGCCGGGTTCGGCTCTTCCTCCGAGCAAGCCGACACCCACAATCCACAAGCGATCGCGAGCACGAACATCCATCCTGGCACACGCCGTTGTCCAACCATCGTCCAACCTCCACGCTTTGAGACCTTCGAGCTTGATCCTGAAGGCCGCGAAGGATAGCAATCCAGCGTCGAAATTTCCATTTCTTTATGACGCTGCTCGAAGAGGCCCAGGCGGGCTTTGCGCGAGCCGCGAACGGGGTCAAGATGAACATCCAGGCGATACGGATCGAGAACACCGGGGGCCCCGAGGTGATGCACCTTGCGTCCGTGGAGCTCGGCGAGCCAGGCCCAGGTGAGGTCCTCGTTCGGCACACGGCGGTCGGCATCAACTTCATCGACACCTATCACCGCAGCGGCCTCTATCCCGTCGAGCTCCCGAGCGGCTTGGGGCTCGAGGCGGCCGGCGTCGTCGAGCAGGTCGGCGACGGGGTCTCCGAGGTCGTCGTCGGCGACCGTGTGGCCTACGCCACCGGTCCCATCGGGGCCTATTGCGAAGCCCGCCTCATCGCGGCCCGCCATGTTGTGCCGCTGCCGGAGGGCATCAGCGACGTCGCAGCCGCCTCGATGATGCTCAAAGGGATGACCGTCGAGTATCTCCTTCATCGCTGTTTTCCTGTGAAATCGGGCATGACCGTGCTGCTCCACGCCGCGGCCGGCGGAGTGGGCTTGATCGCTTGCCAATGGCTGCGGGCGCTCGGAGTACAAGTCATCGGCACCGTCGGCAGCGATGAGAAGGCCGCGCTCGCCAAGGCCCATGGTTGTCACCACACCATTGTCTACGACCGTGAAGACGTCGTCGCCCGCGTCCGGGAACTCACTGACGGCGTCGGGGTCCCAGTGGTCTATGACTCGGTCGGCAAAGCCACCTTCGAGCGCTCCATCGACTGTCTCGCGCCACGTGGAATGCTCGTCGGCTTCGGCAACGCCTCAGGCGCCGCCGCAGCCTTCGATCCGTTGGTGCTCGCCCGCAAAGGCTCGCTCTTCTTGACGCGGCCAACGCTCTTTCACTACGTCTCGACGCGGCAAGAGCTCTTGCTCAGCGCCAAGACCCTCTTCGACGTCGTGCTCGAGGGTGTGGTCGACGTCGACCCGCGCCAATCCTGGCCGCTGGCAGAGGCGCGCGACGCGCACCGAGCCCTGCAGAGTCGCGAGACGGTAGGGGCGTCCGTCCTGATTCCCTGACCGAATTGCCGGCCGCAAAATAAGTTGCACGGTTCTTGGCTGAGTTGCCGATAACTCAGGCTCAAGGGGCTGGAGGGACCCGTTCTGCGACCGAGACGATGACTCCTGTGCCGACGATCAGCGCCGCGCCGAGCGCGGCGAGGAGGGTGGGCTGCTCACCGAGCGCCACGAAACCGAAGAGCGCGCTAAAGAGCACGGTGCTGTAGGAGAAGACGCTGGCGAACGCTACCTCCAGCAGGCGGTAGCTGTAGGTCATCAGGATCTGACCACCGAAGGCGAAGAGGCCGGTGCCCACTAAGGCTGCGAATTCGACAGGGGTCGGTACGCGGTCCAGCAAGAACACCGCAGGAGAGGAGAAAACCAAGGAGAAGACGGCGAAATTGAAGACGATGGTCTCCGGCGTGTCGGTCTTTCTCAACTCGCGGACCATGACGTAAGCGACGCCGGCCAGCACGGCGGCGGCTAGGGCGAAGAGGGAGTCTCCCCCGAAGGTCGAGAGGTCTGGTGCGACGACCAAGGTGGCGCCAATCCCGGCCAGGACGATGCAGAGGAGCAAGGTGGTGCCGACCCGCTCGCCCAGGAGTTTCGCCGAGAAGAAAGCGACGAAGAGGGGCGACATGAACTGCAGAGTGACGGCGTTGGCGAGCGGGATCTGCGTGATGGCGTAGTAGTAGAAACCCATCGCCACGAACCCGGTCGCAGAGCGACCGAGTATGAGTCTAGGGTTACCAGGACGGGCAGGGGAGCCTCTGAATTTCAGGAGCAGGAACGATGCGACGACGAGCATGGCGGAGCGGCCGAGGAGGAGGGTCAGGAGCGGCAGGTCGCGCCCAGCGATCTTCACGGACACGCCCATCAGCGCGTAACACACCGACGCCCCGAGCATCAGCACGATGCCCCAGCCGACCTGTCTTCTGCTCGTGGTCTCTGATGCGCTCACACCGCCTCTTGGATTCGGATTTCGCGCGCGACATGGCACCGACTTCGCTCACAGCGAGCGAGGTGGCAGCACCGGCGGCAGATAGGCAGGCAGAACCTAAAAAAAAGCAAGCAGGGAAAAAGGGCATCGAGACTTTGAGTGATCGGATTTCGTGCGAACCCAACCCCCTCAGGTCCAGGAAGCGAGCTGCCACCGGCCATGGCCTCTGCACCGCACGTCAGCCAACCACGTGTGAATATCGTCAGAGCACCAGAATGGCCAGCTAGGAAACCGTGGACCCAGACCGGAGGCATGTGACATGATTTCGCCGAAATTCCCAACGAGCCTGGGCGAGCCTGGGCGCGTCACTTTTGCCTCGAGCGAGCTCGGTGGTGGGAAGCGAGCGCACGCAGACAGGATGCCGACAGTCTGCGCTCACGAGGAGTCAGGGATGAGTCTTGCGGCCACGGCTGGCGAAGAGAATCGAGAGGAGCGCAATCGCAGGTCGCTGACCGGCGCGCGGTGGGTCTTGCGGCCGACCGACGAGGCGCGGGTCCTCAAACTCCAATCGCGCCTGGGAGTCTCCTATCCGTTGGCCCGTTGCTTGAGCTTGCGTGGGATCGTCGACCCCGACGAGGCCCGCAGCTTCTTGCACCCCGACGAGAGCGCCCTGCACGACCCCTTCGAGATGTTTGGGATGGCGACGGCGGTCGAGCGGCTGACTCGCGCCGTGAAGAACAACGAGCACATCCGGGTCGTGACCGACTACGACGTCGACGGGACCACCTCCTCGGTGATCCTCCAGGCGGCGCTGAAGATTCTCGGCAACGACCACGTCAGCTACCACATCCCGCACCGCATGGAGGAAGGGTACGGTTTCTCGGTCGCGGCGGCGGAGCAGGCCGCTGCGGATGGAGCGACGTTGGTGATCACGGCCGACATTGGCGTGAAGGACCACGCATCGGTGAGTCGTGCCCGCGCAGTGGGGGTCGACGTCTTGGTGCTCGACCACCACCTGCCGCCAGGCGAGGACGTCCCCAGCGACGCGGTCGCCGTGCTCTGCCCACCGCAGCGTTTGTGCAGCTATCCCAACCGCGCGCTGGCGGCGTGTGGCGTCTCCCTGAAGCTGGCGCAGGCGCTCCTGCGCGGGCACGCTGCGTACGACGCCATACTGCGCTCCATGCTGAAGATGGCGGCCATTGGGACGGTCGCTGACGTAGTGAACCTGCTCGAGCCCGAAAACCGAGCGATTGTCTCTCTCGGGTTGCGGGCGCTCAACGAAGACCGGCACAAACCCGGCCTGGCAGCGCTGTTGCGCGTCTCAGGCGTCGAGCTGGGCGCGATTACCGCATCCGACCTGGGCTTCCGAATTGGGCCGCGGATCAACGCCGCAGGGCGAGTCTCTTCGGCGACCGCGGTCATCGAGCTGTTGGCCGCTGGCAATCACGCCGCGGCCATGCAGCGGGCTCAAGCACTCGATGCCTTCAACAGTGAGCGCAAAGGCATTCAGGAGCGCATGCTCACGTTGGCCTTGGCGCAGGTCCCCGAGCCCGTGCCGGCTTTCGTCGTGGTCTCTGGTCGAGAGGACCAAGGCTGGCACCGTGGTGTCGCAGGAATCGTCGCTGCGCGGATCCGCGACAAGCTGAACCGGCCGACAGCGGTGATCTCGGAGGCCAGCAAAGGAGCCACCGGCTCGATTCGCTCGATTCCCCAGGTGCACGCAGTAGAGGCCCTAGAGGCCGCTGCGCCGCTGCTGCAACGCTTCGGCGGACACCCTGCCGCGGCGGGCTTCTCTCTCGAAGCCTCCGACATCCCAGCTTTTCGCTCGCTGCTTGTCGACGCCGCCAACGAGATGCTTGGCGGCAAGCCACCGATCCTCGAGCAGGCCTACGACCTCGAGAGCGAGGCGTCCATACTCGACCGCTCGTTGTGCAACGAGTTGGATGTGTTGGGGCCACATGGCAAGGGCAACCCCAAGCCTCGCATCAAGATCGCTGGCGCTGAGCTGACGGGCCTGCGCGTTCTCAAAGAGAAGCACCTCAAAGCGGTGCTGCTCCTCGACGACGGCGTCAGCGTAGACGTCGTATGGTGGGGAGGAGCAGAGCACTTTGCGCCGCTGGCCCGTGGCCGTGTCGACCTCCTCGGTGTCCTCGAGGTCAACCGTTGGCGAGGCCGAGAGACGCTGCAGCTCAATCTCACCGACGCGCGCCTTGCCTAATGGCGGCTTTCCCACTGGTTCACCGCGACGATGGTTGTCAGGCCGGCTTGCGCCGGCTTGCGAGACGAGCTTGAGCCCAGCGCGTTCTTCCTCTAGTCTTCGCCACAGAGCTCAAACCACACGGTTTGCCAGTGACCAAACCTCGAGACGAGGGCTGGTCGTCGAGCGAAGAGAGCACCTCCATTGCCGAACACGCCTGGGCCGAACGCATGAACAGAACGCTCTACATCCTGTTTGCTTCGCTGTTGGTATCGTGCGCTACCCTGTCGGGATGTGACGACACGAAATCCAACACCAACGACGACACCTGCACAGGTGCGAATTGTGTGCTCGATACCAGTGTGCAGGACGGCACCGGTGACACGACGACCGACGTGAAGCCCGACACGGTCCCCGATGTCGAGACAGAGCTGCCCATGGACGTGACCGTCGATGTCGACGGCGAGGACGTCGACGACACCGCCAACGTCGAGGTCGAAGAGACCGTAGAGACCGATGTGGCGGATGATACCGACGTGCCGGTTGGCTGTGGTTACGGCTCGATCAAAGGGCGTGTCTGCTCGCCCAACGGCAGCGACTGGCTCTCCGACGTGGAGGTGTCCATCTCGGGATTCGATTGCGATGGCAACGCCATCGTCATTCAGGATTTCACGGACGCCAACGGCTTCTACTACCTCGACAACGTCCCCACCGGGCAACACAGCATCACGATCAAGACGGGCTCCTACACGACCAGCGTCGACAACGTCCGCGTCGATGCGGGCAAAGAGACCGACCTGACCGGAACGCTCACCAAGACCTGTCTGGACCGTCGCGCCGCCTCCATCGCCGTACTGACTGGGACCTTCGACCACATCGAGCAGATCCTCGACCAGCTCGGTGTGACCTATCAGCTCTACGAAGGGGACTCGGCCGCCCTCAACCCCAACTCGGCCCGCTCAGGGCTGGACCTCCTGAAGAACCTCAACGAGCTCCTGACCTACGACATTCTCTTCATCAACTGTGGTGAGTGGTACCAGTCGTTCAACTTGAGCACTCAGGCCGAAGTGGACCTCATGGAGGCCAACCTCGTCACCTTCGTCCAGTCCGGAGGCTCACTCTACGTTTCGGACTGGGCTTACTACTGGGCCGAGCTCGCGTTCCCCGAAGCGGTGGACTACTACGGTGATGACCTGTTCGAAGGTTCGGCGAAGAAGGGCAACATCATCGACAACCTCGTCGCGGACGTGATCAGCACGCCATTCCAGAACGCGTTGGCGCCAGCGACGACCCTCACCATCAAGTTCAACTGGCCCGCATGGGTCGTGGCGAGCAGCGTCTCCTTCACGTCGACGGTGCACATCTTGGCCGCCTCTGTGCCCACGTTCTCTGAGACCCTGACCGACGTTCCCCTGGTGGTCAGCCACAAGCCCACGGAGACTTCGGGCACGGTGTTCTTCACCTCGTTCCACCACGAAGCTCAGCTCAGCGGCCAGATGGAGCAGGTGTTGCGGTTCCTGGTCTTCCAGCTCTAGGACGGGTTGCCACGCGAGATCCTGACCCGAGACGACGAAGCCCCCTCGAGCGAGGGGGCTTCTCGGTTTTCGCTGGCCACGACTCAGCGGCTCTTCTGCAGCTTGACCTCGATGGGCTCGGCCAGCGAGCCCTTGTAGTAGCTCAGGTCGCGTCGCTCGGTCACGTACTTGTCCTTCAGGATGAGCAGCTCGCCGCGAGTCCCCGACTGGTAGGTGACCTCGCAAGGCGTCGTGGCGCAGACACGGATTCCGTCCAGGAGCACGGTTGCGCCTTTGGGACTGCTCACGATCTGAAAGGTGTAGACCGGGTCTTCGATTCTGACCTGGACGAGCCAGCCCAGCGCAGAATGGACCGCTGCATCGCCGACCTTGTGGGGGTCTACAGGAATCTCCTTGGCCTCGAAGCTGCGGACGGCCTCCGTGATAACCCCTCGGTACCTCCATGCGCCGTAGCCGGCACCGGCGAGCAGCAGCAGGATCAGCGGTAAGCGCCAGTAATTGCGGGGTATGGGTGTGGGACCGATGAGCTGGTTCGGAGCGGCGCTCCGGCCCTTTGACACAGGCACTTCGTCTGGAGCCTTTGCGGGTCGCTTCTTGTCCGTCGTGGCGCGAGAAGCTGGGATCGATTTGGCGCGCGAAGGCTTGGCCTCTTCGACCACCTGCCCCTCGGCGCTGAGCGCCTGGGAGACCGAATCCTGCCACCAGTCTTCCGCCGGCATTTCGTCCAACGTCTGGGGCTTGGGAGCCAGCGGCGACGCTTCGGGAAGGCTCTGTGCACCCGAATTCCCGAAGAAGACGTCGAAGTCGTCGCTCTGAAAGCTGTCGATGGTGTCGGGACTGTGCACCTCGGTCGCCGCGTTGAGCGCCACGACTTTGGGCTCGATGGCGAGGTCCGCGAAGCCTCGTATCGAAGACTCCTCTAGCAAGGGAGAGGCGTCGACCCGGGTGTCGGAACCCAAGGCATCGAGCGGAGCAGAACTCGCAGCCAGGGATGGCGGAGAGTCGTGTAAACCCGAAGGGTTGCGCGCAGGATGCGCGCTACAACCCGGCTCGAGGTCATCAAGCTCGTTGGGAGGCGGATCTGCTGGGCGCCCCCTCTTGCGCAGCATTGGGGCCGCAGGTTGCGAGGGGTTGGGTGGAGTCAACGCCGACTCCAACGCAGCTTCGAGGGCCTGGAACATCTCCTCCGCACTGAGAAAGCGCTTCTCCCAGTGCCGGTTCAGCACCTTTTTCAGGACGGGCCCGATGGCAGAATTGAGGATATGAGGAGGGATCTCGATCCCATGCTTCACGTGTTGGGCGATGATGTCGAAGAGGGTAGTGGCAACGAGCGGTGGAGCCCCCATGACCATCTCGAGAAGGACCAAACCCAGGGCATAGAGGTCGGTGTGAGGGCCGACATTCTTGGCTTGGAACTGCTCTGGGGCCATGTAGAGCGGCGTACCGCAGCTCATCCCGGTGCCTGTCAAGTTCATGCTCACGGCTTCGGCGGCGTTGACCGTCTTGGCAATGCCAAAGTCGAGCAGTTTCACGACGTCTCGTCGAACCCCCTTATTGGTCACCAGAATGTTCTCGGGCTTCAAGTCACGATGGATCACACCGTGTGCGTGTGCTTCGGCGAGAGCATCGAGGATCTGGAAGGTGATGCCGCAAGCGCGTTTGAGGTCCATCGCGCCGTCTCGGTCCATGGCCTCACGAAGCTCGCACCCATCGACGAACTCCATAGCCATGTAGAGGTCGCCGTCTTCGGTCTTGCCGTGGTCATAGAGGCGAACGACGTTGCCGTGCTCGATGCGCTTGATGAGCTCGATTTCTCGCTCGAAGCGCTGGGTGATCAGGGCATCGGCTCTCTCCGTCGAGATGGTCTTCAAGGCAACTCGCCGCTCGAGCCGCTGGTCCGTTGCTTCGAAAACCTTGCCAAACGCTCCCTCGCCAAGGAGCCTGACAATCTTGAATTTGTGGTCGACGACCGAGCCGGGCAGGAATCGATCTGTAGATTGAGCCATTGCGTCAAGGCCGGGATGGGGCAAGAGAACTGCGGCGAAGTGCGACCTTGCGAGCGAGGTCGGTGCTGCGTGCGGAGCCAGCAAGCCCTCGATTGTCAGAGAAGGAGCGAGAGGCACTATAGCCTCCGGAGCGAGATGTGGCCACTTCAGGATTCGCGCTCAACACACGCAGACCGTCATAGGAGGATTGAGTGAGCTTCTTTGATAACTTGTTAGGGGAGAGTCAGGAGCTTCTTCGCCGTTCCTGTCGCCGTTTTGCAGAGAAGCACATCGCGCCACACGCGGACGAGTGGGAGGAGGCCGGCGGGTTTCCGTTGTCACTCTACAAAGTGGCGGCAGAGGCCGGCGTTCTTGGGATAGGGTTCGATGAGTCCATCGGGGGCGCGGGCGGCGGGCCTACCCACGTTGTGGCCGCGATCGAGGGGCTGATGCGGGGTCGAAGCACGGGCGTTGCCGTCGGTCTCGGTTCTCTCGGGATCGCGCTGCCGGCGCTGGTGCAGAGCGGTGACGAGGGCCTGATCGAACGTTTCGTTCGGCCTGTGCTGGCGGGCGAGCGGGTCTCCGCGCTGGCGATCACCGAGCCGGGGACAGGCAGTGACGTGGCTGCTGTGCGCACACGGGCAGAGCTTCGGGGGGATCACTACGTGGTCAACGGGGCAAAACTGTTCATCACCTCTGGCGTACGCGCGGAGGTGCTCACCACCTTGGTGAGGACCAGTGACGACCCACACGGCGGCCTGACGTTTTTGGTGGTGGAGAGAGGCCCCGGTGTGACGGTCTCTCGGGCCCTCAAGAAGACGGGCTGGTGGGCCAGTGACACCGCGGAGCTCGCCTTCGACGACGTCCGCGTTCCTGTGGAGAACCGTGTCGGCAGCGAGGGGAGCGGTTTCCACGTGCTGATGCGCAACTTCCAGACCGAGCGCTTGGCCTTGGCCGCCTATGGTGTTGCGACCGCAGAGATGGCCCTCGAGGAGAGCGTTCGCTACAGCAAGCAGCGCGCCGCGTTCGGGCGGCCTTTGGTCGGCTTCCAGGTGACGCGACACAAGCTGGCCGAGATGGCAACGCAGGTGACTCTGGCCAAGACCCTTGTCTATCAAGTGGCGCGGCGCATGGAGGATGGAGAGGTCTGCATCAAAGAGGTCTCGATCGCCAAGAACGTCGCCGCCGAAGTGGCGATGTCCGTGACCTATCAAGCGGTACAGCTGCACGGCGGCATGGGGTACATGCGCGAGACGCTCGTCGAGCGTTTGAGCAGGGACGCGCGACTGCTTCCGATTGGTGGAGGGACCCAGGAGATCATGAACGAGATCATCGCCAAGTCGATGGGATTGTGACCACCGAGTCGACACCCCAAAACACAAAGAGACAGGGCGAGCCCTGTCTCTTTGTGTTTTGAGGCGAGTCTAGAATCAAGCGGGCAGGGCGTAGACACCCTTCTCGGGTCGGGCGAGCTTGCCCTCGAGCGCCCACGTCGCCAGATAGTTGTAGACGGTCTTGCGGTCCTTGATGCCATTGATGGTCCAACCCAACGCTTCCAAGTTGTCGATCAGCGTGTTGGCTCGCATCGCTCCCGACTCTTTGATGGAGGCTTCGACCAACGTCCACAAATTCTTCGAGCTGCCCCTCGGGCGTCTCTGCCGCTTGGGTTGGGGCTCGGCGGCTTGCTCGCTGGCGAGCTTGAAGAGTCCTCGGCCGCGCTTGTCCAGCCTGTTGGAGCGCGCCCAGCGACTCATCGAATTGTGCACATTGTTGCGCAGCGCTTGGGTATCTTCGTAGCCCATCTTGAGAACGAGTTGCTTGATGATGGAAGAGGAGCGAACCGCTCTTTTGCGTCCATCAAGGACTTTGTAGATGTCGTTCCAGAGGCCTCTCTGAGCCTCTTCGCTGTCGCTCTCGGTTTCGGTTTTGGTGGCGGCGGGGGGGGCGAGTTCCTGTGCGACGGGCTCTTCGCTGCTCTGTTCCGTGCCGATGTCCAGTCCGAGTGCCAACGCTAAGCGCTTGACTCTGTCGGCGAGCTCGTCTCGGCGCGCTTTGATGACCGCAAGCTCTTTCTCAGCTTTGCCCAACTCCCTTACTGCAGCAGTATGTGTTACCTTAATGAGGTCGTCGAGGTCGGCCAGAGAAGGGTATTTGCTCATCGTCAGTGCTCCGTTTCCGTTGATATGATTGGACTCTTCTTTGAGCGTCGGCTCAGCGGAGACAATGTGGAAAGTTCCAGCATCAGTCTCAATTTGCGGACAGTAGCTGCCCATAAATGGAATGTCCAGTCAATTGAGTGTAACCATCTCGTGTTGTCATTTCGGCACGTTGCTCAGGCAGCTCCAGCACGGGGAGGCCGAGAACTCCTGGCCCCGCATCGACTTGCTCGTCTTGCGCGGAAAAGAGAAAAGGAATAGTGCTCCTTTGTCGAAACGTGTCATGTCCACAAACCTCATGACAAATCCTACTGTGTAACGGCGACGAGTTGACTCTGCAGGAATTGACAGCCGAGCTCCGAGACGTCTGTCCGGAGCTCATCTTCCTCCCGTCCAGGATCGTGCGAAGGGCCATTCTCGCCAGCAGCGTGGGGACTTATGGCGTCCTCGTCCCGCATGAGCATTGCCTCGTCTTGGAGCGCTCCGAGTTCGAGGCGATCGTCGAACCTCACGAGCGGCCCCAGAGCTCAGAGGCAAACGGTGTCCTTCGATGGGCCGTGCTCCTGCCTGAGATTTCTCCAGCGACCTATGATAGGCTCGGAGCCGAGTGGGTCGCCAACGCTCTTTGGCGGACTCTATTGCACGCCCTCGTCGACAAACACTTTCTCTCTGAGCGTGCCCTAGAGGCTCGAGAGCTCGCCGCGCGAGTCCAGGCGATTGGCCACACTGAGTTTGACGAAATTCGAGCCGTGTTGCAGGCCGAGGGTTTGGTCGGGCCCACGCAACGGTCCCAAGACGCGGTCATCTACAGGGAGTTTGTAGCGCTCTTCGTCGAGCTGACGACTTGTGCCCAGCAAGCACTCGGAGACTTCTTTCCCACCTTGCAGCAGGACGTCGTTGCTGAGCTCATTCGCAAGGATCTCGACTTCGAAGCGCTCGCCGGTCTCTACCACCCCCCCGCTCTACCGCTCAAGGCCAAGGAGACCGACGAGGAGGGGGCGACATCAGTCCCCATCAACGACGCGTGGTTGCGCCGCGAGGCGACCTCCGAGGAGAGTCCACACCGCACAGGGAGCGCCAAGCGAGCCGTGCGGGCAATGCAACAAGGGGAGCCGGAGGCCGCCTTCGACCAGCTCTACGCGCTCTCCAAGGGTCTCAGCGAGCTGCCCAGTCTCTCGTCTGACCATCCTGTCGAGGCAAAGGCCCTCTTTCGGGTGCTGTGGCCGGTGCTGGCACGAGATTCCACTGCTGCCCAGCAACTGAATCAGAACCACCGCTTCCTCATCGACCTCGAGAGGGCCGTTAGGGCACACCATGATGGTGCTCTGACGATGAACCTGCGCCGCTTCGTGACGACTCGTGGCCAAGAACCTCTGCACCAAAACAGTCCTGAGTTGGCGCTCCTGCGCATCCACCGCCGCCTGCTGAAAGCCCTGGCTAGGTTGCCGAAGATGAAGCTCACGGCGGCCGACGAGACCCCTCTCCGAAGCGCGCTCGAGGAGGTGTTGGCAGCGGTCGCCGCCGCTGCACGGCATTCCATCGGCGAGGCCATCGAAGGCGCCCTGAGCGACAGCGGGCTGCTGGTCGAAGGCGTCGTCGATGAGGTTGCACGGCAAAAGCTCGTGGAAGAGTCCCTCGACTCGATCATGGAGCGCTCCTTTTCCAGCCTGGATTTGGTCAGAGACAGCCTTTCCCGCAACAACCTGAAAATGCAGGACGTGCGATTCGAACAGTTCCTCAGAGGCGACGAGCTGCTGTCGATGGACCGATCCTTAGCGCGCCGCCTCCCTGGCGTTCACCGGGGCGGCGAGGTCTACCGGAGCGTCCTGCAGCGTGGCAGCGCGCTCTTCTTTGGCACTCGCGTCGGGCGTGGCGTCACACGCTGGGGTGTTCTGCCCTTCGGAGGCGCGTATGTGGCTCTCGAGGGTCTGCAGCACATCGTCTCGCTCTTCTCGAGGCTCTTCGGGGGGCCCAATATCCACCTGTTGAGCCTGGGCAGCTTACTCTTGGTTGGAGTCTTCTTCTTCGCGCTGCTCCACAGCAGGCGCTTCGCCCACGCCACTTTGACTGGCCTGCGCTGGTTCGGGGCTGGACTGCACCACGTCTTCGTGGGCCTGCCCAAGTGGTTCTTCGCCCTACCTTGGGTGCAACGCATTCTCTCAAGCGCCGTAATCACCGCGCTGCGACGTTGGTTCCTAAAGCCCATACTCATCGCTGCTCTGCTCTGGGCCTGGGTGCCGCTGTTCTTCGTGGACCCCACCGTGCTCATCGCTGTGGGCTGTGTGGCGTTCGTTCTCACCAACCTACTCATCAACTCCAGGGTCGGTCGTGTCCTCGAAGAGGTGGTGTGGGAGGCGATCATGCTCACCTGGGGCACGATTCGGCACCGAGTTCTGCCTAACCTCCTGCGCTGGCTGGTCTTTCAGTTTCGCCGGCTGACCAACGAGATGGAGCGGGCGATCTACGCGGTCGAAGAGGCACTCCGAGCACAACGGGGGCAATCGAGACCTCTGCTGGTCATCAAGACCATAGGCGCTTCACTCTGGTTCTTGATCGCCTACATCCTGCGCATCTACATCACCCTGCTTATCGAGCCGCAGGTCAACCCCATCAAGCACTTTCCCGTTGTCACCGTCTCCCACAAGATGATTCTCCCCTTCTCTCTGACGCTGACCGCCTGGCTCTCCGCCCCCTTGGAGCCGGTACTCGGAATGGTTCTGTCCAATGGGATAGTGGGCACGACAGTGTTCCTGCTCCCTGGTGTGTTTGGCTTCCTCGTTTGGGAACTCAAGGAGAATTGGAAGCTCTACGAGGCTAACCGGTCGCAGCGGCTGCGCCCAGACGTCATTGGCTCTCATGGCGAGACGATGTTGCGGTTGCTGCGTCCGGGCTTCCATTCCGGAACGGTCCCGAAGCTCTTCGCGAAGATCCGCAAGGCCGAGCGCAACTCTCGAGGTGAGCGCGACGCACGGGCGCGGCGCCGTCACCGAGCAGCACTCGATCACGTCGCCCACAAGGTAGAGACGTTTGTCGAGCGACAGTTGGTCGCAATCCTGCAGCGGCAAACAGACTGGCGGCTCACCATCAAAAGAGTACAGCTGGGCTCCAATCGTATCTCCATCTTCGTCGAGCGGACTGGGCAGCGGCCCATGGCGCTCGATTTCGAAGAGCAATCGGGTTGGTTGGTGGCGGGAGTCGTCGATCCTGGCTGGGCCGCCGCAGAGCAGGGCCCCCATCGCCTGCTCTTGGAGTGGGCGCTGGCGGGTCTCTACGCCTACGCTGGCGTCGACTTCGTACGCCAACATATCCGAGCGGCGCTGCCAGCCGATTGTCGATACGACCTGTCGGACCACGGTCTGCAAGTCTGGCCTCCGGGGGCAGCGCGGCCATGGACCTACCAGGTGACGGACAGTGGCACGTTTCCGCTGTTGCAGCGCGGGGATGGCGCCTCGCCTGCACCCTTGGAGAGTGACCTCGTGCGCTTTGGCACACAGGGCGTGGAGTGGCGCGATTGGCGCGCCTACTGGGAACGGACATCATCGGCCCGAGAGTGGGGGATGCTCACACCAGCCCTGACCTCTCGAGGGGAAGCTTGAACACCAAAGCTCGAGGCCTGACCTCGAGCGCATGTGATGAGGAGACGAGCGTGAAATCCCATCGTGAAGAGATATGGTTCAATATCCCTAGTCGCCGTGGCTTCGTGAACATCACCAGCCAGGTCCAAGAGGCCATCGACAAGAGCGGCGTGGCGGAGGGACTGTGCCTCGTCAACGCGATGCACATCACAGCCAGCGTGTTCATCAACGACGACGAGCGGGGCTTACACCAAGATTACGAGCGGTGGCTCGAGGAGCTTGCGCCGCACGAGCCTACGAACCGCTACCTGCATAATCGAACCGGCGAGGACAATGGCGACGCCCATCTCAAGAGGCAGATAATGGGCCGCGAGGTGGTCGTCGCGATCACCGCGGGGCGTCTGGATTTTGGGCCTTGGGAGCAGATCTTCTACGGCGAGTTCGATGGAGGCCGCAAGAAGCGGGCGCTCATCAAGATCATCGGTGAGTAGAAGCCGGAACAGTGTAGAAAAGAGGGGAGCCCAAGGGCTCCCCTCTTTTTTCATAGGATCAAACGGTCTACTTGCCGCCGAAACCACCATTGTTGGCGGGGGGCGTTCCCACAGGCGGAGCAACGGGCGCGCTGCCGCCGAGCTTGCCGCCAGGCTGCGCGGTCCCACCCATGGGGGTACCAGTTCCTCCCATCGGCATACCAGAGCCTCCCGCGGGTAAACCGGTTCCTCCCATTGGCATCCCGCCCGCAGGCATCCCGGCTCCGCCGAGCTTCCCACCGGTGGCTGGCACACCACCGGTCTGCGTGCGCGTCGTCCCAATCTTGTTCCCAGGGACGCTGGTGGCTGGTGGTACCGTCATCTTGTCGACTTCCTCGATGTACTTTTCGACACGGCTGTTCAGCGCACGCAAGTTGTCGATGTCGCTCCCGGCTTTCTCGAAATCGACATTGAACTCTCCGACCTTCTTCTGAATGTCGGTCTTGGTCGTTGGCGGCAGCTTGTTGGCCTTGAGCTCGAGTTGGTCGATGTTCTTCTTGTAGCGCTGCTGCTGCGCTTCGGGGGTGGTCTCGCAGGCCATCAGAAGAGAGAAAGCGAGCAGTACAGCGCCCAGCTTCAGAAAGAGTTGCAGAGTCTTGTTCATGGGATTCCTCCTTGTGGCTCTCGGATGAGAGAGATAGGGCACTCGGTGCATGGAGAGCACCATAGGACCTGCTGATCGGGGTTTGCGTGCGGCGAGCCGACCTGCTTGCGCTCGCAATCAGTTGGCGTCGTAGGCTGGACCCATCAGACGCTGCTCCAGCTCGTCCGCATACTTGCCGACGTAAAAGAGAACGCGGGTGAGCTCGTCGATGTTGAGGTGCTCGGTCAGACGGCTGGTCAACACGATGGCGTTGCCGTCTTTGATTGCGTAGGACGCGTGCGAGAGCTGGACGTTTTCCTGAAGGAGAGCCCAGGGATCAGCGATGAAATTGATGGGGCACGCGGTGCTCCAGAAGAACACGATCTCGACATTGTCTGGATCGCGCGCAGGAGTGACGTGCACGACCTGGGAGCGCCCGGTCTGCAGGGGAATCTCTAGGACATAGGCTCCACCTGTGTCTTCGCGCATTGGCCAGCCCCGCATTGGGGCAATGTTATTCAGAAACGTACGAAGCTTGGCGTTGGCAAACACTGGCACCTCCTGAGGGGTTTCTTATCGGTCGTGCACCACAATAAAATAGAACTCACAAGGGAATCGACTGAGCCACCCCCACCTGAGTGTTTGAGGAGGCGTACTACGGAAATTCTCTGGAGGACCTTGGTTGCACGAGCTGCAGCAGATTAACAAGGGCCGTCGGGATTGCAAGGGGTCGGCGATAGAACTGCCCGCAGTTGCCACGAAGGTGTCCTCGCAAACCGGTTCGCCGCGAGGGATGGGTTCAACAAACGCTCATAACAGGGTTGCTTGCCCATCCCCATGGAACATGTCAGAAGCGCCTCAATTGGATTCGATCGCCTCACCTCCGATTGGAAGATTCTAACTGTATTTCAGCAGGTTGCGCTGCGCAAATGGTCGCCCGTTCGGCAATGCTGCCTGGTTCTCGCTGCAAAGTGGTCTCAATCAATGTTCACAACCATGAACCGAATTGCCCTCCTGACGTCTTTGAGCCTCGCGCTGCTGCCCAAGCTTGGTTTCGCTCTCGAGCCCATCGTCGTCGAGCGAGTCGCCGCCGAGAGGCCGAGCTGGCTCGAGTTCACGAATGACCCACGGCACAGCTTCGAAGACCTGCGCGACGGCACCGTCGTCGCCCGTGGCCGCGACCTGGGGTTGGTCCGTACTCCTGAGAGGGTGCTCGCCGTCCATCGACAGAAGGGTGTGCTCGGGGTGTTGGCTCCACCAGGCGAGATGGTGCGATGGGCCCTCGATGACCAAGACCGCGTCTATGGATGCACAGCCGCTGGGCAGATCTACCGGGCAGACTCCAGCTTCGCGGCGCTGCGAGAGGATGGCTATGCTCAGGTCGCCGTCTTGCCTGAGGTGCTGAGCTGGGACCTGGCGCCGCCATCCCTCGTGGTGCTCACGACGGATGAAGTCGTGGTCATCTCCATCGATGACTTGAGCCTCCAGCGCCACCCCACCCCCTCGATCGACGGACGGTTTCGTGCCGTCTTCGCACGGACCGACGGAGTCTGGGTGATGCAAAGCGAAAGTGCGGACTCGACCGTCGAGGTTTGGATTTCGAGCGATGAAGGAAAGAGCTGGGTGGCCTCCGAGCACCAGCTCAAAGGGTTGCGACGCGATGGGCAATGGATCCACAACGGCTTCACCGTGCTGTCCACAGACGGCCACACGTGGAGCGACGAGGTGGACTGGGAAACGCTCAGCGAACCCGTCAGCTACGCCGAAATGGTCCGACCAGGACGCGATGCGTTCTGGAACTCCACGAGCCCGACCATCACCCTCACGGCCCCGGTGGCCCCTCCCGTTCCTGCAAGGCCTTGCTGCAACTCGCTGTACGGAGGCGTCCTCAAGGGGGGCATTGGCTCGTCGTCGTGCCGTGGAGTCGGTTGCCTCGCCAGAGCACAGGCGTCAGCGAGAGAAACGCCTCGCAACGACTTCATGTTCATGGGGGATGGTTTCTGTCCGCAAGAGGGACCCTGTACGGCGGCAGATGGCGGACGGCCGCCACACCTTACGACTCTCGACCAGGTGAGCGGAGGCATCGACTTCGTGGGTCTACCGGAAGGCTGTAGGCCGCGGCGAGTCCTCTCAATGGGGGGCAGCGCCTTACTGCTGTGCGAAGCGCCAGGTGGGTCGGCTCTCTACACCCGGCAGGTCGGCGGAACCTGGTCGGAAGAGGGGGTCATCGCGACCGAAGGGGTGGAGGCCGTCACTGCGGTTGGCGACGACGGGACGGTCGTCCTAGAAGGCCGCTGCTCTCCACGCCAACCCTGTCCGGCGTGGGTCAGGACGCCAGCGCCGCTCGGCACCAAAAACGCGTGGCAGCGGCTCGAAGTCGGCGAGGCCATCGCCTTCGAGCCGCTCGACGCCGGCAGGGTTCTCGTCGTGACGGGCGGAGTGGACGTGCAGCACTTTGGGCTCGCTCTGTTTGAGGCGGGCTCGGCGCGCACCCTCGTCAGCGAGGTCCCCTTCGAGCTCGATCTCGTCGGTCTGCACTGGGTCAAGGACGGCTGTGTGGTGGCCGAGACCGGGGTCATTGACCAAGCGTTCACCGTTGAGCCAAGGGAGGAGGTCAGCCCCAGCTGGCACGTTATCACCGCCAGCGGCCAGCTGATGCAGCACGGCAGCTGTCCGGAAGCCGTGCAGACCTGGGAGGAAGAGCGCTCGAAGGGGCAACTCGACGTCACCTGCCAGCCAGCCGGGGCAAAGGTCTTGCTGTCGGGCGAGGAGTCGGTCGACGCGGTCTGTCCAGCCCGGCTTCGGCTCAAACCAGGGCACTACACGCTTACCGTTGTCGCGGAAGGATACGATCGCTGGGAGAACGAGCTCGACGTCGAGGTGCAGTCCGCGCAGGCGTACGACATCGAGCTGGTCGAGGTGCCGTTTCTGGGGGCGCGGGTCAGCGCCGGTGCTGCCTTCGGGGGGCTTTCGGTGCTCCCTATCCTGCACATCGACACCGTCTTTTTCATCAATGACGGGCAATATGAGGTCGCCCCGTTTTTCCGGATGCCCATCGAAGAGCGGGCTTACTTCGCGGCCTTCGTGGCCCGGTGGATCTACCGGGCAGAGCCCTTTGACTTCGGATTTGGCGGGGGCATTGGTTTTGGCTCGCTCATCGCGGAGGGGGAAGACCTTAAGACTCGCAACAACGCGGCGTTCACGATGCGCTATTTGGTCACTTCGACGGCGAGGTTGCGACTGTTGGGTCCGCTCGGACTCAACGTCAAGCTCGACTTGAATGTCTCCGACCCGATCTTGTTCGACGCCACGGCAGGGCTGAGCCTGATGTTCTGAGGGGGCTCACCTGAAGTCTTGAACGATCCAGACCTCGTTGTTGGCGGTGACGAAGACGCCGCAGCCAACAAAGGTGTGTCCCGAGTTCAAGATGTTCTCGTAGTGCCCACCTCCTGGGCCCTCGTCCATCATCGAGGCGGTGCCTTGGGTGATGGTGTTCATCACGCTGCCCGCCCAGCCCATGCTCCAGCCTGGGATCTCGTTCTCGGCGCGCGCCGCACCGTAACAGCCGCTCGTGGATGAGAAGTGTCCATGTGGCGTGCCGCTCACCGAATCTTCCTGGGCTCCCGCGCCGGCGCAGTCTTCGAGCGCGGCCGAGCGAGCCAAGGTGGAGCGGCCATGTTGCGCCCGGTAGTCGTTGACCAGATCGACGCAGTATTGCAGCTCGGCCTCCCACTGCCCACCAACGACACATTGCCCATTCACACAGATCAGCCCAGCGGCGCAAGCCGGGGCGCAGACGACGGGCTCGATGCAAGTCTGACCGGTTGGAACGCACTGGCTGATCTGGGCCCACGGATCGAGCAAGACGCATTGGAAGCCAGAGGGACAACCGCTGTTGCAGTCCGAGCCACAGAAGCTCTCACCGGTCGCGTTGTTCAGCAGGCAGTAGTCGTCAGCGCCGCCACATTGGGCTTGGTCTTGGCAGGGTGCGCAGAGGCCACCCATAGGGGGAGTCCCGGTGTCGGTGACGACGTCGATGAGGGTGGAAGTGTCCGACGGGTTGGAGGTGTCCAACGGGGTGGTGTCTGCTTGGGTGTCGGAGGGGCGGACGGTATCGGTGACGGACATGTCCGGCCAGGCGAAATCGTCTTGCCGGTTGGTGTCGGTCAGGGTGTAGGGCGAATCGTTGACGGCATCGATCGAGCTGGCATCGAATGGGACACTCACCCTTCCCTCGCCACAGGCGAGCAGCACGGAAAAGAGCATCAGCCAGCAGTGTCTTCTCATGGTCAGCCCTCGAACCATCGTTCCTGCCCTGAAGGGGTTGCCTGAAGAGCATGCAGTGGGAGAACGATTGGATGGATCGAGAATGGCGGCCGGGGCACGAGCCGTCAACCCCGCCGTGGAGGCTCGCCGGAGCGCGCGAAACCCGACTGCGCGTACGGACGAGGTGGCTCGCTGAGAGCCACCTCTGTTCCGAGTAACGCGGGAGAAATCCGATCGACGAAGCAACAAACGACCGATTTCTCAGCGCCAACATTCGAAAATGTAGTGAGAAATCGGTCGTGGAGGGAGGCGACGAATCCAAACGGTCTACATAACACGACCGTGGATGAGGTCTCTTCGCTTGTCGGGGAAGAAGACCTGGATTTTGCTTGTCGTAGCGACTTCGACGTGTCCAGGTCCAAACTTGGCGTGCTCGAGTCGCTGTCCTGCGGTGTAGACCTCGGTCATCACGTAGGGAACGACCGGCAACGAGGTGTCCGGAGGGACCACTGGGCTAGGAGTCAACGCGGCCTTGGCAGCTTTCGCAGCCTTGGCCTTGGAGGTCTTGACGCCTTTCTTGGCGACCTTCTTGGGTTTTGGGGGACGGTACTTGTGATAGGCGTCGCACTCTTTGCACTGGACCTTGACTATTTCCTCGTCGACGACGGCGACGACGATGTGCCACACGTCGCCACATTTCCCGCAAATCGACTCAACGTCGGCTCCAACTTCCGGAGTCTCCATCTTTCCTCCTGCTCAAAGACGTGAACGAGCTTCGACGAGCGTCGAGCCGCCACCGGACTGGCGAGCGGCGGCCGAGGTGACTTGAACACCTTTCCTTCGGCCACTCGATAAAGCACTGACTTCGGTCGATGCACGCACCTCTCTGACACCCCTTGACGACGAGAACTAGGGCGCACAGTTCCTGTGCAATTCTGACCCCTTCGGGCCCCTACACACGATTCGCTCCGCACCCACCGCTCTCGAAAGAGGACCTGGGTTCAGCAATATCGCCCCGAGTCGATTCCCTTTCTAACGCTGTTGCGTTGCCGCTGCAATGTCCAAATTGCGGAACGTCGTCTGCTGGCTGGCCAAGTTCGCTCTTGAGGAACTTTCGAAAATCGTGTTACGAAGCGACCTCGCGTTGCACGGCCGAAACGCCGACTGCGCAGTCGCAGCAAGGCCTCGCGTCCCCAACCTGCTGGTTCTGTTTCCTCGCTGGCCCTCTCAGTTCCTTGGTCGTTGGCCAGCACACGGGAGACTTCCCCGTGAACACACACGAGATTATGGCGAACGCACCGCAAAATGACTCGCAGTCGCTCAGACCCAGATTCCTCGGCCTCGCGGCGCTGGTCTTGCTCGCGTTGAACGCGTTCGGCTGTGAGAACGCGCAGAGCCGCTCAGATGACGCATGCCAAAAGCTCGCCGATGCCAGGACCTCGCTCAGCCGCAAGCTCGATGAGCTCGAGGAAATTCCTCGCGCGATTCCCAAGGACATCGTTCAATACGGCGACCGCGCCGAGAGCGAGCTCCAGCGTTTCAGCAATTTGATCGTCGAGACCAGCACGGAGCTCGACGCCCTGCAGGAATCCAACGAGGTCGCCTGCAAGTGGCAGATGATGGAAGAGAATCGCTTCGACGACGCCATGGAGTCGGTGTACGCTCCCTACGTTGAGCTCGTCAGCCGACAGCGTCGAGCGGTCGATGCGGTGGCCGATCGGTTGGAGTCCGGGGCGCCAAAGGAAGTGGTTGGAGACGCTGTGCGAGCCTATCGCAACCTCTCCGCACAAATGGCGCAAAATCTCCGCTCGCAGGTCGAGATCTGCGAGCTGGACTTCGATGTCGAACCCTGCGAAGCGTTCGGCGCCCTCATCGCGACGTCGATCGACAGTCCCCCAAAAAAGGTGGAGGAGCCCAGACCATGATGAGCCCACGAACGCTGCTACCCATCCTGATGCTGCTCTCGGCGCTCCCAGTGAGCCAGGTGTTGGCTCAGGATACCCCACCCACTACTGCCCCAGCGGTCGCCGTGAGCTTCGAGAGCGTCGAGGCCTGCACCGCCTTCTCCAGCGCGCTCGACAAGGTCAGCGAGGACTCCAAGCAGCTCGACTCCGTGTTGGTCGAAAAGGCCGCAGATCGCGAGATCCTTCTCGCCTCTATCTTCGAGGGCACCCAGATCATGCTCGCCTATGGCGAGGCCATGTTCAAAGCGTCGGACAGCTTCGAAGACAAGTGCAAATCAGCGTTGCGAGACGGTTCCAAGTCCGAAGAGATCATCCAGATCTACAATCGGGTCTTTGAGCCGACCATGCGGGCCTACGACTTCCTAGCCCGCGTCAAAGGCAGCGCTTCGGAGCTCGGCGACACCCAGACCGTCACTGACATGGACGGAGCGCTCAGCGAGTACAAGGCCTCGGCGTTGAAGCTCATCGACTTCTGTGAAGATGACCTGCCCGAGGACAAGGCGCCGACGTTGTGCGGTGAGCTGCGCAAGAAGATGGACGAGCGACTGCGCTGACGTCTCCTCGCTTTCAGGGGTTGCTCGGTGCGGCGCGCAGCCCATGAAGCCGTTTCTCGAGGTTCTGCCTCAGCAAGGCGACGTCCGAATCGCGCAATGACCCCTCGAACCGTCGGGCTTCCTCGATGCGCAGGGAAGCCTCGTCCAGCCGGCCTTGGCTCATCTCGAGGTTGGCCAACTGCAGGAACGTGAGCGCCAGGTTCAGCTCGTCCCCGATGTCCAAGAAGAGGTCGAGGGCCAGCTCCAATGAGTCTCGAGCGGGGTCCGCGTCCGCAGCTTCGCGGGCCGCGGACAGAGACTCTCGCGCCAACAGCAAGCGCTGGTCCAAGCAGGCCGCAAGGTACAACAGAGTGCCGTCCATCGGGCTCTTGGGAACCGCGAGCGCGCTGTCGAAGTAGTTCGAGGCGTTTCGACTCAACACCGAAAGCGCCCAGAGCGGTCGAGAGGCGACCAAGGCGAACGCGGCGGCCTCGACGACCACGGCGCGGGCTGCGCTCTCGTCGGTTTCGATGAGGTATCGTGAGGCACGCACCAAGACCGTGAACGCCACACCTGGAGCGCCGCTGTGGTCCACCTCGTCGACGAAGCCAAGCAAGCCTTCACTCAGAATTCGACTGTCTCGCGTCGCCTCCAAGACTGAGAGCGCCTTCAAATGGATTTGAGCGAGATCTCCAAGATTCTGGGCGAACTTATCGGCCTTGGCGACGACGTCGTGGTCTAGCGCCTCGTCACGCAGGAGTTGCCCTTCGAGCTCCTCCAGCAGAAAAGTGAAACGATCGAAGTCATCGTGGCCATCCCCGTTGAGCTTGTGACGCCAGCGTCTGGACTCGTTGGGCTGATGTCGAGCCTCGTAGAAATCCGACAACGACACGATGAGCCCCGAGTCTAAGTCGTCGCCGAGGGTCCTCTCGACCGCGCTCACGCGCCCTTCGACCTCCAACGCTCGACCGAGCTCCAGCGCCGCTACGAGCGTGGCTTGCCCCATGCGGTCGCTGTTGGTGGCTTTGTCGACGGCCGCCAAGTGGCTGTAGGCCTCAGTCGCCCAATCTCGTCTCCAAGTCTCCAAGTACGCCTCGACCAAGCATGGGCCCAGCTGCTCCCAGGACACCTCGGCCATCTCCGGCCTGCGCAGCAGCTCCTCGCTGAGAAACGCCACCAAAGCGTAGTTGCCGCGCAGCTGCGCGGTGTGAAGCTGCAGCGCGTCGGCCAACGTGCTCACGTTGACGACCGACGTTCGTGGCCACCAGGGAACACAGGCCTTCGGATGCACACGCTCGATCTGCGAACGGACGTACACGATGGGGTCGCCAGAGGCGTCCGAGCCGGCATGCACCAAGATGCCAAGGCTGTCGGACTGAGGTCGGCCGAGGAATTGTGAGGCCTCCTCGACACCTACCGCCTCGTCCTCGACGCGGATGCGGGCTTTGGTGACGCCGAGACGGCGCTCGAGCTCGTCCTTGAGCGCCAAGAGATCGACAGCCTGACCCTGAGCATCGACGACGGGGGTCAGCGTGATTTGCACCGGGTGTGGTCGGGAAGGTTTCATCCCCAACAACACCAAGGTCTCGCCACCCAGCCACTCCACGTCGCCTGCGACCTCCTCGACCACGCTGCTGTGCGAGTCGCGGACCGCCAGCCGCACCAGCCCCACGAGCTGGGCGCCGAGCCGCAGGTCCGGTTGCAGGTGGGCCGGTAGCACCCCATAGAGCTCGTCTCCGGTCACGAGGTCGGCGCTGCCAATGGGGACGCTCACCTCTTCGCCGACCAACAAAGAGAAAGTGCTGCGCTTCGTAAGGGCGCGGGTGGACGGCGCCAGCTCGACGACCTCGAGGGCAGGTTGGCGAATCGAGTCTACCGCGGCGAGCAGCTCGACCCGAGCCCAAAGCGGACCTCTCTCGACGACTCGGCCCAAGGCCAGGTTGGGCTTCTCGAGGTCCGCAGGCCAACCCTCACCTGGGACCCCCGCGACCCAATCGCCCAACTTCCGGCGCGCATCGGACCCCCGCAAATACGCGGCGCCGGCCTCGAAGACCATGCCAGAGCCGTCGGCGCTCGAGAACGCTTGCGTTGGCGGCAGCGAGCGCGGCAGGCGGCCAAGGTCGCCGGCCCGCGAGCCACAGGACACCAAGAGCCCAACGGCAATCAGGAACCCAGTCCATCGGATTTCCCAGCACCGAGAAAGCTCGAAACGAGCCAACGCTCGCGCCAGACTCAACCGAGACTCACACCGTGCGGACTCCGGTTTTGCACAAGGGAGCAGCCATGACATGGCACTCCGATACGGTGGACTGGCCCGTCGGGTCAACCCTCCGCCGCTTCTCGCTCGGCTCCAAGCGCGCAACAAAACCCCACACTCTAAGGGTGGACGCCCATGCCCTCTCGCGTTATCGAGAGAGCACTTGCCGAGCGGACGACCCTAAATGAGACTCGCCGAAAACACCCCCACAACCCCTTTCTGGTCCAGGCGTTCCCGCTCCTTTCGAGCATTCCTCTGCCTCCTCGCGCTCTTGCCACCGAGCTGCCACTCGGCAGAAGAGGCGACAAAGCCCGCTGCCACATGGCAGGCGGAGGACGTAACCCCAACGCCGCCGAGCACCGCCGACCCGACACCAATCTCGAGCGACGTGGCCGCCGCGGGCATCCACAACGTAAAGAACGGAACCGCGTTGGCTTTCGAGACCGGCATGTCCTTGCTCGACGCTAGCCGAGTCATCGAAAAAGCTGTCGCAGACGGCCTCGTCACTGCGTCCGAGGCGCGCGTCCAGACTCGCCCCCTCGGCCAGACCCAGGTCAGGGTCACGATCCATGAGCTCCAGCCGACCCACAAGAGCACGGTCCGCTCAATCCGATTGACCTTCTTCGCAAACGTTCTGGTCGCCGTGATGACCCTCTACGAGCCCGACACCAAACGGGCTCTCGAGTGGGCGCGCGAATATGGACAGGGCGTCCACGCCGACGGCTGGATCGGTTGGTGGCTGCGCGACGAGCGAATCGTCGTTCAGGCCTCGCCGGACGGGACGATCCTCGAGGTGATGAACTTGGAGGCGGCGAGCCGAGTCGTTCCCGACATCGAAAGTCATACGTTGGACTCTTGGCGTCGCCGCTACAAAGTGCCTCCGCCCTGGGGCGCGGAGTTGCTCCCCCCAGCGCCCTGAGCAGGGCACGAGCGCGCTCGCCGAGAGCCTGCTGGGTGTTGTCGGGAAGCGAGAGCAGGGAGCATTTGAGTTCTTGACGGAGCTCCAGCCCAGAGCCTATTCTGCGCCGCCTCATACGCCTGGTTGCCAAGTGGACCCCCGAATTTGCAGCCCATCATTGACGGGCAGCGAATGTCGGTCATGGGGAAGCTCGGCGCCAGAATCCTGGAGACGCGTTCGCAGGGTCGGCAGCCTCGCCCATCCTCGCGCTGCGGTGCGTAAGCCCGCGAGGAGCCCATGAAGTCCGTAGAGTCGATCGCCACCGCAGCCCGAGCTGCCTCCTATGAGCTCGCCAGCAGCAGCGGCGCAAAGCGCGAGGCTTGCCTATTCGCAATGGCCGCAGCCATCCGCGCTCATAGCCCGGGCATTCTTGCCGCCAACCAATTGGATTTGCGAGCCGCACAAGCCAGCGGCACCGCTGGCCACATGCTCGATCGCCTCGCCCTGGACGAGAAGCGGGTGGAGGTCATGGCCACGGCGCTCGTCGAGGTCGCGGGGCTCCCCGATCCCATCGGCCGCATCGACTCGATGTGGACGCGGCCGAACGGTTTGCGGGTCGGGCGTCGACGCATCCCGCTCGGCGTCATCGGCATCATCTACGAGGCCCGGCCCAACGTGACGAGCGACGCAGCAGCGCTCTGCGTCAAAAGCGGCAACGCCGTCGTGCTCAAAGGCGGCAGCGAGGCGCTCCACTCCAACCAAGCCATCGCGATGGCGCTGCAGGAGGGCTTGGCACAGGGGGGATTGCCAGCCGAGGTCGTCGGTTTCATCGACTCCAGCGAGCGCTCCGCGGTCAACGAGATGCTCGTTCTCGACGAGCAGATCGACGTGATCATCCCACGCGGCGGTGAGGGGCTGATTCGCTTCGTCAGCGAGCACGCCAAGATGCCGGTCATCAAGCATTACAAAGGCGTCTGCCACGTCTACGTCGACGCTTCAGCCGAGCTGGAGATGGCGACAAACATCCTCGTCAACGCCAAGGTGCAACGACCCAGTGTCTGCAACGCCGCGGAGACGCTGCTCGTCCATCGAGACGCCGCCACCCTGCTCGCCCCCATCGCCGAAGCCCTCATTGAGCACGGAGTGACACTTCACGTCTGCCCTCGAAGCCATGCTCTTTTGGCAAACCATGCCTACTGTGTCGAGGCGACCGAGAGCGATTGGGGCCAGGAGTACCTCAGCCTCGATCTCTCGGTGAAGATCGTCGACAGTATGGACGAGGCCATCGCCCACATTCGCCGCTATGGCTCTCTCCACACCGAAGCCATCGTGACCAACGATTACCGCCGAGCCGAGCGCTTCCTCGAGCGAGTCGACTCCTCGACGGTCCTGGTCAACGCCTCGACTCGCTTCGCCGACGGCGGGGAGCTAGGCCTCGGCGCGGAGATCGGCATCAGCACCACCAAGCTGCACGCCTTTGGACCCATGGGCTTGGACGAGCTCACGACGACCAAGTTCGTCGTCTATGGCAACGGGCAAGTGCGCTCATGATGTGGATTTCCCGTGCTCGAAATATTCTTCCCTCTCAGGTGTGTACAAACATCATCACGCACCTAAGCTGAGTCTGATAGACTGACGCGGCGTGACCGGCTCTTTCGCAGAAAAGTGCCCACTCCGCGTCGCAAAGCACTGTCCACTTCGTTCCCTGATGACGTTTCCCGGCGGGCAAGACCGCAAAACTTCCGACCAACTGGAGGAGAATGAGAGAGCTAGCAAAATTGTCCGAGATTGACTCGACTTCGCAGGAAGAGAGTTTGGACGCACGCATCGAGCAGCTGTCTATGATCGCTGCCGACGCTGCGATGAACAAGAAGGCGCTCGATCCGGTCATCATCGACGTGAGAGGGAAGGCGAGCTACGCCGACTTCCTGGTCGTCTGTACCGGCCGCAACGATCGCCACGTCACGGCCATTGCGGACTCTGTCCAAGACGAGATGAAGCCATACGCCGAGAATTTGGGACGTGAGGGGCTCTCGAAGGGCCACTGGGTGTTGCTGGACTTCGGCGACATCATTGTCCACGTCTTCCACGCTCATACCCGGTATGTATACGACATCGAGCGACTTTGGTCAGACGCCCCGCGGCTTCCTCTGCAAGTCCCCGATGAGCTCAAAGGTGACGCGGCCCTCTACGAAGGCTACGACATCAACGACTAGTTTAGTCGAGCAACAGCGGACCCACTCGCTCCAACTGACGCCTCACTCCCGAGAGCTCGCATGAGGCTGACCTGTATCAGCATCGGAAAGGTCAAAGACTCACCGCAGCAGCGTCTGTGCGACGACTACGGCAAGCGTCTCTCGCACTACGTTCGCTATGAAGAGCGCACCCTCAAGGCCATCAAGGGGAAGTTCGACGCGGACGAGATACGGCAACGAGAGTCGAGATTGCTCCTCGACGCCGTGCCGCCAAACTCCATCGTGCTTGTCCTCGACGAACGTGGAGAGACACCAGACAGCCAGAAGTTCGCAGCGCAGATGAAGCTTCACCTGGCCAGCGGTCGTGACCTGACTTTCCTCATCGGAGGTGCCTTCGGTCACAGCGACGAGGTCCGCCAACGAGCAGACCAGCTCTTGGCCCTGAGCAGCCTGACGCTGCCACACGAGCTGGCGCGCGTGGTCCTCCTCGAGCAGCTCTACCGGGCGATGACGATCGTGCGCGGGGAGCCCTACCACAAATGACGGGCTCACGCAGCACTCTCGGCCAGGTTTGGGCGGCCCTGAGGAGCGTCTCGAATGACCTGACGCGGCTGGTCTGGCCAGGGCGCTGCGCGGCTTGCGAGCAACCCCTTGCTGCAGAGGAGACCCTCTTCTGTGCGAGCTGCGAGCCCGAGCAGCAGCCCGCACTGCCAGGCGAGCCCCCGCCGGGCGTCGATGCCGTGCTTTCCCTCTTCGCCTACCAAGGCCCAGTCCGAACCGCGCTCCACAAATGGAAATACCATCGGCGCACCGCCATCGGCCGGGCGCTCTGTGAAGCGCTGGCAGAGGCCCTCGACGCGGCCGGTCCACGCCTCTTCATCGGCGAGTTCCTGAGTCCTTCCCCGCTTGCGGTGGTGCCAGTCCCCACGCACGTCGAGCGCCTCAGGGAGCGGGGCTTCGACCACACCTGGGCCCTCGGCAAAGCGGTGCTGCGGCCGCTCAGGGAGCAAGGCGTGGAGGCCATCTGGCGGCCAGAGGCGCTGACTCGCGCCCGCGCAACAGAGAACCTTCCGGGCTTGGACGCACAAGAACGCAAAGCAGCTCTCGCCGGGGCATTCTCCTGCCAATCCAAGCGTTCGCTCGAGCAGGTCAGGGTTCTGCTCATCGACGACGTGTTGACCTCGGGGGCCACCGCATCGGAGTGCGCACACACCCTAAAGAGCCATGGGGTTTCTTGGGTTGCGGTCCTGTCGTTGGCGCACACGCCAGCGACCAAGGCGCCGCCTAGGCAGAAAGCGGCTTCGCCGTGAGAGCTATGAGCCCACAGGTTGCGCGCAACAAGTGACGAGGAGGGAAGGCTGAAGTAGAGTTGAACGATCTTCGAGGGCCACACGGCGTGCGTCCTACTTCCTCGAGACCCCGAATTATCTGCAGTAGTGGCATGGCAGAAGGGTTGGACATTCTCTTTCTTGTTCGAGTTCCTAGTGGCGCTCTGAGTGCAGAGATGCGTCTGCACATCCAGGCCAACGCCGCTCAGCTCGGGGCCGAGGTCACGCAGCCCATCCGCTTCGACGCCGATGGGAGTTGGACCGCCGCCAAAGGATTGAGCCGGCGCGCGGCGCAGGCGCTGCGCCGGCGGCTGACCGGGCTGGGCATCAAAGCCGCGGTCGAGGAACATGTCGCCGTCGAGGAACATGGCCCCGTCGAGTTGCAGGCTAGTGCCGCCGCGAGACCGACTTCGATGCTGCCAGAGGGCGACGACTTCGAAATCGGCTCTTGGTTGGATGATGACGAGGAGCCTGACGACGCACCCTTGGCAAAGGGCACGGACGACACCGAGGGCGGCGAACCGGAGGAGGGACACGAGATTCTCTCGTGGTTTGCCGACGATGTTCCTGATGACGATGGCCAAGTGGACAGCGAGGAGCCAGCAGAGAGCCCGTTCTCGCCGAGGGTCTCGGTGCCAGGCCCCGCAGAGGAAGACCTCTTCGATCTGCCAGGATTCGAGGCCGCCTCCAAGCCCGTTCTCATGGCGGCGAAGGCCTCCAACCCGATTGTTCCTGCGGTTTCGCCGCGCTCGCGTCCGGCGATCGTTCCGGCGAGCTCACGCGGACTCGCCAGCGCCATGGATAACGTCGCCGACCGGTACTCTGGCGGCGCCACTCCCGCCAAACGGTCCTACCAAGCCAAGAACGAAATCCCGTGGATGAAGGTCGGCATCGCGCTGGCGATCATCGCCGCGTTGGTCACGGCGGTGGTGCTGCTGGTCATGAAGGCAGCCTCGAGTCGCGAGGGTGTGGCGGAACGGCCTGTAGAGCCCACCAATGCGCCCAAGATCGTCAAGACCCTGCCAGACGCCAGCCGGGCGTTTCGGCCCCCGACTCCAGACGCCAGCGAAGCGGAGCCCGAAGAGCCCGATACTGCCTCAGAGACTGATCGCGAGGCGGCCAGGGATCTCTTCGAACAAGGGAAAGCGGCGTTCCAACTCCAGCAGTACGACCAGTGCATCGGGTTGATGGAGGCGGCGACGACCATGGACCCCACTCTCGGGGAAGCGTTCACCTGGATTCTCAAGTCCCAAAGGGCGCTGGCTCCACCGCCGGAGGAGAAACCTTCCCAACCCGAGGTCCCCAAAGAGCCGAAGCTGATCATCATCACGCCGGGGCAGAACGACGCGCCCCCCACCGGCCCAAAGAAGGACGACGGCGCTACGGAGGGCGGGAAAGTGTCCAAGACGTCATCGGCGACGCCCGCGCCCAGCGCGGGCACGGCGACGCCCGCTCCCAACGGAGCGCAGCAGAAGCCGAAGCTCATCGTGATCGAGCCGACGCCCCAGGACAGCGACCCTTTCGACCCGAGAAAACCTACAGAGCAGCCAAGGCGGGAGGATTAGCGCGAAGCTCACGAGGGTTTGTGCGATTCGATTCGGAACCACAAGGCATGATGTCTGTAGTGTTGCGGGGGCGAACGCGCATAGGGACGCGAGGTGGTTCCGCTTGGAGCCCCCTCTGTTCCAAGTAGCGCGCGAGATCCGATCGCGCACGAGATTTTTTCCGTCAGTTCAGAGGGTTTCAGCCGTCCAAAGAATGGGGGCAGCAAAGAAAATTGTCGGCGCGGAGGAAAACTCGCTAGTTTGTTTGGGCAGCGAGTTTTTTCTCGCGAGCACCGCCTGGTTCCAAACCGAAGTGGGGAGGCTCGCAGTTGCAGGAGTCTCCCCTCCCACACCGACGGAGCGTCATGGGCATCGAAATCCGTCTCGAGATCGATGATGGACCTCCCAAAGAATACCACTTCGACCGCGTCGAGGTGATCGTTGGATGCCATCCATTCAACGACCTGGTGGTCACCGACCGAGGACTTTCTCCTCGGCACGGCCGCATCTCGCTCGAAAAAAGCCGGCTGGTCTATCAGGACTTGAGCAGCCTCCTGGGTTCGGTGGTCTACAACGGCGAGAACTCCACTGAGCTTGCGGGTGAGGGCTGTAACCTGCTCACCAACGACACGATCATCCTCGGGCACGAGGGTCGAGTTCGACTCACCGTCATATCTTTCGCCGGCGAGGAGATTCATGATGGCGATCGGTTCCCGCTTTTCCAGCGCTCACCGAGTGACGCACTGCAGCGGCTGCCAACACCACTGCGCACGCTGCTCGTCGACAGCACCGCGCAACTCCTCGTGGCGCGAGGGCTGACCGACATCAGTACGACGTTGCAGGACATCGTCGACTCCATTCTGCCGGCCTCACACGCCTCCTTTGTGCTGCCCCAAGGCGAGCAAGGGTTCTTCGACAAGGTTGTGGTCTGCGACGCCGCCGTCCGCCGTCCCGAGTACCTCAGCCCGGACAGCAGCGCGCTCGTGAAGAGAATGCAAGCCGGCCGCGAAATCGAGCTGGTCCCTCGTGGCTCCGGCTGGGATCTGAATCTTCCTTTCGTCGAGGAAGGCGCTCCGCTGCCGACCTTGTTGGGTTATTTGCGAGTCACGACGGAGACTCGGCCTACTGAAGAGTCGATCCGCACGCTGGCCGCAGTGGGCGCCTACATTCGTCCCATGCTCCTCATGCTGGTCCACGTCGACGCGTTGCAGCATGAAGTCAGTCAGCTCAAGGGAGAGAATCGCTACTTCCGGGACGTGTCCCGTCGGCACTACCTCTTCAAAGAGTTGGTCAGCTACTCGCCAGCCATGCGGCGCATGTACCAAGAGCTCAACTCGTTGTTAGACAGCGAATCCCCAGTGCTGATCCGGGGTGAGGCTGGGTGTGGCAAGAAGATGGTCAGCCGTGCGCTTCACCACCTGGGACCGCGTCGGTTGGCTATGTTCACCACGCAACACTGCGGTGAGCTCGGAGAGCAAGATCTCGACATCGAGCTCTTCGGTGTCGCCGAATCCAACGGGCTCGAGCGGTCGCTCTACCGAGGTCTCTTCGAGCTCGCACATGGTGGCAGCCTCTTTCTCGACGAGATTCACCGCTTGCCAATGCCGCTGCAGACCAAGCTGGTCCGCGTTATTCGTGAGCGCGAGGTGCGACGTGCAGGTGAGGAGTCCGGACGGGCCATTGATGTTCGGGTCATCGCCGGAACCCATGTTGAGCTCGGGAACCTCGTTCAGAGCGGTGCTTTCAGAAGAGACTTGCTGGGCGCCTTCGAGGGTTCCGTGCTCGAGGTTCCGCCGCTCCGCGAGCGGAGCGAGGACATCATCCCGCTGAGTGAGCACTTCATGCGCAAGTACTCCAAGCGCTATGGGCTGCATCTCGAGGCCTTCTCGCCGTGCGCGGTCGAGCGTCTCCTGAGTCACTCCTGGCAAGGCAACGTCAGGGAGCTCCAAGTCGTGATCGAGACCGCAGTCATGAAAGCACGGGATGGGCTCATCGAGGGCAAGCACCTCGACCTCGCGCCCGTCGCTTAGTTGCCAAAGGTCTAGAGAGACAAGGATTCTCGCTCAGCGTCCAGCCGCGCGGACTTGAGAGGCCTAGCGGTCAGCGGCCAGCAAAAGAAATCGCTTGTCGCCTTTCTTGCCCCTATCGAGGGGACCGGACTAGCATACCAGATCACTCTTCTTGCACTCTAAGGCGGACTCGACGTGAGCATGCTCTGTCCAATCGACGGCACCCCCCTGACGCAGGTCATCGTCGACGCGCTGTTGCCGACCCTCGGTATCGCCTTTCTTTGTGAGGAATGTCACGGCGCGCTCTTGGACCATGCGGCCCAGAGCGCTGTTATCGGCGGCGCATTGTCGACGGCCGAGACCGAGCAAGGGCTGAGAGACTGTCCGACCTGCAGTGAGCCCATGAACCTCATGATGGCGGGGCAAATCGAGGTCGATGGCTGTACCACGTGCCAACACATCTGGTTCGACGTGGGCGAGTTGTTGGTGGTCAGGGCGATGATCCGCAAGCTCAAAGGACTCTCCCTTGAAGGCGAGGAGCCTTCGCCTCTGGCGGGAGCAACGGTGCCATGCTCCGACTGCGGAGAACCCCAGGCCGACCTGAGCGCCCTGCGCAGCGTGACTTCGGGCCTCGTGTGCGGGCCCTGCACGCAGAAGAGTGGCTTCCAGACGATGCTTCCGGAGGTCGGCCATCGGACGCAGACCTATCGCACAGCAAAGGTCTCGATCACGCACGAAGGCCGCAAGCCCTACCGCGGCGCCATCGTCATCGACACCCAGTTTGACGGCGGTGTCGAGGCGACCCTCAAGCCGGTCACGCTATGGTCAAGATTGCAGCGCCGTTGGCGACCGCAATTCGACACCAGCGATCCCGGCCTTCGCGACGCCTTCGTGATCCAGACCACGACCCCCGAAGAGTTCATGGCGCTGCTCAAGACACGCGGTCCCCGTCGGCTCCTTCTCGACCTTGCAAAGCTCGGCAGCCCAACCATCTCCATCGAGCCTCGCCGCATCTCCATTGAGCTCGACAGTGAAGTTGAGGGGCTGCAAGTGGCCCAACAATTCGAGGAGCTAGCCAGGCGCCTCCACGATTGCTACGAACGCTACCGGCACGCACACCCAGCCAGTTGAGCGGTTTGCGGCGTGGGTGTATTCAGTGCGCTCCAATTCTGTCAGCGCACTGCAAGCTCGAGCCGCCGACAGGCGTCGGCCGTGAGGGTCCGTCGGTCGCGCCACGAGGGGCTGGTGAAGCGCCGGCCGCTGCGGGCCTGACGGCCGAACTCACAGCCCCTTCATTTCGCGACCGGTGAGCGGTCGCGGAGGAGATCGAATCATGCAACGAGCTTTGTTCGTCATTCTGAGCCTCATGCTCACGGTCGCCTGCTCCATGGGCTGCGAGGCCAAGAAGGAGAGCGCAGACAAAGGCGCGAGCACAGAGAAGAAGGCGAGCCACGAAGCCGCAGATGCCCAAGAAAAGGGCAACGCGGAGACCTCGGCCGACGCGATGGCTTCGCCGTCCGACCCAAAGACCGCGCCGTCCGATGGCGCGAAGGATGGGGACGCGACCGCTGGTGCGGCACCGTCGCTGGATACGGCAACTTGCGATCTTATCTTCGACAAGATCTGGAAACCTGCGCTGCCTTTCCTCGAGCGGCTCGGCGTCAACGCGGACGAGCAGACCTCGACGATGGTACGCGACATCAACAAGTCGAAGTTCTTCGAGAAGTGTGAGGCGCTGACTCCCGAAGAGCGACTCTGTTTGGTGTCCGCGCAATACCCCTTCGCCGCGGCGGAGGACTGCAACGTAAAGAACAAGTTCTACTTCGAGTTCCCGATGAAGTTGGTGACCGTCTTCAAGAAGGCCGAGTTGACCGAAGAGGAGGCCAAGGCGTTGCTCGAGAAGAGCGTTGGGACCTGGAGTCTCGACAACCCGACGCGGCCCGGGACCGAGGTGTGGACCATCGAGGCCAGCGGGAAGACGACCAAAGTCAGCGCTCAGCCGGAGAAGGAAGCCAAGGTCACAGAGTACGACGCGATCAACTTCAGGGTCTGGGGCGAGGCCGGCTTCAAGTCAGGGACGAGCACGCAGTTCGTGCCTTTCTACAACGCCGGCGACCGACTCTACGTCTACTTCAACGGCGCCAACGATCTGCACAGAGTCGCGGACGAGAGCCACTTCCCCCTCGATTTGTACAACCGCTTCGTGTTTTGGACGGACGGCAGCTGCGAGGTTTTCGATGCCACAATGTTCATCCCGTACGCAGGGACGTGCAAATGGGAGGAACTCGACGGTCAGCGGGTCTTCACCATCGAGTACGATTCCCTCGCGGGGTATCCACGGGGCCACGTGAAAGAGTCTTGGCCTAAGGTCGACGACTGGCTGCTCAACCCCTACCTCGCGCAGAACAAGTTTGTGAAGCAGTGAGTTTTGAGGTCGAGGGCTCTCAGTTTCGACGGGGTTTGAGCAAACGAAAGGGCGAAGGTTTGACCGACCTTCGCCCTTGCCATCTGGTGCCCTGGGAGCGTCTATTTCTGGCCGGGCAGCCACTCGCAGTAGCCTTCTTTCCACTCGCCAGTCGAGGGATCCTGCGCAGGCGGAACCCACTTGCGGCCTTCAGAACACTTACCTTCTTCCATCGACGGCTGCCACGAACCGCAACCGCCAGCGATCGCTGCCAAGGAAACGAGGCCGAGGAACAGCGTGACGATACGAACCTTAGCTTGACGAGTCATGCTTATCTCCATTGATAGTTATGGGATAGAGATCTTCTTTCCGAGCGCACCATCGCGCGTCCAAATCGAAAGCCATATGCGATAACGAGGTGCAATAGCACATCGCAACGGCGACGGAAAGCCCACGCAATTCAGCAGCGAATTTTCAGTCTCGCTGGTGCCACGCCCCGTCGCGCGGTTGGCTGTCGACGAAGAGGAGTGTCACCGCCAGGCCCGATGAAGTCAAATCGAAAAAGAAAAGCCTTGCGGGTGGGTTCGTGATACTTCATTCTCCGGCGCCGCTCGAAATTGGGCGGAACGCAGCTCCCTGTACCAGAGAGAATATGAACGACAAGTTACGGAACGTCGCCATTATCGCCCACGTAGATCATGGCAAGACCACCCTAGTCGACGCGATGCTCAAGCAGCAGGGGCGCCTTGATGACCGGAGAGAAGTTGTCGAACGAGTGATGGACTCCAACGACCTCGAGCGCGAACGCGGCATCACGATTCTCGGCAAAGCGACTTCTGTGATGTGGGGTGACGTCAAGATCAATATCGCGGACACACCTGGTCACGCCGACTTCGGCGGCGAGGTCGAACGGATGTTGACCATGGTCGACGGGGTTCTGCTCCTGGTCGATGCGGCCGAAGGCCCGTTGCCGCAGACTCGTTTCGTCCTCTCCAAGTCTCTCGAGGCTGGCCACATCACCATCGTTGTCATCAATAAGATCGACCGCAAAGACGCGCGAGTCGAAGAGGTCCTCGACGAAATCTACGATCTCTTCATCGACCTTGGCGCCGACGACAAGCAGCTCGACTTCCCGGTGCTCTACACCAACGCACGTGCGGGCACCGCTGCCCGTTCCCTCGAATACCCCGCCACCGACCTCAAGGTGCTCTTCGAAACCATCATCGACACCATCCCTGCCCCAGACGGAGACTCGGACGCTCCATTGGCGGCCTTGGTCACCAACCTCGACTACGACCCCTACATCGGTCGTTTGGCCCTAGGCCGGATCGAGCAAGGAACGCTGCGCGAAGGCGAGATGGTGAGCGTGGTCGGTGAGTCGAAGACGAAAGTCGTTCGGGTCGGACAGCTCTATGTCTTCGAAGGTCTCGAGCGGACGCGGGTCAAGACCGCTCCTGCTGGCGAGCTCTTCGCCGTGGCGGGCATCGACACCATCGGCGTCGGTGACACCATCGCCGAAGCCGAGAATCCCATCGCGCTCAAACGGGTCACCGTCGACGAGCCGACCATCGCCATGTTCTTTCAAGTGAACAACGGTCCTTTCGCTGGACTGGAAGGCAAGTACATCACCTCTCGACACCTCGGCGAACGGCTGCTACGTGAGCGCCGGGCCAACGTCAGCCTCCGGGTCGAAGAGACCGACTCTCCCGACACCTTCAGGGTCGTTGGAAGAGGAGAGCTGGCGCTCTCCATCCTCATCGAGAACATGCGACGCGAGCTCTTTGAACTCTGCGTGTCCAAACCCGAGGTCGTCACCAAGCGTGACGCAGACGGCAAGCTCCTCGAGCCAATGGAGCGGCTGGTCCTCGATCTGCCGGAGCAGTTCTTCGGCACGGTGACCCAGAAGCTTGCGGTGCGCAAAGGCCGGATGGTCGACATGAAGCCGCAAGGCAGCGGTCGGCTCCATGCAGAGTTCTGTATCCCATCTAGAGGCTTGATTGGGTTCCGCTTCGAGTACCTCAACGACTGTCGAGGTCAGGGCATCATGAACACCCTCTTCGATGGCTGGGCGCCCTGGCATGGTCCGATGCACTACCGTGCAAACGGCGCCATCGTGTCCGACCGAACCGGGACGACCACTGCATACGCGCTGAACAACTTGCAGCCGCGCGGCATCCTCAAGATCAATCCGGGTGTCGAAGTCTACGAAGGGATGATCGTCGGCGAGCACGCCAAGGACAACGACATCGACGTCAACGCGGTCCGTGAGAAGAAGCTCACCAACATGCGCTCCTCGGGCAAGGATGAGGCTGTCAACCTGACGCCCGTACGCCCCATGACCCTCGAAGAATGCATCGAGTGGATCGACGAGGACGAGCTGGTGGAGGTCACGCCGACGTCCCTCAGGATTCGCAAGCGAATCCTTCAGTCTGGGCTGCGCGCTAAAAAGACGCGCGATGACAAGCGCGTCGACGAAGGCGAATAGTCTGGTCGGACGAGAAATAGGTTGAGGGCTGACGAGCGCTCCGAGGGCGCTCGCTCAGCCCTTGTCCCGCCCGCAAAGGAGCCGCCCGGGGCTTGACAGCAGGCGGCCAAAAGCGAACAGTTTCGGCGCTGAGCGGGCGCTCGCTGCCCTTCGCTGCGGGCTCGCTCAATGGCCAACCCGCTGCGCTGTCTCGCGGTCGACGGCCAAGCAACATACCGTGCCAGCCGCGCACCAACAGGAAGAAAATGCCAACACGCAAAGAGATGTGGGAACGTCTGGACGGACACTTTGACCTCCTGATCATTGGTGGCGGCATCAACGGAGCTGGCATCGCAAGAGATGCAGCCCGACGTGGCCTGAGTGTTGCCGTCGTCGAAATGAACGATCTGGCGTCGGGGACGAGCTCCCGCTCCTCTAAGCTCGTGCACGGTGGACTGCGCTACCTCGAGAGTCTCGAGTTCAGCTTGGTCTTCGAGTCCGTCAGCGAGCGCCGAATCCTCCTCGACATCGCCCCACACTTGGTCAACCCGCTGGGCTTCATCTTCCCCGTATACAAGGGACATCGGCACAATCTCTGGGCGATCAATGCCGGGATGTGGCTCTATGCGGGCCTCTCGCTCTTCCGCTCTCCCAAGCGGCACAAGAAGCTCAACAAGAGGGAGGTCTCCGAGCTCGAGCCTGCCCTCAACACCGAGAACCTCAAGGGCGCTCCCCTTTACTACGACTGCGGGACCGACGACGCACGGCTCACCCTCGAGACCGCACTCGACGCCATTCGCTCCGGGGCCGTCGTCTCGACGTGGACCCGCGCCATCGACTTGGTCGCCGAGGAGTCTGGACGGGCCATCGGCTTGCGGGTCAAGGACGAGCTCAGCGGCGAAGAAAAGGTCATCCACGGCCACACCATCGTCAACGCGACCGGGCCTTGGACCGACGACATCATCAAGATGGCCAAAGGCCCCAATGTCAGCCCGCTCATCCGACCGACCAAGGGCGTGCACCTCGTCGTCGAGCGGGACAAACTCCCCGTCAACAACGCTGTCGTCTGCTTCCACCCAACAGACGGTCGCGTCCTCTTCGCCATCCCGTGGGGCGACCGAACCTACCTTGGCACCACCGACACCGACTTCTCTGGGGATCCCGCAAAGGTCTACGCCGAGCAGGCCGACATCGACTACCTCATCAACGCCGCGAACGCGTACTTCCCAGCCCACCCGCTCTCCTACGATGACGTGATCTCCACTTGGGCAGGGCTGCGCCCCCTCATCGCTCCCAAGGGCGCCGAAGACGAAGTGAGCGCCTCGGCCGTCAGCCGTGAGCACCAGATCGTCATCGGCCACAACGGCATGATCACCATCGCCGGCGGCAAGCTCACGACCTATCGCCGCATGTCGGTCGAGGTGGTCGACACCGTCCTGAGAATGTTGCGCCTCATTGGACACTTGCCCAAAAATCTGCTCGAGGCGAAGACCGGCGAGGAGCCGCTTCTGGGCGCCGTCGGCTGGCCCGAAGACGATGACCACGACCGCGTTGGTGCCCAGATCTCCGAGGTCGCCGCAGGTCGCTTGAGTCCCGCCTCCTGTCGGCACCTGGCCGACTCGTACGGAATGCGGGGCATCGACGTCGCACGGATGGTGCGCGACGACGAGGCTCTCGGAAAGCCACTCATCGATGGTCGGCACGAGATCATGGCCCAGGTACATTGGGCGGTCGAAGTCGAGCTGGCGGGCTCGCTCAGCGATGTCTTGATGCGCCGAACCCAGCTCTTCTTCAAAGACCTCAACCAAGGCTTAGGGGCCGTCGAGGTCGTGGCCGACACCATGCAGAAGCTGGTCGGCTGGACTGATGAACAAAAGGCCGAGAACGTCTCCGCCTATCGCGCCGAGGTCGAGGCGTCTCGGGCTTGGCGCACAACACGCTCCAACTAGAAGACCGCAGCGAATCGGTTTGCACCGTTTGCCGAGGCCGAACGTCACTCTGAGTATCGCTGGCTCCTCGCCGGCTCTCCTCCTCCTCGTTCCACGGAACTCCCATGCGTCACCACATTAGCACCATTCTTTGTGCCGCGCTCTTGGCGCTCGCTCCGTTGACGGCGCGCGCCGACGACTGCACCGACTTCAAAGCACTCAGCGGTTCGTGGGCCGACCTCCACGAGGTGCTCGAAAAAGGCATGGACGCAGAGCTCACCGACGAGCAGGCCGACGAGCTCATGAAGACCGTCGCGGAGTTGGCCGACCTAACGGTCGCAGCCGCCGAGCGGCTGTTGGCCGACGAGGCCCTCGCGCCGGACGCCCAGAACGTGCTCGAAAGCGTCGCCGCCCTCGACGAGGTCGAAGAGGACCAACAGTTTGTCGACGGCGTCGCGAAGATCGCCGAATCGTTAGCGACGCTGCAAGTCGAGGTCTGCAAATGACCTTCGAAAAACTGCGCGAATACTGTCTCGCTTTGCCCGGCGTCAGCGAGGAGTTGCCGTTCGACGACGTGACCGTCGTGTTCAAGGTGATGGGCAAGATCTTCGCCCTCACCAACCTCCATGAGCGCCCGCTCTCCCTCAACCTCAAGTGCGAGCCGGCCCGCGCCATCGAGCTGCGCGACCAATTCGAGGCCGTCCAGCCCGGCTACCACATGAACAAGAAGCATTGGAACACGGTCACCGTCGATGAGACGATCTCCAGTGCCAAGCTCGTGGAATGGATCGATCACTCCTATGAGTTGGTCGCCAAGGGGCTCAAAAAGGCCGACCGCGACGCGCTCAGCAAGCTGAGTCGCCGCTGAGCGCCACGAGTGCATCGTTCGAGCACAAGAAGGGGCTGTCGTCGACTTGCTCAACAAGGAGCGAAGGCCGATGATGCGCCTCGACTCCGTCCCCATCGGCGACTGTTACCAGCGTCCCGCCACGGCCTGCTCACCGACTCCGGCTGCTCGCCGCGGCGAGGGCTGCGAAAGAGATAGATGCCACCACAGGCCACACAGCTCCCAAGCTCTACGCCAAAGCTCAATGCGAAGGAGATGCTCCTCGAGGTCGCCGAGCCCGTTTGGGGCTTCTTCCCCTTGAGCCTCGCTGGCCTCATGGCCTTCAGCCTCGGCTATGCCGCCTTCGTGTTCTTCGGCAAGGCAGAGTCGGATTATGTCCTGTATGCGGCGGGCTTGATCGCCATGGGCATCGTCGCCGTCGATCTCTTCTTCGTTTTTCTCGGCTTTCTTTGGCTCCTCTTCAGCATACGCCATCGCGCAGACGAACAACCTCTCGAAGGCCAGCTCGATGCCGGCACCGAGCTCGCCACCGGCTTCTCGCTGCCAACCTTCGTCCTGTGGCCCTTTGTCGAGGCCTCGATGAAGTGGAAACAGCCCCACAACGTCGAGGTCCGACTCGTCTCCAAAGGTTGGCGACGGCGTGAGCTCATCACCCCGACCGAGCGCGGGCGCATCCAGGAGATCCGCCGCACCTTCAAAGTGCATGACATCTTCGGCATCGCCTCAATCTCCTTCAGTAAGCGTTGGCCGGCGGCGCTGCGCATCGCTCCCCAGCTCTCGCTGCTCGAAGCCGCCATCGCGCTGCGAGACACCTCGGGCGACGGCTACTCCCACCCGTCCGGCAAAGAGGAGGGCGAGCTCATCGAGATGCGGCGCTACTCTCCCGGCGACCCCCTGCGCCTCGTGCTGTGGAAGACCTTCGCCCGCACACGCCGCTTGTTGGTTCGTAAGCCCGAACGCGCCATCGCGCCCCAGCGCAGCACCATGGCCTTCCTGGTCGCCGGAAGAGCCGATGAGGCCTCGGCTTCGACCGCCCGCACCTTCCTCGAGCGAGGACTGCTCGGGCCCGAGTTCACCTTCTCGGCCGACGGCGCCCACAGCACCTTCAAGACCCCGCGCGAGTCCGTCGAGGCGATCATCGATTCGGCCCACTACCGCCACGACGGCGGCAAAGGCCTCAACATCCTCATCGCCGACATGGACTTGGCCGCCCCAGGAAACTGCATCCTCTTCGTGCCCTCGAGCCTCGGCGATTGGTTCGATCGGGTCGCCGACTTCTCGAGACGGACCCCGCAGCCCCCGACCCTGATCATCGGCGTCGATGGGGTGCTGCACGAGGCCAAGGCCACCGTTGCGCGCCGCGTCCTGCGCCGAAGCACCACGGCCACCCAGCGCCTCAGCAGCCTCCCAGCCCTCTACGACAAGCTCGCCTCCTTAGGTGGCCCCATCCACATCGTGCATCGGCCCAGCGGCAAGCTCATTGGTCCGGTCGACATCGACGCGCTGAGGGCCCTATGAACGCCCGCGCCGCCATCGCCCAAGAGCCCCTCCGCCACGAGGTCGAGAGCCTGCCGGTCCTGTTCGCCAAGTGGCTCGTCTATGGCGCCGCCGTCGTGCTCTACCTGCTGCCACTGGCCACCGAGCAAGCCATCGGCGCCAGCATTGGCGCCCTCGCCGTCGGCATGCTCCTGGCCCGCTTCGCTCACACCCGCGCGCTGCGGCTGCCCGTCACCCTCGTCCTCGCTGGCCTGTGCGTGCTGCTCGCCTTCGTCGCCGGACAGTGGCTGCTCGACACCTCCACTGGCTTCGGCTCCAGACTCACCCTCATCCTCTCCGATGCCGTGTTCTTCTCGCTCCTCTCGCTCGGGATGATCGTCGCGCTGCGCAGCCTCTCGATGCGCGCTCGGGTCTTCTCCGTCCTCGAGGTGGCGTTCGTCGTCGGCGCCGTGGCCTATACCTTCGTCGGCCACCGCAACCACATGATTCATCGGCCCCGTTTCTTGAGCGACTGGGCCTGGTCCAACGGTTGGGACCCCCAGATGCTCCTGCAGGCCTTCGGCGTCGTCGCGGTGTTGGCCTCGCTGGTCATGCTGCTGCGGGTGCAGAGCGTCTTCAAGCTCATCCTCTCCGCCCTGACGCTGCTCCTCGTCGCGGCGCTCTTCTTCCTCTACGCCAAGGACGTCCGCATCGACCAGGACGTCGACACCAACGGGCTCGGACTCACCGACCAAGAACAGAAAGACAAAGGCGACAAGGGGCGCGGCGGCCAAGACGGCGATGGCGACGGCAACGGCGGCGGCGTCAACCAAGACAACCCCTACAACACCCCCAGCTCGGCCCCAGACATCGTCGTACCGGTCGCCATCGCCGTCTTCCACGACGATTACGAGCCCAAGGGCGGCCTCTACTACTTCCGACAGCAAGTCCTCTCCCGCTACAACGGACACCACCTCGTCGTCGCCGGCTCCGACACCGACCAGGACGTCATCACCGAGTTCCCCCAGAACGAGACCCTGTCCGCCGAGCCCGTGCAGGTCATGGACGCGCACCTGCAGGTGCCCACCTCCATGTTCCTGCTGGTCGACCACCCGCAACCTCTGGCGCTGACGAACTCTGTAAGCGTTTCGCCGCTGGAGAACCCCAACCCGCGACACTTCGTCTCCGCCTACGGCGTCGTCTCCTACACGCTCTCCATGGATTACGACCGACTGCTCGGCCGCCGCTCGATCCCCGACAGCTGGGCCCCCGAGAAGAAGGCCCACTACCTCGAGCTCCCCGACGATCCCCGCTACAAGGCGCTCTCGGACATCATCGTCCGCGACCTCGACCCGCGCTTCGCCCAAGACGACGTCATGAAGGCGTTCGCCATCAAGCGCTACCTCGAGAAGCAGGGCTTCTACACCCGCAAAGAGAACCACGAAGACGCCGTCGACCCAGCCGCCGACTTCCTCTTCGGCTCCATGCGCGGCTACTGCGTCCACTTTGCTCACGCCGCCACCTTCCTCTTTCGCAGCCAGGGCATCGCCGCCCGCGTCGCCCTCGGCTACGCCGTCGACAACCAGTACCGAACGGGTGGCTCCACGGTCATGATCCTCAACGACCGCGCCCACGCCTGGCCAGAAATCTTCATCGAGGGTGTCGGCTGGATCACCTTCGACATCTACCCCGAGCAGTCCGACGAACCCCCAGGACGCATCGTCGACCAAGACCTCGAGAGCGTGCTCGGTGAGCTGGCCCGCAACGACAAGACCGCAGGAAAGGCCGCCGATCCAGACTCCAAGCCCCTCGAGATTCCCTGGCGCGCCATCTGGCTGGGCTTCCTCGTAGCCCTCGCCGCCTTCCTCGCTCTGGCCTACCTCATCAAGGCCTTCCGTCGACTGATGCGCTTCGGCTCTGCCTTCAAGGTCCAGAGGCGCATCTTCGTCGCCACCCTCGACGGCCTCGGCGATCTTGGCTTCATCCGCGAAGAGGGCGAGACCCGCGAACGCTACGCGCGCCGCCTGCAAGACCTCTCCCCCAGCCTCGCCGGCCTCACCGACGCGCACCTCGCCTGGGCCTTCGGCTCGGCGAGTCGCCCCGACCTCGAGCAGACCCGGGCCCTGAGCCGCAAGGTCCGCGAAGAGCTCGCCAAGAACCTACCGCTCTGGCGACGCGTCGCCGGATGGATCAACCCAGTCGGGTGGTGGTTCACTCGCTAGAACCCCCCGCTAGGAGCGCACGCCAAGATGTTTGAAACCAACGACCCCACACCAGACACCCGTGAGCACCAGCCCATCGACAGCATGGAGGGCGCCCGCGCCGTCGCCGAGAAGCTCAGGGCCCGCATGCGCCACGACGTCATGGGCCGCGACGAGGTCATCGAGCTCGTGCTGGTCGCCCTCTTCGGCGATGGACACCTCCTCCTCGAGGACTACCCAGGCTCCGGCAAGACCACCCTCGCCAAAGCCCTGGGAAACGCCATCATCGACGACCTCCCAGACGATGAGATCCCCGACTTCCGCCGCATCCAGTTCACCCCCGACCTGCTGCCCTCCGACGTCACCGGCGTCATGGTCTTCGACACCGACAGCAACACCTTCCACTTCCGCCGCGGCCCAGTCTTCGCCTACGTCGTCCTCGTCGACGAGATCAACCGCACCTCGCCCAAGGTCCAATCGGCGCTGCTCGAGGCCATGGCCGAAAAGCAAGTCACCGTCGACAACGTCAGCCACCGCCTCGACGAGCTCTTCTTCGTCATCGCCACCCAGAATCCGCTGGACTCCATCGGCACCTACCCGCTGCCCCTCGCCCAGCTCGACCGCTTCTTGTTCAAGATCCGCATGGAGCACGTCAATCGCGCCGCCGAGCTCGAGATCCTCGAGTCGTGGGGCAAGCCCCGCAAGGCCTGCACCTTGCCCAGCGTCAACCGCGGCGACGTCGTCGAGGCCCGGCATTTCATTCGCCACAACGTCCGCGTCACCAAATCCATCCACGAATGCTTGGTCGACATCGCTCAGACCATCCGCGACGACCGCCGCTGCACCCAAGGCGTCTCGACGCGCTCGCTGGTCCTCGCCATCCCGGCCCTGCAGACGCTCGCCATGCTGCGCGGCCGCGACTACGTCTCGCCGGACGACATTGAGCATCTGGCCGTGCCCCTCTTCCAGCACCGTCTGGCCCTCGTGCCTGGCGTCAGCAACCCGACCGACATCGTTCGCGCCGCGCTCCCCAAAGCCCTAGAAACCCTCTCCCGCACGACCCTGCGAGCCTGACCTATGCCTGCGCGCCCTCTCAGCCAGATTTCCCCGGTCGGCCCGCACCAGCGCTGGGCCTCGCGCACGTGTTGCGCGGTGGGGGCAGCGCTGCTGAGTTTCTTGCTCGTCCTAGGCGCGGCGCAAGCCGGCGACCTCCTCCCTGGCACCGTCGCCGAGAAGGAGGCGCTCGCCACCCTGGAGGCCGGCAAGAACATCCGCGCCAGGGAACAAGCCGAGGCCATCCTCGAAGACGAGGACTCGTTCATCGCCACCTTCGTGCGCGCCGAGGTCTACTTCACCGAGGAGGCCAACCTGGCGCGCGCACTCTTCCTCATGCGCAAGGCCGAGGACATGCTCCTCGACGCCTACAGTACGCCACCCGAAGACCGCGAAGCCGTGCGCTGGCACAAGAAAGTGTTGATGGAGGAGGTCTGGATCCTGGCCGAGATGGACGACCGCGAGGGGCAGCTCGCCGTCCTCGAGCGCTACGACTCCTACTATCAACCCTCCATCGAAGAGTACCGCATCTGGCCCCTGGTCAAGCTCGAGCGCTACGACGAGGCCCAAGAGATCGGCGAGCGCCTCATCTACTCGGACGATTTCCAGGTCCGCCTCAAGGCCTACAACGGTTTGATGGCCCTGGGCGACGAGAAGCGCGACCGCAAGATGACCCTGAAGTGGGGCGTCGAGGGGATCGAGAAGACCCAGGAGAAATCTTGCGTCATCGCCGCCAACGTCGGGCTCTCGGCCATGCAGAACCTGCTCTTCGACGACGCCGAGCGCTACATCAAGATCGCCAAGAAGGCCGAGCTCCAGGACTGCTCGCTCAATCCCTTGGCCCAGGCGGCCCAGCTCTACCTGCTGCAGGGCGAGTTCCAAAAGACCATCTCCACCTTCGAGCAGCTGCGCAAAGAGCCCTTCGACCCACGCATGCGCGCCCAGTTCGAGATGCACAACAAGTCGCGCTTCGTCGAGCTGCTCTACGCCCTGGGCCAGTTCGAGGCCGCCGAAGAGCGCGCCTTCGCCGTCATGAGCGCGCCCGACCGGGCCGGCATGACCTCGGCCTCCGAGGAGAACCGCGAGCTCGTCAACGTCGTCCTCTACTGGCTCACGCTGCAAGCCCGTCAGGTCCAGGAGCGCGAGCGCGCCGCTGTGCGCCCCTTCTTCGACTCGGTCGGCATCTGGAACAAAGCGGGCCTGCGCAGCCTCGACCAGTGGGAAAAGAAGCGCATGGCCATTCGTTTGGCCACCCAGCAGAAGCTCATGGTCACCATCATTCGGCCCTATTTCACCGACATCGCCCCGTGGTATCTGGGGGCCGTGATCGACCTCTTGGGGCCAGGCGTGGTCAAAAAGGCCGTGGCGGAGGCCCGTGACGCTGACGCCGACGTCGAGACAAAGCTGGGCGAGGAGCTCGGCGGCTACTTCGACGCCCTCGATGGCGAGGCCTCCTGGAAAGGAGGCGACGCGGACGAGGCCATCCGACTCGGCCGCAGCGCCTTGGAGCGCCTGCCCAAACAGACCCTACTGCTGCGCTGGCGCGTCCAGGCCTGGCTCAGCGCCATTCTCTGGGAGCGCGGCGAACAAGAAGAGGCCCTGGAGATGATGCACGAGGTCATGGTCAAGTACCCGACGGCCTTCCGCATCCTCGACCTCGAGGTGCCCGTCCGCCTCGAAGGCGGCGGCAGCGACGACGCCGAGCAGCTCATGCGCTTGCTCCTGTCCTCGCCACGGCTGCGCATCGAGGACGGCGGCTTCACGGTCAACGTCAACGGCCACGACGACAAGGTCTCCACCTGCCTTCTCAGCGCCAAGGGCTTCAATTACGGCTGCTCGGAGTGGTCCCGCGAGGCCATCGACAAAGCCGCCGCCGACGACGACGAGGACGAGCTCGACGACGATGAGCGCTGGGCGCGCGGTGCAGACGCCTTCCACGACACGGTCTTCGCCCCGAAGGTCGAGCTCACCCAAGCCGACATCAACACTCTCGACGGCCGGCCCTCCCGCGTCGGCGCCGAGGAGGCGGTCGACAAGCTGCTGGAGGGGGTCGGACCATGAAGAAGAGAACGACCCTCACCCCCGACCCCTCTCCCACTTCGTGGGCGAGGGGAGTCCGACGACTGCGGTCAGGCCTAGGTTTGTGGTGGGCGCGTGAGGACGTGATGGATTCGCGCCTCACCCCCGACCCCTCTCCCACTTCGTGGGCGAGGGGAGTCCGACGACTGCGGTCAGGCCTAGGTTTGTGGTGGGCTCGTGAGGACGTGATGGATTCGCGCCTCACCCCCGACCCCTCTCCCACTTCGTGGGCGAGGGGAGTCCGACGACTGCGGTCAGGCCTAGGTTTGTGGTGGGCGCGTGAGGACGCGATGGATTCGCACCTCACCCCCGACCCCTCTCCCACTTCGTGGGCGAGGGGAGTCCGACGACTGCGGTCAGGCCTAGGTTTGTGGTGGGCGCGTGAGGACGCGATGGATTCGCACCAGCCAACCTCTGAGGGAAACCGCAAACGGCGAGCATCACAACAGAACCCCCCCTCGCCCAGGGAGTGGGAGAGGGGAAGGGAAGGGGTGATGCCCCTCCTGTTCTTACTGCTCCTGACCGCGACCCTGGCCCCCGCCCTCGCCACCGCTCAAGACATCGTCGACGAGCCGTCCTGCCTCCTCGCCAAGGGCAAGTGGGGCACCGAAGACAACCTGCGCGGCTGCACCGTCAAGAAGCTGCGCGAAGGCGCCTGGGAAATTCTCGACGACATGGGCGGCGTGAAGGGCCACGCCATGATGAAGGCGGGCGAGCTCGACGGGCCCTACGTCGAATACCACCCCAACGGCGTCGTCGAGATGCAAGGAAACTACGAAAAGGGCGAGCAAGTCGGGCTCTGGGAAGGGTTCCATCCAGGTGGTCAGCAGAGCTTCATCGAGCACTACACCGACGGCGTCCTCGACGGAGAGGTTGCCTACTGGTTCGAGCACTGCGTCATGGAGCAGAAGGGGACCTACAAAGAGGGCGTCCGAGACGGGCCTTGGGAGAGCTGGTACCCGACCGGGCAACGCAGCGAGGCTGGGGACTACAAAGACGGTCTGCGCAGCGGCACCTGGGCGTTCTGGCACAAGAAGGGCCAAAAGATTCAACAGGGCGACTTCGTCGAGGACCTCGAAGAGGGCGAATGGACCGAGTGGTCCATCAACGGCCACGAGTGGCGCAAGGTGATGTTCAAGAAGGGCGTTCGCGTCGGGGCCGCCGAGGAGAAGTGCGAGGCCGACAAGGGCATCTGGATGGTCGACTACGAGCTGCGCGAAGACGGCTGTTGGGTCGACGGGCTGCGTCAAGGCCTCTGGCGCGGCTACTACGGCGACGGCGCCCTGAAGTGGGAGAGCGAGTTCAAGGACGACCTGCGCGAAGGCACCCACAAAGACTTCCACCCCACCGGCCAGATTCTGCGCGAGGGCATCTACCACGGCGGCGTCCCCGACGGGACGCACAGCTTCAAGGACGTCAAAGGCAAGGAGCTCGGCAGCGCCACCATCGAAAGCGGCACCGGCGACTGGTTCGAGTGGCACTTCAACGGCAACCTGGCCGCCCAGGGCCGCTTCGAGAAGGGGAAGAAAGAGGGTGTGTGGAAACTGTCCTACGAAAACGGCAACCCCTCCAGCGCGACGGATTGGGTCGACGGCCTCGAGAACGGGGGGGTCACCGAGTGGTATGACACTGGCGAGGTCAAGGTCGAGGGCTTCAACCTCAATGGTTACCGCAACGGCTATTGGGTCGCCTACTTCGCCAACGGCACCGTGATCTGGAGAGGACGCTACGACAACGGCCGTCGCGTCGAGCTCTGGGAGAACTTCTATTGGGAGAACGTGCCGGAGAGCGCCGGGCCCTTCAGCGCCGACGTCGAGAACGGCGAGTGGACCGAGTGGTACAACAACGGCGTCATGAGCGGCGTGGGGCCCATGGTCGACGGCGTGAAAGAGGGGGACTGGCAAGAGTGGTGGCACTCCGGCGATCCCTGGCGGACAGTGACCTACGTGGCCGGTCTCGAGGCCTCTCCCGAACGAGAAACCTGCACCGAGGCCGGTGGCGCCTGGGAGAAAGACAGCGAGGGCCGGCGCCTGGGCTGCATGGTCTGCCGCGCCAAAGAGGACGGCGGCGTCGACCAGCACGAGCAGGGCGTCTGGACCTGGTGGCACCCCAACGGCCAGATGGAGAAACGCGGCGAGCTGCGCATGGGCGAGCGCTGGGGCGAGTGGACCTTCTTCCACGACAACGGCGCCAAGCTGATGCAGGGGAGTTTTGACAACAACAAGGAGACGGGCGGTTGGAAAGGTTGGTACCGCGATGGCACCTTGAAGTTCGAAGGCGAATACGCCGCCGGGGTCGAGAACGGGACGTGGAAACAGTACCACGCCAACGGCGTGCTCAAGTCGACGGCGGTCTTCGAGAACGGCCGCCGCAGCGGCGACTACGAGAGCTACTACGACAACGGCAAGCTCAACGAGAAAGGCAAGTTCGCGGCCGGCGAGGAGACGGGGCGCTGGACCACGTACTATCCGACCGGAGAAAAACAGGCGGAGGGCGAGTTCGTCAACGGGGAGCGCGAAGGGCTCTGGACCTGGTGGCGCGAAGACGGCTCGAACTGGCGCGAAGCGACCTTCGAGAAGGGGCGCGAGAACCATTGAGGGGGAGAGATGAGACGGAGGGTTGGCAGGATGGTGTTGGCGTTGGGCGCGCTCGCCGGGTTGGTTGCGTTCGCGAGCTGTGAAGAGGGCAAGCCAGAACCTACCGCAGAAGAGAAGGCCAAGGCCGCAGAAGAGGCCGCGCGCCCGACCTGCGTGAACATCGCCAAGAAGCAGGCGCGGCTCTGCTGCGCTCCGGGGCAGAAGTCCTCGATGCCCAAGGGCTACAGCCCGGAAGAGATGGCCGGGACCGACTTCAAACAGTGGTGCTCCGACGGCGACAAGCCCGTCAGCCCCTACCTCGTCTGGACCGACCAGACCAAGCTCCAGTGCGCCCCAGACACCAAACTCAGCGTCGCCGACTGGAAGGACGACGAGGACTTTGGCACCGAGCACGTCTGCATGAAGGGCGACGTCAAAGAAGGCCAGACCATGCGCTACCATCCGACGGGAGAGCGCTACGAGCTCGCGACCTACAAGGCCGGCAAGCTCGAGGGCCCGAGCCTTCGCTACAACCTCAACGGCACCAAAGAGGCCGAAGGCAACTACGTCAACGGTGAGCGCGACGGCCGCTGGACCCACTGGGACAAAGAGAAGAACAAGATCCGCGAGGACGACTGGAAGCTCGGCAAGCGAGATGGACTCTCCGTCGCCTACTGGAACAATGGGACCAAGCGCTACGAGATGCCCTTCACCGACGACAAGGTCCACGGCGTGTGGACCGAGTGGTGGTACGAGGGAAACATGCAGGCGACGGGAACCAAGGAGATGGGCAAGTCCGTGGGCCTCTACACGTCGTGGTGGGGCAACGGCAAGGAGGCCGTCAAGGGCGAGCGCAAGGGCGAGGTGGCGTGCGGCGCTTGGGAGTGTTGGACGCAGACCAGCGAGCCGCGGCCTTGCTTCGAAGGGGTGCCCGAGGAGACCTCTGAGTTCGCGGCGTGTAAGGCGAGCAAGACGGGGGCGACGTGTCCGCCTTGTGACAAGGTGGAGTGAGGGGACCTAGGTTCGGAGAGAAGGGCTCGCGCAGGAATAACTTCCGAGGCGCTGAGCGTCGAGGCGCACCTCTGCCAAGGCGCGAGGACGAGGCGTAGCACCGCTACGTCGAGGACGAGCAACGAAGGCAGATGGGATGGATCGGCGCTCAGAGACCGGAAGTTGTTTCTGCGAAAGCCCTCAGGGGCACCCACAGGTGGGTGTCCCTACAGAATCCACTCGATATCGGCCATCGAACCACTCGATATCGGCCATCGACCCACTCGATGGCAACCATCGAACTACTCGATGGCAACCATCGACCCACTCGATGGCAACCATCGAACTACTCGATGGCAACCATCGACCCACTCGATGGCGATCATCGACCCACTCGATGGCGAGCATCGAACCACTCGATGGCAACCATCGACCCACTCGATGGCAACCATCGAACCACTCGATGGCAACCATCGACCCACTCGATGGCAACCATCGACCCACTCGATGGCAACCATCGACCCACTCGATGGCAACCATCGAACCACTCGATGGCAACCATCGACCCACTCGATGGCAACCATCGACCCACTCGATGGCAACCATCGACCCACTCGATGGCAACCATCGAACCACTCGATGGCAACCATCGACCCACTCGATGGCAACCATCGACCCACTCGATGGCAACCATCGACCCACTCGATGGCAACCATCGAGCTAATCACACGACACCTGCGAGCACTCGCCTCTGCTGAGCGTGGACGCCGCGCATGCGCAGGCTCGTGACCGCTACGAGTCTGGCGTATGGCGTCGAGAAGCTGCGGGAGTTCTCCCGCTGTTGAGTTTGGATTGGCGAGAGCGACCTGGAGGAGAGATTGGTCGCGACGCTCGACCGATCTTCCGCTCCTCCAAGTGGTGAGGTTTGCTGAGGCTCACCTGCTGAAAGTCGAGGGTTTCTTAGGCGACTTTGACGATTACGGGCAGGGTGTCGCATCGATCGTGAGGCAGCCGACGCTCTTGATCGCACCGTTCTCGATGGTCCACTCTTCGACGTTCGCAGTGACGTCTCCATTGGCGTCGAGGTCCACGGCGCCAGACGCGCCCTCATAGTTCAGGCTCCCATCGGCAAGGTGTTCCAGGACTTTGGACCACTCTCCAGGGTGGATCTCCTGCCCAGTTTTCGTCTTGGCGAGGTTGTCGCGCACCTGCGTTCGGTCATTGGGGTCGTCGGACAACTCCATAGCGATCGCCAACAGGTAAATGGCGTCATAGGCGTTCGCGGCGTAACTGAAGGGTTCCACTCCAGGATAGAACTTCTGGTAGGTGGTGCGGAACACGGTCCAGTCGGCTCCGAGCGTTGCGGGCACTGTCCCCAAGGCGCCTTCAAGGTATTGGTTGTTCGCCACGGCATCCACGAAGCCTTGAGTCTTGAGGCCATCGGGGAAGATCCAACCGGAGGGCGTAAACCCACTGTCGATGGCGGTCCGCACAATGGCGGCGCCGTCGACCTCGAGTCCGGCCAAGAACACAGCGTCTGGACCATAGGCCATGGCTTCGTCGATGATCGTCTGAGCGAAGTTCGCGTCCGTCCCGCTGTAGACGGAAGCGACTGCCTCGCCGCCTAGAGCAGTAAACTCAGCGATGAACACCTGCTGGATCCCGGTCGCCCAGGGGTCGTCCAAGGTGGGAACGAAGACCTTGTTCCACCCCTCACGACGGGCCAACGCTGCGTCGACCACACCCTGTTGGGCATCGGAGGGCGCCGTGCGACTGACCCATCCGTTATCCGCAAGGTCCGTGATCGCCGGGGAGGTTGCCCCTGGCGCAACCATGACGAGTCCACGAGTGCTTGCGACCTCGGCGGCAGGAATCGTCGCGGCGCTGCGCATGCAGCAGGTCGTCGCGGAGACCGTGGAGGTGTCCGCCAACTCGTTCATGATTTGTGTGGCGACGGTGCCATCGCCCTTCGTGTTGCAGACGACGAGCCCCAACGGCTTGCCGTGCACGCCTCCGGCCGCGTTGATCTCTTGGATGGCAATGAGGATACCAGGTTCCGTCTGGTCCCCGACCGCCCACGCTCCCTCATAGGGCAGCGGCGAGGCAACATAGTAGTACCCCTCGATCTTCAGCGAGCAGATCTCGAGCCCGTCCACTTTGCGCAGCATGCCGGTATCACTTGGGTTATCGTCGGAACAGGCTGCGATGGCGCAAATAGCGAACAACACAGCGAACGCACAGAGTGTGTTTCTGGCAAACATGTGACCTCCCTTTCTTGCGGTGAATCAAAACTGCTGCTCAAGGCGGACATAAAAGCGAGGACCGAGGCTGGGGATATCGATCCCGCCACTGCCAGACTCCACAAACCCGCCAGGGCTTCCTTGCAGGCTCGCAGAGACAACAGTCTCATCCTCGTCAGAGAGAAGGAAGAGACCGACACTCGACAACGTGATGTTCGTGGTTAGATAGCCAGGAAGCTCATACGTCTTGGCGAGGTCGACATGGTTGTAGAGCTGGTTGTTGATCAGAGAGGCTCTGCGACTGCCGACGTAGCCAATCGAGAGAAAAGTGTTGAGGTGACTCTCGGTCAACGTGTAATTGAGCCCACAGTGCACGACGAAGTTCGGATACCGCTCAATCGCCGCATCTGCATTGAAGGGCGAATTGCTCCACGCGAAGTCACTCTCACCGCGGCGTTGCTTGGGGGTCAAGTTGGTGTGCAGGAGCAGGCTGCCGTCGGTGAAGAACGACAGCGCCCTGCTCTGGTAGAAGGCCGCACGCCACTCGATCCCCCCCACCTGTACATCCGCGTTGCGTCCCTCCAACAGATTGGTTTCTTTGAGGAAGATTACGACGTCGGCTACCTCCGTAAAGAACCCAGTCACGGAGGCCTCGACTCCTTTGTGCCGTAGCCCAACAATCGCCTCCCCGGTGTCTGCCGTCTGCGGGTGCAGCGACGGATTGCCGACGCTCGAGCCGGTGATGGCCATTTGCCGGTGGTAGAGTTGGAATGGAGTCGGCGGCTTGAAGGAGGAACCGTAGATCAACTTTGCGTAGAGGCCCGCAAAGGGGAACTCATAGACCAGCGCGGCACGGTTGGAGATCTGAAAGAGGCCACGATTGTCGATGAGCACATCCGGTTGTGTGGCGGTCGAGCCCTGTGCCGTCTCGTCATCGAGCGCGCCGACACAGTTCCACTCTTCGGAGTTGCAGGCAATGACTGTGTTGTGATCGAGGCGGGACCCCAAGGTCAAGGTCAACTTATCCCAGACATTCCAAGTCCACTGTGCGAAGGCGCCGAAATTTCCGAATGTCCGCTCGCCGAACCCAGCCTCAGTTGTGACGACCCCTGTCTCTTCGTTGATGACCTTCATGGTCAGCAGGCTCTCGAGGTCATGTGAGTAGTCCAGGCCAACGCGGATGCTGTCGAGCGGTCCGAAACCGTAGCTGCCTTCCGCGACCACATCGAAAGCGAGGTTCCCAAACTCACGGCGCTTGACGGAGCCACGCACCAGTCGATCGACGATTCGCTCATCGTCGGTGGGTTGTCCCGCGGATGCAGCGATTGACAGCGAGAGAGCCAGCGCCTCGCCTTCATACTCGAAACGCCCACGCAAGTACCCATTGAGCTGAGTCAGCCTCGAATCGTGGGTCAGATAGGTGTAGTCGAGAAACTCGGCGCTGCGCTCAGAGTACTGACCGTTCCCGTCCAACGTCGCCGACACCGTAGGAGAGAACTGGTATCCCGCAGAAGCGTAGAGGCTCCCAGCGGTCTCGACGTCGTTCTCGTTCATTGACCGCCCCAACATGTAGTGGCGAGCGTCCTGGTCCCAACCGGGACTCGGGAAACCAAGGGGAGGAGTCACAGTGTTATCGCCGCGGTACAACGAGTCGCGGATCAAATCGTCGACGCCTGGCACGGACATTCCCGAGCGATCCGCGCGATGGAAGACACCGGCTAGGAAGTACTGAAAGTCGCCGATTGCGGTATCAGAGTAGGCCGATACTGAGCCATTGAAGCTGTCCGCGTCATGGTTCCGCAGGTGGTATCCGTCGAGTACCACTCCATGGTCCGCACGTGGCTCACCTTCCGTCTTGGCCCCTTTGAACGTGATGATGTTGATGACGCCCAGAAACGCGTTCGCCCCGTAGAGCGCCGAAGCAGGGCCACGCAACACTTCGATGCGCTCGATGGCGCCGACCGGAATCAGATCGTAGCCCAGGGGACTCACTGCGGTTGGACGAAATGCAACTGGCTGACCGTCAATCATTATCTTGACGACATCGTTTGCGGAGTCTGTGCTGCCAAATACCCCGCGAACCCCCACATGCGTGTTCACGTGGTCGTCCACCACGTAGATCCCCGGAATGTCCCGGATGGCGTCTGAGACCGTCCGGTAGCCTCGCTGTGAGATGTCTTGGTAGGTAATGACATCAATGATCGCCGGGGCTTCCTCGACGGTTTGCTCGGTCTTCGCGGCCGTGACGACTGGCATCCTCAGGAGCTCGCCCAGATCGAAATCCTCGATGTCGGCCCCATCCTCTTCATCAACCCCATCCTCCTCCACTGGAGGTTCTGCAATCAAAGGCTCGAGCACAGCGGGGTCCACTGCGTCTTCGTCGCCCGGCGGCAACTCGCTTGGAGCCGCCTCGACGTCTAGGCGCTCGTCGGCCTCACCTGCGCCAGCGTCGGGTCCCTCCACCGGCGAGGAGGTAACGCTTGGCTCCTGAACGTCATCTTCGGCGACTGGCCGTGGGCTCGATTCCTCCTCTGCGAACGCCGATTCGCAGGTGAAACACACCGCCATCAAAGCCACAAAAAACCAGGCGAACCGCATGCGCAATCCATGGTGCAATGGCCCCGAACCCCGAGCCTTCCTCCGTGCCCCCCCAACGTGCCAGAGCTGCGCAACCCTTTCGGCGTCGCGCCCGAAGATCGGTGTCCAGCCCACCTGCACTCGCCGAATGCTACACGATGTCAGAGCAACTTGCAACAACAGACTTGCCCAGCCCAGGTTCGATTTGAGATCTCCAGAGGAAGCCTGTGCAGTGGCTGGTTCGGGGAAGTGTGCACAGAAGTGACTGGAAAAGCGCAGAGCAGTGGCAAGGGGCAAAGCGGCAGGCTGCCTTTGGCAGAGCAGGTGAGATGGCGGAGCAGCAGCGGACCGGGCGTGGGTGGGCGACTTCAGACGCAGGCGATATCTACGTCGGGACCGGTGTCAGCTTGTGCTGTGAGTTGTGTGACCATGTGTCGCAGAGCAATATGCCACGGGAGTTTCCCTTGCAGCATGCCAGGTTGGCGTGACCCAGCTCGCATGACGGCGACGATATTGATGGCGAGCATACGTAGAGCCGCCATCACGTAGACTGCTTCAGGGTCGGTGGTCCACGGCGTACGTTTGGCGTCCTCCCTCCAGAATGCATCAGCGGTCCAATTGCTGTTGTTTTCGATGCGCCAGTAGGCCCGAATGCTCTTGAGCCATTGCCGTTCGGAGAGCTGGTTCCAAGGGAGGTTCGAGACGTAGAAGCGGTTGCCTTCGGTGCATTGCTCTACGCCATCGACAAGTCGTTCGACGCGCACAAGCTGCCGAGCGTGGGTCCAGTTCAAGTAGCCTGTGTCGAGTCGGTGGCGATAGAGCCGGTAGGTGATCCGTTGGCCGCGCTCTTGGGAGCTGAACTCGTGCTGGACTTTAGCGTTGGTCAGCTGCCGCTGCGCTTCGAGGTGAAGCTCGCCATGGTTCTCCTTGATGGCCAAAATGTAGCCATAATTGAGCTCAGCGAGCCGTCGGGCGACGCCCTCTGAGGTGTTGCCTGCATCGGCGATGATGGTGTCGAAGAGCGTGGTGCGTCCATAGGTCTCGTGCAGCTCTTCGATATAGCCAGGCATCGCCCCGATCTCATTGGTGTCCCCTGGGATGGGGCGAGTGTCGACGCACACCGCCGCTTGACTGGAGACCAGGACTGCGCGGTGAGCGCGGGCCAGCCCATAGGGTAGACCTTGGCTTGGCTCGACCTTCTGAATGTTGGGATGCCCCCAGTCATTGAGCTTGCCAAGCCCTTTGCCATCGATTGCGAGCAGGCTTATGGGCAGCTGCTCACGATGAAGCTGTCCGCGCCGGTGCTCCGCCTTTATCTGACGATGTAGGGCGAGCCGAACCTGCTCAGCGTCGAGTTGAAGGAGCGTATCGCGCAACTTGGTGTCGGAGATACGCTGGCCGATGCCCGAGGCACGCCGCACACGTCGTGTCAGACTGGATGTCAGCTCTTCGACCTCACGCAAAGAGCGGGATGCTGTGGCCAGCCCGTACATCAGCGCCAACATCAAGGCTTTGAACGACAGCCGTCGGCCTTGTCGACCTCTCTTGTCTGAAAGGCTGGCCAGAGCAGCGTCCTCGAGTCGCGTGTTGAGCCCGTGAAGCGTGATCGCTTGTCGCGTCGCTTGCGTCATTTTCCCTCCTTGGAAAGAACTGGGTGTTGCTGGACCGCATCAGGGTGCCCACCCACGACACGTCCACAAGCTCGATTCTACCTGTATCTGTAGGCGGAAAACAGCCGCCGGAGAGTGATCTCCGGCGGCTATCGAGCGTCAGGCGCTGTGCCTGGCGATGAGCCGAGTCAGCATCGCGCAGACTCGGTCGGCCAGAACCTCGACTCGTGCTGTGGTCAGGGCATCGCTGAGACCGAGGACCCGCGCCAACTCGCAGGCGGCCGCCACCTCTGCGCACTCGCCACGGGCTTCCGTGAACCGCTGTCGCTTCTGAGCGCTGGTCCTGCGGTGAGCGCCCTCAGCGATCAACAGAGGCACCGCCAGCGCGGCTCGCCCGAGCTGGTCGGCGATTCGGCGGTGCCGCCCTGATAGACGAGAGGCAATGCCCTCGGCTTCGCGCGTCATCTCTACGGCGACGCGGTAGGCATCGAGCTTGTGGTGAGGGAAACTGGGAGTCTTGGGCTGCTGCATGTCGAGCTCCTAAAGGTGCAAGGATAGTGACGACGGCGGCACGACCGCCGCGCTCAAAAAGCGCGACAGCGCGCGCGGCGCGTCGTGCTGTCGTCGTCACGTGCAGACTGAGGAGTCGACTCGTTGCGGCCAGGTCTCGG
>Ga0210044_10000507_pt1 | contig 59192 bp, 142 predicted proteins | sample CryGey13umfilter_2_FD_183959 | JGI IMG/M metagenome (GOLD analysis project Ga0210044, IMG submission 183959) | Groundwater microbial communities from aquifer in Utah, USA - Crystal Geyser 4/9/14 3 um filter (SPAdes) (version 2) | ecosystem: Environmental > Aquatic > Deep subsurface >...
GCTAAAGCACACGGTGGCAAGGTGGGGGCTATTAAGGTTGCATCATATGAAGATGGTAAATGGGTGTATGCAGGCAAAGTTACTAGTGGTCTTACAGATGAACTTAGAGACGATATGACAAAATTTCCAAATAGATATTTAGGTAAGATTATAGAAATAAAAGGGATGGGTGTATATCCGGGCACCTCTAAGATGAGGCAACCCACATTAAGTGGGTTAATAAAGGCTACTGCAGCAGATAAATATAAGTATGAAGTGAATGAGAAACACCCAAATAACCAGAAATTTGTCAGAGAGAGGTGGGATAGGATACAGAGTGATATGAAAGCCGGGAAATCTAAATCTGATAAATTGTTTAAGCCTGTGAAGTAATACTAGTTTATATTAAAACATTTATTTAGGAGTATCCAATGACATTTGGTGTATTTAGGTTAATGTGTAAGATATATGAGAGTGCCAGTTCTTGTGACTTTCCGACTATTGCTGGGCCTATTCCTATGAATAAAAGGCCTATTAGGGGTGCTAGAGAGGTTCTGAATCAAAGGAAGAGGGTAAGAAGGCTCAAAAAAATTAGTTTAAAAATAGGGAATTAAATATGACCCAATATCCTGGTGAGAAATATGGTAAACATAAAACGTCTTTAAAACGAGTACAATCTATAATCAATAAGTCATATAAAGATATGGGTGGGAAAGGTATAACCCCTCGTGCGCGTACAACTACACAATTGCCTTCGTATGCTGGTGGTATGTATAATCCGGCTACAAATAAGATATTGTTCCATGGAACGAAAGATAAAAAGGATATTGATATTGATAAACACATGAAAAATTTTGACACCAGATTTAAAGACAAAACAATAAAAGATACATTAAAAGGTTTAGGCCGTAGGGTAAAAGTTGCTATGAATACAAATACTTCAAGAATGGGGACACCAAAAACTAGATTACATCATATATATCATGAAACTGGGCATGCTGTAGACTCAAGTACAGGGATACAGAAAATATTTAATGCGCATAGGTTTGTGGCACCACTTGTTGGAGTTCCCGTAGGTATTAAGAAAGCCTCTAATAAAGAAGACAAACATGGAGTCGCTAAAGGAGCTGCTATTGCTGGGGCGTCTACAAGTGGTACATTCGTACAAGAAATATCCCCAGAGGTTAGAATGTATAAGATGTTAAGAAAAAAGGGGATTGCACGTAAGAAGGTATTGTCATTTATGGCCCCTAATATGGCAGAAAATCTAGGGGTTAGGGCAATAAAGCCATTATTAGTTGCAGGTGGTGTCTCTGCTATTGGTAAATACTATAAAAATAGGCCAAAGAAAATAGGCCAAAGAAAATAGGGGATTAAACATGGCTAATGAAATCGCAAAAGTAGAAGTTGTGGCTTCAGATTTACCAGACTCAATTTTGAGAAGTGAAAAGTTAATTGAAAGACATAATATGTTACATAATATTTGTGATTACACTGATGAATTAAAAAATTACACTGTTCCTGAAAAAGACAATTCGGGGTCGTTAGTTGGTTCGCCAATTTCTGTTAAAGAATCAGTTCTAGATAAAATAATTCGTGAGCATAAAAATGCCCATGATGATGTGTCAGTTTATCCAGAGGCTGCAGATTCTTTTTATACAGGAGATCTTGATAATACCCTTGAGACTATGGATAGGGCAGTATTTAAAATTGCTAAGGCCCAGGCACGTAGGGCCGAAAATGATAGATGTGATGAAGCAAAGAATGACAATTTGCTTAATAAATTGATTGGTGCATTCAAAGGAGAGGGATAATGCCATTTCGTAGTAAGGCCCAGCAACGTTTTATGTTCGCGGTCCATTCAGGCATAGCTAAAAGATGGGCAGATGAGACACCCAATATAAAGAGTTTGCCTAAAAAGGTTAAGAAAAAGAAACTTTCTGAGGGTGTATTTTCTAAATTGGCAGAGAGCATGACTAAGTTTAAGGTATTAACAGAGGTATTTCAAGCTAGGGTAAACCCTGCTGTTCAGAGATTACGTAGATTCAGACAAACTAGGCAACATAATTTCGCTAGAAAAGGGCTTAGTGCACAGGGACGTGATTTAAGAAGCGCATTGAGAAAAAAGATATCAACATAAACGCGTGGACATTAGGAGTATTAGAAAGGAAATACGGGATAATTAATAAATGACTATTCGTATAACAAGGGAACAATATGTAAAGGATCTTGCTAAGATCATTAAGTCTGATCCATTGGAAATTGATCCGGTTGAATATTGTGAATATAAGAGATTAATGAAATATAAGTTTATGGTTTATGTACCAGAAGGATACAAAGGGATAGAAAATATAGTTACTTTGGATGAAATCTTTGATCAGATGATAGCAATTACTCCTCAATTTACAAGAGCCGATGTCTCTGAGGCTGTACAAAGGATTATAATCTAGGAGGGGATATGACAAGTACTAATATCACAAACTCGACAAATAATTCAAGTATCTATTTGCCTATTTCACAACAAACTTATGGTGGGATTCTCAATAATTCTTGGCCAGCAAATACATCAACATGGACCCAGTCTAATCTAATTTTTGATGAAAATGGGTCTAAAATAGTATCCCAAATAAGTAAAATGCAAATGTTTATCATGAAATATGAAGCTTTGATAAATGGTGTTATATATAAAGAGCTTGTCGAAAAATTAAATGCTTTATTATGCAAACTAAATTGTGTGTGGGGGTTTAGTAGCTTTGTAGGTTATTCTAGTATTCCTTGGACCACTACAACTACTACAACTACTTCAATTCAACCATCAACTTATATATACCAATCGAATAATCAATATATTATTGATGGTAGTTCTTGGGCAATATTGAATAATTCAACCACTGCTCCTATTGCAAGCATAACATATTCATATTGATTGTTCTAAAATTATTTGGGGGATAAATAATGGATATATTGCGTATATTAATAGAAGCTAAACCAATTAAGCCAAAGTCTGATTTTAAGACTCCTGCTAAAGTTGTTGGTAAAAATGTATTACATGATGCTATAGCTGGTGGTTTGTTTGGTGCATCACTCATGGGATATCGAAATAGAGCGAAAATGCTTGGTAAGGGGGCCCTTATTGGAGCTGGTGTAGGTGCAGCTTCTGGGTTGGGTGAAGGTCTATTAAAATATAAAATCCTTAAAAATAAATCTGAGACTGGTATTAAAAAGACTGTAAGTAGACCAGCATATAAGGGTTTAAATGTTGGGTTAACTAGTGGATATCATACAGCCATAAATGCTGGTGTTAATAGAGTTTTAGGCGAAAAGATGGGCTTGAAGGGTACAGCTGCTGCAGCAGCTATTGGTGCCATAGAAGACATAGCTAGTACAGCTAATGAAGCAAAAGTTTATGGGCCAGATGCACCTGATGTTGTGGGTGCCTCTAAATTGTTCACTAAACATTCATTAAAAACTGGTATGTTTTCCAAAAAGAAATATAAATATGGGGGACTGGGACCTGCCATATCATCGAAAAAGAGTAGGAAAACAAATAAAACAGTATGATAAAAGTATGGTATGCTGGTAATACAGAGGCTGGTAAAGAAAGACTATTTAACAAGATAAACGCTGGGCTTAAGGATATACTTAATAAAGATTCAAAGGAGTCACTCCATAATAAGGGAGCAAAAGACATAGCAACAACAATGATGAGTAAGAAGGTTGGTAAAAACCTATATGTATCACCAAGTGGACGTAAATATAGGAGGGTATCATTAAATGGCCAAAAAGCCAGCAAAGGTAAGTTACAGTACTAAGAGTAAGACTCAAAAAAAGAAGACTAAAATATGTTTTGTATGCCAAGGTATAATGGAATGGGCTAAATTGGTAGGTAGGGGTGGTAATGGGATGGCATTTGTTTGTAATAAATGTGGCCAAATAGAGGGATAGCCATGGACGTTATGAGATATTTATTAATAGAATCAGCAGTACCAGCAATAGTAAAAGAACAGAAACCTAAACCTGTGAAAAGTGATTCCATAACTAAAACTATGGCTGGTATGGGTACTGGGCTCGCTGCTACAACTGAGCGTTTTGGTGTTGGTAAGTCAATAAATGCATTACATAAAAGTACTAAGGCCAAAGTGTTACCCAAGTTAATAAGTAAACTTGGTAGACTGGGTAAGACCGGTGTTGGTAAAGCTATTGCTAAGGGTGGAGCTTGGACCGCAGGTGCAGGATTGGCTTATGGATTAGCGGATTCACTTGTATTTGGTGCTGGAAATACCGTTGGACGTGGGTTAGCTGGTGCTGGAGAAAAAATTAAGGGTATGTTTAAAAAGAAACCAAAGGTTGGGATACCAAATGTATAGTTTTTTTGAATTATTGTTGGAGGAACTTGTTTTTGGGCGTAAAAAAGCACCCAAGGCTAGGTTAATGGCTATGCCAAAAAGGACTGCCAGATCTACTTGGCGTGTAATGAGTATTAAGCAAAGGCGTAAGAAACTTATATCTAAAAAGTTATCAATGATAGGCAATAGAAAATTAATTAATGATACAAATAGAACACGTAGTGTGTGGGACCCTAAAGGATATGCAGAGCAAAAATATTATGACAATGTGTACAAGACATTATGAGTAAAAATATAATTACTATAGAGGTAGACTCAGACACCAAGGTAATAATAATAAAGTGTGATGGTAAAGAGTATGTATTTGAATCAGTGGCATTATTTGCAGGTGACGCAGAACATAAAGAAATTTTTATTAAGATGTTTGGTGCATCAGCTGATGCTGCTTGGGCATATGCTCAGGGGTATAGAATGGCACAAGACAAACCAGGTACAGCATTTAATAGTTTTTATAAACAATGTGCAGCGCATATATGTCAGATGATAGATCCCAATGCATTCAAAAATGAAGTTGGAGCAGATGAGATAATTAATAAATGGGAATGTCCCGATCAAACTAAGTGGGCTGGGTGGGATACTGAGGATGTACTTATTGATAAACAAAAATCTGAAGCAAAAAAGAAATGGAATTAAGGAGTATAATATGGATCTTATGGAGGCTTTATTAAGTTCAAAAAAATATTATAAAACGGATCGTAATTATGTATTTACAATTCAAAAACCTTCTACAACTAAGGCTGCAGTACTAGGTGGTGTACTGGGTGGTGTCAAAGGTGCATTTACTGGACTTGGTGGTGCACATCTTGGTAAGTGGGGTGGGAAGAAGTTAACTGATAAAGCTGGTACGATTGTTGGCACTAGTACTAAGAAAAGAGTGTTAGAATTAGCCGGTAAAGCAGTTTCTAAGTTTGGTGGGTTTGCAGCTAATAAAACTGGTAAAATGGCTGTTGTTGGGGCTGCTGCTGGAGCTGGTATCCCATTGGGTGCTGTAATTGGGCATGCAATGGCGAAAAGGAAACTTAAGTATGCTGATCCTTATGTGCAGGGTATACTTGATAAGGTAAAGGGTCAAGAGATTAAGAGAAAGCAATATAAGAATTTACTGAAGGGGCAACAGGCAATCGCAGTTTCTGCTCATAGGCTTTATCCAACTTCTAGAGGAAAATAAAGTGGCTAAAAAGAGGGCAGTAAAGAAGAAGAACCCCAATAAAAGAGATCCAATGTTGCCTGAACGTGTGCAAAAGAAAAAAGGTAAAAAGAAAGGCAAGTAATTATGGGTACTCAGAAAGAAAAGAAACGTGGTGCAATTGGATTGGGTGCGATGTCTGCATTACTTGGGGTCACATCTAAGGGTGCACATAATTATGCAAAAAAGACACTAGCATCAGAAATCCCACATTTAAAGAATATGAGCAGAGTACCTTTAGTTGTAAAGGATACCAAGCTTGTTAGGAATATACTTGGTACTGGTGCTGTTGGTGCTGGGTTGGGTTCGGCAATATTGGCTACCAAATATTTTAAAAATAAGAAAAGGGTATAAAATGAAGGTAACTGATAAATTACTCGCCATTATCAAAGACAATGCGGCAGCTTGGATACTACCGGGACACTTTGTTTATTCTTTTGATAAATCAGTTCCCGTTGATCCAGTTAGATTTTTAGCTGCCATATCATTATGCGAATCAAGTGGTGGGATACATCGTGTGCCCAGGTTTGAAAGAGGATATGCACCAGGTGGGAGATATTATAATCAAAATTTGTATAATAAATGGGGAGCTTGGGCTTGTTGTAGTTATTCCTCATTTCAAATAATGTTCGCTACAGCAGTAGAGTTGGGATATGATTCAAACCCTGTTGAACTTTATCTTAAAGATGAAGTTGCCATTATTTGGGTTAAAAAATATTTTGAAAAAAGATGTTTCAATAAGACAAGCAAGTTTATAACCTTAAATAATGCGGCGGATGCCTATAACAGTGGATCATTTTTAGACAATAACATCCCCCAACAATATATAACTCATCTATATACTTACTATAATGAGGTAGAAATTGCGTAAATGCAATTTATGTAAATGCAAAGGGGTATAATATAATGGCCCATAATTTTAATCGTACTCCATCAAAAGAAGAAAAAGATATAATTACTAAAGACTTAATAAGACATGAGCGTAGACGTTATATTGGAAATGCTGCCAAATTAGGCGTTGGTTCTGGTACACTTATGTATGCTGGATGGGGCAAAGATCCAGTCAAGAGTTTGACTGAAAAAAAGATAAAAAAGAGTGAACAAGCCATACATATGGTTCGTAAAGACTGGCATAAACCATTAAAGGATATCATTAATAGATATCGTGGTGAGAGAAATTATCATAGAGGGAATAAACCAGTAGTAGATACATGGGGAATACCAAAACATAGTTTAAAGGTATTACCAGGCCCAGTTGGTACTGAGCCAGTCCCGTCACATACGCTTATTATCAAGAAAAAACCAGAAGATTTTGATAGATTTGTAAAGGGTGTAAAAGACGCCAGAAACAAAATGGAAAATGGAAAAATTAAAGTTATGAAGATACAATTAAATAACATTAAAAGTCAATTAAATAGACCAAATAGACCAAATTTAATTAGAGATGCTGCGAGAATGCGATCAAAAGTATATGGGGGTATTGGTGCAGCATTAACTCCTGTAGCTGGGTATGCTGCATATAAATATCATAAAGCAGCACAGAAAAAATTAAATGAAAGCGTACTTCAGGGTGGTAAATATTATTATAAAAATAATAGTGGACATACATATAAAATTCATCAACGTAATCCTATAATAGCTGGGGCTACTGGTGCAGCAATGGTTGGTGGTGGTGGAGTAGCTGCCAGAGAAGGCATTAAAAATGCCGCCAAGAAAAGCCATAAAATAGCATCTGTAAAGGATTATTTATTAAAACCATTGTCGGCTAAGAATATCGCAATAGCAGCAGTGGCAACTGGCACTGCTGCAGCAGGCAAACATTTATATAGAAATGTACAAAATAAAAAATATCTTCCCATGTATTTAGGTGGTATGAAGGATATAACTAAAAAAGAGTATAAAAAGAATAAGACAATTAATCCTATTGATATCTATACTCCTGGTAGCACTATTCATGAGAGATTAAAAACTCCACTAGGTAAGAGTTTGGAAGATAAACTGCCATGGGGGTTCTATAAAATGGTGGTAGAGCCTATGGTTGCGAAAGGGAAAAAGAAATGATAGGCCAGATATTATTTTATAATAAGTTAATAGAAGTTAGTCCAGAATATGTCGTTAATACAGTTATGAATTCTAAGAAAAAATTTAGCCCTGAGGCTATTGCAAGAACTACCAAAATATTATATCAAATGGGGCTTAATACAGCTAAAAAGAAAGGTGTTAAAGCTGGCGTTAATAAGGAGATAAATGCAGTAGTACATGCATCAAGACATCCCAAAGCGGTAAAAGCTCTTAAAGCTGTACAATTTGGTGGGCCAGAAGGAGCTACTTATCCTTATCCTTGGCATGTGTGGATGAGATGATGAAAATTTGTCCATTAAATATTTGGAGAAGTCATAGGAGTATAATATGAATGTTATGAAATATTTATTAGAGTCTGCTGGATTTGCAGGCAGGGTTGTAGGAAAAGCAGGCAAAATTATTAAAGAGATGGATGGACAATCTAAAACGCTTAGGTATATTCCATCGGGGCAGTTTACTCCACTCATACTTAAAAAATTACGTGTTGAGGGTGATGCTATTAAACACTATGGAAAAAGAGGTAAATTGGGCAAATTTTTGGTAGGCAAATTTAATGTTTAATTATGTCACTTGGCTTTTAGAAAACAAACTCAATCGTATGATTGAATTAGGTAAGTTAAGCAAGAGAAGTATAGTTAGAGCAGGTAAGGCTAGTATGTTTAAGTCATATAGAACATGGAAAACAGGGTTTGACAGGGGCACCAAGAATATAATAAAAAATAAAGGATATGAAATTAAAAAACGACTAGTGCATCCAATGTTTAGTAATACGAATGCTATGAATAAAACTGTTAATATGGCTGATCCTAGAACAATTAAAGTGAATACACGTGGTATGGCATCATTAATAGCAAGGCATGAAGCAGATGAGGTCAAGGCAATATCACATTTATTACCCACCAAAAATAAAGCGCGATTGTTTGCGATTGGTGGTATGGATGCACCGATTAATAGATCATATTTATATAAAGGACATGCAAGTCCTACAGTATTACAATCAGAAAAAAGGTACACCAATTTTTCTAGTAGTGTATATGGTAAAAAATCTGGAGGGCATGTTATACAGAACAACAGGGATATACTTGGGGCATATAAAGATTTGGGTAATAAAAGTGATATTAAAAAATTTTTAGTTCAACAACATAATGATATTAATAAGGCAATTAATGTTGGTACCAATATACCGAAGAATAAAAAATTAATATTAATGAAGAAGATTAATAAATCTATAAAATATAAAGAAAGATTTTCGAAATTTGATGGGTGATAGACCAATGAAGCATAAAATAGATAGGCTTGTTGAAGTATATATACAATTAGAGGAAATTAGTCCTGGGTATGTCTATAAAACTATGATGGCTGTTCCAGTTGCGAGATCAAATGAATTTGGGGCAAAATTGCTCACAAAAAATCCAAGATTATTAGCCAAGGTTTCAAAAATTATGGGTAGAGCAAAACCAGGGTATAAGAAATATACTGATATGACTAGGAAACAAATTATTCCAGGGATACTTGGGAAAAACCAAAATATACTGAAATCATTAGGTATTATAAAATAAATGTGCAAATTTTGGCCCAACAATAAGGCTGATCAGCCAAATGTATTCCCTGCACAGATAGTATATGACTGTTTCCAATGTGACGAGGCTTTTATTGGAAATATTACGCATTGCCCTAAATGTGGGGCTAAATTATATCAATTATATCCATTCCATGGTACTGGTATAAGTGAGTGTTTAGAAGCAATGAAAACACGATAAAAACGTAAAATTAGGAGGTTTAATAGCATGGGAATGTATGATAATGTAAATTTAGAATTGACCACACCATTACCAGAATTTGAAGGTGACCCAGCTTTAGTAGAATGGCAGACTAAGGATATCCATCATGATCCATGTTTAGATACCTATATTATTAAGGGCAATAGACTAGTTAAAATTTGCCATGAATGGGAAGAAGTACCTATGGGGGAACGTGTAAATATTATGGGTCTAAATGTTCCACTAATTAGGCCCAAGAAGACATGGGAGGAGGATACTGAGTATCATGGAAAGTTTAATTTCTATACAAATATAGATACTAAAGATAAGGATGGTAAGGAAATTCAAATTTGGTATGAATATATAGCGAAATTTACAGATGGAGAATTGGTTAATATTAGTATAGTTGCTAAGAATAGTGAATATTCACATAGTATCGTATTACCCCCAGAAAAGGACATAATATTAACACATGAATATGGGAAGAGGGATTAAATAATGCAACACAAAGGATGTAATCATGCAAAACAAAAAAGGTCCTGTTGTCCGAGCTGCCCAATTAAAGAATATAGTCAAGAAGGAAATCCCAATGGAGATACAAATTTGTCACGAGATATCCAATGGGTTCGCAGAGATAATAAATGAGATACGCGAACAGGAGAAAAAGACACTAAATAATTACACAGAGAATTAATTTGAATGTCTTAAAGAAAGATAATATATATTACGTAAATTCTGCTATTAGTGATAAAGAAATAGCTAGTGTATCAATTGTATGGCAAATGGTTGGTGCGATTAGTATAACCAATGATATAAATATTCCAGTGATACATCAAAAATTGCATGATGTTTATAACAGTATAACAAATATTTTCTATAGTAATGCCGAAAGAATGTAATTCCTACATATCGAATAGGGAACAAACTATATTTCTTATGCTTATACATCACATATTGACTATGGTATCTATCCAATACGAACCAATAATCTCGATAAAATTGAATAATTTAATTATTAATTTGGCTGAGGATTTACAGAGATTACCAATAGCTCATACACGATGAGACTTAAATCTATAGATCAATTAATTAAAGATAGAGAACCACTTAGTCAGGTTATAATATTAGTATCAACTGCTAGGTTGATGATATCCCCAATTAATTATGTAAATCCTTACATAATGAAACATTTTTCTGATAATAAGGAAGTAGGAGAGATATTTAGACGACTATGGTCATTATATGGAAAATTGCGTTATCTTAGGGGTACTATCGACCCATTTATATAAACCTATCATTAAACGATAAACAAATTATGGATAATGACATCGAGTATTGGCAGAAGTATCAAGTTAGTGAAAAATTAACTCAGTTTTTACATTGGATAATGAAAGCACAAATAAAAGGTAATACCTTTGAGCATTTAATAATAATTAGGGTTATAGGTATAAGAGATACAATATTTGACCAAGAATATGTAAGACATAATATGGAGCAATATCATAATGGAAATGACAGAATTAATAAACAAAATTAAAGCAGAATTATATATCGTAGAACATTTTATTAAATTATTTGGCATACCAAGGGATAGTGTTATCTGTGATATGTTATTAGATATTCGATGTAAATTAAATAATTTATATAAATATGAGGAAGTAAATAATATTACAAGTAAAGCACGTATTTCAATATGAAGGAGGTTATTGATATGGCATTAATAGCCCCAAAGCCTTGGCCAATACCAATTAATACACAAAGTTGTATGATAACAGCTGGTGTAATGTATAGTGCGTCAATTAAGGGTACTGAAATAAATAGTTTGATATGTGAAGCATATGATTTAATCCATAAGTATGAAAATTTTTATGGTGATACAAACATGAGAAGTGAGTGTAATGATAGGTTAGATAGGGTAAGAAATTTGGTAATACTGCAATGGCCAAAATATCAAGGTATGACAGGACAGAGTACACTGACTGGTTCATTGATATATGGTAGTAAGGAAGATTATTCGTTAAAGTCAAAAAATCCTTGGTATAAACCTATTGAGGAATTAGCCAAGGCAATAGCATGGAATTTAGGTTTATATAAGATATCATGACAAAGGATCAAAAACAATTTAGTATGTTGTATTGTCTTAGAATAAATTTATTTTATGGTATGGATATGTGTGACAAGGCAGGTTTGTCATATATATTGATAAATAAGATTGAACATGTTAAGGACGATATTACTAAGTTGAGTAATTATTTTGGTGATATGGGGTTAAGATGACAGATATAGTTTACCAAAATGAGGTTGATGATGCAACTTGGTTGTTATATCATGCTTATATTTATATTAAAAAATATAATGAAATACCAGAATTTCAAATACCACCATTTAGAGTAGGTTTAGCAGGTAGAATGAAGGATTTATTAAGGATGTGGGGTAATATGAATTGGCGTGAGGAGGTTTAGCAATGAAAGTAAATTGGTGGGGTGTTTTGGGTATGGTTTTAATAATAATATCAGCATGTATTATGATTAAGGTGATTATATTATTGTTAGTTTGAGTGGGTTTAGTTGTGTAACGCCCATTAATGTAACGTTCAATTTACCTATAAAAATTTGCATTTATTTGTAGGAGTATACACATGGCAATACCACCAGGATATGATAAAGATTGGTTGATAACTACCAGGTATTGGATATCACAGACTATTAAGAATATAAACCAAGCTAATTTACCCAGGGAATTGGTCATTAAGATGCACACTATTAATGAATCAATAGATGATATAATGTTTAATTCAGAAAATGGTTATACAAAATGGGCAAGATCATTAATACCAGAGAAGCCCCTTAATGATGTCAAAAGATAAGGTAGGAGACAGTATTGATATGTGGGAGGTACAAGATCGTTTGGATTATGCTTACGTGAATTTAATTAAGTTGTATTATATGGATTTGGCTAGAAGGGTAAGGGAATTAGCAAATAGTGTAGTCAGTGTGGCGTATGACGGATGACAAGAGTAAATATGGTTGAGTGTATTACTAGTTTAACATTTGAACATAATGCTAATATTATGAAAGTAGTGAATATGTTACGTGATGTGTATAATTTGGTAGATATTATTAATGTTAGGGATAAAATACAAAAGGTAGATGTAAAATTAGTAAGACGATTAAAGTACACGGGGTAATGGGTAAGGTAGGTCATATTGCCCAGGTATGTACGCACATTACAAAAGTGCCATATAACTTAGATTTGAGGGATGTTCAGTACAGGATAATGATATTGCGCCTTGATCTTTTAATATTATTGCAAGACATTAGAGATAAATGCCAAAATCACAGGTAAGCACATTGGGCATGATTAAGGAAGATATAGAGAAGTTAAACCATTCAATTAGGTTATATAAAGTTGTAAGTAAGTTAGAAGATACATTATACCCTTTCCCAGAGTTTTTAGTAATAAATAAAAGGACCATTGTGTTAATGAATAATATAAGGAAGTTAATAAACGATAAGAAATGATGTTACATAAGGAAATTAAGTTATGGGGATATTTACATGGTATTAAATGATTTATTTTTATTATGTAATAGGTTAAGTATGGAAGAAATATGTAAAAAGATAGAGAGTGTAGAATATAAATTGCAACAAAATGTTGCGTTACTGGATAACCCATGCAACATTTTGTTGCACCCCCATGCAACATTTTGTTGCACCCATGCAACATTTTGTTGTATATAATATTTTAAATATATCCTTAGTTTTATTTTAATACCCCTAAAAATATATCCTTAGTTTTATTTTAATACCCCTAAAAATATATCCTTAGTTTTATTTTAATACATCATAGGGGGAATGAAGGGGTAGAAATAAATATACCCCTACCATATGCCCTATACGGGCAACAGGAGGCAATAGAATGACCGAATCTACCGGGCAGGAAGAGAAGCGCGACTACACCAAGATGGCAAAGGGCATTGGTGACGAGGCTCTCAAGGCTGTCAGGGACGTGGTTTGTGTGGCGGTCGGCGTCGCCCTGTACGCCTGGATCAGCGCCCTGGGCACCAAGAACGAGACGCCCCAGGCGTAACAGGTATGCTTTGGGAGGGCAGGTTGTTAATACTGCCCTCCCAAAGCGTAAAAAAATTTGTCTCATATAGATTTATAGAAATTAGTATTTGGGGGGATAATATGAAATGGACACCTAAAAAGGCAATATGCTTTGGGGTAGGATTAATTATATTTGGTGTTTGGTGGTTACGGAAACAGATCATAGGATAAGATTACTTTTGGGGTAGCGCTAATATTAGGCTACCCCAAAGCGTAAAAAAATTTGTCTTGTGTAAATTTCCGGAAATTAGTATTGAAAAAATATTTTTGGTAAGAGTACCAAAACCTGCTCATTATCGCATTAGTATCTAATGATACTAATGTTAGTTAATCTAATAATAATAATTTGACAGTATATTTTGTGGTTTACTTGGTGTCGCATTAGTATCTAATGATACTAATGTTAGTTAATCTAATAATAATAATTAACCTTGTCTCTCGATCTAAGGGAAAGGATATCTTGATAAAGATATATAAAATGAATAGACATAAGGTTGATATATACCATGATTAAAACACAAATAGAAAAGGAAGAGGAAGTAAGAAAGACATTAATACAAGCATATCATATGTTACGTTTATATGATATAAATAAACAGTTAATTATAAGGGTGTATAATGTGTCTGTGAAAATTAGACTGTTGCCCATATACATAAAGTATGTGGGCAACAGGAGGCAATAGAATGACCGAACCTACCGGTTATCTATTTACAACACATAAAGATAAAGTTAAATTGTGCGCTAAAGTTTATATACGCTGTTATTTATTAGAAGTATTTACAACACCATATATAAGTATAGAGTTAAAAATAAAATTAAAAAAGTTTATGCTAAATTATATAGCATATAGAGACATACACCACACAAGGTAATTATATATAGAGAGTCTGGTCGTGTACAAGGTCATAATATACTATATATTATAATACGGAGGGGGCCCAATTTGGATATACACATATTTTTCACGGAAATAATATAGATTCATGGATAGTGATATAGATTCACGTCTCAGATTATTGTGCGAGGCCATTTTTGCTCTGCCGTGGTCCTTTGGTGGTAAAAGTAAGATGGACAAAGTTTGGAGTAGATTAGTATATGCTGGATATCTAATTAAGAATTACCAGGAAGTAGTGAAGGTCCATATTTAGTCATGATGTACTTGTGCACGTGTAATAATAATGAAGGTGGAAAGGGTATAAACAAATATATCACCAAATGGGAGGTATGGAGAGCCCTTAGGAACGCAGAAATAGCAATGTTAAAATACAAAACAAAAGGAGATAACAAATGATTAAGATCATGATAATCATCTTCGTTTTAATATTTGCCCTATACATTTTACGAAAAGTTGCCGAGTACAATTATAAACGGTGGGGTAGATTCGATGAATAAGAAATATCTAAAGTATGATCCGTTACACCAGCAAGGAAAGAGAGGAAGGGGAAAAAAGGAATGATGACGAAAGAAGCGCCGCCGCGCCAGCGGCGAGGGGAGGGAAGGATGAAGCCGATCAAGGCGTGGGCGATAGGAACATTTTCGGGCGGTAAACTGTTGGGCATCGTTAGATACCAACTCAAAATGAAGACGAGGGAACCGTGTCTATACCATACCAAGGCTGACGCGCTCCGTGATGTCGAAATTGCCCTGCCGGAGGATATAACCGCTCGCCCCGTCCGCGTGACGATCACGGTGGAGGAATAGGGGGGAGAGATGATGGAAAGATGCGGCAAATGCGGGATGGTAGAGGAAAGTTCAATCCACGACATCAACAGTCCAGATACAGAAATACGAAGGGTGGCGCATCACTTCGAGTTGGTAGCCCCATGCCCTCGATGCGCCATAAAGGACGCCGCCCTCGCCGCCGCCAACGCCGAGAAGGACTTCTGGAAGTCGCACGATAAAGATGCCGACATTGTACGCGATTCCTACAACAAGGCCATTGAGGAAAGCGATCTTATTCGCGCTGACCTCGCCATCGCCAAGGCCGAGCTGACACGGCTGCGGGAGGCGATTGGGTGGGCAGAGTCTCACGCCCAAATATACGCCACTGTCGGCGGATATAGATACGTTGATTTCGCATCCGAACTACGTCGCCGCGCCGGCGGCGAGGGGGAGGGCGGAATGATGTGGTGGTGCTGTTCCGCAGACTATCCCGATCACGATGAGAATTGCAAAGGAGGTGAGGGAAGGATGACGAGTGATCTTACTTGTGAGGATTGCGGGAGGGAGTTGCAGTTTGGCGTGGATGGGGTTTGTCGGTGTGGGAAACAACTATGCTTTGACTGTCACGAAAAGAATCACAAACGTTGCTATGAGATACCGGTACCTGGTGTGAAGGTCCCGGTGGGGGAATAGGAGGGGACGTGGACACTATAAGTTGTCAGCATGGCAATCTCGCCCGGTCCTGCGAAATCTGTGCATTGATCGCCGAGCGGGACGCGCTGAGGGAGGAAAACACCCGGTTCCGAGAGAAGCTGGACCGGGAGAAGATGGCGAAGATATTATGCGGCGGCAGAATGCGATGGAACGGGCTGTTCGAACTCACCCGCGACGGGTACAGAAGCGATGCCGACGTCCTGATCGCCTATCTTACCGAGTAGGAGGGGAACATATGTTACACCCGAACACAGGAATTGATCTCGGCAGGGAGGCTGACGAGGTTCGCAAGGAGAACGCCTCCTTTCGCGCCGCCCTCGCCGCCGCCGACGCGGAGCTGACGCGGCTGCGGGAGAGTAACGCGAGTCTGCTTGAAGGACTAAAATGCGTTGCCGACTTCGCATCCATGCCGCCCCGCGTAAGCCATGGCGCAAGTAACGGGAAGGATGAAATAGACAAACTGATCGCGGACATCGCCCTCGATTTATTGAAGCGGGTTGAATATAGATTGAGCCGCGCCGACGGCGAGGGGAGGGAAGGATGAGCATTAATTGTGGATCGTGCGGAACGCCGTTGTACCACATTGACGAAGCCTGCCCGAATTGTTTGGCCGGGTCTCGGCTTGTCGATAGGCCACCAACACACCATATTCTCCCATGCCCCCAATGCGCCCGCTTCCGAGAGAAGTTGGACAGGGAGAAGATGATTGAAACGGTGCTCGCGGGAACGAAAGGGGTATGGACATACGATACCCTTACCGATTTCCTTATTAAATATCTCACCGAGTAGGAGGAAACAATGTACCAAGTATGCACGTGCCCGCAGTCGAATCTTACGGACGGGGATCCACATTGTTCCGTTCATGGGCAACCGTCGGAGTATAAGACTTATTCGTATTGCGAATCCTGTGTCGCCCTCCGCGCCGACCTCGCCGCCGCCAACGCCGCCAAAGAGGAAGAACAGAAGCGAAAGGAGTATTACCAAAATATCGTCTATGCGGTATGCAACGTACTCGATAAAATAAACGGATCGGCAATATGTTGCGGTACGAAAGACACTCCAACAAATGAAGTCCAGGAAGCGATGTGCAGTCTGCAATCGAGATTGGCGGAACACACTCGCTGGGTATTACTAAATGCTGTTGATAAGAACGCATTACAGGAAGCGGAGGCCCACGCCAAGCGCCTTGAGGAATATATGCTCAAGGGCGTCGCGTTCAGGGATGAACTGCAGGCCCGCGTGAAAGAGTTGGAGTGCCAGAAGAAAGCACTCCAGCAAGTGAACGGGGAAACGGAATACAGGTTGTGCATGATACGGGAGGCGATAAAACGGAATGTAATAGACGCGCCAGACTTGCAGGCGGGAAATATGAACGAAGCATATTTGGCATCTCTTGAATTGCAGCGTAGGAAAGAAGCCCTTACTGAAGCATACACCTCTTCCCCCCCATGCCGACACGAAGAGGAAGCGAAGCGGCTGAGGGAGGAATCACAAAGTGGGTTGGCGATGACTTCCTGCCCAGTCTGTGAGAGTGATGGCGCAAACACAAATGAATACAGGATCAACAAGGAAATACACCGGCTACGGGAGGCGGTGGAATGGGCGCTTGGCATGTTGGATGACAATTGCGATCGGAGGTATATCCAATCCGAACTCCGCCGCCGCGCAGGGGGTGTCGAATGATCGCCGCCTACCTGAAGGAGGGAAAATGATGACGAAAACCGAGTGGAAGGATTTCGAGCGGGTTGAGCATCTGGCTGATGCCGTGGATAACCATGGCGTCGGATTCGGGAACCCACCAATGGATGACCAGATGGCTAGAACTATCCTCGCCGCCTATCGGGAACTGAAGGAACGCCGGGAGGACGAAGAGTGGCTGAAAAAGCATTACGCTGATCTTATCTATCGTAATGACGGTGCGGTCAGTCTCCATGCGGCAGGAATAATCGGCAGGGCTATAGGACCCACCCTCCACGACGCTGTGGACGTCGCCCGGGGAGGAAAATGATGACGTTGCAGATGCTGTGGCTAACCGTTGTTGTCATAGTGGGGTTCGCATATGTGATTTACTTATTGTGTAGGATATTTGATGCGATCAACGCCGCACGGGGGAAATAAAGATGCTGAAGGAAGAGAGAGTATTCCGCCTGCGACTCAAGAAATTGTGCGGTATTGCCAACTGCGACCCACGCCCCATTCTTCGAGAACTAACATGGGTCGTGAAAGCCGTCCGGGAGGACGATGCGAAAGTGGTTGAAGGATGCGGAAACGACGAATTATATGAAGCCATCTCTGATGCTGTCCGGAAGGGGAAGCCGGTGCAACAGTGTACGTATTGCGGCTTAATGAAAGAAAATATTACGTCCAATGGTGAATGCAGAACGTGCCGCGCTGCGCATATATAACCGTCTTCCGCGTTAAAGGAGAATGGGGATGTCTGAAATAAAGATTAGTTGTAATCAACAAGTTACGGCATTCCTTTACCAAGCCATGATGTATTTGAATCGTCGGCGGCATATGTCCCTTGCTCTGACAACCAATTTTCGCATAAGGGTAAGGCTACACAATTTGTGGCAAAGGGTACACGGGTTATCATAACATGAGAGGAGAAAATATGAAAATAAGAAAGGGTGATATATATGAGGATTGTGCGTTTCACCCGGTGAGGTGCGAGTATATAAATGGCGATGATATCGAAGGGGTGTCATTACTTGATGGGTCCCGACCGCGCAGATGCAGTATACGGCATTGTGGGGTACGCAAAATGACCAAGGATGAAGCGGCAGGTACAATTGCGATTTATGGGCAAGGAGGGGAGCAGGGTTTGTGGGAATATAAAAAACAACAAAGGAGTAACAAAGTAAAATGAGAAAATTTGGTCCAAAATCGGCAGATCACCCTAGTGTAGGAGAGATATGTAGGGCCTGTCATAAACCGTTTGTTGCAGGAGATTTCACAACCCTAATTGCACTTGGACCTGGGGATGATCCTGAGGCACAGACCAGCGCAAGAGAAGGAAGACCATATAATGCGGTCGCCATTGAGGTGCATTTTGCTTGCGCGGGTGGTACGATAAAGAGGTATGGGAAAAATAATGCCTGATATCGATGGGTACCCAATGGATGCAGAATTAAAAAAGATTAATGAATGGCCAATCAGTGATAATTATACAGAATTCTTCGCATTTGTTAAATCCTGTTGGCATTACGCAGACTGGGGATGGAGAGAAGAAGATACTACGGATGAATTATTTGATCGGCCAGTGCATCGGTATAGTATATCAACTGGTGGGTGGTCTGGGAATGAGGATATCATACAGGCCATGGAGGGAAATCAATTAGTATGGGCAATGACGTGGGTGCAGTCGAGACGCGGAGGGCATTTTATTTTCCAGGAATGGAGGGTAAATGAAAAATAAGACAAAAAAGGTACTTGATGAATTTTATTATCATGAAGCACTTGATCGAACCCATCTTATCTTAGAAATATTCACAGATTTTGTTGTAGAGCATCCAACAATAACAAGTAATATAGATCTTCATGGTTTAGCAGAAACTATCGGGGATGATCTTGCAGAATTATACCAAAGGATTGGTGCGAAAAGGTTTGAGATTTTCCCGTCTCCAATCACCAAAAAGGTAAAGAAAAAGAAGTAAAAATATTGGAAATCACTAGTAGTACTTCGAATTAATTCTGTGAGGGTACCTTAGTGCATAAATCAATAGTAAAAAGGCATAATTTACTTAGGGTAATACAAATGGTATATTCGGGCTTATTTGCCATATACAAAAATCAAAGATTATTTAGTAAAAGTGTATATATGAAAATATTGATGGCAGATTGGGAGCTTAGTAAGCTGAGGGCCAGTATTGGTAAGAGAGGAAAAGATGCCTAGAGATATAAAGAAACGCCAATATATGGTACAAGTATTAGATAATATTAGTTTTACAATGCGATATTATCAATATTTATATTGGGACTCAATGGGTACACGCGAATTACATAGTAGATTAGCACGTGTGTATAATTCTGTAATTATTATGTTATGGGAATAAAATTAATCGTAAAACAAGGTGATGTATTATATCAAGTACAAAACGCAACAATTATTTCTAATGAGGAAGATATTATAATATTTTCAGATGTATTGTTTGATAAATGTTATGATTTATATGGGTGTATATTTTATATATTATATCCAATAGGAACAGGTAGGATTAAATGATATATAAACACCATTATTTAGAAGCAGTTATAATACAAATAAACGCATGCAAACGTAATTTGGAAGGATTTAATCACCCCAATGATAATAAAGGTATACCATATAAGCGATTGATGAAACTTTATGGTAAGATATTATGTATAATTTATAGGTGAAATATGCCAGATATTAAGGTAACAAAATATCACATTAAAATAGCAGTAACGTTTTTAATGTTTCAATATTTGCGTGATGTGAAAGAGGCCATTAAAAGCAAACATACCAGAAACAAGATAGACAAATTAATACAAAATCTATGGGACATACAAAAGGATACAAATAATAATATCCACCGAGGAAATGATGAGCAAATCTAATGATATTCGGCAATTTTATTTATTTGACGCAGGGCTTAGTATTATCGAAGCCCGTACCCTGTACGTGGTAGTTAAAATAATTATAGTAATTATTTATATGTGCGGATGACTATATTGATAAGTGATATATCCCAATTGGCCACAACAAAATAATGTCACATTTAATTACTTTGGTTAGGAAATGGGAAGATATGGCGAATAAATGGAATAAAATGATACAAGATAAAAATATAGAAGAAGGGAGTGAAAAAAGGGTGTACCTTTTTGTTAGGTTTGCTAGTTTGGTGGGTAATTATTTACATCGGGCCCAAAAACTATGAATCATTTAAAGCATGATGCGATTAACAAATTAACATGGGAAATGGTATATGCTAATGAGGCATGCATAAAGTGTGACTTGATGGATTTGTTTAAAAAGATTGGCGCACTGAGGTGGGAAATTTGGAGAACAACTGCGTTGGTATATAATAACCACAGGGATAAAATAGATCATGAATAATAATAAAAATTTCAACTCGGTTCAGTGGTTTTCATTTGGGCAGATGATGGGTGAACTAATACGAGTAGTAGAGTTTATAGAATTGGTTATTAATAATAAAGCATTAAGTAAAAAAATTCAAAATTTGGCAAACTATTCTTATGAACTAGCACACGAGGTTCAAGATGAGCGGCAAAATAATAAAAGAAAGGTGGTGTGAATGCAGGAATTACCGGCAGAAAAGATTGCCCAGTTAAGAGAGCATTTTATTAAGATAAGCTGTCAACCAAGGCAAGAAATAATTAATAAGATCGCTAGACAAATGTCAAATTTGGATATTGAAATTTTGGAGTGCCAGAAGGCATTAGTAGCCCGAATAAGAGAGCTGGAGGTTAAGAAATTTGAGTATGACGCAATGCAGATCAAACCATCGGCAGAACTTAAGGGTGCGGAATTTGACAATTTGCTCCTTCATCCTGATATTGAAAATATTGAATTTGAGGGGTATGGGATTATAGTAACCACAAAGCCAATCAAGATTGAGTATGGCGGGGAAATATATTTTATTGGTCGATTTAATATATATCTTGAAACAAATGGTGGTATTGGGTGGTTGTTAAGGTTTAAGAATTTAGATCAAAATATATTTGGTCATCCCCATCCGCATATGCAAACAAATGGGGTACCATGTCTGGGGAATATTAAGGAATGTATGCCCCATATGATAGGTGCCAATCAGTTTGCTGCGGCGATTAATGTTGCCATTCAATATTTAAAGTCATATTCAGATTCAGATCAATATGGGAAACCTTATGTTATATTGGAAAACTGGCCCAAAATAAAACGAGAAAAGGAGAAAGTCGATGAAGTTAGCCGAGGCGTTGATCGAGCGGAAGGGATTACAGAAGAAGATCGAGCGATTATCGGAGCGGTTGGTGAACAATGCCAAGACTCAGGAGGGGGAAACGCCCTCCGAGAATCCCCTGGAGTTGATCAAAGAGATCAACGGGACGAACGAGGAACTGACGCATCTGATCATAGAGATCAACAAGACGAACGCCCTGGTATACTTGAACCCAGCGCAAATGCCGGTGGTGACGCTGGCCGATGCGTTGGCCAAGAGGGATGGGATCGCGAAGAAGCGTAATATACTGGCGAAGTTCGCGGAAGCAGCGACAGAACCAGTGAGGGCGTATGGACGGTTGGAAGTGAAATATATCCGTACGATGAATATACCGGCGATTCAGAAAGAGATCGATGCTCTCGCCGCCGAGTATAATGCGTTAGATGCGAAGATCCAGGGAAAGAATTGGGAGATTGACCTGGTAGTGGACTGATAATGGAAAAGTTGTTACCGTGCCCATTTTGTGGAGGGAAAGGGTTGATGGGTGAATTTCCAGTGTCCGGGCGTGACGAAAAACAATATTCCATTCGCTGTCGTTCGTGTGCTTGTGAGGGTGGATGGGGTAAAAGTAAGACTGGGGCCATAAAGTGGTGGAATATGCGCACTCCATTGAAAGGAGATGAGTAATGACATTTCCATGCAAAGAATGCGGGCTATTAAAGAGTCGATCGACAGCAAAGTGGCCTGAATTGGAGATTGCGTTCAAGAATGAAGTTCATGACCGGGCAAGAGAGATCGACCCTGAGCAGGAACGAGACTGGTTTAATATAACAATGGGGTGGTGCATAGCAAAGGGCGAACCACCTGCAGGTGCGTATGCTTTTGCGTGCCACATTCGGTATCACACGGATTTAGGATAATACAAATATGAGAGGACAGCGACAGGTGCGGTTGTCGTGCGTGGATCGAACCGCAAATTCTTGCCACGCAGTCCTCTCATAGAGTAGCACCAAGAAGGTAGCCTTAATGTTACACACAACGGGAATGTACCCAACACTCTGGTGGGCAAAGGGAGGCCCTGACGGAACCGAAATCCGTTTACTGTTTCTCCCAGTACGATCTCACATCTTTACAGCTTAAAGGGTCACTGTCACTTTCCCAACGTGTATAATATTCAAGGTGAGGGCGGGTATGGGGGACTCTTGCTTCGATGAGGAACAAAGAAACAAGGGTCGCTTGGTGCTATAAAAGGGGTTGATATGAAAATTTGTTCTCATTGTAAAATTGAAAAACCTAGGAGTGAATTTCATAAACACAAAGCAAATAAAGATGGGTTAAACTATTGGTGTAAACCCTGCAATCGCACAGCAATTGGACAGTACCGGGCCACACCAAAGGGGGAAGAAGTAAAGAGAAAAATCAAGAAGAAGTACCGGACTACACCAAAGGGGAAAGAAGAAAAGAAAAAATCAGACAAGAAATACTGGGTTACACCAAATGGGAAATTATCTAAAAGAAAAGGAAAACTAAAACAAAAGTATAATATTACTCTTAAGGATTACGATAAGATGTTAGAGACTCAAGGTGGGGTTTGCGCCATTTGTGGTACTGATAAACCAGGAGTTGGGTTTAATCATTTTCTTGTAGATCACGACCATAAAACTGGTAAAGTTAGAGGTTTGCTTTGCAATATATGTAATATAATATTAGAGTATCCAAATGGACCTATTATGGATGGCATTCGATCCGCTTCTGTTGATTTAACTGAGAGATATCTAAATATTATTAAGTATTTAAATAACAGATAACGCCAAGCAGGTAGCCTTAATGTTGTATGTGATAAGGGATAAAAACTTGACAGGGGAAAAGGGGAGCCCATGCGGGCCTTAAATCCGCTTACTATAATTCCCTATACGATCTCACATGTCACAGTTTAACCCTAGGGTATGTCATTGTTATCTTCCCAACGCATATAATATTCAAGGTGAGGGTGGGGCAGGGGGCTGGCGCTGCAAAATAAATAAGGAGGGGAAAAATAATGCAACCCAGTGATTGGACTTTTGATGTAAGGGATATGGGGCAATTTGCATATATTATTTTCGCCCATAAGATTGACAAAGCAAAAGTGTTTGGGGCAGAAGGACTCAAGATGGTAAGAGACCTACTTGGTCCAGTATCAGAATTGGTCGAAAATGTTATTTCAATACAGATGATTGAAAAGGTGGTTCCAATTCTTGAGTTTCATGGATTTCAACAAGGTGGAAATGCTACTAAGTTGATGTATTATTTTGAAGGTGAAGGATATTTTTTACCACCAGGTGAAGAATGAGATACCCAACGCTGATAGAGGTAGAACTTGCTAACCATGAACAGATTTGCGAGTGGTGGAGGTTTCTGGAGTCACCAGGAATGAGTGCAATTGATCTGGGTAGAGAAGAATTTAAGATTGTTGGTGAAAAAGAATTAGCGATAATGACCAGGATTGGGGAAAGATTAAAGGAATTTGGTGGGTTTACTCCTAAAATATCAAAAAGTATTGGATGGATAAAAAGATAAATATTTCCGTTTAAAAAGAGGAAATAATGTGCACTAAACGTTTACAAGCTATAGAGGTTAGGAATCAATTATCAAATTTTTTAACATATCTTACATATTATCACAGCACAGGGTCTTTTCTACTTGCAAAAAGAGCTATGGATTTGTGGGGGTTTCTCTTTAGGGATGTAGTATTGGGTGGTAGATATAAAATCTACATAAGGATACAAAATCTTGAGAGATAGATATATGTCCTGGGTTACCCTCTGTTTATTAAGTCTTTACCAAGCAGAGGACAAATTATTACAGATAAGAGAGATAACCCATATAAGGATTAAGATTGCCAAATTACGGACAGCGATGTGGGATTTGAAACAGGGGTAAAATAATCATAGACCCAGCGGGTTAGGGAGGGATGATGAGAGAGGAATTAAAAGGTAAGGGTGTAGAATTGACGCTAAAACACCCAAAGGTGGATGGTGGAGTTCAGACATATCGCACTGAAGATGGTTGGGAGATGATAGTAATGCTTGGCAAGAAAGAGGGTGAGAGTTATCAAATGCATCGAATGATGATGACTGGGCCAGCTTTGGTTGAAGAATTAATAACTAGCTTCATAAAAGAATGTCCAGAAATGGCAATGCCGATAGTTGGCAAAGCATTGTTGGGGCAGTTGAAAGAACATGTGGGTCAGGTATTGGCTGGCGACGAGCCCAATGACAAATCATCTATGAGTAATAATGAACCTCCCCCAGGAACGAAATTTAATTAAGGAGGATACAATGACGCATACCACTTTTGGTGATGTAGTCGGGGCATTTTCGATTGTAGTACTTGCGTGGTTGTTGTTTCATTGTTAAATGAAAGATTTTGTGGGTATTAATGACAAATTTATGTTTAAAGTGCAAACACAGTTATATACTAAAAATAAAGTACAAGCCAATGCAAGGGGTGATATTTTAGACAAAATTGGTTGGGTATTACAGCCAGATAACCAACCATATATATCACGAAGATTATTTAAAAAAATAGCCACGTTGTATTTCTCTTTATGATCAAATCTAAAATGATGTATGATATTCAAGAATTACTTGGTTGTGTAATACGGAACTATAAGATGTATCATCAACGTAATACCGGTATATATCTATATAATGAATATAGTAAATTATGGAGTAGACTGGCACATTTAAGAATGTTTATGTTTGGAAAATATAAAGATTATGAAGAAGAGGAAATTAATGACAAAAACAAATAAGGAACTAGGATATCATCAGTGTCCTGGTGTGCCAGAATTAATGCACAAGTGTTGTGCAAGATTAAGGTCTCGTATACACTGTGAACGATGTGAGAAAATAATTAAAGATGGGAAGGTGACAGTTGTTAGGCGTAGGAGATGCCCTGGGGTACCGGCTGTGGGTCATTCGTGTAACACTATGACCATCAAACCGCGTTGTCGTATATGTGATGGGATATATAATAAGCATCAGACATATCTAAAAAAGATTAGCAAAGAAAAGATCGAAAGGGTTTGTTTAAAATGTGATAGAAAATTTATTGCCAAAAATCGTTTCCTTCGTTTATGTGATGGTTGCCGTAGTGTTAATCGTTCATCTGAACATAGGGGGATGGATGAAACTAGGTATTCCATAAGTTTTGGAGGGAGGGGAGGATGATATGGCTAGTCCAGATGACATTAAGCGCGAAATAAAATATAATTATGAAGTAATGAAGGAGCGGGTAAGGCTCAGGCAAATTAATGAATCTTGTATTTATCGAATTATTGAGGCACAGGCAAGAGCCGGGGCTAGTCTTTCAGGAATCCATGATTATTGGGATGAGTATATGCCAGACGAATTATGGATAAAATATCATAGTGAAGGAGGTAGGTACTAGTGGAAAAAGAAGCACACATTAAGCGTCATAAAGAATTACACAAGGCTTTTGATGAATTACTTGCGGATTTTATTTTGCATATAGAAAAATTTTCTTTAGAAATATCTATCATGGAGTTGATGCAGTGGTCGCATCAACAAACCATAAATCCTACGATAAAGGAGGAATGATGTCATTCGAAGGTAGAGAGATAAAGATTTGTGATAATGGGCATTTAATAATCATTGAATGTAATTTATTTGCTGGTCCAGAACAGTGTTATTGTGGGGCCGAGATAAAATGGACTCGCATAATAGATGATACGAATTGTGAGGCGTATGGTTACTTCCCAATTGAGTTCTTCAAGGTAAAGACACCGGTTGTCGAAGAAGTTTGCCCAACATGCAAACATGTGAAATTGATAGAGAATATGGGGTATGAAATCCCCACTTGTGTAAATTGTGGATCTCAAGAAATAAGAAGTGGTTTACATCAACCAGCTTATGGTGGGACGCCATTTGTTGGAGAGATCAAATGCGAAGCATGCGGGACCGTATTATTTAGCAGCCAACCCTAAATGCCCGTGCGGCAGAAAGTGAGGCTTACGGATGGAAGAATGGCCGTCTAATGGGGCCAGGCCCAAAAGAATGGCACAACGCAAATGTCTTAAATGTGATGTAGAATTTCAAGCAAAAGATAGGTTCCATCGTTTATGTGATCCATGCAAGTGTATAAACGCTGGTATTGCTGATGTTGAGATTGAACTCCCTGAGGAGTTGCTAAAAAAATTACGCTTTCATCACTACTATAGGAGGAAGTAATGGGGAAAGAATATAAAGATGAGAAGATGGATAAGGGAAAGGGGACAGACCTGGTAATATCTGTTCGCAATAAACTTACCAATGAAACGATTACGATGGACGCCGGAGAAGCTAACGAGCAATTTATTCTTACTATGGTAAAAGCAAATGCGGATCGTGTGTTTATGGCAAAATCTTGTAGTTCGAAACTCTTGGTTGATCATCTCTTAAATGTTGTACAGGATAACAAGGAAGAGTTTATGATAGCCCTTGTTATTGCTACCACAACTGGAATGATTAATTTAAAAGAGATGAGTAAAAATATTAAGGTTCTTTCTATACCAATTGGTGAAGATGGCACTCCTAATTTCCCGAGCTTTGGCAACAATGACAAAAAGAAACCAACCTTTAACTAGAAAGGGGAGGAAGCGTAGGATGGATGATAATGCAAAACTGATGGAGGCCTTGGAGGTTATGAAGAAAAACCTCATTGAGGCCAAAAAAGTTATTATGGCACAAGAAGAGGTTTTGGATCAATTTCGTACCCCCCCCTTTCTTCAAGGTATCGTTATTGGTGGCGTTACTGGGCAGATAGAGTGGTCTAAGTTTGTTAAGGGTTTAAAGGTAAAACTTCGTAGGGATTCCAGTTTTGCCCATCAGAGTACAGTCCCCGGAGTAATACAAAAGATTGATGAGAGTGGTTGGGCTCAAGTCTTGTGGGATAACGGTAGTTCTAATTCGTATCGTACCGGTAAACCTGGGACTGACGAAGGTGTATGTGACCTTGAATTTGCTGAAAATTCACTTGGTGAAGAAATTTGTGTGCTTGAGGGTTCGTCGGTGCATTATGCCCAAAAGCCATATATTAGGGTAGAATTAGGCGATACGGTAACTCTAAATCCGATGACGAAGCAGGTAATTGGTGTCGTGGCTCCGGTGATATCTGGGGAGATCCGATATGTTAATAAGGTGATATCAGATGAATTGGTGGAAGTCTCTCACCAGGATGCATCCAAAGTAGTACTCACTGGGAAATTTGCCAAAAAGATGGAAAAAGGGGACCGTGTTATTGTCGATAATACTGCAACAATTGTCCTGAACAACCTGGGAAAGGACGAGACAAAGTTTGAGGTTAAAACTTCATCAATGTCAATCAACTGGGATGATATTGGTGGGTTGGAAGATGCAAAGAGAGAGATGGTCGAAATTGTGGAACTTCCTCATAAGTATAGCAATTTATATAAGTTTTATAACAAGAAACCGGCAAAAGGGATCTTGTTGTGGGGCCCTCCTGGTTGTGGTAAGACCATGCTTGGAAAAGCAGCAGCTACTGCAATGGCTGCTATTCATAAGCAGAATGGCAATGGAAGCGGATTTCACTATATCAAGGGACCCGAGATCCTGGACAAATATGTGGGTGTGGCAGAGGCCACAATTCGCAGGATCTTCGAAAATGCCAAAAAACACAAGGCTAAGAACGGGTTCCCTGCTGTAGTATTTATTGACGAAGCCGACGCCATCCTAGCTAGGCGTGGTTCTGGTATCAGTTCGGACATAAATAATACCATCGTCCCGATGTTTTTGGCGGAGATGGATGGTATGGAAGAGTCTGGTGCACTGGTATTGCTTGCGACCAATAGGGCCGATGTACTTGATCCCGCAGTAACACGTGATGGGCGAATTGACAGGAAGATAAAAGTCACAAGGCCTACAGTGAAGTCTGCTGCTGAGATTTTTATGATCGCCTTAAAGGGCGTTCCCACCAATAAGGATATACCTAAGGTGGTACTCTCACAGAAGGCTTCTGAATCATTGTTTTCCGATACCAGAATATTATATGAGATTCGTACTAAAAGGGGTGGCATGATTCCGTTCACACTTAAGCAATTGGTGAATGGGGGGATGGTGGTCGGTATTGTGGATCAAGCGATTTCAATCGCTATCCACAAAGACATTAAGAGGTCAGCAAAGACTGGGGTATGTGAAGAGGATATAATGATGGCGATTGACAAGATTGAGGCACAGAACTGTGGGCTCAATCATAACACTGAATTGGAAGAAGTTGTTGCTGGTTTTCGTGAAGATGTTACAAATATTATTCCTATAAGGAGGTAAGTTGTGAGTGCACAGGAGCAGATTAAGAAGAGGTCGCATAAAGGCGGTGGGGGGGGCGGTTCTAATGATTTTGACGGTCTTGGGCTTGAAATGGCCGTTATCCCCGGCGTTGATGAAGTGTTACGCAATTTAGATAGTGATATTAAGAATGTTGGTGGGTTGATTAATAGGACACAGGAAAGGATTAATCAGAGACAGGACCGGCGTCCTTCGCATAATTGTGAATGTTAATTTTGGAGGTGGCACAATGTTTAATGGGCTGCTTGTTTGTTTAATACTGGCTGGTGCGGTGGCATCAATTTCTTGCTCCATTAGTAAGGCTGGGGTTATGAGACCCATCAGGCAATGGGTCCGTAAAAAGAATGCATGGCTTGGTAAACTTGTGTCCTGTGTATATTGTACTAGCCACTGGATATCAGCGATATTAGTTATAATTTATAGGCCAATCCCGTTGCGTTTAGTACAACCAATTGATTCAATAGTTGCCATATTTTTGATAGTGACTATGGCAGCTGGGATGATTTATTGGATTGATTGGTCTATTGGTTTTCAACCAGATCCACCATAAGAGGGTAATCAATGAGGGTACATCCAGATTCGGTGGTTGCTTTAAAAGAGGCCTATTTCAAGAATAAACCCGAATTATCTAGGTTTGTGGCTGGTCGTTTAAAGGTCAACAAACAAACCGTTGTTGGTGTACATGCCAAGCATTTTAAGGAGGTATGTAAGGTACTAAAATTACCAATAAGTAAGTTAAAAAGTAGTCGTACTGTATATCGTGGAGTGTATATGGCTACAGTAGACGAATCATTTAAGTCAAAACTGAAAGATAAAAGACAAGAAATGCGGCGAAAATATATTGAAATAGCTAGTGGTTTAAGGTCAAAAAAAGCAGTGGAACACCTAAAACATGCGATACATGATCAAGAAGCACGCATCCACGCGATTCAAATAGATTTGGTAAATAACCTAAGAAATCTTGAGGGGAAAAATAGAGAATATAAAGTAATTTGTGAAGGTGATCAGGGTATCACAGAAAACAAAGGTGTTGAATTTGATAAGTTAATGGCTAATCCTGATATAGTAAGGATATTTATAGATGATAATTATTTTACTGTATGGACTAGACCTATTTATATTAAGTATAATAATAAGATATATGATGTTGGTGAATTTAAAATAGTATTAGCAATTAACCCTACGGAATTTATAGTAAAAATGCGTAATTTGACCAGAGAGATTAAAGGTTATGCTCATCCACACATACGTAATAATGGGCGGCCATGTCTTGGTAATATCCAAGAATGTTTACCTCAAATGATTGCAGCACGGCAATTTGCAGCCGCTATTTTTGTATGTATTCAATATTTAAAATCAGTTAATGATAGTGGATATTATGTAAATATTCACAATTGGCCTTTAAAAATGGCAAAGAGAAGAGGGAAATAGGAAAGAGATATCAAGGTAAGATTGGGGTATATTAATGGATACAATTCTAATGCGTCGAAAATATATAGATCTAGTTAGTGGTAATAGATTAAATAAGATAAAGAAGCTGGAACGGTTAATGCGTGATAAAGAAGAGCACGTTGTTGCGGCCCAAATTGATTTGGTAAATTATATTAGAGATCTTGAGGAAACAAGGACTGAATACCAGGTAGCCCGTATTGATACACCAGAGTTTGCGGAAATTAAAGGTATAGAATTTGATAGATTAATGACCCATCCAGACATAGAAGGTTTATTAATAGATGAAAATTATATTACTATATTTACTGGGCCAATTTATATTGAATATCACAATAAAGTGTATGATATTGGTAAATTTAAAATTGTTTTATCAATTAATCCGAGGAATTTTATTGTAAAAATGCAAAATTTGACCAGGTCATTAAATGGTACAGCTCATCCACATGTGTATGAAAATGGAGATCCATGTCTTGGTAATATCCAAGAATGTTTACCTCAAATGATTGCAGGGTATCAATATGCAGCAGCGATTTCAGTGTGTATCCAATATTTGAAATCAGTTAATGAGGATGGTGGACATCGTTCAAAGATCACAAATTGGCCTTTAAAAAAGGCTAAGAAAGAAGAGGAAAATGACAAAAAGTAGATATTATGATGGGTATTTAAATGGAGATTATGGGGGTGGTTGGGATGGTATGTATGTACACACACCTGCTCCGGCCAGGCCCTTGGTACCACACGTAGCAGAAACAAAAGTGGAACGTCTGGGTGCAAATGAAATCCCAAATATCCTTATTTCTATAGAGGCCCTTCGTGATATGAATTATATCATGCAGGAGAGTGGTACTGAAGAAATATCATGGCTTGGGTCTGTGAAAGAGACTGAGAATGGTGGGTATTTAATCGAGAAAGTATTTTTATTTAAGCAATCAGTAAGTTATGAACATACCGAAATTGATCAGAACAGTGTCAGCCAATTTTATATTGACATGCTCAAGGCCAACCCAAACAACAAGGCTATGTTGAATCGTATTCTCTTCTGGGGACATGTTCATCCTGGTAGTTGGGTTGGACCATCTGCACAGGATGAGAATCAGATGGATCTGTTTGCGCACAATAAATATTTTATCCGTGGGATATTTTCCAGAGAAGGGCACTGTTCTTTCACGTTCTTCGATTACGAACGTAAGTTGAAGATTGTTGATTGCCCATGGCAAATCGATGTTAAGGTTGGCCATGATGAAAACCGCAGGAAAGAAATCGCCAAAGAGATTAAAAAGAAGGTAACTCATGGAGGAGGGTATATATGGCAAGGGACAAAGGGGGAAGGCTGGTGGAAGGAAAAGGACAAGAGCCTGATTTCTGGCGACAGTTAGATATCTTTTCGCCAACGAAGTTTAAGACGCCAGTTACTGTAATTGGCGCGGGTGCTACGGGCTCATACATCACTATGCTCCTTGCCAAAATGGGATGTAAGGATATTACAGTGTATGATGATGATGGAGTAGAGAATTACAATCTACCGAATCAAATATTTAGGATTAAGGATATTGGGGCCAAAAAAGTCCATGCTATAGCTGAAATGGTGTTGGATGCAACCGGTGTTAAGATCAAAGCAATCCCCAAAAAATTCACTGGAGGACCGTTAAAGGGAATCGTTTTTGTTCTTACTGATACTATGAAAAGTCGGAAACAGATATGGGATAAGTCAGTGAAATATCAACTAGCCGTTGATCTATTAATTGAAACCAGGATGGAGGCTGAGGGAGGGAGGATATACGTAGTTAAGCCAACAATTCCTGCGCAAGTGGAGGCGTATGAAAAAACACTCTATTCAGACGAGGAGGCTGAAGAATCTGTGTGTACACGTCGCGCTATTGCTCCTACAGTAGACACAATCGCTGGGATGGCAGTATTCTCTATGCTCAATTTCGTTAACAACAAACCATTTCCAAATGAAATAATTTTGTCGCTGTCTCCGATGTTAATCATCAATAAAAAATTCTAAGGAGGATTAGAACAATGACTGAGTCTAACAAGGGTGAGAATATTATTACCATCGGCAAGATCCCAGGTCAGCTGCATGAACTGGCAATTGATGGGAAGAAGAAGATCTGCGAGTTATTTGGTCTGATTGGGATTAAGGATTTGGGTAGCTGCGAGATCCAGAAGAACGGGAACAGCGCCGAAGTTAACGAATACGTCGAGGCCGGGGATACGGTTTTGGCGGTGGCCAAGATTCGTGGAAACTAAAACTGCGACGCACCCTACTAAGAGAGATAAATATGGGGTATATATAGAACTTGCTAACAATGTAGTAGAAGATTGGATAGCAAGAAAATATATCCCAACCATAAAAGAATTTGCGCCATATACAAGTAGGGATATTAAAAATATGCTGTCTGTAATTGCTTTCAGGTCTATATATGTTAAAAATATTTCGTGGGCGATTATAACCTGCGAAATAATCCAGGATTTTGTATATGTGTGCAGAAAGCTTGGGGTAACCACATTGGTTGATGCTGGATGTGGGCATGGTGTATTGGCCCACGCATTGCGAGAAAAAGGTCTCGCGGTTGACGCTATAAACGCGGACAAAGATAAGTATCATGAAATCTACCGGTCATGGGGTAATGTTATAAGGGGGGATGCTGTTAAATTTATTGAAGAAAACGTCAATAAATTTGATGGTGTAATTTTATCATGGCCCCCATATGATGAATCTTTTGCGACAGAGGTAGTAAATGTAATGCGTACTGGTCAGTTATTGTTTTATTGTGGTGAAGGAAGAGGTGGGTGTACTGGGGACAAATATTTTCATGGTGCTCTTGATGATTGGTATGATTGGGGCGATGATAAGGTGGAGCCTCCTCCAATAACATTTGCTTTCTTAAAAGAAGAGTCTGAGCGTATAAATAAGCATTTCTTACAATTTCTTAATATACATGATCGTTGGAGGGTTTATATTAAGAAATAAGGAGGAGATAATGAGTGAATTGTTTTGGTATGACTTGACCTTTGTAGCAGTCATGTTGTTGGTTAATATCGGTTTATCGTACTTCTAATTTTAACCCCAGTCCAAGCGCCTCCTTTCGAAGTAGGTAGCAGACGGCCTATGAGCGACCCTCCGTGGCTTGGACTGGGTGCCGTGCAATTATGGGCGGCATGCTTGTGGTGCACGGAAAGGGCGTAGTCGAAGGAGGGGTGGTGGGGTTGCCATCCCCCACCCCTCCCGGTTAAATTGAAAGGAGATGATAATGGCACTAGTACTTGGGGATGTTCATGGTAGGTATGATAAGGCCAAAGCCTTTTTAGAATATAAACCAGAGATTTTACACGTTTTTGCTGGTGATTATGTCGATTCCTTTAATCAGCCCGATGCAATTATTTACGGAACATTAAAGTTGGTAATTGAGTCAGACGCAAAGTTATTGCTTGGTAATCACGATATTCATTATCTGGATGGATCGCCATTTAGATGTTCAGGATATAGACAACACACGGCCAAATCACTTAATCAGATTTTTGAATCGTTCATCGAACGATTTGTGCCAGCTTTTGTAGAGGATGGGTTTGTTATTATCCATGGTGGGATTTCTAATGGGTTGGGGAATAGCCTATTTAAAACAACAAACGTTACCAATATTTTAGATATAATCAATTCTGAATGGGATTTTTTTTTAAAGAATAGAAGACACCATTACCCACAACAGAGTAGAATATTTTATATACCAAAATCTCGTGGTGGTTCTAATGGATATGGGGGGATATTTTGGGCAGATTATCGAGATGAAGAATTTTATGGTGTCCCACAGGTATTTGGTCATTCTAAAACATCTAACGGAGTAACCCAAGTATTGTCAAACCATTGGGCTCTTGGATGTGATGACGAGAAGTTTGAATGTTTTAATACGGCCACAAAAGAGGTGGAATATTTTGGACCCACCATTCAAGATGCAGCCTAAGTATAAGTTATATTTAACTAATGCGCAATTCAGTAAGTTTCAAACCAATAGAAACCAGTGTATTTATGGAACAGTATTAAGAGACGAAACAGAAACATATTATACTGGGATGCATATTATTACGTGCCCAATTATTAAAAAATGTGATAAACACATTTATGAAAGTAATACGATGGTATATATAATAGTAGATAAATCACTCTAGGGGGGTATGTGATGGAATTTGTGTGGGAGGAAGTGTTGAATGAGATTTTATATTTGCCAGAATCTACACGATTTATGGAAATGCATGAGTTTCTGCATCGATGGATGGAAGGTGCAGCTACCAAGATGTACGAAGAAGGATTAGGTATGAAAAAAGTACTTGATCTGCCAATTACCCAAAACGAAATTGATAATATCTTTGAAAATAGCGGATATATAATATGTAAAATATGCCGCAAGATAACAGAGGACGACCATAAATGCCAAATTTGAACCCCACGGAGATGTGGCAGGTAGCCATAGAGGTTGATACTGAGGGTACAATGGAGGATGAGGCCGCACTATTAATATTCCATATAGAAGAGATGTTGTTAAAACAAAAAATAATTACACAAAGTTTTAAAATCACCAGGGTATCTGTGGTAGATATTAATAGAATAGGGGGATAATATAACAAAGGAGGTAGCATGTCTACCAGACCAATTCTAAGATCAGTTATATTATTAATTAGTACTGTATGTCTTAGTTGGTCTATCTATGGATTTATGACCTCAATCCCACAACCAGTGACACGAGTAGCAGCGATTAATAGAGCGCAACTTGCTTTATATAAGGTCAAAGCGCCACCAGGTAAAATAAATGACCTAAGTAAAGCAGTGACAAACGCATCAGCCATGACTGATCTTTCTCCGGAATTAATTGTGGCATTAATGAAAACAGAATCCGAATTTAATTATAAAGCAGTATCGAATAAGGGATATAAGGGATTAATGCAAACACCATGGGCTACGTTTAAGTGGGCTAGTGTGGACACATTGCATGGTGCTGAGATTTTGCGTGAGAAGTTGCGGTATAGTAGAGGCGATTTAAAGCTTGCACTTGCCTTATATAAAGGCGGGAATAACGAAGCAGCAAGAGCATATGCAACAGAAACTTTTGCTTTGTATAAGAGGTTACTTTGACAAGGAGGATGAGGTAAATGAATACCCCTAAACCGTGTGACACATGCAGAAATTTGTATGTAGATGTAATGGCGGAGGATGATCCCAGTTACGAAGCGGAATGCAAATTGGATATCCCGTTGGGGTACATGAATTGTCCAAAATATTATAAAGATAAGAGAGAGGGATCAAATGAAGTCAATTAGCGGGGAAGATATACAGATACAAGCTCATAATGTGTGGACCAAAATACAGAAGGTTGGATTTTGGTGGTTGATTGTCTTTATGCTTGGTGCTGCTAGTGGATTCAAAATTGCAGAGCATCTATATTCAACAAAATTCGATGATGCTATTAAGTTAGGAGGTGTTATTCATAAGACATTCGTATATGACATAAAATTGCGTCCATAATGTTGTAATTGTGGCAACCCTCAACAATAAATGGAGGACAGCGCACATGGCCAAAACCGTTTTAGAATTTGCATTTAGGGATATGATTGGTAAGGAACGATCCAAGAATATCAGAAAATGGCCAGAAGGGGATGTGCGTAGGACGATTACGGTTGCACTGTGGAACATCAAAGAAGCAAGGAAAAAACAGTTCATGATTAAAAATAGTGAGGAGGTAATGCGGTAATGGCAGCCAAAGAAATCATACCTTTGTATGATCTGATGGTTCAGTTATTTGTGGTTTCTATGCCACAATGTAAAATACCAGTCCAGTTGTTGGGGCACATAATGAATATACCACCCGGTACTATGGTTAAGGTGGTAAATGGTTGTCCATTTCCAAGCGGGGCAAAATTAACCCGTGGTGGGCATCGTGGGTTAGAAGTATTCATAACACAACCTTTATTTGTCTCACGAGTTGATCGTGCAGCGGCAGTACAAATAGTAAAAGATAAGCCTGAATGGGGGCCATACGGGGTCGTGCTACCTGTTTTGGCTGATGATATCATAGCCCAGGTTGAGAAGGTGATTGAAAATATTATGAAATTGAAGGGTGGGAATATTAAGAAGGCAGCCATTATTAAGAATGGTTGTCCCGAGGTATATAGATTATCATGGTTTGTTAAAGACCCGATCCAAGGTGAATTTTACAAAACGGTACAGGAAGCAATGGGGAAAGTCCCCAGCAAAAAAGACAAATTTCCAGTGGTCGTACCAGTACCAATGTTACAAATGCCGAAACTGGCTCCAAGTACCCCGGAACAAATGGCTACATACAGGGCGAAGCATCATGTGTCACCGCTTGACAACTACAGTCTCATCAACTTTGTCACTGATATCCAAGGACTAATCACCTCTAAGGACGAATATATCGCGGTGATTAAGCGGATGGAAAACAAGATTAATCGTGAGTATCCTGCCTTGATTGCATTAAAGGAAGCTGAGAAAGTTGCTGCAGAAAAGAATGCCGGAAAATTGAAGGATCGGGTTGTTGTATTAGAACACACGAATAGTCAGTTGCACGAAGAGATCAAGAATTTGAAAAAGCATCCTAAGTTTGCTGGGTTTGTCAGGATAAGTGAGATAAAGAAATAAGGTGGATGACTATGAGCTTGTGCTTCGGTTGTTAATTGGGGTACCATGTGCTATATATCTTTTCAAGAAAATATTTCTCTAGTGAGGAGAAAGTATGATTCCCATACCGCCTGTACAATACCTGCGTGACCAGTTTAATATTATTGATGTAACGATTACAGGAATGAAACTGGACGATGGGCGAGTAGCGTTTGGATTCGCCTATCGGTCGCCCAAGGATCCCCCTGACAAGGCAATTGGTGGGTATCTATCTATTAAGAGAGCAATTGGGATGGTTCATGCCGCCCAGAATGGCGTATCACACACGTTGGCTAGGATAGATTCAACTCCGAAAAGAGGTGATGTGCTGAAATCGTTTCTTGGTCCAAAAGACAAGCTCGTTGACGTTTTATGGAGTATGAATAATGAGTATCAACAGGCTCTCTCTGCGAGGGTTGGAAAAATACTTATTGGGATGGAAAGACAGAAGAAATGATCAACAGATGTCAAGGAGGAGTAAGATGCCTGACGATATGGGATTTTTGGAAAAAAAGATTCTAGATCGTTTACAAAAAAATACGCCCAAAGAATATTGTCATAATTGTGGGTGTGATAACTGTATCAAAAGACGGATTGAATTTGATGAACAACATAATAAAATGACAATGGCCGCAGTAATATCGGCAGCATTATGACCAAGTCAAAAGGGGTACACAAATCACCTGCCAAGTTGTTGGAGGAAAAGAAGAAACTTGTGCAAGAGACCCTCATTGGGTTAAAATCTAGTGCAGAGGCTATTGGCGCAACAAATGTAAGTGCCAAGTTTAAGGATGGAGCGATTTGGGTTGAGTTTGACCTATCAAAGGCAATTTCTGGTAGGAAAGAAGTTGGCCAGAAGGCCAAGGGAGGTCGGCATGGCGAAGGTTGTAGTGTGGACGTGGCTCGAAACCCTGACCAAGGCACTGCAGAAAATCGGCGCAAGACTCAAGGTGGTGAACAGAAGGGGAAGCCGAAACCTCTTGCGGTTCAACGTGGGGACCGATCGGCAGGGGGAGTTTTTCACGCTCTCGGTAAACGAAGAGTCCGAGGATGCGGATGTGCGGATTGTCGGGGTGAATCCGGATCTCGCGCAAGCGCTGATCCTAGTGGTGACCAAGGATGAAAAGGGAAAGGAGCAAAAGGAGAAACTCCTTCTGGGTCACGACGAGCGCCATTGGTTCGTGGCGGGTGTGCCCGAAAAAGCGCGTAACATCAAGGATGCATTCAAGCTCCTAAAGCCTGAGGCTGCGCGGCTTTCTCAGGAGAGGGCCGGGGTTGGTGGTAAGGCTCTGGACAAGCGGAGGAACAAGGGATTCATCCGTCAGGGTGAGTGGTTCTTCGTGCCGGTGCAGTTCGAGCCAGACAAGACCCAGCACATTTATAAGAACGAACCCATTCAGAGGAGCGCTGGGTCCACTCCGCATATCGTGGAGAAGCTGGTACGAATGGGCGGTCAGCAGGTGTATTTATTGCGTGGCAAGATCTATACTCAGGGTCAGCGTGATGCGTACGTTACCCTCAACGGCAATACCAATTTTCAGGTCAGGACCCAGAATGCGCAAGTCTTCGTGACCGGGAGGGTGTCCCACAAGGACCACAAGACCATTCATCTGCAGGGCTGGCATGAAGTGCACCTGTCCCGTGAATCCGGGAATATGGGACGCAGTGCCCAGGGTTTCCTGGATTAACTATTAATAGCCTCCATAGCTCAATTGGGTAGAGCATTCGCCTTATAAGCGAAAGGTTGGTTGGTTCAATTCCACCTGGAGGCACCAATATCGCTGGGAGATGCTCTATCCTAATTGTGGGGTTGATAGTATCTCCTCTGCTACCATGGGTAACATCTCCCAGCGATACCAAAAGAAAGGAGTATCAGAAGATAAATGCTACAAATGTGGTGTAACAGATTGGATGGGAGAGCCATTAAGCAAACATCTTCATCATAAAGATGGTAATAATGAAAATAACGTAAGAGAGAATCTAGAAAATCATTGTCTAAAAACATATGCCAAGATAAAGGGGGAGTGGCGGAATTCGTAGACGCAAGGGCCTTAAAAGCCCTTGGCCTTAGGGCCGTGAGAGTTCAATTCTCTCCTTCCACACCACATTTTTTTAGGAGGATTTGATGACCCGAGAACGAGCTACTGAATTAAAATATTTCAAATGATTTCGATGCAATGTTAATTTAGGTCCTGCTGAATCAGATATAATTGACGATATGAACCAACGATTTATGAATAAAACAGGGAAGAATATCCCAAAAGGTTGGAACTTTTCGCAAGATGGCGAGACTCTTTTGGATCAAGAATAGGGAGGTAATGATGTCAGAAGAAGTATCGTTTTGGTTGCATTGTAAGAAATGTTTGGATGAACGTCCAGGTGGCATTTCGCCAAAGGATTATGCCAGACAACAGATTGGTGTTACCCCTTTTGGTGAGACCATTGTATGGTGCAATAGACATAATATGGAGGTTGCAAGACTTGAAATGTCCAATGATCAAGCCGCAAAATTTGAAACATGTACCTGTGGTGAGTGTAATTTAATGGCACCAAAAAGTAATTAAGGAGGAGTAATGAGAAAACCAAAGGTAACCGAAGAACCACGACTTGGGTTAATTGATCCAACAAAGCTTACATCAGTAGTGGATTTAGATGTGGAGAAAGAAGTGCAGGTATGGCTAAACAAGGTAAGCAAACTTTCGAATCATACATTATCCAGTGTAATTACAGTGTTACTGTCTGTGCAGTGTATTAATTTTGAGTCAGTGGTAAGAGCTAAGGCCAAGAAGAAGACAGTGAAAATAAAATTATAATGGATCAATACTCTGGCGGTAACTGTCCTAAATGTGGTGGAATATTAAAAGATGTATTTGTATCAATAGAGTATGAGGAGGCGATAGAACGTGTCTGTACGAACTGCCAATATAGTTTTGATGAACGTCCGTTGGACTGGGTGGATATCAAGGAAGTAAAAATTCGTTCGATAGGAGAGCCCTATGGACACGGAAAAGCAGCTGTGCAAGTATTGCAAGAAGCGGGTGGACAAGTGGTGCCAGGTGGAGAAGAAGTTCGTACCAAAGAAGTTCTCATGCCAAGAATTTAAAAAGAAATAAGAGGAGAATGACCATGGATAATAAGTGGCATAAGATGCTGCTTGCTGTCATCGGTGGATTTCTCTTGGGATTGTGTTTTATGTGGGGTTTTGATTCATACGGTGGGGAATACATGACATACACGGACCCCAAGACTGGGGTGAAGTACTTCGGTGATGCGTTACCACCGAGTATCCCAGCTAATGCCCGGGTTGAAGTACGGGAACATGAGTGTGTATCAATAGTTGGTAACAACTGGACTGCCACAGAAAGAAATAAGGTAGTGATATTGAGGGTCAATACTCCAAAACCGGTAACTAAGGTAGAAACGCAACCATTACATATGCAAATATCAAATTTGCCATCAAGTAATTCAGTTTATGATGAATTGATATATGAATCCGAACGACCAATCAGACCCGGTAATTCAATATATGAAAGAGACTTTAATCGAGCCACAAATGCATGGGGTCGATATAAAGATAAAATGTTTGATTGGAGAGCGAAAGGGTATGGTATGGGTTTAAGATCTAGATGATTAAACATCCCGCACTGGATGATCCGGTGGGGCTCTGTTTTGGACTTACTACAGGTAGATGTTTTACAGTAATTGGTTTATATTACCCACATCATAAAGGCTGTGGGTACACAGGGGGCCGGATGGAATCCTGCTGTGGAAGTGTAGTGCCGAAACATAGCAACAATGAAGTATCTGTCCAGCACTTAAACGTATAATCCTGTATTTTGGTCAAATTTCGAGGAGGTGGTATAAATTTAAAAGATTTTCTTTTCTTTTCGTCGTCTATGCTTAGATGGCCCAAATTAATCAGTACTATTTACTCTGGAGGTAATAATGGGGTTTGATGGGTCTAGTTTGGAGGTTATTCAACGAGAATATGTAATGAGGGTTTTGCGAGAATTAGAATGGATCGATAAAACAGTAAAGGAGGTTTGTAGTTTTACAGAAGACCATAGGAAGAAGATCCGCCGTCGAGTAGAAGACTACTTACGGAAATGCCCTCCTGAGGAATTGGCTATAGTGGTTGCAGTATGTGGTATTAAGACAACCGTTGAGGAGGGGAAGACAAAAGCTTATGGGGAGGAGTCCAGAGAAAAATAAAGAATATAAAGAGGTATTCTCTATGGGACCTTAATGGGTTATGTTTATGAGCGAGTAACCTGTGTACTCCTTGAGAGTACGAGGCTCTATATATTATGAGATTTATATGTTAGCTTATTGTATTGCAGTTATTAACTGCACCCTAGATTGGGTTTGCCCTGATCAGGCTCTGATTACTATAGTTGTTTTATTGTGGTGGATGGGGATATAGGACCATGGTCCTATATCCCCAAATTTGTTAAGGGGGTGATGATGGTAAAACTATCCCCAAGGTATGTAATAGTGACCATAGGGAATATTATTTTTAGAAACAATACAACATGTATTAAATGTAGTATCTGTGGGGCAATTTGTGATGGAGAGACACAACAAGATCAAATTAATAAACTTTTTGAATGCCTTGGTAAACATATCCCCGCAGAGCATTTATATGAGGTATATGAAACAGAAGGCAATAAAGTTATTACACAAATAAACAAGGAGGTTTGGGATAAAGCAAAAAAATCCACAAAATATCGGGGGTAAATGATGCGATGTCACAAATGTAAGAGTCGTTGGTTCCATATTCATCACCAAGGTGGAGAAGCAACATGTGAAACTTGTGGTAAGAATCGTCGGATTAAACGGGCCCACATATGTCGTATGAGGGTTAAAAAAGAAGATATAGTGTAAATAACAACCCAGGTTTGCCTATCCTGGTAGAAAGGAGGCGTATATAAAATAGGTAATATGAAGTGGGGGTATATATGAGTAAGTGTAGTCATGGTACAGTTTTTGAACAAGATCGTAAATATGTTGAACTGTTGTTTGTATTGAGGCTTGTCACTAACAAGCTACTGGATTTATTTAAACTGTAGTAGTGGCTGTGCATTGCACACACACAAGGGTCTTAGACCCACAAAAGGAGGAATATTACCATGTTGGCAGAAGTGACATGCGTGGACCAGAAAGACCTGAGGTTTGCAACTTCCAAGCGAATGCTGGTCCGGGTGATGAAGCTCTTGAACGTGAGGCCGAAGTTGGGCAAGTTCCATACACCTCATGTCAAGGAAGGTAAGTGGGTATGGATGTTAATCACCCGGAGCAACGACCCGCAGAAGAAGGTGCCCATCTACTTTTCGGTGGATCAGGGGACCATGGACGCGCAACTGTCAGTAACTCACAGGAGTCAAGATAAGCTCTGGACACACAGATTGCCTCTTCCACTCGATTTAAAGAACATCAGCCCTGATGAAGTCTTCAAACAGCTGGGGTTCTTTTCGGATTATTAAGTAGAAAGTAACAAATAAGATTACGCCGCCTGGGCCGGGGCGGATGAAATACCGGCCATTGCCCACCTGCACCGCTGCGCAATGCGGCATACAATCGGGCAGCATAGGCATCCTAGCCTATGGTATTAAACTTTTCCCCAAGAAATTATAATGGAGTTGTTAATGGTAAAACTTCAAAATTTATATTTTGTGTATCAAGCCCAAGATCTGTATGTTTAAACCACACGAAGGTGCTGTGCCAATTCCATATTTTAATACATCAGAAAAAACATATATTAATAATGCATTACGGATGTATCGACACATTGCTCATGGTAGTGATGCTGATCATATAGACACCATTGCTGTGGTGGTATCTAGGGACGGTATATTATATGAATTTCAATTTTGGATACTTTGGCGAGCAGTATTACTTTACAAATTAAATTTCCCAACCAATCCTATATGTGCAAATTCAGAACTAGTGGTAAGTCGTATATTTACCAAGATTAAGGAGACAATTAACCGTTATGGATTGGATAACGATAATGAAGGTAAAGGAACAATTAGATAATTCAATTATACCATTTGATGAATTGGCAGCATTAGTTGGTGGTATTGGTAGTTATGTGCAGGTTAAACCAGATCAAAAAGAATTTCTGGAAGTTGCGATAGAGAAATTAAAACGTCAAAGACAGTCTGCAATGAATGTTGTTATCCAAGGCTCAATGGTAAATGCCAACATTAAGGATTGTATCTTAACTAAAAAAGAAATTGATGGTATATCAAAGGCATTTTCGTTATATAGGATGACTGTTGATAATATTGAATGGGGCCCAAGAGCAGTCGGTATTACTGATCATCTTGCCGAAATGAATAAATGTTTTAAGGAAGCAGTTCGTACACTCATTGACGAAGAGATGAAAGATTCTGATGAGGAGGGAAAATGTGACAAGGTGTGAGTGTGGACATGGGAAAATAGACCATTTTACGGTATCACCAGTAGGGGCTGGGTGTGGGAAATTGGGTGTTGATGGTTTCCCATGTAAATGCGAAGGGTTTATACCAAATAAAGATGACATTATCACAGCAATAGAAAATAGATGTAAACAAGGTGGTAGTGTCCCATGTGAAAGCATATTGTCAATTATCCGCAATGTGGGGAAATAAAAATGATAAAAATACCACTCAAAATGCTCGACAAATTTAAAGATCCAATAAAATATATTGAGTATTTACATAAGTTAATATGGTTATCTAGTAGGAACGTAGTATTTTGGGGTAGCTATAATGAGAAGACAGATAAGTGGGATGAAGATGCTCATCCATTTATAAACTGTAATGATACATTTTATTTTGCGACTGCAGACGGGGAGGATTTTGAAGAAAAAGATATGGATTTAATTATAGAGGCCTACAAAAAATTTGGGTATTCAGGAGTTGATGCGTGGATTGCTTTGAAAAGGGGGATCGATGTTTTGGAACAGCGTATTACACCAGAATATTTAAAAGCTAAGAAATGGTTACAAGATGAGTCTAGATAAGGCGATTAAGCATGGTAAAGAAAAACGCAAACCATACAGAAAGGCAAAAGCAATCGATGCATCATGTAGAAATCATGGGGGGTGTCCATGGTGTGAGGCGAATAGAACACACAAATCAAAAGTACATAAAAAAGATATAGATGAGGATATAAATGAATCTGATTAAACATGCATATTTGGCTGATATTCAAACATCATTAAATATCTTGTGTGATTCATTATATATTAAACTTGGACCTGAGTTTGTATTTATTGGGCGTTTATATATTTTACATAAATATATTAAATGGAATATTATTGAAGCTATACATACATGGGTTTACAGGGGGGATAAAGATGTGGAGTAATATACCAAAGGGACGTGTTGTGGTACATCCTACTAAAGAAGAATATGAATATATGGACGGGCTAAGATTCCCATTCATACATAATAAAGAAAATCAAGAAAAGGAGAAACGATATAAAAGATTTTGTGTACTTAAAGATAAGCGATTAGGTGGCAAAGAATATAAAAAATTAGAAGAACGTATTCAAAAATTGATATTTGAAAATAAAGAAAGATTTTTCGATCCAAGGATTGGTGAAGAAATCAAACCAATTTGTAAACGAAATAAAGGAGGATGGAGTAATGTCAGTCGAAGAACTTAAAAAGAAAATTGATGGGATGAGTTATGAACAATTATTAAGACATAATAGGTTTGCGCCCGCTGGTGATTCAATGTTTATAGGCGAGATTGGTAGATATTATATGAAAGTGATGGCTGAAAAGAGAAAGATTATTGGTGATGAAGAACATACCGCTACCAGTAAATTAATAGGTTGGGAGCAAAAATAATGTTTAAAACAGATGGACCAACATTACCCCCAAATGATCCAATTTGGTTAACTACTAGGCAAGTATGTGCAAAGTGTGGTAAGGAATATTGTGTTTGTAATCTTAATCCTTCACTAGAGGAAGAAATAAAAAAGATGAACAAAAAACTAGACGTTATTTTGACAATCCTAGATCGGAGAAAACATGATCGTAAAGAGAGATGAACCATTTTATAAGCGCATATATTTTACTTTTATTAATGAGTGGGCGCAATTTTTTGGGCATTATAATTGGAAAAACTGGGATTGGTGTTTAATCCAGGTTATGTATGAGAATGATATTATCTTGGGTGCATATGAAATTCAGATTGTCATATTTGGGCTTGGATTTTGTATACGATTTACTAAATCCATTAAAACTAAAGAAATGCTTGATATAGAGGAGCAATTGAAAAAGATTGAATCTGGGGAAGCTGCTAAAAATTGGAAAGATTGGGAAGAAGTAAAAAAGGAATTATTTGGAAATTGTTGTCCCAGGTGTTATTATAAACTGGATGGATCGGAGGACAAAGATGACAAAGATAAAAATTAAAGGTAATGTGCGTGTAAATACATATGCTATTATTAGCCGTGCAATAGAAGAGGGGCTTGAGTATGGATGGAACCGAGCTCACAAACATACTAATACCCCGTCTAAAGAAACAATATTAATAGAGCAGGAAAATGCTGTTATGCTTAATCTTGATGAAGTATTAATATATGATTCTATAGAGGATAAAGATGAAGATACACCTAAAATTCCATGATTCTAACGAACGGCATACAAAAACAACTATATTTATAAAAGCACAATGGACACCAAGTAACGAAATTAGAATGGAATAATCAATCAATTTATATCTTCCTTCATGAAGAATTATTAAAGATTAAAAAAGCAGATGGTAATGTGGTACCACTTCTTGTATCAGAAGCTGATATGGTTGGTACTGATTGGGTAGTAGTATCACCACAAGAAACAATAAATACAGAATTTATGGAGGTAGCAGAATCTAAAGGCAATACTGACTTGATTATAAAACCGGAGGAGATAGAATGAAGGCTGTTCTTGAACATGTGGTGGTGGATTCGTTGGCAGAATTTGGTATCCCAGAAATAGATGTAAAATTTACTGCTGCTGAATGGCAGTTAATGAGAAAGTTTGTCCGGATGGCCAAGGAACACCTTGATGTTATTGAGTCCGATTTATCCCCATATGAGCAACTGGTGTACAAAAAGATGGTGCCATTTTTTATGGAAATAGATGAGCAGGTTGCAAAATCGTTAGAAGATATTAAGAGTAAACATGAGAATGTCAATATGGATGCAGTAAAGGATTTTCACCGTTATGATTGGTCTGAGGAACTCGCTAAAAATGTGGCTACAGATGAGGAAATAGCGGCGATGCGGAAAGAGGAGGAGGAAGCAGCCCAAATAACTACAGGAGGTACTCCCCAATTACCATAGAACACGCCTTAAAAGAAGCCGTGAAAAAATGGTCAGATGCTACATATTATGGTATTGGATCACAAGCTGAGGCTGCACAGGCCATACTTGATGTAGTATCACTCCTTCAAAAAGAAGATCCTATTTTAATTGGATGGAAAGAATACGAACCACCAGTTAAAGCAATAGCCACGGGGCTTCCTGCCGAAGATGGTGATTGGCTTGGTGGTGATGAAGATGATGCATCATTTGCAATTGAATGGTTATGTGGGCAGTTAAATGTTCCTTATGAAGAGGAGGAAATACTGTAATGCAAACCTGTGTTAAAGATGGTAAGATAACAATGGTTATGTCATATGAAGAGTGGCAAGATTTGTATCCCATAATTGACAAAGATCGATTATCCAAACCAATGGTTGTAGAAATTAATAATACTCAGCAGTTGTTTAGTGAAATGTTGGACAAAGAGATAACAAAGGTACCTGATTACTTGCGGCGCGTAATTGAAATGAATACAATTGTATATCCTAATATTATCCCTATCAAAAAGGAGATGGTAAGGTAATGTCTGCTCACAAGAATTTAATGAAAGATGTATTTGAGAAAGTTGGACTCCTTACAAAAGCAACAGAATGTCTGGAGTCTGCAAGAAATATCTACCATGAACATTTTGCGGATGAAATTGGTTCAGATGAAAAATATAAACATATTGCTGTGGAATTAGATGAGATTATGGAACTTTTAAAGAAGGAATGTTTAGCATTTACTGGTAAGGTTGAGAGTCTTGAGATCTTTAAGGAAAATACCAAGAAAGGTAAGAAGGATAAGGCAATAACAAAGGAGGGATAAATCATGCCTACCTCTAAAATTTGTGGATATTGTGCGGCGTGTGGAAAAATATTGCAACCCGGGGAAATTGCAATATTTTTTGGGACTATAAGAGTAACTAAAGATAAGCCAGAGCCAGGGGTCATAGCATGTGTCTATAATACTGGGGTGGTATGTCGTGCATCACATCTCCAAGGTGAAGAACGATGTGCGATATGTCAAAAATGTTGGGCCCTGATCAAAATAGGGTACTTTAGATCAGATGCAAATTATATGGAGACCGCATGATTGAATTACATCAGCACATGGATGGTTCTATACCGCCAGGATTTATGTGGGAAAGATTAAAAAAACATGGGTTACAACCATGCGAAACATTTGAGTTATTTCAGGAAATGGTATACGCCACAGATAATGAAACATTGTTAGATTATTTGAATCGATTTCATGTCCCTATGTGGGTTACGCAGTTTTATGGGAATGTTAAGGATGCGATATATATAATAGCGCGTGATGCATACAATACTGGAGTTCGTACGTTGGAATTGCGATGGTCGCCCATTATACATACCTTCGCAGGGATGACCGTCAGGCAGACAATAAGGGCCATATTAGATGGTATGAACCATTTTGTATCAGAATATAAAGATATGAAGATGGGGTTAATAATCATATCCATGAAACACCATGGACCACATATTGCCAAAATCATGGCTCGTGCTGCGTTGTCTGAGGCGCAGCACCTTCATACGGGATGTGGAGTAGTTGGTTTTGACCTGGCGGGAGCAGAACGGCTATTCCCACCCCGGCTTTTTAAAGAGGCCTTTGATTTGGCTAGGGCTGGTAAATTACATTTAACATGTCACGCAGGTGAAGACGGGTCACCACAAAATATATGGGAAGCCATTGATATTCTTGGTGTCGAACGCATTGGCCATGGATGTACTGCAATCCACGATAAAGAATTAATGAGGAGAATTGCACGAGACCAAATATTGGTAGAATGTTGTGTGAGTAGTAATTACCATACTGGGGCTGTAAAACAAGGCGTAGAACATCCAATCAAAGAGTTCTTGGAACATTTAATGCCAGTTAGTATCTGTACAGACAACCCGATTATAAGTAAAACAGATATATTAAGAGAATGTAGGATAGTGAATGACCTTTGTGGGCCAGTATCCGACCACATAATGAATCGTGCACAGAATTTCTGTTTTATAGGGAGATAAAATGACAATAGTCCACTATATTATAATGATTTTACTGATTTTGCTAAGTATTGCATTTACATGGGTAGCTACTAGATATTATTATTTAAGGATAATTAATATTATGACCGAAAAGAACCAGCACCTTACAGAAAGGGTAAAGAAGGCAGAGAATATTATACTGCATGATTTATTACAACTTTCTCCAGACGATGTTGCTTTGTTGAAAAGGAATATGGAAGGGGATATAATTAAACCTGTTACTAGGGAGTAATGATGAATGTAGTGGTTTTTATAGGGATGTGGGTATTGTGCGGCTGTGCAATGAGTTATTTAGTATACCAAGTAGATGAGAATAAACATGACAGGCAAGAAATATACCATACTAATCTATATATAATTTTTATGATCATATTCTGGCCAATATCTGTTTATTTTTTCCTTCGATTCTTTATCACGGCTGTCTTAAGGAAACCAGGAGGTGGCAATGGTCGATGAATTTGTGGCACGAGTGCGCAAACAATTTGAAGGCTTTGGTGGGACATCTCTTGGTAGGGCCATGGGAAGTCTAGATCCGGAAAGGCTAGATAAATTGTCTAATATTGTTGATATATATGGATATGCGTGGTATATTATAATGACTTGTACGTATAATATACAATTAGACATTCAAATAAAAAGGTTTTATTCTGATATACCGGAGAAACCATTACTTGATGATACATCACTACAATCATTAGTTAAATATTTACAAAGCGATTTAAATAGATTTAACGGCATATCTGGTTCTTGGGATCACAGCAAGGTATCAGTGGATGATATTGCACGCTTATTTATGCAGACTGTAAGTGGTGTTAAATTTGAATTTGATGGTTGGTTGCGTAGTGGGGCCAGCACTAATCAAATATACCAACCACTTGGGCTTATAGCCGACAAATTTCTTGAACCAGAATTTTTTGGTAGACACGCGTCTAATATAGGTGCTATATTAAACTGGGATGCTAGTTTTATGGATGCGGACGATAGTAAATATAAGTTAATGGTAATTGATAGATGGCCTGACATTATAGGAAGAATTAAGCGTAGATTTGCTCCAGAAGATAAGAAATTGCCTAGATTTTGTTATGGATTCAATGATTTTTATTTGCTACGACCAGTTGCGGTATCAATTTTAAGGGGGAAACAGGTCCCAGATGAAATCTTTAACTGGTTTGCTTTGTGGCATTTCAGAAGAAGATGGGGATCAACACCTAGTGATGTATTATATGCTAAGGCTATATGTAAAGGATGGGAAAGGTTTCGTGAGGTAATTTATAGTTTGGATTATAAACGAAATCATCTTTTTAATTGTTTTATGAGGATATTGCACGAATTAAAAACAGTGCCGTTAACTAGGGAACAACTTGGCGATGTTTACCCATCCTTAATAAGGGCAGCTTTGAAAAGAAATGATACGATAGCAGCGGAGTTCATACAAATTATATGACCATAGATCCAAAATTGATAGAAGCTGCGATTCTTAATAAAAATATCGGGATCGATGGTATCTGTAAGTATATTTTAGATGTTGCAGTCCTTAGAGTTAGAGGGATATGTTTTCCATCTTCGTTTGTTAATATACCAAAATTACGTAATTTTATAGAGGAAGCTAGCTACAAACATGACTTTGAAATAATTGGTGTAGTTGGATACCCAAACGGTGATACATCTACTCTATCAAAACTCACAGAAATATCAGATCTCTGTGGATTTGCTAGTACACTAGATATTGTATTAAATCCGGTATATATTCAGAGTGGAATGTGGCAATTTGTACGTGGGGAAATGATTGAGATGTTTTTATCAACGAATGCAAATATACGGTGGATAATTGAAACACCAACATTGACAGACGAGCAAATTATAACTGTGACAAAATTAATATTAGAGACAGGTGGTAACATTAAAACGGCCACAGGGGTAAAAGGCAGCACAAAGCTTGATCATATAAAAATGATTCATAATGTTATTGTTGAGAGTGGTAAGCACATCGTATTAAAAGCAGCTAGTGGTATAAAAACACCAGAAGTTGCTATGGCAGCACTATTTGTTGGAGCAGACATATTGGGTTGTAGTAACCCCATAGCGATTCTTTAATTGATCCTGACATCTAGGTAGAAAAGGAGAATAGGGGATGATTGTATTTGGAACCTTGTCCAAAAAGGTACAGGGTATTATAAGAAAATATTCATTATCCAAAAGAGCAGTAGACAAAGCAGAAGCGATAAACAAAAAGTGCAGAGAAGATTTGATAAAAGAGATATGTGAGAGTAAGGGACTCACATCAGAAACGATTTTTATGGGTGGAGAAGAAGATATTGTTGAATTAGTAATAAAGGGTGCTCCACGTTCAGATACATCTTGGACTGGGGCGTGGAAAGAATTTGATAAATTATTTTACCCTTTGATAGAGAAGGATGAGCGTTTATCTGCAGAATATTTACGGGTTAGGCGCACAGCAGAGATTAATAACAAAAAATCTCCGTATATGCGTTGGGAGATTAGACAAAAAGATGCAAGGGAGAATAATACTATTTAAAAGAACAGAGGTGGATAATGGATCGTAATCAAGTATTCAATGTTAAAATGAATGTGGACTTATTCGTTAAGGTTAAAGCACAAGCTGGTAATGACGCAGAATATTCTGCTATGCAAATTATTATAGACAAATTACTTAAGTCCGGTGTGGTTTATAAAATTGATCCAAGAGTGATATCATCAGAGTCCATTAGGGAGGAGATAGATGGCGTCAAACATTGATGCGTGTATTTTTTTACCTGGGCATATAGCCAACGGGGATGAAGAAATTAATATCCCGTTACTTGGTATGGAACAAATAGAGCGATTAATGGATTTATATAGAGACCGTCATTATGCACCATTCTTTCCATACATTGCGGAAGCCATTACACTAATTCGATCTAAACACCAATGTGAAAGAACTCCATTAGTAAATAGGTGGATTGAAATATTGACTATTGGTGAACACAAGTATATTGATCATATATTGTGTATATTATTATTAAAGTATGGGTGGGACATACCACAGAATATTTTTAAACGTTGCGTTCAGTATGCCAAGTTTATTATGTCTGAGTGTGGTGACGGTCATACTTCATATTATAGAGCAGATAGATTTATTGCTCAAAGGACAGTAGATGAGGCAGGTTTCGAAATGTCACGGATCTTGTATCAATTAGGGCAACCACATTGCATGGATCATTTAGTCTATATAGCGGAATATTGTATTGGTGTAATAAGGTCGATCCCTAGACTAGATGTTGGTAATTTAATGGTTATGGTATCCAATACTGACGACATACCATCAAAGTTAAAATTGTATCATGAGTGTGTCAAAACACTCGTTAATATGTGTGTTATGTGTTCATATGTAGGGATAACAACAGATGTACCAGATTCAATATTAGAATCCAATATATTCAGAACATGTTTATTACAACAACCACTTGATTTATTGACTTATTTCTGCGGTGATATGTCAATAGCTAAACGATTTGAATTAGGGATTGGTAGAAGGATTCCAGAATATGCCGATAAAAAAACTTTGGCTGTGCTTATGGAAAAGACGGCAACAAATCGAGCCCATAATACTGACCTGTCGTTAATTGGTATACCAGAAATGCATACCCAAAGTAAGTTGGGTATATACGGGAAGAGTGTGCTCGGCATGAATCCATCAGTTAGAGACTATACAGATATTGCAAAAGGAATATGGATTGCACCACAGGCGTGGTATTGTGGAGGATTATCAATTGGTGATTCATTAACCCCCACAAATAAACATTTAATATATAAATCACTTGTGGGTATTTGGCGTATGCATGCTGGTAATTATACACATACACCGATTGGGTATATAGCGGAAGTAGCAAAACGTTTAGATGCTAATACAGATGATATATTAGGGGCATCATTTACAATTAGGATGTCAAATATTGCTTGGGCAATAAAAGACATGCCAGAATTGTACGATATGGGTATGAAGATTGGCCCACTTACAGTAAATATGATTAATATATACGCTATCAAGCATGCAAAACAATCTCAGTCAATCACTGGACTACAAAAAATGGTGGAGGTCATTAATAATGGCGACAAATAAAAAATCACCAGATCCAGTTGCAGAGATTAAACGCACATTACCAGAGATAGCACCATGGGTAATGTTAGCTGCAAATATGATTGCGGCTACGGCAGTACTTTTCGCGCATTATAAGAAAAAGACTGATGAGGCCTTTATGGTCCCATACACACACGTACACTATATAGATAAAGAAAGTAAACATATTTGTGGCGACAAATATATTAACAAACAACATATATGTGACGGCAGATTCTTACTTGTTCGGGCCGAAAAACCAACATTAGACGAATTTCTAAAACTAGGATTAACGAATGAACAATGGGATGCTACACAAAAAGTACTGAAGCAATTTCAGTGCGAGGGCCCCGATGAAAAAGGAACTTGATAATTTTTTATTACAAGTGGCACAAAGTTTATCCAGATATAACATCCACAAAGATTTAAAAATTTTATTGACAGATATAAATGCCCTATATACCACCATAGAACATATTAGGGATACTGAAAATATCTATATAGGGCCATTTCATTCACAGATTGTATATAGGTATACACTCTCTAGTCCATTTTTTATAATTATGGATGCACTGGCAAATAATGAAATGAGGATTTATGAAAATCCTTTATATGTTGAGGATTTAATGTCTGCAAGTTTTAAATTAATGCGTAATAGAGAGGCTATTGGGTTAGTGTTATGTTTGGGATTTTTATTGGGAGAGAAAGTATTTACTCACGAAGGATTAATGTATAGATTACAACATATTGATGATGCTGGATTACTCCATATTGCTGATTATGGTGAACCGATATTTGGGATTAAAACACTGAGTATTACTGAACACATTGGGCCAATGTTAAGGAGGGTGTTTGAATTATTAAACTTAGCCCCAAATGTGGAACATAGTGAGTATCATAGGGCGTATGGTGTGGCAGACATTTTTATAGATGTCCACGCAGACGTAGGATTACCTGTTAAAATACCACTGGATTTTGCATTTTATCCTTCAATCAAGAAAGCCTATTTGCGTTATATTATGCATCATCCAGAAGATAGTAGATATTTAGATGCGTTTATTAATATAAGGAATAATGCTGATAGGTCTATGAAACAAGCCTTGTATTATTTTGCGCATACAATTGGTGGGGTGTATACACCACCAAAGGGGGTATTCTCAACACCGTTATCCAAATGGTACGACAGGGAAATCAATGAAAAGCAGTTAGATGAAATTTTTGATGATATTATTAAAAATGAAAGGAGAACTTTTGAAGAACTGGTACAACTTGGTATTGGAATATCATTAGAAGCGAACCTAAGATTAACTAAAAAGAGATTTGCAAAGATACAAAAATTAGTAGAAAGTCACTATATAAAAGAGTATAAAGAATTAGCTGGGCCATTCTTGATTAAGGATTCATCAATGTTAAGTATCAAAATATTACGGAGGCAGATCAATGACTAATGTTGATATTGCCCTATTAACGGGCCATGATTTGAGGAATGACAATATTAGATTAATGCGACTAATAGGTACTAACGATAAAACCGCACCACACCCACAATTATTGACATTGTTTGAACACTACAAATTTTTATTAACCTCTGATTGCCCACCAAAGGATGATATATTATACAAGGCTTCTATGGCATATGCATATAGTACGTTTTTTAAATTATATGGTGAGCGTATAATATATAGAGAGCCAGTAAATCTCCATATTAGTACTAATGAGACGTTTTTTAAGAAATATTTATTACAAGTGGACCCGTTATTAATTGCATTATCATTTAATAGTATCGCATATTTGTGGTTTTGTACCGAGGAATATAGTTTGGTTAAACGTGTAGTTAAAAGGCTTATATATTTATCTTCAGTATGGGAAGAATTTCTTGGTGATGGAGCATATAGGCAGTCAATAACGGTATGTACAAATTCTGGGGATGAAGTTTTGGAGTCTCACTGGGTTAAGTATATGCCATCATTTAATATTATGAGTACAAGGGATAATGGTATTGATTTAAGAATCTATAGATTATTACCACCAGGGTTTAATAAGTGCATAATAGACGTATTTACAGCGTTTAATTTATTTAAACGTGATTATAGTGCATATAATACCATCCCAGATGATATTAATTGGAGTGTCTTTGTTAAGATTTGTCTTAATGCTGACAAGTCAATCCAACGATTAATAGACACGATCAAAAAGATCGAATCAGTATTTTTTGATCCAGAATTCATGTTTGATGGATTAAAATGGCAATGTACACACGAAGAATTAAAGACTTTATTGAGGTCTGATCAGCGTGGGTTTAATAATGCCAATGTTTGGTTATTGCTTTGTTATTTAAATCGCCGTGGTCAATTTATAATTAATTTTGGTAATGTACCACCACAACACACAAAACATAATTGGAGTACATCAGACATTATACTTGGTCAGGCAATGTTTGCCTATTGTGTATACCATAATCCTGATAGTATAATGTCTTTTTTGCATACGATTCAATTTAAACGTAATCGGAAACATTTTGATGAGAAGATCATGATTAAATTGATACAGAAATATAGAGAGTTTGGGTTGACATTAGACCCAAAGAAATTGGGGATTAAACGTGGAGTATTAATTAATCTCTTATCGGCTGGATTTGGTGATATATTCTGTGTGTCATGATAAAATGTAAAGCACTTGCAGAGGTTCATGATTTATTACATCAGGTATGTGATTTATTACCACCAGATACTTCAGATTTTATATGGCACCGCACATGGAGTTTGCAATCAATTATTGGTGCTATAGTTAATAAAGATATATGGTCGAGATTTCCAGATTTCCATGAAGGGTATGAAGGGGAGGTGATATGATTGAAATTTTTCTGTTTTTATTGTAAAATTATATGTGAAACCGAAAAATGTGAATCATGTGGACATAGTGCAAAGGAATATAAAAATATTATATCATTAACACCATTACGCAGACATAAAACACCAGGTGTACCAATGATACAAAAGGAGGAGGTAGAAAATATACGTGATGGCCCAATTATAGGTGTGTCAGCTGTTATCAAATTTCATGGAAATGGGTTAATCCCAAAAGAAACCCTTATAGTATTTTACCCAAGTGGTATTAATGCACTTAATTACCCGATTTTGTTAGAATTTATAGCATTAGAGTATGATGTATGCGTTATGTATTATGATAGCTCGTCCAGCCAATACTTTTGATACCCACATCCTAGGAGGATAGTCTATGCCAACGATTGGTAAGGTAAAAGAGTTAATTAAAACAGTAATCATAAATTCACCACATGTTTCTATAGGTTTGTGGGGTCCGCCAGGAGTTGGAAAATGTATAGAACAAGATTCATTAATTCTCGATGCCACCACTGGAGAATTGATATCGATTAAGGATTTTGACATTACTCATCAAGTGATAGCATTTGTAAATGGAGATATGGTACGCGTGACCCCGACTAATAAGTTTAAACAGGGAATGCAGGAAGTTTATCGTTTGCGTACTCAAACTGGTAGGGAAATACTCGCTACGGCAAATCACCCATTCCTCGTGTTAACACAAGGTGCAAAAGGTAAGTTTACTGATTTGATGTGGAAAGAGCTTACTAATTTAGATATAGGTATGGATGTTATTGCTACAGCCAACAATATACCTGTATTTGGTAGCGAAGAAGCATCAGATGATATATTGAAATTAATAGGGTATTTGTTGGGGAATGGGTATATGAATAAACTTCCAGCTACTATATCATTCACATCAACTGATGTTGAACAATTGGCCGAATTTACTGTAATCGCCAATAATCTTGGTATGGCAGTACGGCACGATGAACGCCCCACTAAAACTATGGGGATTCCTGTTGGTATGTTAAGACTAAAAAATAAGACATTCACATGGTCTGGTTTGGGCAGTGATGTGGTGAGGTTATTGGAAGAATATGATGTTAAATTTTCTAGGGCTGGGGAGAAGGAAATTCCAGCATTTGTATTTAGACAGACCAAGAAGAAGGTTGCATTATTTTTAAACCGTTTATTTTCAACAGATGGATGTGTAGAGATATATAAGGCTATCCATAAATACACTGGTCCAATGGTAACAGGCAAGATATCATACAGTTCTAAGTCAAAGAAAATGATATATCAGATCCAACATCTGTTGGACAGATTTGGTATTACATCATATATGAGATGCAAAGAAGTGAAACAATATGCCCCATATTATGAACTTCAGATCATGGATACTCAATCTATTTGTGCATTCAACGAGATTGGGTTTTATGGAGTGAAAGCTACAAAATTTGCTGAAGTATTAAAAGCAACAAAGGCTTCAGCCAAAATCTCTCATCGTACTGGTAATGGGGTATATAGATTTGGGATATTATTTGACAAGGTGGTACATATTGAAAGCCTTGGAGAACGTATGACATATGATTTAGAGATTCCAGTTGCACATAATTTTATTGCTAGTGGGTTGGTTGTACATAATTCGTCGATTATAGCTCAAATTGCTAAAGAGCAAAAAATGAAATTTGTAGATATCCGGCTGGCTCAATTTGAACCATCTGAGATACGTGGCATTCCGCAGGTGTCTGGGGGGGTGACCAAGTGGGCCCGTGCAGATTTTTTACCTAGCATTAATGAACCTACAATATTAATGTTTGATGAATTTTCATGTGCAGAACCATCAGTACAGAATGCGGCTCTACGTATTGTATTGGATAGGAGCCTAGATAATTGGGAAGCCCCACCCCAGTGCCGTATTATTTTGGCCGGTAATAGGAGAGAAGATTTTGCCTATATTAACGAACCATCAGTACCGTTCAAAACACGATTAGTAAACTTTATAGTTCAAGAGAACCTACAGGATTGGAAGATATATGCAAAGGAAATTGGGTGTGCTACTCAGATTATATCATTTTTGGATTACCAACCGGACCTGCTCTTAAAGTTAATGCCAGACCAATACGCATCTCCAACACCTCGTACGTGGATTATGTTATCAGATGTGCTCACTGGTGCGTTGGGTGATAAATGGATGAACGTTGATAAACGTTCTCTTCTGACGGTCAATGATCTTGCGTATGCATGTGTTGGTGAGGGTGCTGCTGTCAGTTTTGTAGCATACTTTGAGACATTTGCCAAGGTAGATGTGAAGGCCATTGTGGAAGATGGTAAAATACCCGATAGTTTTAAGAGTATGGAACTATCAAGCCAATATGCCACAGTATATGCAGTTTTGCATTATGCCAATAAGCAGACCATGTCTCATAAGATTGCCAAGAATCTAGTTATGTTCCTTGAAGCCATACCTCCTGAATTTCAAATGAAGTTTATTGTTGATATTAAATCCACATTCTTGGATAAGGTGGTAGAGATTCAAGAAGAGAAATTTAAGCCCATCATCAAGAAAATTATGAGTTTGCTTCAACAGAAATAATAACTGGGAGGATATATGGCAGTGACTGATTCTAGCGAGATGATGAGTGCAGCTAAAATACAGTTGCTCAGAGATCATCCATTCTGGGCAACTATCCTTTTGTCTCTACCGGTTGTAGAAACGGAAAGTGTACCTATTATGGGAACTGATGGATATAATCTGTATTGGAATACAGACGGGGTAAAGTTATTGGGATCTATTGAGAACATTAAATTTGCATTGTGTCACGAAATTGTACACGTTATTATGGACCATATGCAACGTGGTGTAAATAAAGATAAGAGATTATTCAATATCGCAGCTGATATTGTAGATAACCATCTCCTTGAGAGAAATAGTATAGCGTTTAATCAAAGAGATACAGAGATTTCATTGTGGAACGCGGCTGCATTAGCAAAAATCCAGTCTATGAAGGATATAAAACTTGATGAAGTAGTTGCTGAGGAAATATATAGGATTTTATTAGAAAAAGCAAAGAAAGTGAAATGTAATTGTAATAGTGGTGGTAGTGGTGGTGATAGGGATGGAAATGGTAGTAATGGTGAGAATGAAGATTGCCCTGTTCATGGTGATCCATCGGGGTTTGATACACATGTGCAAAGACCACGGGAAGATCACGAAAATACAAAAGTAAAACATGCCATCGTTAAGGCTGCGCAGACAGCACAAGCATCTGGACAAGGTAAACTCCCTGCTGGTCTTGATCGATTAATTAAGGATATTCTTGAACCACAAGTAGATTGGTGGGTGAAGCTTAAGAATCTCATGGAGTCTAAGTGTCGTGGATATCAACGCACAAGATTATACCCATCTAAAAAATCCCATGCTCTTGGGTTTTTTATGCCATCATCTTATGGAACACAGGTTGGGGATATTGTTGCGGCAATTGATACTAGTGGATCAATTGGGGATGAAACTTTACGTAGATTTCTTGCCGAATTGATGAGTATGTCACATCTATCTAAACGTACATATATTATGACATGT
>Ga0210044_10000508_pt1 | contig 59000 bp, 60 predicted proteins | sample CryGey13umfilter_2_FD_183959 | JGI IMG/M metagenome (GOLD analysis project Ga0210044, IMG submission 183959) | Groundwater microbial communities from aquifer in Utah, USA - Crystal Geyser 4/9/14 3 um filter (SPAdes) (version 2) | ecosystem: Environmental > Aquatic > Deep subsurface >...
TCGTGTGACTCCATAAAAATGGTGCGCTTATCTGTACCGCGGTTATAGAGATGGTAGTATTCACCGGTTGAAATATTGATTCTTCGTCGCATGTGATAATTATAGCATCATTCTGTGTAAAAAGGACCGTCCTTTTTAGGAATATGGGGGGGTAGCTGGTGTAGAAAGGACCGTCCTTTCTACAAATAGGGACGAAAAAGACCCCTTTCTCTTGCGAGAAAGGGGTCTTTTTCTGAATTGAAGTTAGTTTCGTTTGGGTTTATCTGATCGAGAATAATTTTTCTTCGATACGAGAAATCAACCTAATTTGAGCCATGTCGTCACGTCTCAATGGACGGTACGCGACATGATTTCGACTAAATCATCGTTTCGGGAACTATCTAAGCTAACCGTTCAAACATTAGTTAGTGATAACTGATGTTGTGTCTGGGTAGTTGTAGATGTTTGCGCCAGTGATACCTGCTACGCCACCATTCTGGTCTGTCCAAGTGAACGATGATGATACACCGAGCTTGGTAGATAGAGATGTTGTGTTAACGGCACCTGATACTGTCGCAGCGGTTACGTAGATTCTGTAGGTCTTTGAAGATCCTGCAGTGATCGTGTCACCGTTTGTGAAGTTAATAGTATCCGTACCTGTACCACCTGCTGTAACGAGGAGGTAGGTGTTGGTAGTAGTAACAGTGTTGCCAGCAGTATCCTTTACTACGATGTTGTTTGTGCTTGAAGCAACAGTAACAGCACCTGTTGAGGTAACGCTGATTGGCAATGCTGTAAGTTTCAAGTCACCAGCAGCATCAGCTGACACAGTAACTTCAGCAACCTTTACAGAACCATTGAGAAGTGAATCTGATGAGTCCTGTACAGTTACCGTAGGCTTTGTACCAACAAGTGTGTATGTGTTTCCAACAACAGCGATTGTGCTTGTTGATGTTGTTACACCACCGATTGTGTACTTCATGTAGGTAAGGGACGTTGTAGCCGTCTGATTTGACGGAATTCCGTTTGTACCAACTGAACCAAACGATGCCTGAACATTTACATTTGCACCTGCGGGACTGTTAGGAACACTGATGTTAAGTCCAGTGAGGTAAGCAACGCCAGAAACTACTGGAGCTGACTTACCACCTACAGTTACTGTGGTGATTGGAGTTGTCGTTGATGTCATCGCTGAACCTCCAACTGTAAACTTCAACTCAGAGATTGTTGCTACACCGTTTGTAGCGACAAAGTTGTACTGAGAGGTAGCGAGATTCTGTGTTCCTCCGACAATAAACTGTGCAGCCATTGATGCTGGAGCAGCGTTAAGTGTAGGAACAGCTACAGAACCAGTCTGGATTGTAAGTGTCTGACCTGTTGTTGCTGAACCAGGAGTTAGAACTACGTGTGAACCTGAACCCTGTGCTGTAGGGAGAAGTGTCGTAATGATAACGCCTGAAGTTGCAGCACCGAGGTCTGCCATAATATCAATCGTCTTTGTTTGTCCTGGATCAAGAGTAAAGTTAACTGAGAAGTTGTTTGTGGCCTGAGGAGCGATGCCGATTGCACCTGACCCTGAAGTCTCTGAAGTTCTCAAGTTGCTCATATTCGTTGTTGTCGCAGTCAAAGCTACAGCAAGGTTCGTAATGTTTACTCCCTCTGTTGTACTTGTGTTCTGAATAACATATGAACCAACTTTCACATTTGATGTGTTTGGATTCACTGTCTGGTTAGACGCGTATCCAGGAGCCATCGCGATACTAAGCGCGCCAGTAGTAACAGTCAAGCCTGTTGTCCCAGCATCTGTAGTAGGGACAGCGAGCGTTGCTGATGAACTCTGACCTTGACCGTTTGATGATCCTGCTACGAGGATAACTGATGCAGTACCAGCGGTGTAGTTCACGTTTGCAGCCGACTGAATATCAGCGCGAACTTCAAGAGAACCTGTGGTTCCAGCTGAAACAATCAATGATGATCCAAGTGAGAACGTTAGGGGTGTTGATGTTCCTGCCATATTCTGTGACGAGCCAACCTGGCTTCCATTGTAGAAGAGAGCAACGTTGTTCAAACCGTTAGGAACAGGAGTTGACCCTGTAATGGTTGGAGTAACATAAAGTGTTGAAACTTTTATGTCTTCGCCATATGCCTGTAGATTGAACTTACCGATAACTGCTCCTGTTGCACCACCTGTTACGTTTGTAAGGTTGGTGAACGCTGGATCAATTGTTGTAGTAATAGAACCAGTGTTGATAGATACGTTTGTACCGTTTTGTGCAGCAAAAGTTGTTGTTGTAGGCGCTGTAACTCCTACATTTACGCCAACCTGAGTATCCATAACCATAAGGTCACCAGCATTCTCAAGGTTGAACTGAGCTGAACGATTTGAACCCTTTATAATATCGCCACGGAGTTCCAAAGTTTGTGAACCTGTGTTCAATGTTACTGGGCTTGAACCGAAATCAAAGCTAAGACGATTTGTTACTGGATCTACTGAAGAAGCAGAACCGACGGCAACACCGTTAACAAAGACTTTGAGGTTCGCAATCGCGTCAGTTGTAGCTGAACCAACATACTTAAAGGCTGCGCCCTTAAGTGCTACTGAGCGAGTTGACACGCTTACAGTACCTGTCCAAAATACTTGGCCCATAGTACCAGCGTTAATACTTGCTGTTGTAGCTGAAGTTGAGCTTGCTGAAACTGTTGCCAATGATGTACCTGCAACATTCATGTAGTTACCTGAAATGCTTACAGTTGACATATCGTTGCCTGAAGTTGTGTAGCCAACGAGCTGAACAGCAACAATCTGACCTGTGCCAGAAGAAGCGATGTCAGCCTTCACAGAAAGTGTGAGTGAGCCGTTTACCGCAATACCGAGGTTGTTGAAGGTAATTGAACTGTCTGTGTTGTTCACTGAAACTGAATCCGACACACGAACGTTACCATTGTATAGGTATACGTTTGAAAGTGTCGAGTTTGCAGAGATACCAGTACGCATCAATTTGATGTTCGTAATGGTGCCACTACCAGTAAACGCAAAGTGCGCGAGATCAGCAGTTGCCTGACCAGCCACTACAGATGATGCTGCAGGATTGTCGTTGGCAAGTGATACTGAAACCGGACCTGATGCTACAACTGTGCCTGTTGTTGTTGAAGCATCACACTTCTGACCTGTCGTTGGGCTAAAGCCAACTGTTGATGTACATCCAGGAACTGTTGTAGTGGTTGTCACTACGCCTGATGCGCAAGATGCTCCAGTAGTTGGGCTAAAGCCAACTGTTGAAGTACATCCAGGAACCAAGCCTGTTGTTGTACCATCTGTTGTGTTCAACTTTGCGCGTGTTGATGGTCCAACATAACCTGTACCGCTGGTCAAACCAACTGGCGCAAGAATTTCTGATGCGTACTTATTCTGGAACTTGATAACTGCAGCTTTTGTTGCAGGTCCAAAGTACGAAGTTTCGTTCCCTGGTGATCCTGCGCCGGTTACTGAAACCTGCGTGTCAGCGCTCATGTTCAAAACCAATTGAAGGTTTTTTACATCAGCACCTGTGCTGCCTTGCTTTAGGTTTGTTGTGAATGTAGCAGCTTGAGCTGTGATTGCAAACATTGCAACACCAGCTACAAGTCCTACCAAACCTGCAGCAAATTTTGCAGACTTTGATGAAATAATTGTAGTCATAATTTGATAATTTGATACTCGCGCGAATCGTTGGCGTTAACTAATAAATAGGTGCCAAGGATGCTCGCGCGTTTTGCCATTTCCCTTGTGGGACAAGGGAACCCGAAATGCGAAATGTATAGGAGGACTGACCTTGGGTGCGGGTGCAGAAAGGTCAGACCTCGGGTGCAATGCGAAATGCGTTTCGGGTGCTCGTGTCCCACAAGGGGTCAGGCTCTATTAAACTTAATCCGTTTTATGTTTTGTCGGTCATGCGGTAGTGCTTCGACCACACGGGTCGAGGCCATGGAAAACCCTGTTGCAAAGCAACACATTTGACAATTGACACCGCCTTCGCGGACAACTGACAGATGCAGATGCGCCACAGCTTGGTTCATGAAAACATACCTTTTTGTGAGATATGTTTTCTATGCAAGATCCGGTGCATTCAGGATTGAATGTTGAATGAGGAATGTGTGCTGGATTGCTTCGTCGCTACGCTCCTCGCAAAGACGATGCGTGTACGAATATAAATGCAATGCAATACTACATACATAAAGGTCGGGCATTGGGGATGGGCGCATGAAGGCCCGACCTTGTGGTGCAACTCATTCAATACTGAATGCGCCGGATCTAGTTTTCAATGGACTCTCCCCTTGCTTGCAATCTATCGTAAGCCGGGAGTTTCTATTTTAATGACGCACAAATGCGCGATCACATTTACTACGTCTAAATTCAGTGACGCAGAAACAAATCTGCACACTGAACTTACATACATTATATACGGTGCAAGAAGTTCCTGCAAAGTATCATGTGTGGATAACTCGAGGATAACAATTTACTAATGTAAACTGCGAAACCGACATCTCACCACACAAACATATAGTAGCAAAAAAAGGGCTGAAAAACAAGCAAATAGGGATACGGGCGCGAATACAAAAACACATATAAAGGTACGGTCTTGGGCGAGGGTGCAGAAAGGCCGTACCTTGGGAATACGTGGACTAATCTATGCTAACGCATAGCGGGACCAACGGCGTTCGCCAAATTTCTTAAGGACACCGTTTTCTACCAATGATACAATTTCGCGCTGGATTGTTTTTTCTGAAAGATCTGCGAAATGAGTTGCAATGTCCTTTATTGTAACTTCACGATTGTCCTTTACAAGTTTTAAAATGCGCGCACGGCGTGATTCCTTTGCAACATCGGTGATGGCGCGGGGGGTGGACTCATGTGCTCTGGATTGTTTCGTCGCTACGCTCCTCGCAAAGACATGAGGATTAGCTCGCAAAGCCGGTGCAGGGGCATAAAGGTCAGACCTTCTCGTGTCCGATACTTCATTTCTATCGGACATTAGAGATGTCGTTTGTCCAATAGAATGTCCTTTAGAAAGAGCGCGGGGTGCTGGGGAAGATTCATGAAGGTCGGACCTTGGGGATGGGCTCATGAAGGTCGGACCTTTTGGGTGCGAGTGCGCGGACTCTGTGGTGTCGAAAAAATTGTCACCAAGAATACTATCTGTGCGGGATTCGCGTGATGATTTTTTGACCTCTATTGTGTCCCTGAGTGAAGCGTATTCCCTCTTCAAGATAGTGAAGTTCATCTCGGAAACTAGACCTGCGATAAATGCCAGCTCAAGCAAAGAAAGTGTTTCAAGAATATTCGCGCGGAGCGCCTCAAGGACATTTGCTTCCACCATCTGACTGCCGTTTTTTGCGAGTGAGGCGTCTCGGACAAGACCTAGAGATAGCGCGCGGATGCGGAATTTCATAGGTTCTGTGTCCGATAGAAAATTTGTGACCAGGTAAATGGCGGTGGCTAGACGCTCACACTTTTTTGAAGTAGTAACACCAAAAGTAGTCACTCCATTAGATATCCCATGGCTCACGAGCCTATTGTCTTTGATGTATTTTTTATAGTCCATATGATGTCCTTTTGGTGTCTTTTATAGCCTAGTTGTCCTTTACAAATCTTTTCTGAATGTTTTTATATTATATAGGACAGAGCCCATAAGTCAATGACTTATGGGACATTTGACAACTGACACCGCCTTCGCGGACAAGGGACAGGGGGATGGGCAGGTTTTAGGTTTTAGGAAGAATACAGGGGGCAATGCGATACAATACATAAAGGTCAGACCTTGGGTGCGGGTGCAGAAAGGTCAGACCTTTTGGGCCCGAGCCCGTTCCCCATTCAATATTCAATATTCAACATTCAATATTCTACTGGTGCGGGTGCGGTTATACATGCTGTTGTTTTTCTGATATTATATACAAATAATTTTATGGCAAAGAAAGAACGAAACGGGCGGAGGAAAAACGATGAGAAGGTTCCTAAAAGAATAAACAAGATCTCGCATGGACAAACTTCCCTGTTTGGTGATATCTCTTTTTTTGGTGGACTATCTTCAGAAATACGCCACAGCGTAATCGCTATTCTATTTTTTGTTATTGGTATCTTTTTTTCTGTCGCTCCATGGGGCTATGCTGGGTTGCTTGGTGGAAAAGTTTACAACGGATTTGAATATCTTCTTGGCGTAGGATACTTTGCTCTTCCACTTCTCCTCTTTCTTCTTGGTATTTCTTTCTTCCGCGAGTCACGACCGAATATTGCTATGACAGCAGGTCTCGGCGCATTCCTTTTTCTTTTTTCTATCCTTGGTCTTGTAAATATATTTTCGGGTGGGATGTCAGGAGGGATCCTTGGACAACTTGTTTCTACTCCGCTCGTCAGACTTTTTGATACATACATAGCGACACTTTTCCTGATTGCGTTCCTCGCGATATCTTTCCTTGTGATGTTCAATGCAAGGCCAAATTTTAGCGCTATGCTTTTCTGGAGAAAAAAAGATGGGGACGAGGGGGAAGATACGGATGCGGGGAATAAAGGTCAGACCTTGGGTGCGGATGCAGAAAGGTCAGACCTTGAGCCCGAGGAGGAAAAGCCGACGAAGCTCGCGCAAGTGGTGGCAAAAATAAAAAAAGAAATTTCGCCTGCAGACGAGTCGGGAATATCGTTTAACCAAGTTATTAATACCACGTATGTTCCTCCTCCACTTTCACTTCTAGAAGGAGACCGAGGCAAGCCCGGCGTTGGCGACATAAAAGCAAATGCAAACATTATTAAACGCACGCTCGGACAATACGGTATCACCGTAGAAATGGACGAGGTTTCTATCGGACCGTCGGTAACACGCTACGCGTTAAAACCGGCAGAAGGGGTGAAGCTTGCGCGCATTGTTGGTCTTCAAAATGAACTCTCGTACGCGCTAGCAGCACACCCTATTCGTATAGAAGCGCCGATACCTGGACAGTCGCTCGTTGGCATAGAAGTGCCAAACTCCACAAAAACGGTTGTTGGTTTAAAAACTCTCTTTTCTTCTGACGAATTTCAAGAGTCTCACAAACCGCTTCTCGTCGCGCTTGGACGTGGTGTGTCTGGGAAACTTTATTATGCGGACCTCGCAAAGATGCCTCACGTGCTCATTGCTGGAGCAACAGGTTCTGGAAAATCTGTAACCATCCACGCTGTGGTAAACTCTCTTCTTTACAGAAACGGACCAGAGGCGATGCGATTTATTATGATTGACCCAAAGCGTGTTGAGCTCACTCTTTACAACAAAATCCCCCACCTTCTAACTCCTGTGATTACTGACGCAAAAAAGGCAATTCTCGCGCTCAAGTGGGCAGCAAAGGAAATGGACCGCAGATATAATATCCTTGAGGCTGAGTCGGTGCGAGACATTTCTTCGTACCACAAAAATATTCTTGAGCCTGCCTTAAAATTAGTGGGAAGTGGAAAAGGGAAAGGTGTTGGGAATAAAGGTCGGGTCTTAAATGCAAATTCTCAAGGCCCGACCTTGGGTGCGGATACGGATGCGGGGATGCCGGAAAGGATGCCATACATCGTCATTATTTTAGACGAACTCGCGGATATTATGCAGGCATACCCGCGCGAGCTTGAAAGCGCTATCGTGCGTCTCGCGCAAATGAGTCGCGCGGTTGGTATTCACCTCATTCTTTCTACACAGCGACCATCGGTAAACGTAATCACCGGACTCATCAAGGCAAATGTGCCGGCACGTGTGGCTCTGCAAGTGTCGTCACAAATTGACTCGCGCACTATTTTGGACGCATCAGGCGCGGAAAAGCTACTCGGAGCGGGCGATATGCTCTATATATCAGGCGAGCTGTCCAAACCAACGCGTATTCAGTCGGCATTTATGTCCGAGACCGAGGTGAAAGCAGTAGTGAAATACCTGGCAAATATGCCCACGGAAGGGCTTCCTGATACTGACGAGATAAACTTATCGTCAGGAAGTATAAGCAACGAAAGGGATTCTATTTTTAGCTCCTCATTTGATGAAGAAGAGGCTGGAAATGACGATGATGATTTGTATGAGGATGCGCGTCTCATCGTTATTGAAGCAGGAAAAGCATCTACTTCGTATCTACAGAGACGCCTAAAGGTTGGCTATGCTCGCGCTGCGCGACTTGTTGACATGCTTGAGGAGCGAGGAGTAATTGGGCCAGGAGATGGAGCGAAGGCGCGCGAAGTATTAGAAACTCCTGGTAGCGCTACAGAATAATAGACTTAGAGATGAGATACGGAATACAAACACATAAAGGTCCGACCTTAAATACGAAAAAAGGTTATGTCCGACCTCGAATCAGCTGATTCGAGGTCGGACATTGGGCCCAATACAATCATGGAAGGCAGAAAAATAATACAATGGTTGATAGGTGGGATTGGAGTCGCTATTGTAATCGGCTACTCGTATTTTGTGCTGGATGACTACGTTCGTGGCCCAAGAATTATCATTGAAAGCCCTCTAACGGGTTATTCAACTACCACGCCCTCAATTGTGATAACTGGACGCGGGATTCATACAAACAATCTCTCTGTAAACGGGACTCAAACACCTGTTGATCTAAATGGAAACTTTCGCGCTCAATTGATACTGGCTCCTGGGTATAATATAATTAAAGTCACTGCGAAAGATAATTACGAGAGGACTGTGGAGAATACATTAGAGATCAATTTGATTACAGAACAATTGACAACTGACACAGCTACGCGGACAATTGACACTAGTGCAACAACGACGCAGGCGACAAGCACAGGGACACCTGAATTTCAAATGTTAAATTTTTAATTTTTAAACAATGCCCAAATGTTTCAATGTTTAAAAATTAAGAAATTAAAAATTAAGAAATTAAAAATTATTTAAAAATTAAAAATTTGTAATTAAAAATTAAGAAAATGGCATTAGCAAAAAAGAAATCGGCTGAAAAGAAAGTGCTTGGTGGAAATATTGATGACACAATAAGAGCTATTCAGGCAAAATTTGGCGAGGGCGCCATTATGAAGCTCGGCGATAAGCCAAAGGTTGGCGTGGATGCCATTTCTACAGGCTCCATCGGCTTGGATTACGCACTCGGTGTCGGAGGCCTCCCTCGTGGACGCATCGTTGAAATTTTTGGACCTGAATCATCGGGGAAAACCACTCTCACGCTACATGTCGTCGCAGAAGCGCAAAAAATTGGTGGCATCTGCGCATTCGTGGACGCGGAACACGCAATGGATCCTGAGTACGCAAAAAAACTCGGTGTAAATATTGATGAGCTTCTAATTTCACAACCAGACAACGGCGAACAGGCGCTTGAGATAGTGGAGAGTCTTGTGCGCTCGGGAAAGATGGACGTTATCGTCATTGACTCTGTCGCGGCACTTACTCCTAAAGACGAGATTGAGGGTGATATGGGCGCTCACCACGTGGGCAAGCAAGCGCGATTGATGTCGCAGGCGCTTCGTAAACTCACAGCGATTGTCGCAAACTCTAAGACGATTGTTATTTTTATCAACCAAATTCGCATGCAGATTGGTGTAATGTTTGGAAACCCAGAAACAACTCCTGGAGGAAAAGCTTTGAAGTTTTACACATCAGTACGTTTAGATATTCGCCGTATCGCGCAAATTAAAAAAGGAGATGAGGTTGTAGGAAGTCGTACTCGTGTAAAAGTAATAAAAAATAAAGTTGCGGCCCCATTCAAACAGGCAGAGTTTGATTTGATGCACGGGAAAGGCATCTCCCAAGAAGGCGAGATTCTTGGGCTTGGAGAAAAATTTGAGCTTTTGCAAAAGTCTGGCTCATCATATGCGTATGGTGATGTTAAAATCGGTCGCGGATATGATTCGGCATGTATTTTTCTAGCCGACAAGGAAAACAAAGTGGTACGTGCTTCCCTATTGAAGGAAATTCGCGAGAAATTGAAGGAGGTGAAATAGAATGTTTTGACTGTTTGTCATGACATATAAGTAAATTATGAGCACTATAACTTTACCAAAAAGTAAATACGCGCAAATTTTTGGCACACAAGAAAATTACTTGGTGATTTGAGTCGTCTGCAAAAAATAGTTTCTCGCATTGCAGAAGACAATGTGAACTCTAAATACCTAACAAGACTTCCCAAAATAGAGTCGGGCTTTCTGATGGTAAGGGTATTAAGTTTAAAAGCAAGTGGAAAATTAATAAATTTTTTGCTTCTCTTTAATTATTGCAAATGAATGCAGGATGAGTTTTAAATTCTCAATAGAGTTTAAAAATTCTGCAGGAGATGTAAAGGAGATGACACTTGGCAGGCGCAAGCGTGTGATGAAGAGTCCTAATAGTAAAAAACTGAGGCGCTTTTTCCCGAAAGGAAGACCCCTCGGGCAAAAACCCATCCCAGCAATAGCACGCTATAGCGTGCTATTGCTGGGATTCACAAAAGGCGGTAAACTATATTTGTGACGACTAACATACACAAAAAAACCAACGAACGACTAACGCGTAGAAGCACCTTGCAGAAAAAAGTGCTACTCCTTTTGTCTGCTGGTCTCGCTCTCGGACTCACACGCAACCCAAATCAATACTTTAGAATTGTACGAGAAGTTGGAAAAGAGTGGGAAAAAATAGAGAGAAATTCTCTTAACCGAACTATCCGGTCTCTTTATGAATCCAAGCTTGTATTAACAAAGGACAATCATGATGGGACACTAACGCTTGTGCTATCAAAAGAAGGGGAACAGCTTGCGCTAACGTACGATATTGAAAATATGTGGATAAAAAGGCCTTCTCGTTGGGACAACAAATGGCGAATTGTAATGTTTGATGTACCAGAGCCTCTCAAAAAAGTACGCGACACTCTTCGTATGCATTTTAAAAATATGGAATTTTATGAATTTCAAAAATCAGTTTTTGTTCACCCTTATCCCTGCGCAAAAGAAATTGAATACATTGTAGAATTTTACGAAGCACGAAAATATATAAGATTTATTATTGCTACTGATATTGATAATGAGCTAGAGTTGAAACGGCATTTTCATCTGGCATAAGCTATACAATATAAGGTTACCTCCCAGCTCCCAGCAATAGCACGCTATAGCGTGCTATTGCTGGGAGCTGGGAGCATCACTAGATTTAAGGGAAGATGCCTTTTACTTAACATATACACATGTTGCAATATGTTAAAAAACCAGTAAAATATAAGGACCAATCTCAAAAATAACCATTATTATAAGGCACAAAAACAGGGAAAGTTTTCTTTTCCAGCCACTTGTCGGATGAGAAGGCTCAAATTTCTGCTACACATTTCAAATTGCTCATCGATGAAGCTTGCTTCACATCTTCGCACTTTAAAATGTTTGCTACGAAATTTTAGCCCTTCATCTTGGCATTATTTTTAAGATAGGTCCTGATTATGGCTATTATTGATTACAATGAAATTAAACCTGGGAAGTGTATTGTTTTAAAAGGCGAACCATACATAGTTATGTCCTCGCACGTAGCGCAAAAACAAAAGCGTCGCCCTACGAACCAAACTAAATTGAAACACCTCGTCACCGGGCGTGTTGTGGAGGAAACATTTCAGCAGTCAGACAGAGCTGAAGAAGCTGATATTGAGACTAAAGAGATCAAATATCTTTATAGTGGCAAAGGAGAATCCTGGTTCTGCTCCATAAAAGATCCTTCGGACCGCTTCTCCCTAAAAACAGAGGTTCTAGATGGCAAGGAAGGATTCCTGAAGCCGAATACTAACGTAACAGCAATGCTTTTTGATGATAATGTGATCAGCGTTCGTCTTCCCATTAAGGTTGAACTTCTTGTGAAAGAGGCGCCTCCTGCAGTGCGTGGAAACACTGTGTCAGGTGGTTCAAATAATGTGACTCTCGAAACTGGCGCGACTATTAATGTGCCGATGTTCATCCACGAAGGTGACCTAATTCGTATAAATACAGAAACGGGGACGTATGCAGAACGGGTAGATAAGAAATAACCGGGGGAACATTTGGGGCAAAGGGGAACGAAAAACGGATGCAACAAAACGCCCAGTCGCTAAGCGACTGGGCGTTTTGTTTTAGTTCCCACTGTTCTTCCTGTCCCGAGGGTCCTCCTATTTTACTTCGCAACGAATGGGAGAAGTCCCATAAAGCGTGAACGCTTGATTGCAGAAGCGAGCTGACGCTGATGCTTTGCGCATACGCCTGTGCGACCTCCACCAATCATGCGAGCATGCGGTGTGAGAAACTTCTTTAGAACATCAACATCTTTATAGTCGATAAGCTTTACATTGTTTGTCGTAAAATAGCATTGAGTATTTTTTTTCATAATTGATTTTAATATTTTAGTTTTTGAACTTATGGAGTTGGATGCGATACGAGACGCCCGCGATGATTTCGACTGAGCTGTATAGCAATACTGCGAAGAAGAAATCAGCGTGGTCAACAAAGTAGCGCGCCGACTACATATGTTCAAATTAAAAAGGGATGTCGTCGGGGTTTATATCCTCCTGCGGATATTCAATAGTTTCGAGGGCTTCTGGCTGAGATGCAGGCGCGGAGCTTTTTGTTGTCGATTCTGGCGCGTAACTGCCTCCTGCTCCAGTACCGCTTGCGCGTGGTCCAAATTGCATAGTGTCGGCAACAATCTCTGTGCGGTATTTTTTCCCGCCACTCGCTGGGTCGTCCCAACTTCTTGTCTGCATACGGCCTTCAATAAACACCGAGGAACCTTTTTTTAAGTATTGCGCCGCTAGTTCCGCAAGCCTAGCATATAGCACTATGTTGTGGTAATCCACGCTCTCCTGCTTTGCCCCGCTCTTGTCTTTCCAAACACGATTTGTCGCGAGGCTGAAACTTGCCACCTGCTGTCCCGACGGAATCGCCCGTATTTCCGGGTCGCGAGTCAAGTTGCCGTAGACCATTGCTTTGTTGATATACATAATTATGTGTTTAATTATTCGCTTTTTACGGCTTGAAACCGATAAGGGCTTATATTTTGGATGCAGTCCGAGGCGCCTGTGAGTATTCTGACCAAGTTGTATAATAATACTACGCGGGGAGAAACGGATTGGGCAACAAAGGGATGCGCCAAAATTAAGTTCTTGTTTATTTTACCAATTCTTCAATAGCTTTGTCCAGCACCTCCTCGGACTGAGCCTCTACTACAGTTTCCTCTGCTACATGCGCTTCTTCAACTTCTTTTACCTTTGCTCCTGTAAACTTCTTTGCAATAAACGTGTTCTCGCGAATAGTCTTTACGATGAGGTAACGAAGAACATTTTCATCCTTTTTAAGTCCACCTTCAAGCTCTACAATCCCTGCTGGAGATCCTTCAAATTTGATCCAACCGAAGTAAGCTTCGTCAAAACGCTTATTCTTGTGATCCACGGTCTTTACAATCGTGTAGGCGAGGTCGATGAATACGGGTAATTCCTCGGCAATAATATCCTTGGAAATCCGATCAATCATACCACGCACGGCTCCCGACGCTCCTGAGATTTGCTCCTCGGCAAGCGTTGGAACGAGATGGTAGCCTAGCTCGTAAATGCGAGGCTCCGTGTGTTCATTATGATTCATATTAATTTTATGGCCTGGCTTGCGCCAAACCGGTTAACCTAGTAACTAAAGCATCCTACCAAAGGATGCGTAGAAAGTCAAAAGTGTCTATGGCCAAGCCCCGAACATTGTAATTCGAAAGTCTGTAAAGACAAAAACTAGCACAAATTAACACATAGGAATTGTCTACGGGGTGATATTGAAAACACGGAGCGCGTTTTGTACAAGCGCAGAGCGAACGGTTTCGAAGTCTTCGTTGCGAATCTCGGCGATTTTTTTCACTACTTCTTCCACATAAATAGGTTCGTTGCGTTTGCCACGATACGGCACGGGAGGCACATAAGGGCAATCCGTCTCTGACATTATTTTGTCTAGTGGAGCAAGACGCACAACCTCATCATACTCATTAGAAAATGTGATAACGCCAGTAATTGAAATCGTGAAACCAAGAGCAAAATATTCACGCGCTATTTCAATAGTTTGTGAAAAAAAATGTATATTCCCACGAAGACGCTCCCCTGCCATATTCTTTTTGGTTCTTAAAATCGCGAGCACATCTTTGTTGGAATCCGCAATCGACTTGTCACTATCGCGACAGTGAATCATCAGTGGTAGATTTTTCGCAATCGCAAAATCTATTTGTTCGTCAAAAAGTTTTTTTTGTCGCTCCTTTTCAACTGCAACATCCCCCGCATCATCGAGTCGAGAATAATCAAGACCGCACTCGCCCACCGCCACCACGCGCGAGCTCGTTGTAAGTTCAGCAAAAAACGGCTCGCGAAATTTTTCATTTCTGTCGTCAATTGGATGCACACCGATAGAGGCGTACACACAATCATCCGCAAAAGAAGCTATGTTGGCTGCCTCTTGAGAGCTTTGATAATCAGTTCCAACAACAATCGCAAAAACACCGCGCTCGCGCATCCGAGTAAGCACTTCTTTTCTGTCTTCATTAAAACGCGCGTCATTTATGTGCGAATGGATGTCAAAAAATTGTGGTGACATTTTTGTTTGTGTTATGCATTATCCAATAGTGTAACATACTGAGTATGTTTGAGATAAATTGAATATTGAATGTTGAATGGGTGCTGGATTGCTTCACTTCGCTCGCAATGACGGGAAACCGTACATCGCAATGTCGCTACGTGTGCGAATATTATTTCCGCATAAATAGTGGCTCAACTGGCGCTTTTGAATTAAACACTATTTCATCAACATTCACATCAGAGGCACCAACGAGAAGCGAAATCCTTTGCGCCGTGTCTGGCATAATCGGTACAAGCATTTGAGCGACCTCTCGAAGTCCAAACAAAAGACCCCAGATAATAGCTTCTGTTTTATCCCTGTCTGTCTTTACAAGCTTGAATGGCTCGTAGTCGGTAATAAACTGGTCTAGGTGTGAAATAAGCTCCCAAATCACATCCGCGCCTTTGTTTATCTCATTGGCAGACATATGCTTGTGGTATCGTGGCAATATATCATTGATAATAATATACGGGATATTCATTCCAGCGATATCGCCAAATGCTCCGACCGCGCTCATTTTTGTTTTAATTGAAGGCGCGCGCGTCGCGTCGCCTGTCACAACACCGCCAAAATATTGCTCTGCCATTTTGAGAGTGCGCGACACAAGGTTCCCTAACCCGTTTGCGAGATTTGCATTGTAAACCTCCTTGAATTTTTTGCGAGTCAAATCCCAATCCTCCACTGGAGAAACCTCGCGAGCAAGATAGTAACGCAAAGCATCACGCCCGTATTCAGAAATAAACTCTTCGGGACTCAAAACATTTCCTATACTCTTTGACATTTTTTTACCATCGGATGTTACAAAACCATGAACAAGAAGCTCTCGCGAGAGCGGAATTTTCGCCGACAAAAGAAACGCTGGCCACAAAAGCGCGTGAAAACGCAAAATATCTTTTCCTAGCACCTGGACATCAGCAGGCCAGAAGGTTCTAAAATTTTCTTCGTTATCTGTGCCGTATCCTAGAGCGGAAATATAATTTGATAGCGCATCGCACCAAACATACATCAGCTGTGTTGGGTCGTTTGGCACAGGTATACCCCACGGTATCGCGCGCTCCGGTCTGGAGATACTCACATCTCCCAAACCGCTTTCACCATTTGAGCCGGAGATTAGAGAAACGATTTCATTCACCCTAGACTGCGGTGTAATTTTAAATTCCCCGCTTAAAAGCAACCGTTTTATTTCGGGTCCATATTTTGAAAGTTTGAAAAAATAATTTTCTTCCTCAATGTGTTCCGGATTAGTATCGTGAAGCGGGCATTTCCCATCTACTAACTCTTTCTCAGTAATAAAAGCCTCGCATCCAACGCAATACAGCCCCTTGTAAAGACCTTTGTAAATGTCTCCAGCCTTCTCAAGCTCATGCCATAATTTTTCTGCTCCATGCCAGTGATGCTCTTGGTCAGAAGTGCGAATAAAAAAATCATTTGCTATACCAAGCTCTTTAATAAGCTCCTGCATCTTGGCAACATTATTGTTTACGAATGCCTGCGGGCCCATATATACTTTTTGCGCCGCGCGCACGATTTTGTCGCCATGTTCGTCTGAGCCAGTTAGAAAAAAAGTCTTGTCTCCTATGGAGCGATGATAGCGCGCTAAAATATCAGAAAGAACAAGCGTATACGTGTGCCCCAAATGGAGCTCCGCATTTGCGTAAAAAATCGGCGTTGTAATGTAAAATTTTTTCTCACTCACCACAGTAGAAGTTTTATTGCTAGAATCAGTCATTGTTATTATTTAAATTATCAGTTGCTTACTTTCATTTCTGGGATACATATAGAAACTTCTAGTGGGGCAAGTATAAGAACCAAACAAAGACTAAGCAAGAATCCCTTTTTCACGCTCTATATCCTCCACAAGCTCCATAATCGCAGCAGCAACTGGGACTGAAATTAGTACCCCCAAGAACCCGCCGAGCTGAGCTCCAATAATAAGAGCCAAAATAACGAGGATCGGTGGCACACCCACAACCTTTCGCACCACTAGAGGATAAATGAGGTGACTTTCAAACTGCTGAACTAGAACATAATAACCAGCAACGATGGCTGCGAGAGTCGGGCCGCCTACAGTTGCAGCAATAATGACTCCAGGGATTGCTGCAAGAATTGGCCCGAATACAGGAATAATTTCAAACAGCCCAGCGAGAAGCGCGAGCGACATTGCATACGGAACTCCGAAAATTGTAAGACCTAAAAACACGAGCACAAAGATTAGCACTCCGAGAAGAAGTTGCCCTTGCATCCACTTTCCTATCTTTGCTTTTGAACGCTCCCATAGATTAATTGCGTATTCCTCGTTTCCGAATGGAATGATGATGCGCAAGAAGTTTTCGATTCCACGTTCCTGCATCGCAAAATAAAATGACAAAACTATAATAAGGATGAAGCTAAATATTCCGCCAAAAATCGCTCCGGCTGCTCCAAGCACATTTTGTGATGTTGTGCCCGCGCCAGATATCCTTTCAAACAAATCCTCAAGTACGGGATTTGCCGTAGAGTCTGTATTTTTTTTGTCTCCCCAAAAAACGTTCGACAATATTTGCTTATCTCCTAATATATTTTTGTCCACGGACTGTATCATTCCTGGCAGCTTTTGAGTGATGTCTGATGCTTCATTTATTATTGGGGGGATAAAACCCAAAACGAGCCCAAAAAATAGCCCTGCAAACGCGACATAATTAATAAGCACGGCTGGGATGCGATGAATGCGAAAACGAGAAAGAAATTTAATTCCTGGCTCTATGGCCGACGCTAGGATAACTGAAGTAACGACGATCATGACTAAATCACGCAGAACCCAAAGCACCCACGCCCCAATAATAATACTGACGCCTTTTACAATAGTGCCAGATGTTATGGAAATAACTGTGTCCTTTTCATTGCCTTTCATCTTCGTATAATACCACAGGAGGGTTAATTAACAATCGCGCTAACAGCCCAAACCTACTCTTACAATAAACAGCGATCGCTGTTTATTGTAAGAGTAGGTTTGGATAGATGTGTACAGGGAAACTAAAATTCAAGAAGCGACTTTAGCACCATCTCATCCTTTGTTGGCCCAACGAGCGCTAGGTTCAGATTTTTATCCACAAAAATTTTGCGTGCCATTTTACGAATATCCTCCGCTGTTATGGCGCGGATAATCTTCTCCCTCTCTTTTGGTGTGCGCATTTCACGATGCATTACTTCTTGCGTGCCATAATATTCAGCAAGATCGTCGGATGATTCAAGACCAAGATACATCATTCCGATAATATGCTCTTTAACTTTTGAAAGCTCCTCTGTGGGGACAAGATTATTTTTAAAATCATTAAGTTCAGCCATCACAGCATTCAAAACCTCCGCAAGTCTGTCATTCGCAACTCCCGCAGACACGGCAAAGTATCCGCTGTCGGTTGAAGTGCTATTCCCAGCGCGCACGTAGTATCCTACTCCCATCTCGTCTCTGATTTTTCTGAAAAGTCGCGAGGACATTCCACTTCCTAGGACTCCGCTGAGTACAGAAAGAATTGGATTTCTCTTGTCGTAAATTGGGAATGACCTCACACCAAGAATGAAGTGCGTCTGGTCTGTTTCCTTGTGCTTTAGAACGACCTGAGGAGCCGACTGAATGTCGCGTGTTTTTTTCTTTGCGCTTTTTTTGCCAATAGTAATTCCTTTGAAGCTCTTTGTGATTTCTTTGAACGCTGTGCTTGCGGAGATATTGCCCGACACAATGACTGTTGTTGCATTCGCTACATAGTGCGCTTTGCGATACGCGACTAAATCCTTGCGCGACATCCCCCGAACTACATCGCGTGGTCCCGCAATCGTCCATCCAGCCGGCTGATCTTCATATAGAAGGTTCATCCACACCTCGCGCACTTTTTGCATCGGCATATCGTCGTACATATTTATCTCGTCCACAATCACGCCTTTTTCTTTTTCAATCTCGTCTTCTTTAAGAAGAGGGTTTAGATAGAGGTCGGAAATTATATCAATAAGTTTTGGAAAATCGCTTGCCTTCCCTTTTGCATAATATCCTGTGAATTCCTGACCCGTGAATGCGTTGAACTCGCACCCGAGCGTATCCAGCTCCTTTGCGAGGTCGCTCGTGTTTGGACGCGTGGTTGTACCTTTGAAACACATATGCTCCAAAAAATGAGAGATGCCGTTTTTATCCTTTGATTCGTATTTTGATCCGGTTTCTACAAGGACAAGCACAGTGACTGTTGGGTTGTCTGCCATAGGCACCGCAAGCATACGAAGGCCGTTTGGCAATACTTTCTTTTTATACTTCATAATTTCTGTAAATTACTTAATTTGCTCCATAATATAAGATTTAAGATCACCAATTAACATACGCTTTTGCTCACCTGTATCGCGGTCGCGTATTGTGACAGTGTCTTTTAGGTCGGGTGTTTCGCCGAGAGTATCAAAGTCTATTGTAACGCAAAACGGCGTGCCGATTTCGTCCTGACGTCTGTAGCGCTTGCCCACATTGCCGTTGTCGTCCCACATTATCTGTGGAATATCCTTTTTAAGCATCGTGTACACCTCGCGCGCTTTTGATACAAGCTCAGGTTTGTTTTTTAAAAGTGGCGAAACCGCAGTTTTGATGGGCGCCACGCGTGGGTGGAACTTCAAATATTCACGGGGACTGTCGCCCATAGTGTCTTCAGTATATGCGGAAAGTAGTACCGCGAGCATCGTGCGGTCCAAACCAAAGGACGGCTCTATGCAGTGTGGAATAAACCTCTCCCCTGCCTCTTCATCGCGGTACGACAAATCCACCTTGCTTGCCTCAGAGTGGCGAGAGAGGTCAAAGTCGGTACGATACGCAAGACCGTACAGTTCTTTTTGTCCAAACGGATACTCAAATTCAAAATCAATTGTGCGTTTTGAGTAATGCGCGCGGTCAGCGTCGCCTATCTCCACCTCGTGTACACGCGTGGTATCTATCCCCACAGCTTTAATAAATGTATTCATCGCTACACGCCACTCCTCAAATGCGCGCTGCCAATCGCTTTCTTTTACAAAATATTCTACCTCCATTTGCTCTAGCTCACGCAAGCGGAAAATAAAATCGCGTGGGGTAATTTCGTTTCTAAACGCTTTACCAATCTGCCCCAAACCAAACGGCATCTTTGGGTGAAAGGAGTCCACTACATTTTTAAAATTCACAAACATTCCTTGCGCCGTTTCAGGACGAAGATATGAAATGGAGGAGGAGTCCTCCATAGCGCCAACTTGGGTTTTGAGCATCATATTAAACTGACGTTCTGGACCTAATTCCCCGCCACACTCGGGGCACTTCGTCTTGTCGTCTATTTGATCAGTACGAAAACGTCTTTTGCATTTAGTGCACTCAGAGAGTGGGTCTGCAAAGCCTTGAACGTGCCCAGTAGTTACCCAAGTATTTGGATTCATCAAAATAGACGCGTCCATACCGTACATATCATCGCGTCCATCTACGAACATTCTCCACCAAATATTCTTGATGTTGTTTTTGAGCGCAGTGCCCAACGGGCCATAGTCATATGTGCCCGCGAGTCCGCCATATATTTCAGATCCCTGATAAATAAAGCCCCTTCGCTTGGAGAGCGAGGTAATTTTTTCCATCATATATGCGGGAGAGTTCTTAGTCATAAAGTTAAACGTCTTAAAGTTGAAAGTGAGACCAAACGCCTAACGCATTTACTTTATGGACTTTCGACTTTTTGACTTTTGGACTTTTGGACTTTCATTGTACCACATTTGCGTCATTTGGGTTAAATTGTGGGTCTCCGGTAATGTAGGTTGTCAGTGCCGGCTTTTTGTCCATTACTTCGGTCTTTGTGAAGTCGTCCATCGCGGAGATGGTGATGTCCCCAGTGAGAAGCGGCGAGCGATTGATATGACTCACGCTTGGAACAAATGAAATCTGAAACGCCGCGTCGCGCGTACCGCCAGAAAGCACACGGCCGACGTTCCAAGTGACCTCGCCCGTGCTGTCGTTGAAGCTGATGTCCTCACCTTCGGGATCAATCTTACCAAGCCATTTCACATAAATAGGCAATGTGGTTTTTGCAACCGCATTTGAAACATTGTTTGATGAGTTGCGCACGCTTAAGGATATTGTATATGTAGTTTCTTTATCTGCCTGTGGTGGGATTGGCCCGATGTTTTGAAATGGGCCAGAAAAGAACATCCCTTTCGCGTAAACCCTCAGGTCAGTCTCAAACTTCACACTACGAGACATAAAAGTTGACACAATCTCGTTATAACTCAGATCACTAATCTTGTTTGCTCGAGCGCGCACTTCGAACACAATTTGTGGATTTTTTATTAAACTATCTGCGCCAATACCGAGCGCAACTGGAGAGAAACTAAAACTTACCGTACCTCTTGATACTGGGTCAATTACCGCAAGATCTTTGCTTCCTGATTTGTCCCAAACAATAGTGTTGTCAATGGACCTGTAATAGCCTCCTCCAGACGCATATATGGAATACCGATCGAGAGCAACGCCATTAAGCTTTACCTCTATAACTGCATCAGTGAATTTTGTTGGATTATTGCTTTGCCAAAAAACATCTACTCTCACACCCTTGCCAAGTGACACAACGTTATCTTGCGATTTGCTGTTGTTTATTGCAACATCAAGCGCGAGGAATGGTTTTGTAATAGTGCTCGATTCCGTTGCAGAATTATACACTATTCCAACAAAACGTTCGTCTTTTGTATCCTCTGTGCCTACTAAAATTTTTGTGACCTTTTCTTCGTTTTCTTGTCCTTCAATAGACCCACGAATTTTTATTGTTCGCTTTTCCTGCGGGGAAAGATCCACGACTCGCCAAACATTTTCGCCATATGTCGGCGCAGGGCTTGCTGAAATAAAATTAAAACCGCGTGGGAAAGTTGCGTATATTAGTATTGCTCCAGTAGAATCCTTACTATTTGAGCCCACTTCTATTGACAGCTCTACCTCCTGCCCTGAACTTACTTCTTTTGGCACCGAGAGCTTGACATTCACTGGTGAAGATGAAATTTTTATAGAATATATCGTTGTCTTTTTGATTGTTGCGTTTGACCCCGCCATGCGATACTCAAGCACAACCTGCGCAACCTTGCTCGTGTTTTCCTCACCATAAAGCATAGTATTTACTGTTTCTGAAATAGATTGTTCAGGCGCAATCCCGCCCAATTTTTTTGAAATGCGTGGAATATCAACTCTGTTAGGTACAGAATAAAATCCGGGGGGATATTCAACAAAAAGCGTTGCGGATTCGATAGATACCTTGTTGTTGTTTGTTATTGTAAACCTTGTTTCAAAGGGCTCACCACCTGAAACAGCCACAGGCGCCACTATATCTATAAGAATATTTTCCCCAGAAACAATATTGGATCCACGCCACCAAATAAAAACAGCCACGACTGTTGATAGCAAAAAAAACAGCACGGAGTATTTAACAAATTTTTTCATTAGTTGATGGCGGTTAGCCGACGTGATTTCGGTCTCTCGAAGAGATGCTTCATCTGCTTCCTTGTCCCAAGACGGACCGGCTATTGCTTCCTTGTGTGTCAAAATATCTTCTACTCTGTGCTGTTTGAAGTCCTTTGAATAGAGATCCTTTTCGAGCTCGGAGATTTTGCTTTTTACATCATCTGGCATTATGTAATTATACCCCCACACCTACTTTTTGCATAGACAAGGAAACGTATTCAATCTAAAAAACCATCATCAAACTATTGAATGATGTAGGATTTTGTAAAAGTAGGTTTGGGGGTATATCACGACTATAAGTGTGAATAAATAAGAGCTTCGTTGATTTTATGGAGAACTTTAGGACGTATTTTTTCAAAATCTTTTAATATGCCCGCTGAATACGCATCTCGGACAAAGAAATTCCTATACCCTTCGGGGTCAACATAGCCCAGACGAGCAAGGACGCGAAAAGTTGCGAGCGATTCAAATGAAAGCGTGAGTTCCTCTGGAATTGTCTCCTTTTCTAGAAAATCAATTACACTAATTATCTCATCAAAAAGTTCTTGGTCGCGTCCTTCACCATGAAGAAAGCGGGAAAGCAAAGCGCAATAGCTTGCAAAATGCTTTAATCGCGTTTGGTCATTTTTTATAGTGTCTAGTGAACGATGTTCTCCCGCGCTCACTATTCGCCACACTTCCTTCCCTCGCACGAGGTCAACATTCACAATTGAATAATCCTGAAGTGTGTATCTGAGTTTTGATTTACCCTCACGTACCGACTGGGCTGACCCGCCTATTAACCCAAGCTCCTCGGTAAAAATTTTATAAAAACGATTGGACTCGCCAACGGCGTTACTTGCCAATATTATCCCACAAGTGTGGTAGATGTGATGTGACATAGTGGGGGGATGTGGAAAGTAGAATGAGTAATGGGGAATATTTTACCCGACAAGAGCAAGAACGAATAAAATACCATCAATACTAACAGGATCGCCATGCACGTCCTTGAATACGATCTCTTTTATTAGTGACGCCTTTTTAATGTAAGTGCTAAACTCCTCCACAAGCGCTCGCCCCTCTTCATCAGTCGCTATTTCAAGAGTAACAACATCCGATGGGGTGAGCCCTGTTTGCTTGCGGAGTTCCTGCACAATGCGAAGTAAATCTCTGTACTGACCTTTACGTTTTAACTCTGGAGTGATATTTGTATCAAGCTCTATCGAAAGCTCTCCAGTATCAATAACAACATCCTCCACATTGAGCTCGTCAAGAATGATGTCTGCCAATTCTTTTTTGCCAACTAAAAGAGTGTCTTTTATTGTGAGCTTTGCAAGAGGCTGACGCACTTTGATACCAGCTTTTGCGCGTGCCTCAAGAGCAAGTGAAACCACACGACGCGCTTCTGCCATTGAAGATAGGTCGGCATAATTTGGCTCGTCAAAGGATGGCCAAACATCAAGATGCACGCTTTCTTTTACGCCCTGAAGATTCTGGTAGATATGCTCTGCTAGGAATGGCATCACGGGCGCTAGAAGTTTTGAAAATTCAAGTAGCACGACGCGTGTAGTACTAAGCGCATCTGCGCGCTCTTTTGGTTCATCCGACTTAAAGCGGTTGCGTGAACGGCGAATATACCAGGTGGAAAGATCGTCAACAAAAAGTCCGATTGGGTTCACAGCGCGGTCTAATTCATATCTGTCAAAGGCGCCTGTCATATCCGTACCAAGCTCGGCAAGTCGCGCGAGAATCCAATGGTCAAGCAGGTTCGTGTGCGCGGAACGAACTTGCGGGGCGCCAGCGCTGTACAACTCATAAAATGACAATACATTCATTATTCTCATTGTTATTTTTTTCACTACCTCGTCAACACCGCGCTCGGAAAAAGCGAGGTCCTCCGCATGTACTATTGGCGACGAAAGCAAATAGTAACGCACAGCATCTGCGCCATACTTGTTTATTACATCCACTGGGTCGGGATAATTCTTGCGACTCTTTGACATTTTTTGTCCATCCTCTGCCAGAGTCATACCGTTTACGATGACATTCTTAAACGGCGCCTTGTCAAAAAGCGCGACAGAAAGAACCATCATAGAGTAAAACCACCCGCGTGTTTGATCCACGCCCTCCGCGATAAAATCCGCCGGGAAATTTTTTTTAAAAAGTTCCTTGTTTTCAAAAGGATAATGAAACTGCGCGTACGGCATTGAACCAGACTCAAACCAGCAGTCAAACACATACGGCACACGCGACATTTCACCACCACATTTACAGAGTACCGCCACCTCGTCTATGTATGGTAAATGCAAATCAAATTCAAAATCCGCGTTGTGTGGAAATGGCGCATACTTGATTTCTTTTACCTCTCCTGTCGCGACAAAATCCTCCTTGCCGTCTTTTATCTCTAAGCCTCGCGCGATATACGCGCCTTCTATGCCTGTCATAAACATCCAAATCGGATACTCGTGCGTTACAATAAGAATAGTTTTTCCTGAATATTCTTTCTCAAGACCTTCCAAGAACGACATCACCCTACGCTTCACATCAAGCAGGTTTTCCCCTCCTTCTGGCCTCTTTGTAAACTTTTCCGCCATTGAAACAAAATGCCCGCGATATTCATCAATTGACCTTCCATCAAAAACTCCAGTGTCAATTTCCTTTATGCGTTCATCAACGATAATTTTTCTAGTATCAAAACCAATAGCTCCAGCGACTATCTCCGCAGTCTCCTTTGTGCGAACAAGCGGCGAAGTAATGATGATATCAATTTCATTATTCTTTAGCTTCATGCCTGTTTCCTCCGCAAGCATTCGGCCGTTTTGGGTTAAACCATATGCGGAGCTTCCGTCTATTTTTGAACTGACGACTCTCTTTACGTTGCTTTCCGCTTCGCCGTGACGCATTACAATATATTTGTTTCCAGACTTTTTGGTTCGTTCCAAAAGCTCCGCGCGTGATCCTAGTACCTCGCGCGCTTCGCATTTCTCACACTGCCACACAGGAATAGGCGACCCCCAATAACGCGAGCGAGAAATTGCCCAATCGCGCGCACCCTCTAGCCACTTCCCAAAACGGCCATCACGCATATTTTTTGGCACCCAGGAAGTTTTTGCGTTTTCTGAAAGAAGCTTGTCTTTGAGCTCAGAAACTTTCACAAACCATGACTCTGCTGAATAATTTAGAAGAGGAGTCTCGCAACGCCAGCAATGCGGATATGCGTGAACTATTTTTTCTTTTGAAAAAAGCGCGCCAATGCCAGCAAGATGTTTGATGATCAGAATATCTGTCGCCTGATGTCCGTCTTTTTCGTCAGACTTTGGTTTTACAGACACGCCAGCAAAATCACGAACTTCTTTTTTCATCGTGCCGTCCATTGCAACGTGTTGAACAAAAGGCAAATTTTCCTTCGTGCCGAGATTCATATCGTCCTCGCCGAATGCAGGCGCTATGTGCACCACTCCTGTACCGCTTTCCATCGTCACAAAACCCGCTCCGTAAATTTTCCATCCGTTTTCGCGGTTGTCTAGCGTCCCCTGCTCTGAATAATAATCAAAAATTGGCTTGTATTGTAAACCAACGAGTTCAGAACCTTTCATCCGCGAAACCGTAGTGTATTCCTTCCCAGAGAGAGCTGTATCCGCGCGCGCGGACGCCAAGATATATCTCTCATCCCCAATCGCGACTTTCATGTACTCAGCGTCTGGTGAGACTGCGAGCGCCACGTTTCCAGGAAGAGTCCACGGGGTTGTAGTCCAAGCAAGGACAAAAGTTCCCGACTCGTCCACAAGCTCAAACTTTGCCGTGACTGAAATATCAGTTATGTCTTTGTAGTTACTAGTTACCTCATTGTTTGAAAGCGTTGTCTCGCATCTTGGACAAATATGCATCGGTTTGAACCCTTGATATACGAGCCCTTTTTTGTGGAGCTCTTTGAATGCCCACCAAACCGATTCGGTGTAGCTTGCATCCATCGTGCTGTACGAATGTTCCATATCAACAAATCTACCGATGCGCGGAATGAATTTTTTCCATTCGGTGTCATAACGATACACCGACGCGCGAGAAGCCTCGTTAAATTTCTCCACACCATATTCCTCAATGTCTTTTTTGTGTTCAAGACCGAGTTCTTTTTCTATAAGATTTTCAATTGGAAGTCCGTGACAGTCCCACCCCCACACACGACGAACATACCGCCCACGCATAGCCTGATAACGAGGGATAGCATCCTTGATAGTGCTTGCGAGCATATGCCCATAGTGTGGGAACCCCGTAGCAAAAGGCGGACCATCGTAAAAAACAAACGGTTCACCGCCTTTTGTTTGCTTAAGCGACTTTTCAAAAATATGCAAATCCTGCCAGCTCGCAAGAGTTTCCTCCTCGCGCTTTGCAATATCAGAGAGTTTTTTCTCAGATTCATCCATATTCTTTCAGAATACCACAAAAACCCATATCATCTATAATCCATGAAGTCCAGGACTTCCCCATTCTACGAAGTCCTGGACTTCATGGAATTAGGTAAGGTGGCTTTAAACGACAGCCATTCGTCTATAAACTTATTGAAATCTCTTGGTGTTTCAAAATACTCTGGGAAGGCTTCTCGGTTAATAATTTTATTTTCTATGCGATCTACTCCCATATAATCAATGTAGCTGGAATATTCATAATTCTCTAGATAACCCTGCGCGGCCACACGATCAATAATGCCGTTTTCCTTCCATTTTGGGTCAATGATTTTTATTGGGTTCAAATGGGCATAAGAAAAAATATATTTAAGGTATTCGTCTGTACATATGTGTTTTGCTTTGAATGGCCCTTCAAAAAGCCCTCCAGTTCTTTTATGCCTTTTGTTAAAATACATAGAATACGCGATGGATAATTTACTCATGAATTTCACAATACCTCCCTCTACTTTTTCACGTATTAAAATATGAAAGTGGTTTGGCATAGGACAATGAACTCCGATATCAACCAATGTATCCTCTCTGTCTATATCATAAAGCTCTAGAAAGGTTCCCCCTTCCCGAAAATGGAGATTTATATCAACCGCTTTTATACTATTGGAGACATATAAAAGCGCGTTGAAGCGACGGTAGTCATGCTCATCCATAAATATAATGCGCTTGTCTGTCCCGCGATTATAAATATGATAGTATTCGCCAATTGAGAAGTTTATATTCCTTCGCATACAAGAATTATACTACAATTCCCAGATTTCATGAAGTCCTGGACTTCATGGGTTAGATCTTTCTCAGGAACTTGAAACTGTCTTCAAAGTTCTTGAAAATAATGTCGGTGATGGACTCGGTTTGTTTTGGAGTAATGACCATGCGAGGACCAAATGCGCCTTCGTTGCCAGAGTCGTCAGACGAGGTAACTTTCAAACGATAAATAGTGCCTGGTTTCAAGCTTGGGAGAATTATGCTGTGAGAAGTGACATAAGAATCTAGAATTTCATTCTTGTGCGCGAGTTCCTCTGTGTCCCCCGGAGTTCCTGCTCCTTCCTGATAGTATGCAGTGGAGTTGGATGGTTCGTCTGTCACCCACGAAACGATAGTCTGAATTCTATCTGTTCTCCCTGGAACCAATGCATTGTCTACTTTGAATCCTGATATTACTGGCGCTGTGGTGTCTGTTGATGTTACTACCGAGAGAGGGCTTCCCGCTTCCGCAATGTTCCCCTGCTCTGTTATTCCAGAAAGGTTAACCTCGTATGCGGTTCCCGGAGGTAGATTTTCAATTTTTACAGAGTGAGTAGTTTTCTTCGCGTCATTTGTCTTTCTCTCCGTGGTGCCAGTCTTGATATTTCTAAATTCAACAATAGATGATGTTGGCTCTACTGTTGCCCACACTACCGTAAAGGAATCCTTCTTGCGTTCCACTATAGAACCGGCAATCTTTGACGCTTTTGTAATGAATGTTACATCTATTGATTTGCCAATAACCCTTGGAAGAGAGAACGCGCGCGCCTGCGCGTGGTACTTTGTGTTGCCCTTTAGACCAGTGAGCGCGAACTCGTGCGATGTCGCCTTTTCTGTAGTGTCTGAAACCTCGCCAGTGTATGGATTTTCTTTTGTTTCATCGTACGCGCCATCTTCAGAATAAACCACAACAGGGAACGCTTTGATATTTGACTTGAATGAAATTTTTGCTCCATTCTCGGTAATATCCGTGATTGTTGGTTTTGTAATGAATGGAGGCACGAGTGATGGAAGAATGGACTCAATTGTATTTTCAATCTCCTTTTGGAACGCCTCTATGTTTTCAATCTTTGCCATATCCTTCAAATCCTCTGACAAGAATGTTGTTTTAAATGTTTGATCTGCAGAGGTGCCTGTGTTGCCGGATTTGTCCACAGCAGAAGCTTTTACATGATAGCCAGACCCAAGAGTAAGCCCTCGCAGTTTAATAGTGTGGCTTTTCCCCCAAGATTTGCTTCCTGCAGTATCACTGTAAGATGTGTCTTTCCCATACTCCACAAAACTTACCGCCTCCTCACTCGTATCAAACCCAACCACCGCCCCAAACGGCGTGATGTCGCTCACAACCACATTCGAAATTGATGGCGCTGTTGTGTCTGTAACAGGGTCGCTAGACGCGCGCACCACAACAATGTTAACATCCCCCGATGATGTAGTTAGCAGGGTTTGATCATCTGATTCTGAAATATTCCCCGCATCATCGTCAGAACGTACCCTAAAATGATATGTAGTTTCCTCATCAAGCTCCTGCGACACAGACGCCATATCCAATGTTCCACCGCTTAGGGTTACTATGTGATAAATGGATTTTGTTTCATCTGGAATTGTGGAGCGACCATACGAGATTGTAGCCCCCCACTGTACGCGCGTACTTGCGGGTTCATTTGTCTGCCAGATTATAACGGCAGATTCAGAAGATAGCACTGGTGTTGCTATGCCAGAAATCGTAGGTGGCGTTGTGTCTTTTAGTGTTACAAAACTATAATACTGCCCACTTCTGTCGTCTGTTGATGTATTTGGTGGTTCAAGAGTATCAACCGAAACAACTTTGTAATAGTATGTCAGCCCCGATGATAGTCCTGTGAGCCCTATTTGATGCTGATAAAATGTGCCATTTGCATTTGTTCCCGATGTTGTTACCACAGAACCAGTGACAGATGTGGCGCAACTGCTTGCCCCTGATGTCGTTGTGGAGTAGCACACCTTTGAGTTGGAGCTTGTGTCTGTGTTCCAGAATATTGTCGCGGAAATATCGGTAACTTCCCTTTCGGTAACGCCAGTGATAGCGGGCCCTCCTACCGTACTAAATGTTCCTCCAGCTTCGCTCACATAGGATGGCGCGCTTACATTCCCAGCAATATCACGCGCGAGTACACAGAACACATAGTCTGTGTTTGCCGTAAGACCAGTAAGATATATGCTGTGGTTCACCACATATGTCCCCGAGAAAACGGAGTTTCCGGTCGGACAGGAAGTCGGCGCAGTTCCAGTGTAGCTAGCATACCTTACTGTTGATGTCGCGAGTTCTCCTTCCGCGAGAGAGCTATCGGTATAAGTGCTAAATGTTACATTTGCGGAGCTGTTCCCCACTGAAGACACGGCAATACCGGCAAACGGGATATAAGGAGCGGTAACGTCGGTGCTACCTGAACCATCAGGAACATCAGACTTCACGGAAGTAAATTCGGAAACATCGCCGTTTGGACTCACGACAACCATCTTGTAAAAGTGTGTTGAGCTCGTCGCTACCGTTATCGTGTGCGTGTAATAATTTTCATCCACATTTGTAATAGCGCCGAGGAGGTCGTATGCAGACTCAGCCCCCGTAATATTGTAATACACCTTATACGAACCAAAAGTTGAAGATGAAGCAGTCCCCCAGCTCAAAAACTCTCTATAAATGCCAGCATTGAGGTTCGTGGTGTCTGTTGCGATAAAGTTTGTCGGTATCGCGGGGGCGACGATTGTTCGTGAGGTTATGTTGCCATACAAATCACGGACTTGCAGATACACAGTTTCTTCATTTGGCGCGCCAGTAGGTACCCACGACGGAGAGACCGAAATTGGGCTTACGGCAAGAGTCGTCCACGCGCAGCTATTCCCTTGCGAATCAGAAGATGGAAACGCGCTGTCATTACAAAAGCGGTATTGAATGGTGCTGTTATCGGTTGTAGTCAAAGCAATAGTGCCAACGGCTGTCCCACCTGTGGATGAGTCTAGTGTTGCTGTTGTGATTGCTGGCACAGTCGTATCCAGAGTAAAGGTACTCGAGGTGCCGTAACCAAGGTTGTTTGCCGCGTCCGTGTCGTCTGCTTTGATACGGATCTTTTGTGTGTTTGCTTTGTATTGAGATGCGTAGTCGGTAGCAGGTGTCCAGACGAGTGATTTGCCAGCGCCGAGGGATACTCCCGCGCCGACATCGCCAGAGACAGTAACTGCGTCTGCCCAGACCTCTGCCCCCGTGGAACAGTTGGTGTCGCAGTACTGGAGGGTAATGTTCACCATGTTGCCGTTACTGTTGTCGGCGTCGGCGACATCGTAGGTTACCGTGACGAGACCGTTACTACTTTGTGATGCGGTGACGGTGGATACAGTGGGTGGGCCGTTCACGACGTATTGGACAGTAGCGGAGGTGAGCGTTGGAGTTCCTTCCCCTGCTGAAGTAAGGAATGTTTTGTATTGAATGTAGCGGTCATCTCCGCCAGCTCTCAGTGGGTGGTCTGAAGCAAGCCCCCCCAACTCCCCCGTGCTTGTGGTGAAGTAGTCGGATCCCGAGCATGCAGTAGATGGTCCGCACCAGTTGGTCCATGTGGCGCCGTCTGGGGACGAACGTACTTGGAACTTCACGACTTGGCTTCCTGATGTTCCTGATGCTGTCCACATCATGTTACTAATGAGTCCTGCTACTGATTCAGAGTCGTATTTGGATGAAGTGAGATCTCCGCTCGTTGCGTAGGTGATGTAGTTGATGGTTACACTGTCAAGGGTTGGGGTTACTGCGGTGTCGGTAGTTGAAAGATTTGCTCTGTATTGAATGTATTGGTTGCCGGCAAGTCCGCTAATACTTCCACCATTTGCGATGCCTGTCTGCCATGCAGTCCAAGTACCGTCAGGAGTTGCGGTGTTCCCCGCCCTAGCGTCCATGGTGAGCGTTTGCCCGTTCTGTGTGCTGGTGTAGGCGAGTGTGGTGAAGGATGCGGATGCTCCGATGTTGATAACCGCGGAAGTGAATGTGCCGGGATTGGTATATACGGTGTTGCGGGTGAACATGGAGACGGTGTTGGAGCTGTAGTTCGCCACATACACAGAGGCGCCGTCGGGGGAGATGGTGATGGCGGAGGGGGACGTACCTGTCGTATAGTCGGTTTTGGTGGAGAGTGCGCCAGTGGTGGTGTTGCGGGAGTACATGGAGACGGTGGCGGAGCTGTTGTTCGCCACATACACCGAGGCGCCGTCGGGGGAGATGGTGACGGCGTAGGGGGCCACCCCTGTCGCGTAGTCGATTTTGGTGGAGAGGGCGCCAGTGGTGGTGTTGCGGGTGAACATGGAGACGGTAGCGGAGCTGGCGTTCGTCACATACACAGAGGCGCCGTCGGGGGAGATGGTGATGGCGGAGGGGGACGTACCTGTCGTATAGTCGGTTTTGGTGGAGAGTGCGCCAGTGGTGGTGTTGCGGGAGTACATGGAGACGGTGGCGGAGCTGTTGTTCGCCACATACACCGAGGCGCCGTCTGGGGAGATGGTGATGGCGTAGGGGCCCGCCCCTGTCGTATAGTCGGTTTTGGTGGAGAGCCCAAACCCATCATCCACTGCAGTCATACCTATAGGAGCTAAACTCACTCCACTTGCATCTGCAAGAATGTTGGTGGATGTTGCAGAGTACTCCATCCAGCCCGATTGATTGCTGGTGTGATTTGCGTTGTTTGCGGTGACTCCTCCAGCCCAGCTGGTCTGCGTGAAGGTGTAGGTCGCCGCCTGCGCTATCTCCTGCCTGTAGATGTAGGCTCCTGTGCCTGCGAGAAGGAGCGCGAGCGAAGCGAGCGCGAGATGGTGATGGTGCTTGCTTGCCTGCAATTGCCTTGGCAACTATATGTGTTTTGCTACCCACGAGGCGGTGTGATTGAAAATGTTCATTTTTTATTATTAAAAGTAAGGAAAGATGGCTCGGGGGTTTTGCTTTGCCAAAACCCCGAGCCCGTGTCTATCAGCGCCTCTTTTCTAAAACAGCTACCTTGCTTACAAGAACTTGAAATTCTTTTCTGGTAACTGTTTCGTATAAACTAGAAAGAATCCCCATCTGTTTACGTTCGATTGAAGTCAAACGACGATTGGTTTCTTCTTGCGCCTGATTAAGCACAAGCACTTCTTGCACAAGGGAGTTTTGCCCAGCTTCAAGAGATTTTTGCCCAGCTTCAAGAGATTTTTGTCCTTTTTTCAGTGAGTCTAGGCGCTTGTCTACACCGTCAAATCTTTTGTCCACACGATCAAACCCCTGCTTCATCATACGAGCAAGCATATCAATACCTGATTCCTTGTTTTTTGTTTTTGGAATTTTTTCTTTCATCTCAATTACTCTACTTGTGTTTATTGTACCACACACAAACAAAAAAAATACCACAAGAGTGTATCTAACCTGCAATGTGGGGGTTTGGCTTCGCCAAAACCCCACTTATTGCGAAACGCTAGTCATCTACACAAGCTTCTTCTCAATCCGCTCCACGCGAGCTTCAAAGAGCGCAATGTATTTCAAATCTGCTTTTGCGCTAAATGTCTTTTTAATCTCAGCGATATCAGTCTTAATAATTCTTATTTCGTCCTTAACAAAACTGCTATTGTTTTCTACTATATCAAGCCGATACTTTATATGGCTCATATTCAATATGAATCCTGCCTGTTTCGTTAAATATTGATTCAGCGCGAGTACGTAACGCAATAACTTCTTTCCATAAACCACCAAGGTTCTCACCGAATGCTTGGAAATTTTCACGTAATTCTTCAACAATAGCAAGAGTATAATCCGCTTTGTTCTCAAGAGACATATTTTCAAGTGGTGCCTTTTTGGCAATCTTTTTTATAGTTTTTTGAGTAGTCTTCTTTTTCATAATTTTAATTGTACTACTTCTCCTCGCAGATGCAAATTGCCCACAAACCGTGTTTTATGAAGTCCTGGACTTCATAAATTACATCCTCTCTGGCGCGGAGATGCCTAGAAGCGACAAAGTTTCTGCCAGTGTCTCCTTTGCGCGAATGGCGAGCGCGAGGGCGGATGGGTTGAAAGTGCCCCCATCGGCAACACGCACATCGCGGTAAAATGCGTTGGCCTCTGTGGCGAGCGCGGTCACGTAGCCTGCGAGCGAATGAACGTTGTAATCACGAGAAATTTCTGTTACCACGTCAGGGAACTCTGTGATCTTTGAGGCGAGAGAGCGCGCGGATGTAATTTTAATAAGGTTTGCAAAATTATTTGCATTCCCTTCATTCAAACCTTTGCATTTTTCCGCGATGGACGCGAGGCGCGCATGCGCGTACTGCGCGTAGAACACCGGATTTTTTTCTGACTGCTCGCGCGCGAGCGCCATATCAAAAGTCATTTGCGTGTTGAGAGCTCTGTCGCTGAAAAACCATCTCACAACATCAATGCCAAACTCTTCCACAAGGTCGCGTAGCAAAATCACATTTCCCGCGCGTTTGGACATTTTTGATGAGACGCCATCTTCTTTGAGCAACACCATCTGAGCAATGAATACTACTGGCTGGTCTGCGTCGTTTTGAGTTTTAGGCCAGCCGAGCATCCGCCCCGCCGTTTGCATCCTCTTCACGTGTCCGTGATGATCCGCGCCCCACACATCTATCACTGTTTGAAATCCCCTATCAAATTTATTTTGATGGTACGCGATGTCTGAAACGAAGTATGTCATAGTGCCATCGGAGCGAACAACAACACGGTCTTCATCATCGCCGTACTCGCTGGTCTTTAGCCACAATGCGCCGTCTTTTTCATATGTGAGATTTTGTGATTTCAATCTCTCCAACATTTTTTCATTTGCCCCACTCGCGCGAAGCTCTTTGTCTTCCGAATACCACACGTCAAAATGCGCGCCGAGTCCTTTTTCAATAAATTTGCGATTGCTTTCCTGCACAGAGCGCGCGAGCTCCACACCAGCCGTTTCTTCCCCCATCCCAGAAAAATCTATCTTGTTTATTTTTTCCTCAAGCTCGGGAGTTTTGTACTGCTCTCCTTTTCCTAGTGCAGTCTTTCCCAGCTCGCGAATCTGATTGCTTTCGCGTGAGTCGTTGATATAAAATTCACGCGTTACGTCCTTGCCTGCAAGCGCAAGCACGCGCGAGAGAGTGTCGCCAAAAAATGCAGAGCGACCGTGCCCAATATGAAGCTCCCCTGTCGGATTTGTGGAGATAAACTCTATATTCACCCTATCCCCGCTCTTGAAAAAGGACGGTCCTTTTTCAAGTGCTGATTCTAGAGCAGACGGGGTGAGAAAAAAATTTATAAATCCAGCGCCTGCAACCTCTATCTTTTCTATTTCGTCTGACGAGTTTTCAAGTATTCTCTCCACAAGCTTACCAGCAAGCTCGCGCGGAGAAATACCGTGTTTTTTACCGTACACCAAAGCCGTATTGGTGGAATAGTCGCCGTGTGACGAATCCGATGGGCGTTCTATTTTTATCGCGCCTGCGGTAACGCCAATCGCCTCTAGCGCTTCTGCTACTATTGCTTCAATTTTTTTTTTCATCTCTTTAATAAAAGCTGGGTTTCCCCCCGTGGCGAGCCCCAGACAAAATGTTGTTCACTTCATTCACACATTTGCCACACCATATGGGCGGGCTATTATACCCTTGTATTAGCTCCTATGTTCGGAACTGAGGAAGATTACTTTCTTTAAGTCTTCGTCCAAGACGTGGCTATGCTGACCCGTTTATGTCGCTAATAAAATGAGCATACCACGCCACAATCAAAACAAAAAACCACTATGTCCGTATCCTATACTATAGTATAGGATACGGACATAGTGGTTTTGGTTTAGTTTTTTGTCTTGTTTTTTTGTTTTATTTAAATATTGAATACCTTTTTAAGTGCCACCGCTTTCTCAACTTCTGTAGCAGTAATAATGCTTATGTTGTCGCGAACACCAAAACACTCACCAACAAAATCAATTTCTTTATCGCACTGAAATGGCGTGATGAATACTGATTTCTGGTACTGAATTAAGCCAAGTTTCTTTAGCGAGAAATTTATTGCTCTTCGCGCCTGCTTCTTCTTCTCGGGCACATCAAACATCACAATTCTCCACTTTTTGTCCCATTTTTTTTGTTCTACAATCTTCATCTGCGCTAGCGCATAGCGCATAGCTTTTTCTCTCCCCTTTTCTGTTAGCATAAATAAACCCCCTTTTCCATCTTTCCTTTTGATATAACCGCTTTTTTCAAGACGCCATACGGACTTTTTGATTCGCGCGCGGTCTTGAGTATTTTTCGGATCAAAATATTTAAAAATCTGTACTGCATTTGGCGCAGCTACAGCAAATGCAATAAACCCAACAAGAAGAAGCGTCCTCAAAACGATATCCACTATTTCGCCTTTCTCGTATTTCTTCATGGAATTCTACTATAGCCGTATAATATACTATAGTATGAGATACGTCCATAGTATAGAGAGCAACACATGCTAGTGCTGAATGAAAAATCCAGAATTTAGAATTTAGAATCCGCAGGCCTTGCTAACAATCTCATAAACCTCTTTGTGGATTGTTTCGCGATCGCGGTCGCCGTCTACAATGATAACCTGCCCTGGGAGATTCTCTGAAAACGCGCGAAAGCCAGCTCGCGCGCGCTCGTGATAATCAAGCGGTTTCAAATCAAAAAGCGACTTCACGCGATTTTTATCCATGTTCATTCTGCGTCGCGCTTCCTTTGCAGAAATATCAATGATGATGTGAACCTTTGCCTTGTGTTTGTCCATAACAAAATCCCGTATTCTCCAAAAAAGTTCTTCGAGCTCTGGCGCTTCGCGAGCGTATACATGGTACGCGTATGTGGCCGAATCTCCGCGATTTGAAATGACGGGAGTCCCCTTTTCTGTATTTGGGATTACAACTTTTTCAAGCCAGTTTGTTCGCGACGCCCACATAAGAAAAAACTGTGTGCTTGCGCTCGCCTCCACTGCTTCCATAGAAGAAAAAACATCGCGAATCATTTCGGAGAGTGGTGTTCCACCCGGCTGACGTGAAAAAACAATCTGCCCGTCAGAAAATCGCTCCTTGAGAAGATCTGTTTGCGTGGACTTTCCAGACCCGTCTATTCCGTCGATGATAATAAGTGGCGCGCGCTTCATCCCGTTAGGTGCAGGAAACGCTACGCGTTTCCTGCACCTTTGTTATATTAAACTGATAATAGTGGTGAACTCTGTATATCCTATTCGTGTCAAAAACATAACTCTTTCATATCTAACGCGCTTCATATTTAAACAATAATACCACGTAGCCCCACATTAACAGACTACTTGCCAGTGCTTCCGAACCCGCCATGCCCGCGAGTAGTGTCCGAAAGCTCCGTGACCTCTTTTATTTCCGCGCGCTCAACTTTTTGTATGAGCATCTGGGCGACCTTGTGCCCAGCGGTGATTGTATAATCTTCGCTACTTAGGTTTACGACGCCTGCTTTTATTTCTCCACGATATCCCGCGTCCACAACCCCTCCTAGATTTTTTAAACCATGATTAATTGAAAGTCCGCTCTTGTCCCATATGAGCCCCACATATCCGTCTGGAATTTCCATCGCAACCCCAGCGCCAACAAGCACTCGCGCGCCAACAGGAATCGTTACGCTTTCAATCGCATACAAATCAAACCCCGCATCTCCTATGTGTGCGTAAGTGGGAATTTTTGCATCCGGGTGCAATTTTTTTATTTTTATTTGCATTGAAGTCCCATTATTTAATTTCCACTTTTTTAGAGTGTAGCACCACACAAGAAAAAACCTACTATGTACGTATAATATACTATAGTATATTATACGTACATAGTAGGGAAAAAGAAAAAGGACGTCAAACGCGAAGCGTTTGACGTCCTAGTGCAAACTTCATTCCTGCATATTGGTCGCGCCAATTGGATCATAACCATTGAGCGTAATCCACTTCTCCAACAGCGGAGATGTGTATTTGATTACCTCAACACCCCGCCCACGAAAATACTCTGTTACAAACTCCTCTCTTCTGTATTCCCAAATATAGTAAACCTTTTTGATACCTTTGTTTACCATCTGTTTTGCGCAACTGAAACACGGGTGGAGAGTAACTATCATGCTTAAATCGTTCATACCGAGTGTATTGGCAGTAAGATTGTTGATTGCATTGAGTTCAGCGTGTGAACCACGACAAAATCCTTTCCCTTGTTCCAATTTGCCATTTACCACTCGCGCGCATCCAGCTTCACGCGGGTTAACATCACCGCGTGAAGGACCGTTGTAACCCGAAGAAAGGAAGTGCGACCCATCGGCAAAAATGATTGCGCCAACTTCGTAAAACATGCAAGTAGGACGCTCTGAAGCAACTATTGCCTGTTGAGCAAAAACATCCAGGTGGCTTGGCCGAACATAGTTCGGATTGAGTTTTTTCTTGAACATTTTTGCGATTACTTCTGGATCAGTACCATGGACCCACGAAAGAGTTTCTTTGCTCATAATATTTCTCCTCTCTGTAAAATTAAAAGAATTTCCTGCGCAAAATCTACCATGAGAAATGAGTAAAGTCCAGCATTTGACTGCAAGCAAATATAGGCGTATGGTGATGAAGGTAGCACTTTTTTAACTACGGAAACGGAGACTAGAATGAGATCATATCTCAGTTTGATGAGCAACATCATTGAACGAGGAACTGATCGCAAAACAAGAAACGGTATGACTCGAGCGTTTTTTGCGCAACAGCTACGTTTTGATTTGCGAAATAGTTTCCCTGCAATGACAACCAAGAAACTTGCGTTCAATTCGATGAAAGGCGAACTAATTGCCTTCATTGAAGGCGCGAGTAATGTAAAAAGGTTTCAAGAGCTTGGATGCAACGTGTGGGACGACAATGCAGAATCAGGCTACTGGAAGCCAAAAGCGAAATGCGAGGGTGACCTTGGGCGGATTTATGGCGTTCAGTGGCGCGAATGGATTACTCCTGTCTGGATTAATGGCCGTCCGTTTGCGGACCATACTGGATGGGACGAAGGTCATTGGGATGTACGGGTTATTGACCAACTCGCTGATGTGATTGATCGTCTCAAGCGTGACCCGTTTGATCGGCGTCTCATCGTCACTGCATGGAACCCAGGCGAGCTTGAACAAATGGCGCTTCCGCCGTGCCATATGTCGTTTCAATTGTTTGTAGAAGCGGATGGTTCTGGAAACCCAGAGTATCTCTCTCTCCATATGAACCAGCGGAGTTGCGACATGTTTCTTGGCGTTCCCTTCAACATTGCGTCATATGCGCTTTTACTTGAAATGATTGCCTGTGTGGTTGGCCTCAAGGCTCACGAGTGCGTTATTACACTAAATGATGCGCATATCTACCACGAGCATTTTGACGCAGTGAGGGAGCAGTTATCACGGCAACCGCTACAACTGCCAACTCTCAAACTCATTCCGCGCAGAAGTCTTTTTGATTTCACTGTGGATGATATTGAGCTGGTGAATTACCAACACTTGCCGGCAATCAAGGCAAAAATGCTGGTGTAAGTGGTACTACAAACTCAAAGGGCGACAACATTAATGTTGTCGCCCTTTTTTTCTTTCTTCAACAACCCAGCAATAGTACGCTATAGCGTACTATTGCTGGGTTGTTGAACTCTCCAAAAAAATCTGCTAGCATGAGCGGATTTTTTTATTCAATATTCAAAATTCTACATTCAATATGTATCCCAAAAGAAAACCGTTCGCATGAACGGTTTTCTTTTGGGATACTATCCCTTCACTTCAATCCCTGCGCTTCGCGCTGTTCCTGCAATAATTTTCATTGCGGCTTCCACGTCGTTTGCGGAAAGGTCAGGCATCTTCTTTTCTGCGATTTCACGAAGTTGAGACTTGGTAATTGAGCCAACTTTACTTGTGCCAGGCTTCTTTGAGCCACCGGCTACCCCAGACGCCTTGATAACGAGCCCAGATGCTGGAGGGGTCTTCATTACGAAACTAAAAGTGCGGTCTTCGTAAACTGTAATAACTACAGGAACCATATCCCCTATCTTGTCCTTAGTTGCATCGTTGAATTTTGTAACGAATTCACCGATGTTCACCCCTGCCTGACCGAGAGCAGGCCCCAAAGGAGGAGCCGGAGTTGCCTTGCCTGCGGGAATTACTACCTTTACTTTTTTTGTTATTTTCTTTGCCATGATTGATTTTAACGAGTAGAGCGGGCGTTCCCACCTCTTTACGTTATGGTAACTTACTACAATTTATCTCTATTTGCAAGCCGTATGGCAAAATGACAAAACGAGATTAAAATCATCACCCGATTAAATGCGCTTTTTCAAATCGCGATTTCAAATTTACGCAAATTTGAAATCATTTAACTGGGTTAAGAAAAATATAGCCGCTCCGCTTATTATTTTTCTATATCTTATGAATTTGAAGGAAGTCCAGCTCCACAGGTGTTTCGCGACCGAACATTGAGACGAGCACCTTTGCGCGCCCGCGTTCGCCGTCCACCTCGGCAACTTTGCCTTCAAGATCCTTGAACGGGCCGTCTACAATAGTAACCTGGTCTCCAACCACTAAGTCAACATTGTGCTTTGGTGTGGACTCTGCCATACGAGCAAAGAGCGCGTCTGCTTCGTGCTTTGCTAGAGGAACTGGTGTTACTCCTGCGCCGACGAACCCTGTCACGCGCGGCGTGTTGCGTACAACATACCATGAATCGTCTGTAACAATCATATCCACAAGAATGTACCCAGGATAAATTTTTTCCTCCGCCTCCACGCGCTTTGCGCCTTTTACCTTGATTTTCTTTTCCATAGGAATAAGTACATTGAAAATCTTGTCCTCCATGCCAAGGGACTCAATACGCTGTTTCAAATTGCGGAGCACGGCATTTTCGTAACCCACATAGGTGTGGATTGCGTACCAATTGCGCTCGCCTGTTATTTCTTGTTTTGCCATAGATTTAAAATTAAAATTAGCGAACGAAAAACTTTTTAATAATTGTTGTGAACAATGTATCAAACGCTCCTAGATAAAGAGACGTCAAAACCGAAAGAATTATAACAAGCACTGTAAAAGCAATCGCTTGTTTGCGAGTTGGCCAGGTAACGTGCGCTAGTTCTCCTTTGGACTCCTTGATGTATTCAATAAATTTCATGATAGATTTTTAACTGTGTTAAGAAGAATATAGTCGCGGTGCTCCTTATTTTTACTTAAAAAACAGCCCCGCAGGGCTTTATTTAAAGGTACTATTTTACGAGCAAAAAGTCAACAAGCATACTTTTGACGATTGTGACAATCAACAATTGACAGATGCAACCCAGGAGGTGCGTTGCCTACGGCAACGCACCTTGTCAAATGTCATAATTCAAGGGTCTGCCTATCGTATCTCGTACGTCACTGTCACGCTTGAGGTAATATTTTCTTCCCCATGTGGAATTTCTGGCATTGAAGAATCGTCTCCAATCCCCTTCTCCATACCTACAGAAGTCGCTCGAGAATACATTGGATAGTACCCTCCCTCTGAGAAAGACACCACTCGCACAAGTGAAACACCAAGGTCGCGAGCGAGCACTTCTGCTTTTGCGCGCGCTTTTTCTATAGCAATCTTCCTAGCCTCTGCCTTTAAGCCGTCCTCGTCATCAATTGCAAAGTTTGGTCCCTGCATCTCTCTCACCCCTGCAGTAGCGAGCCCGTCCACAATAGCGTTCGCTTTCTCCAAATCACGCACCTTGATAGTTACTGTCTGGGAAACTTCATATCCAACAACCACCTGTTTACCCGGGCGAGAAGGAGGACAATCCAACGACAAGCACGACACAGTTACTTCTTGCCATTCGTACTTTGGGTACGAGCTGTAATTTTGAGTTTTAATATCTTTATCAGCAACACCTTGTTTCCTGATACCAGCAAGCGCCGTTTTTACTTTTGTAGTCACTTTGTCCTGCGCGTCAGAAACTTTTTTTGCTTCCTCGCGAACGGTAAATGAAATATTTGCAATATCTGGCGAGGCGAATACTTCACCTTCTCCAGAAACAGAGATTGTGTTTGTCGCGGAAACTCCACCTCCAATGAAACGGTATCCTTTGACTTCGGAAATAACCATCGCTCCAACAAGGACAGCGCTTAGCATCGTAAATACCGTCAATGCCTTAAAAAGTTTTGTTTTTGAATCTTCCATGAAATTAGTTTATAAATTTTATAATCAGTGCACCCGCACCCATTCCATATCCCATATTATCCCCTTCCCCCTGTTACTTCAGGATATCCTCCACTTGTCGCAAAATCGTATCCAGAGAATAATCCGACTTGATAATATACCCACGAACACCGAGCTCAACCCCCTCACTCATTTTCTCCAAATCAGAAAGCTGTGTCTCAACGATAACTGGTGTATCTTTGCCAGACTCCTCCTTGCGATACCTACGCAAAAACTCAATTCCTGTAACCTTTGGCATCATCATATCAAGCATAATTAGGTCTGGTTTCTCGCGAATAGCGACATCAAACCCCTCCTCCCCATCAAAAGCTGCTATAACTTCATATTTCCCTTCCCCCCCTGCAATCAACCCGTCTCGTAGTATCTTCGAGAAGATTTTGTCGTCATCAATAATCAGTATTTTTTTTATCATATGTTTGTTCATTATACTACAAAGGAATAGTAAAATAAAAGGTGCTTCCGGACTTCAGTTTTGAACCAACTCCCACCACGCCACCGTGAGCATCAATGATACCTTTTACAATCACGAGTCCGAGTCCGGTGCCCTTGTGCTCAGAATCACGCGTGCTTGATGCAAACTGTGTGAATTTATTAAAAAGTTTCTCAATATTTTCGGATGTAATACCTTCTCCTGTATCTGTAACTGCCACAACAACGCTGTCTGGAAGAATAGTTGTGTCTAAGGACATGCTGTCGGAAACCCACGGAGCAGATACCGCCAACGCCTCATCAGATATAGTTTGACCTTTTTTGTGTAAAAAACAAATAGCTGTCACTGTACCGCCTTTCAGCGTGTATATCAACGCATTTGAAAAAAGGTTGTTGAGCACTTGCGTAATTCTTTTCGCGTCAACTGAAACACTGTTTGGAACCCCCTCGGCAACAATCAAATTCATATTTATGCCCGCGTCGCGCGCTGTAGCCTCAAAAAACTTCATACGCTCGGAAAGTATTTCTTTTATATCAACAGAACTTTTTTCAACTGAAAACTTCCCAGCTTCTAGTTTTGCAACATCTAGCAAATCATTTACGAGATCAAGCATAGAAGACGAGCTCTCGTAAAGCATTGAGACGTACTCGCTTGAAGCTTGTTTGTCTTCCAAGATTTTTGACGACCGCATCATTTCACCAATTTTCTTTATGTTACCAAGTGGCGAACGAAGCTCGTGAACAATCATTGATGTAAAGTCGTTGCGCATCTTTTCTGCCTCCTTTTCATGTGTTACATCGTGGAGGATAATGACCCCTCCCAAAGTTTGCCCGCGTGTTAAGCCAATATTTGACTTCACTGGAGAGACAACAACCTGATAATATTTATTATTAAAAATAACCTCGTTAATCGTTAAGACTTTATCAAGCTTAATTGCTTCCTCTAGTTTGCTTCTGATATCAAGAGATTCATTGAACGCGTCAATGAAGTTAAAAATAGTCGGGACACCTTCTCCTTTGTACCCAATCACTGCTTCTGCGGCTGGGTTTGCCGCAATAACGCGATAATCCAGATCGGTCATGACAACGCCTTCAAGCATACTCTCTAGCATGGCGGCTATTTTCCCTTGTTCTGTTTTTACAACATCCTCAAGCTTTGAAACTGCTTGTGACGCCTGATTCACTATTTTATACAAAATCTCCATTTCTGATTCTTTGTACAAGCCAGCTTTTGTATGAGAAACCGTGAGCACCCCTACAAGCTGATCACCAATAACAAGTGGGATATTGAAATACGAACGCACGGGCTCCTCTGTGACACCCATCATGATAGCGCCTGTGATAGTCTCCTCTACCTCCACGGCGGAAAGATCTCGCCCAAGAAGTGCTGAAAGAGAGCCGAGCATACGCGTGCGTATATCCTTAATAAAACTTATTGATACAGAGCGCTCAAGGTCTGCCTTGAACACCACCTTTGAAGGCTCTAGCAGCATATATGACACAACGCTGTATTCAAGAAATTGATTGAGCGACCCAACAATAACATCCAAAATCTTTTTAATATTGAGGGAGTATCCAGTGCGATCTGCGATTTCCTTCAAAATTGCGAGCTCGTACAGACGCCTCTTTATCTCGGTGTCTTTTGCATAAACCCCGCGCTTAATACGGTGTACACCCCAATACGAAAACGCAATCACCACAAGATACAGGGTGATTAGAACAACAATTATAGGTAGGAGCTCGCGTGGAACCATAATTCTTTAATACTTACTGTTTTATGTCAGGATATTTTGTAAAGATTGGCCCGAGCGCATTTTTTACAATCTGCCCAGAAAGCTCGACGTATGTGTCTATAAGATTCTTGAGCGCTTCTGCTGGGTCGCCACTCACTTCTGTTATTTCTCCCTTTTCATTCACACCAATACCAGAAACTTTTTTTGCGCGCGCTATAGCCATATCAGGCCCAAGAATAATGCTCTGCTTTGCTATAATTTCCGCCATCACTGCTTTGTATTGTTCTGCTTGTTCCATATAAATAGTATTACTTATTCGCCTTTAATAACTTTTAGGAGCTTGCTTGCGGCAATACCCATAAGCACATACCCGACAATATAGAGCGAGTCATGAACCATCTTTAAATACAGATGATTATAATCTTGGAACCACGGCCCCTCCGTCGCGAAACCTAGAAAGATGAGCGTCATGCCGATGCTAAAAAAAGTTAAAACTTTTCCGAAAACCCCGCCGTGCATGTGCCGCCCCCCTACCCACACCATCATACTGGTAGCAAACGCAACAATGAGCGTCGCCCAAAGTGAGATCATTTCAAGCATCTTTGAACTGTCCTCAATGACTATCAATGTTTGCAATGTGCCATTCAAGCCACCATCTGCAAAAGTGATTGTTGGCACGGCAAGAATTGCGAGTACGCCTGCATATTTTCCAATGTGCTTCATAAATAAAATATTAATCGTTACTAATAGGTGCATTATATCATAAATAGAGGGACATTTGACAAGTGACGTTTGATATCTGACAAAACCCGTCAAAATTTCTTGTCATTGCGAGCGTAGCGAAGCAATCTAGGATGCTGGCTTCGTATGAGTATATAATCGCAAAGACGGCACCACGCATTGTCACTGGTCAATTGTCCGCGTAGCGGTGTCATTTGTCAGTTGTTCCCCTCCAAGAATCCTCCTTGTGGCTTCTTTGTATTCCTCCACATTTGGCTGGTCAAATGCGTTTATGTTCAAGAGGTTCGCGAGATGCATCGTTGTGCACATCATAAACTGCATGAGTGCGCCGAGCGACTCTGGGTCAAGATCAGTAAGTAAAATCTCTCCGTGCGATATCCCCCGCGTTTTGTATGTTTCCGTCACCCCTTTGTAAATTGCATCAAGGATTTCACATGGCGCGCGACGGGGAACCCCTGGCACAAGCGTAGCAAACACTTTATCATCCGCCAAAAACTGATGTTCCCAGTGCGGAGCATGCGCGCGCACGAGAAAACGCGCGGAAATATCTGGTTGCGCCAGATTCATCTGCTCCACGGAGTGGAGGTCAGTTGAGCCAATGGAAACTGTGGGTACCATACGATGCGTTGTATGCGCGCCGTCAATTGTTTTTTCCTTTCCAATACTTTCCGCAAAAAGCTGGCGATACCATTTGCCAACGGACTCAAGCTCGGGATGAAATACAAAAAAATCAAATACTACTCTGCCCTGTTCGTGCCACGTGATAATATCGCGCGCGGATTTGAAGGAAATGCTCTCAACACCTCCTTCTATAGCATCATTTATAACCGATTGTGCCCCACGCATAAGCGCTTGTCCTTCTATCCCCGCGCACAAAAGAGGGAACACTCCTGCTGGCGAGAAAACCGAGAATCGCCCACCGACCATTTTTGGAACTGGAAGCAAATGAAATTTTTGTTTCTCTCCCATAACCCAAAGTGGTGACTTTTCATCAGTAATACACACAATACGGTCTGCAAGCGAACCAAACTTTTGCTCAAGCGCGCTGACAAGCACGGACGCGTTGATAATTGTTTCAGTGGTTGTTCCTGACTTACTTGCGACAATAATAATAATTTCATCCTTGTCCGATACTTCATCCAAAAGTAATTCTACTATATCAGAAAGAAGTTCAGGTGAGCATGTATCCGCAAAGAGAATTTTTGGCACAAACTGGGTATGCGCATCCAGTGTTCCGGCAGTTGCCTCGTATAGCGCTTTTGCTCCAAGGTTTGAACCGCCAATGCCAATGTCCAAAATATATGAAAGTTTTGGTCCCGCGAGTCTACTTGCAAGTGTTTTGGATTTTTTTAGAAGATTTTCATCAAATGGCAAGCGGAGTGACGCCTCTGGGAGAGAGTACGCGCTGTCACTCATAGCGCGACGCATTTTTGCGACATATTCCTCCACGCGCTTGGTGTCAACCGCTCCCCCACTTTCGTTTGAATGTCCTTGGTATTTCATCACTTTAGAGGTAGTAAATTATTAAAAATTTCCGTAGTTACTTTAGTGTTCATTAATAATGTATCCGCTATCAGTATAGTCACATCTCCCAGTTCTACAAAATATGCGACCTCTAACGGGGTTCATCCTCCTATTCTACACGACTTCAGTCTATAGGGCGAGCATCGTCCATTTTTACTATGTACGTATAATATACTATAGTATATTATACGTACATAGTAAAAATGGACGATTATTATTAGGGTTCCAAAATATTCAAAATCTTGGTATTATTGTTGAATTATGGATACACAAAAAAGAATTATAATTTGGTTTTCGGCAGCTCTTATTGTAGCTATTGCTGGAATCGGCGCATACCATGTTGCTACAGGCGCGCCTGCTGAACCTCCTCGCAAAGACGGAACAATGAGTATTCCTTTGGACGAGTCCGACTGGACAAAGGGTTCAAAAACACCAAAAGCGACTTTCACAGAATACAGCGATTTCCAATGTCCTGCCTGTGGTTCATACTATCCAATGCTTGAGGAAATGTTTGCAGAGTACAAGGATCAAATCTCATTCACTTATCGTCACTTCCCTCTTCCTCAGCATAAAAACGCGCTTCCTGCGGCATACGCATCTGAAGCAGCCGGCAAGCAAGGAAAGTTCTGGGAAATGGCTGATATGCTTTTCAAAAATCAGGATGAATGGTCTGAAAGTGTGACCGCGCAAATAATTTTTGAAGGATACGCGAAAAAGATTGGGCTTAATATTGATCAATACAAAGCTGATGTAAAAAGCGACGCTGTAAAAGCGAAAGTTGAACGCGACCTAAAGAGCGCAAAACTTTCTCGCGTTGACCACACTCCGACATTCTTCATAAATGGCAAGTTGTCTGACAACCCGCGTTCCGCCCAAGAGCTTAAAGCACTCATTGACTATGCAATCACGCACCCCTAACATCTCTGCTTGGATACTCTGGTCGCTCATCGCGCTCGCGCTAGTCGGCTTCACTGACTCAGCATTTCTTCTAGCAAAGCGTGTGTCTGGCGCGCCAATTCCATGCTTCATAACAAGCGGATGCGATGCTGTGTCAAAATCTCAACATTCGGTGCTGTTTGGTGTTCCACTATCCGCGTGGGGTGTCATATTCTACCTTGGCATTGGATTTCTTGCTCTTATATATATAGACACAAAAAATCTCCTTGTAGGAAAACTTATTACTTTCGCCACAACTCTCGGTTTTCTCTCTTCTCTATACTTCATCTATGTTCAAAAATTCCTCATCAAGGCATTTTGCGTCTACTGTATTTTGTCTGCGATTATTTCAACGATTCTGTTTGCGCTTGGGATTATTATTTGGCGAAAACTCAAAACGGACGTTGCTCAACTAGAATCCTAATTTTTCTTTCACAAAAATTAGCGTAATTTTTCGGTTTGGCATTATCTCGCGTTCAATGATAAGCACGCGACCGATGGTGCTTCCGGGATAGCCGATGCTTTGCATATGCTTATTCTCGAGTGGGAATACGTAGTCCTCAATGCGCTTGAATCCCGCCTCGCGGTCAGCAACAATCTTATTTGCGCTCGCAACCCAAATCACATTGTCTGAAGTAAACGCATAGCTTGGAATCTGGCTACCAGATGCAGAAGCAACCATAAGTTGCCCAGCCTCTGTAATAGCGTGCACACTACCTAGAAAATAATCCGCGAGCACCGACTCCTTGCGAAGACGCGCTTGTTTCGCTTTGTCTTTTTCTTTCAAAATATTTTCATGCACATTGTCCCACCCATGATTTCCTTCTTTCAAATAGTCTACAAAGCCAATTTCATTCAGCGTTTTTGAAGAACCGTTCATCACGGAACCGCCTTTTGGAATAAGTTTTTTAATTTCAGTGAATGCTTCTTCCTTGGTATCAACAATAATCGGCGTGATATTGCGCTCCTTCAAGTTCTCTACAACTTTTGCAATAACCTCGTCTGATGGAATATCTGTATACATATTTTTATTTAGTTTCAAACAATGTCGACTCTTCTGACTCCTTCATATTTATTGCCACAATAAGCATAAACAAAAGAAGAGTGAAGTACGCGGGCACAAAGAAGACACCGAAAATATTCACGAGTGTTTTAAGAGCGAGCGCAGGAACTATCGCGTAGAGACTAATCCTATATGCTCCACTGTATGACAAAGGTATCTTTTTTATATATGCGATAAGACGCGGGATAAGAGCAAATAAAAAAAGTACAATAAAATATTTCAGATACCCAAACAACATTGCGATGAATACTCCGATGATACCGACGAATACAATGGCAACAAGCGAGTTGTTGGTTTTTTCTACCCAAGATAGCACCCACTTCTGATTTATGGACGCGTCTGGCACCCCGCGCAAATCTTGAATTGTAATTTGACCACTGTTGCTCCTTGTTATGATTTCTGTTTTTGTGAGAAGCGCAAATGTTTTGTACTCATCAAATTTATTTTTATTGAAATCGTTTTTTGTGTCAATCACAAGCATGCTCTCAAGCCCCTGCTCTTTCAAAACAGCCTGTGGACCGTTTTTGCCAAAAATAATATACGGCTCGTTAACATTCACTGACGCGATTCCTTTTTCAATATTAATAGTGAGCTCTGCAGGAAAATGACTCCTTACCAGCTCCGGCGCGCGCTCTTTCACAAATCTAATCCCTTGAGGAACGAGTGCTACGCCTAGGTAAACTGTCATCACCACAGAAAGAAGGAGCGAGAACTTTATATAATAACGAACAATGTCAGACAGTGGCGTTGTAACCGCATTCTGATAAAATGCTGGGTTGTAAATGCTCTTTTTAAATGTTTCAAAAATGGTTTTCATCTCGTCATTATACCCCCACACCTACTTTTCGTATAGCCTTTTGCAATATTTTCATATATTGAAAATACGAAAAGTAGGTGTGGGTGTACACCAGCCAGCGAGTCTTGCGTAAATATGTGTCTTGTGGTATCGTTTCTGGCAGGTAGTTTCCTATTGATAACAAACGGAGGAGAAAATGAAATACCTTTTCAATCTAGTTTGCTTGCTCGTTGCACAAAAGACATACAGTGCGTATATATGGATCTGCTCTGAAACACTGCCGCGCGATTGCGACTACAAAGCGCTCTCAAAGAAAATCATGTGTCGTGTCAAAATATTCAAAATATTCCTTGATGCAACAAGGCTTCGACAGTTTCCAACTGACCAAGACAAAATAAGAGAAGCAGCCATTCTTAAAAATGTTGCCGATGATATGTACTCAATGTATGTGGAGAAAACAGACGTTCTCATTAGGCAATGAACGCCAGTGTAAAACCCCCAAATCAGTTTACGTCCAAGACGTAGATTTTCTGATTAAGGGGTTTTTCTTTTTTACGATCCCAAATTTTCCTTCCCGTTTGCAATGACAGTTGAAAGCACGATAATTCCTACCACCACCAACACACCACCGACAAGAAGCGCGTAGTTCGCGCCAAAATGTTCCCAAATATACCCACCTGCTATTCCCGCAAACATCAAACCAAATCCAGCAGTCGCGTTCACAAGACCGTACGCTCCTGCGCGGTGGTCCTCTGGTGAAAGCTCCGCCGCAAGAGCTCTCGCCACTCCGTCAGTAAGAGCAGGGAAAAGTCCGAGCAATAAGAAACCCAAAGCTAGAGTTATCGCTCCGCTCGCGAGAGCCACGACAAAATACCCTATCAAAAGTACGGCGTACCCAATACGCATCACTGTACGCGCGCCAATGCGGTCGCTCATTCCTCCAGCACTCACAGAAAAACCAGCATACGATAGATTGTAGAGCATATAAAATAGAGGAATAGACGCGAGCGAAAATCCTAAATGCTGAGTCTTTAGTAATAGCACCGCCACGGGGATACTTCCTGCCGACAAAAGAAATAGCGCTACGAGATATTTTTTAAAATTAATATTAAACGCGCCTAACAATCTGAGTGGAATATTTCCTTTGCGCGCCTCACCAACAATATCTTTTATAAAGAAAATAGACGCGACTGCAATGAGACCAATTATAAAAGCGACTACGAACACTATATTGAACCCCTCAGGATACGCACGGAGAATGAGGTACGCAATGAGCGGTCCAAGTATCGCGCCAAGCGTGTCTAACATCCTATGAAAACCAAACGCTCGCCCCATTTCTTCTTTTGGTGTTGAGAGAGAAATAATAGCGTCGCGTGGCGCCTCGCGGAGTCCTTTTCCAATGCGGTCAGTTACGCGAATACCGACAACACCAGCGACCGACGACACTAGTAGATACAACGGGCGGGTCGCCACAGAAAGTCCGTATCCAAAAATCATAAAAGGTTTTCTTTTCTTTATCTTGTCGGAATATTTGCCAGCATGAATTTTAATAATATTCGCAGTACCATCAGCGAGCCCTTCTACGAGCCCAAGAGACCCAGCTCCCGCTTTTAATACAGATGTAAAAAACGCAGGGAAAATGGCTAGCACCATTTCGTTGGACATGTCATTAAAGAAACTTGTGAGGCCGATTAAAAAAACATTTCTCGGCGGACGATAACGAGTCATATACTTATAGTATAACAAACACCATCATTAAACCTGCAAAAATGTTGATGTTTTCATAAAGTTTTTACAGGTTTGATAATTAGACAACTGACATAGACATAGACATAGACGCTAACCAAGCAGTTGGCTAGCTTAGTCACCCCAAATACTACAAAACCCGCGAAGGCGGGTTTTGTAGTATTTGGGGTGACTACTGGGAATTGAACCCAGATCGAGAGTTCCACAAACTCTAGTGTTAACCATTACACCATAGCCACCATGTTTAAAGACATTTGACATGTAGCGTTTAACGCATGACAGAAGCACGATTCTGTTTCTTTGTTAATTTTCACCTGTCAGGTGTCGATTGTGCCAACCTATGTGTCAACCTACCTATTGGTACATTGGCGGTTCCTCCGTTATACCAGATTTATAGTTCGTTTGTCGAGCCAGCGCGTAGAGCAAACTTGAGAGACGGTTTAAGTACGCAAGCGTTTCTTTACCAACTCTCACAGCACCTTCATCCGCAACACCTACAACACGACGCTCCGCCCTGCGCGAAAGCGCGCGCGCAAGGTCTAGGAGCGAAGCAAGCTCGGTCCCGCCTGAAACAAAAAATGTTTTGATTGGCGGAAGCTCGGTTTCAATCGCATTTATAATCTTTTCCAATTCACGCGCCTTCTCCTCACCAATATGCTTTTCCGCACCCGCAACCTCGGCTTGTATTGTGAAAAGATTTTGCTGAACATCACTAATGATTTTTGAAACCTCCGATGCCTCTGCTTTTACTTTTACCACACCGAGAAACGAATTCACTTCATCAAGAGTGCCAAGCGCCTCGGCAATCGCAGAGCTCTTTGAAAAGCGTTGGTCGCATCCAAACGCGCTCGTGGTTCCATTGTCACCTTTGCCTGTGTAGAGCATTTGGCTATTATACAGATATTTTTACAGATTGACAATGAGGTATTTTTTTGCTATAATATATTTGCTTAGATTTTGAACATTTACAGAAATAAAGTGTGTGATGAACAGATGTCATTTCAATGACTGTGACACACTAAATGATTGCTGGTGTGAAGTAAAGCGGTATGGAATCCTGTTCGGCATCGCCAGTATGATACTTATTGCCGAGGTGGTGGGCGCGGAATCGTCTCCCAAAGTCTTGCGCTCCCTGTGGCCGCCGGGCATGTGTTTACCGACACGAGAGCGATTTTTGTCGCTATTGTTGTAGGCTACCGCATAAAGTGTAGCGCCAATGAAACAAGAACACGCAAAATCGACGGGTACATCAACGCATTACTTATTGGTGGCGTCGCAGTTTGGGTTCTGGTTGAAGCAGTTGAACGCTTCCAAGAACCAAGAGAAATAGTGAACTGGGTGATGGTTTCTATCGCCGTGTTTGGTACTATAGGAAACTATGTCCAACCCATGATGATGGACACCGTGGATGAAGAACATGTGACTCACGAGTCCATGCATCTCCACATACTGTCAGATCTCATGCAAAGCATCGGAGTGGTGGTGGGTGGAATCCTCACTTAGGTGACCAGTTTGGGTTTAATTGACCCTATAATTTACATCGCTATCGCATTTATGCTGATGCGATGGAAAGCGGAAGCTTCTCAGAAAATTATGGTCTGGGGAGTACGACAACGATAGTGGACATTGCTGTCACGGTCATCATCACCACTAGTTAGCTCGAACTATAAGTTTGGATATGTGAAAACGAATAGCGACAAGCGTAACAGTCTGACAAAACAGAGCGCCACTTCCTCGGAAGTGGCGCTTATTTTTCTCAAAACAAATCCCGCACATAAAAAATTCGTGTGCGGGATAGTAGCTTTTGCTACTTTTACTTTCTGATGGATAGAAGGTTTTCAAGCTCCTCGGTAATCGCATAGAAATCTGCGAAATACTTTCTGTCTCCAGAAAATAGACTTTTGCTTGGATGGTCCTCTAGCCCATTGAGAGGAGATGCTTGCACACCCCTACCAAATCCGACATCAATACATCTGGTTTGTATTTTTCTCCCTGTTGGTAGAGCTTTCAGGACGATTCTCCTGTCCTTGAGTGGAAGCATCTGCCCCTCTTTCTTGTCAAAACGACACGGATATACAATCGCTCCGAATTTATCTGAAGAGTATATGCTTGGTGTCACCATCGCAATGAGCCATTGATTTTTCAGGACTTTTGCGATAGTAAGGCTTTTTATAACATTGCTCAGTGTTGGAGCAACTACCATAGTTGGTACAGGAAACGGCAAAATTAGTCTCATTATCATACCCCTATTTTATGTTAAGTTGTTGACTGAAAAGAACCTTAAATAATTGTTATTATTCTATTTTTATTATACCATATCCACAGAAAAATGCAAGGGTTTAGAGGAGAGGGCATTGCAACAGATATTTTTCTGCTGAAAAATTCTGCGACCCCGTCGCGCGCAAATCTGCCGTTTTTTAGGATATACTATATGAATACATATAGTATATGTATACCCTAGGCTTGGAAATGTGAAAATTCCGATTTTCACATTTCCCTCTCTTTGTGTCACTTATAAAAACGGTGTGGCTTGCTCACAGTTTAGAGATTGGATGATAATTTCAATTTTTTAGTGACTTTTAGTGGTCTTTACAAACAAATTAAAAGATGAGCAACGGCTTGAGTTTATCAATAATTGTTACATTGTCGAGTCCCTACACAATACCAACCCGGATAACATCCTTCTCCGACTCTGGGCAAAAGCTCGGGATACATTAGTAAACAATAATCTTGGCCATTAAAACTGCGGTAATGATATTCATTGTATGTGTAAGTTGGAGGATATCCGCCGAGAGGATCATTTGATAATTTACTTAGATATGGTAAAAGTTTTGCTGCCAGATCATTCCAGCACGATATATAAGAAGGATGCTTTAGCGCCCACCTGCCAGAACAAGCCGGTGAACCAGGTTGCCCGCCACTATACAAAGGGTAGTAGCCATTTGTGTCATAATAAAGCTCCAAAGCAGTCCTTATTTGCCTGAGATCTGAGACCCTATGCGCATCTCTTCCTTTCTTTCTGGCGCTATTTAGGCTCGCAAGAACGACACTTGAAAGTATCCCAATGATAGCAATCACCACCAGAAGCTCAATCAGAGTAAAGCCCTTGTTTGTTTTGTCTGAATGTTTAAAAAATATTTTCATCATAAAGGAACATTCCCTGGTACAAACTCTGCATCCATAATGTTCTCTTGATTATATCCTTCATTGCCTCCACCAAAAATCAAAAACAGCGAAACGATAATCGCCACCACCACAAACCCAATCAACACATAACTCGCCTGTTTTTCATCTTTTACCAATCCGCCAGAATATTTAATAACCCACTCTACGATTTTTGGGGTTGCCGTTTGAAAAGATTGGCGCGTTTGCTGAAACTCATCACTCTCAAATACTATTTCTGGTGATTCGTTATTTTGGTCCATAACTTTGTAAAAGTGTTGTTGTAGATTTAGTTTTATAAAACCACTTTAATTATATCACTTACGCCCCCACACGCAAGAAAAAGTGGGCTATTTCAATAATTTATCCACTAAAACTCCAAGTGTTTGAGTCAATCTTTACTAATATCGCCCTGAGACATTTTACAGTGAATTGACACAATAGAGGCACCAATTCCCAAAACAAATGATGTCACACGCGCGGAGCGCGTGGTGGCTTAAAACTAAATCGTACGCTTGGATTCTGCGCGCCTCTTACGCTCCCTGCGGTCGCGGGAGCAAAAACCAAAAATTTTCCTTACCTTTCTTCTTTTCCTCGGCGGGGGTTGTGGGGAGAGCCGACAAAAAATGGAAAGGAAATTTTTGGTTTTGCTTCGCCGCTTCAGACTACAAAATTAGCTAATTCTATTTTATCACTTATGGTGATACCTTGTCGCTCATTTCTACGTCCTTGCGGCGAGACGAGGCGCTTCCTCTCGGCGTTCTGCGGTAGCTTGAAACTCTGTGACTTCGTTCACTGGTCGTGGTATCAAAGAATTTCGCGCACAAATCCCCGCCGCTTTTAGGAGATATTATAAAACGGCTGGGACTACTCCCAAATTAAGAAACAATTTTGGGTTTTCTTTGATAAAAGAAAACTTTTTATCTTTTATTAATACAAAAAGTGCCCCCTGCTTCCAAAGTTGCACATAAATCATACGCCTGTCCGCCTGTCGTATACCCACTTTGTCCAGCATTCCATGGCTCATAGGTATATTTGTAAGTAGAATTATTGAGAGGATCTTTTGGCAATACACTCATAAAACCATCGGTAATCAAATCTCTTAGGTCACTGTTCGCATCCCAATCTCCAGAACCGCCGGCATTGCCACAAGCACCTAGGCCTCCATAGCTGGTATCATTACACATATTTTCTGGTTGAGTATACGCTCCGTGTTTATCATAATTCAATTCAAGCGCAATTTCTAATTGCTTTATGTCCGCTTTTCTTCTTGAGTCCCGCGCTTTTTCTCTTGCAGAATTAAGGCTCGCCAAAACTACGGAAGACAAAATTCCGATAATAGCAATAACCACAAGAAGTTCGATTAGAGTAAATCCTTTGTTAGGTGTTTTATAACTCATAATTAAATTCCACCTGGAACTTGACCAGGGATAATTTCTTCTCCAGTTTCTGGGTTAATATTTTTAATTTGTTGTCTGTCGCCTCCACCAAAAATCAAAAACAGCGAAACGATAATCGCCACCACCACAAACCCAATCAACACATAACTCGCCTGTTTTTCATCTTTTACCAATCCGCCAGAATATTTAATAACCCACTCTACGATTTTTGGGGTTGCCGTTTGAAAAGATTGGCGCGTTTGCTGAAACTCATCACTCTCAAATACTATTTCTGGTGATTCGTTATTTTGGTCCATAACTTTGTAAAAGTGTTGTTGTAGATTTAGTTTTATAAAACCACTTTAATTATATCACTTACGCCCCCACACGCAAGAAAAAGTGGGCTATTTCAATAATTTATCCACTAAAACTACAAGTGTTTGAGTCAATCTTTACTAATATCGCCCTGAGACATTTTACAGTGAATTGACACAATAGAGGCACCAATTTTAAAGGCGGGACACGAAAGCGTCCCGCCTTTAAAATTGGTGCCCAGGAGAGGACTTGAACCTCCAAGCCAATGACGGCGCTACCACCTCAAGGTAGTGAGTTTACCAATTTCTCCACCTGGGCAAGATTTCGTCAAGAGTACAACTTCTGTTACTTTTTCTATATCGCTAATGCTTTCTCTATTTTTGTTATTTTTCGGGAAAGACAAACGACTTTCGGATTGTAATACATTTCCTTAATAATTTCCAGTGATTCCTTATCAAGGCTAAACCTTGATAATAGCCTTTTAAAAAACTAAAGACCGCATTAGGCGGTCTTTAGGAGAGCTATTTATGCAATCGCTTCTTCTGCTGTCACTTCGGCAACTTCTTCTCCCTCCTGTACTGGGACGGTTACACCGCTTTTTGTGTGACGCATTTTGCGCTTAACATCACGAGCAACCTTGCCACGCACGAAGTATAGTTTTGCGCGACGAACCTCAGACTGACGCACTATTTCAATCTTGTCGATTGACGGTGAGTATAGCGGGAAGATTTTTTCAACACCTACACCAGAAGCCGTCTTGCGGACAGTGAACATAGCGCCGTTCCCAGAACCGCCCTTTACGGCAAGTACAAGACCTTCAAAAATCTGCATACGAACCTTGCCCTTTTCCTCAATTTTGAGGTGGACTTTTACAGTAGCTCCAGCGCGAATAGGCAAATCCTTGCGACTTGCTACTGCTACTGGGCTCATTTGGATAGTTGTATTTTCCATAACAATGTATTCGCTACTCTAGCACGGTAGGCCAAGTTCTGCAAGACCCACCTTAAAATCCTCTGGAAGTGGCGCTTCTACGGTGTGCTCTACTCCATCTAGCCCCATAAATACTACTGAAAATGCATGAAGGGCCATACGCTTGAAGCCGAGAAGATGCGGGCCTTTTGGCGCGTACAAATCGTCGTGTAGAATAGGGTGACCAACTGCTTTTAAGTGCACGCGAATCTGGTGCGTTCGGCCTGTGTGAGGATTGACTTCAAGATACGATAGCCTAGTGTTCTTTGCCTCACCTTCTCCAAGTACTTTGTACTCGGTTACTGCCTCACGAAGCTCGCCCCTCGCGCCGTACTCTGATGACCATCTGCGAAAATCGCTCTTTGAACGGCCTATAGGCTTGTCTATTGTCCCATCTAACTCTTTGAAATTTCCTTGGACAATAGCTCGGTAGGATTTTTTAATTGCGCGAGTTTGAAACTGCAATTTTAAATTTAAAAATGATTCTTGTGTTTTCGCAACGAGAAGCACGCCGGAAGTGTCGCGGTCAATGCGATGCACAATCCCCCATTTTTCTATTACTCCGCCTTTGGTCAAAGGAATCGTTTCTCCAACTCCTTTTATGCTCGGATATTTTTCTATAAGCCAATCCGATAGTGTTGGCTCCTTTGTCCGCCCATCAGGATGCACCACTAGACCCGCCGGCTTATTTATCGCAAGAACTTCTTTGTCTTCATAAAGAATTGTAATATCTGATGTCATAGCTACTTCCCCATGCGACGTTCGCGTGAGGCAAATTTTTCAATAATACTCACGAACTCTTCTTGTTGAAACTCTGGCCAGTATGCGTCCACAAAAAAAAGTTCGCTGTATACAGATTGCCAAGGTAAAAACCCTGAGAGCCGCTGGTCGCCTCCAGTGCGAATAAGGATGTCTGGGTCTGGCATTGGATATGACCAAAGTTTTTTAGAAAATTCTTCTTCGGTGACATTTGTTGCTCCATCTTTTAGAAGCGCGTTTGTTGCAGAGAGAATCTCCGCGCGTCCGCCGTATGACATTGCGATGTGAAGAGTTATATTAAAATCCTTCGCTGTTTCAGATTCCATTTTTACCATTGCCTCCTGAATATCACTGTCAAAACTCGCGCGGTCCCCAACAAAACACACTCGCACTTTCTCTTCAATCATTTTTTTTGTTTCATTGTTAAGAATTGAGCGAAACAGTTTCATGAGATACCCAACTTCCTCCTCGCTTCGCTTCCAGTTTTCAGTGGAAAAAGTATACGCGACCAAATGCGCGATGCCTGCTTCGCGCGCCCATTTCACAGCCTCCTGAAGTTTTTTGTACCCTTCATTGTGCCCTTCAAAAGGAGGCTTGTTATGCGCGCGAGCCCAACGGCGATTTCCGTCCATTATTATCCCTACGCATTTAATTTTTTGGTCTGACATATAGATTATTTAGAAGTGACCGCTCAGACGCCACATGTACGAGGCGTGGGTGCATAGTTTACCTTGAGGCATACTCTATCTATGGCGAGAGAAAACTAGGTGCCAGCAACAAAGTAAATGTGGATGTGTGAGCGGTTACTAGTAGAGAATATCAAAATTCTTGAATCCCCCCAAGGGCTCGCTCAGTTCTCCTGTTACTTTATCCACACGCGCGAGTATCGGCCCCTTGCCGACAAGCTCTAGAAAAGCATGGAGCAATACCTCCTCTCCTTCGGCTACTATAGACACCGATCCGTCTGGGTTGTTTTTTACTGTGCCTTTGATTCCAAGGGATCGCGCTTCTCGTGTTACAAAATCGCGAAACATCACTAGTTGCACACGACCAACCACCTGGCAAGTAAGACACTTTTGCATATTTGTCATACTAGCGTAATTTTTTAAATTAAACTAGCCCACCGCAATTTTCTTTATTTTTTCTATCTGTGCGATGATTTGAAGAAATAATTTTGTGTTGCAAACATAAATATCAAAAGTTCCATGCGGCAAACCATCTTTTTTATTCTTACTTGCGATACTTGGTTTTGCATAAGTTTTGAAGAATTGTGCCCGCGGGACGCCCGAGATGTTTGCCCAATATTTCTCTGCTTTTTCAGTTTCTAGGTGTGAATGAATATGAATATGTCCTCTAAACTTTTTCTCCTCAACCATACAGATTTCGCGGAAAAATCGCATCATCACCTTAATGACTGCTGGGTCGCTGTTTGAAATCCTTGCTGACCCTTGGTGTGTCTTACCACCTTCGCCCCAATATAAGCAAAGCCCAATAAGTCGGAGGTCATGTTGGGAAATATTTTTAATATCTTTTTGTGCCAATGTCGTGATGGCATCTCTTTTTACTTGTTCATTCTCCAGCCGTTTTTTTCGTCTTTTTTCTATTATCTCAGAAGAGAAACCGTTTCTCTTTAGGACGCTTAATTGTTTTTTACTAAGAACAATATCTCGCACCCAGACACTCACGCTAGCTTTTGAGACACCAACGATACGAGCTATTTCTTTAATAGACCTCCCTTCTCGTCTCAATACAATAGCTTTTTGTCTTTCAATTGTTTTCATAAAATTGAACAGTGGAAGTACTTACTACTCAATATATAGTATATCCCCACTTCATGATTTCACAAACTATTGAATTTATTAGCAAAATAGGGTAGTATTACTTCTTGAAGTAACGGTGGGTTAACTGTCTTGGTATTCCCAGAGTGTTTGACTACCATTCGGACAATTAGCGGAAGGAAGAATGTACATAGAATTGGGAGATTAGCTCAGTTGGTAGAGCAGTTGATTTACACTCATCAGGTCAGAGGTTCGAGCCCTCTATCTCCCACCAAGTCTACTCGAGTGGTTACAC
>Ga0210044_10000510_pt1 | contig 58933 bp, 43 predicted proteins | sample CryGey13umfilter_2_FD_183959 | JGI IMG/M metagenome (GOLD analysis project Ga0210044, IMG submission 183959) | Groundwater microbial communities from aquifer in Utah, USA - Crystal Geyser 4/9/14 3 um filter (SPAdes) (version 2) | ecosystem: Environmental > Aquatic > Deep subsurface >...
TCAGAAATAATTTTAAAAAGTAATGGCAATTAGTTTTTCCAATTCTTAAATTCACATCGTCATGAAAGAAAAAATTATTAAAGCTCTAAATATTATGCGTCCTTATCTTCAAGCTGATGACGGCGACGTTGAACTTGTTGAAGTATCGGAAGACGGCATTGTTAAAATTAGATTCCTCGGCGAATGCCGGGTTTGTCCTCTTAACTCAATGACTTTGAGAGCCGGAATAGAAAGAGCTTTAATGCGGGATGTTCCCGAAGTAAAAAGAGTAGAAGCGGTAAGTTGATATGGCAGATTTAACTACAAAAAAAGTATTTCGTTTTTTGATTTATGCAGCGGGCATAATCGCAGCTTTTTATTTCCTGTTTTTGCTCTCGGATGTAATTCTTATAGTTGCAATTTCCATTTTACTCTCTTTCATCTTCGATCCCTTTGTTAAACTTCTCGAAAGAGAAGGCTTAAAACGATTTCCAAGCACGCTTATAGTCTTTATCGGTTTTGGCTTTTTAGTATATCTTTTCTTTTCGATCATCATACCAAATTTCGTTTACCAGGTAAATCAGTTAAAAGAAACTTTACATGTTTATTCTTTACGCGATCAACTCAATTCAATTGATCAACAAATTTATAATCTGATTCCGTTTTTTAATCAGGGGGAACTTGCAGACAAACTCGAAAAGTTTTTCTCCGAGATGATATTAAATTCGTTTGAAAGAATGAGCGACTTAGTAAGCAGCGTTATTTCTGTTGTGGCAATGCTGGTAATTGTTCCGTTTATAACCTTCTTCTTATTAAAAGACAGCCGCCATTTGCTAAAAAGCATAATCCATGTTGTGCCTAATAAGTATTTTGAAATGTCTTACTGGATATTAAAAAAAGTTAGCATTCAGCTTGGCAGGTATGTACGTGCTTGGATTTTTGACGCTTCATTTGTCGGTATTACCTGCGGACTTGGATTTTATTTAATCGGAATAGACAATGCTCTTCCCCTCGGTGTTATTGCGGGTCTCGGTCATCTTGTTCCTTACTTTGGACCAGTTATTGGCGGAATTCCTGCAATTATTATTTCGGTATTACAGTACGGCGGGGTTCCTTACTTTGGACCAGTTATTGGCGGAATCCCTGCAATTATTATTTCGGTATTACAGTACGGCGGGTTCTCGCATGTTCCCTTCATTATTCTTTTATTGATTTTTGTATATATGCTCGATAACGGTTTCTTTCAACCGTATGTGTTTTCCAAGAGCGTAGATATGCACCCGATAGTGATAATACTTTTGATCATCGCAGGAAGCCAGTTATTTGGATTGATAGGAATGCTGCTTGCAATACCGACCGCAACGGTAATAAAAACAGCAACGAAGGAGATTTATTTCGCCTTTAAGAATTATAAGATTGCACGGATGTAAACTTCTTTATAATTCCTTCAACAGCTTTTCAATTACATCCACAGAGTTTATTCCTTCTGCTTCTGCGTTAAAGCTTGTTATTATTCTGTGTCGTAAAACCGGAAGCATTGCATACTTAACATCGTCAATATTAGGCATAAATCTTCCCTGCATTACAGCTCGTGTTTTTGATGCGAGAATTAAATACTGTGATGCCCTCGGACCGGCGCCCCAGCTAATCCAGCTTTTAATTGATTCCGGTATCGCTCCGTTTGAAGGGCGAGTTTTATTTGATGCACTAACCGCAAATTTAATTACATTCTCCGCTACCGGCACCCGTCGGACAAGATCCTGAAATTCAATAATTTCCCTTGCGCTTATTACTTTAGATAGCTGAGGAATATATCCGCTCGTGGTTGTTTGAACTATTTGAATCTCTTCGTCAACGGTCGGATAATCAAGCCACAAGTTGAACATAAAACGATCTAACTGCGCTTCGGGCAGCGGATAGGTTCCTTCTTGCTCTATAGGATTTTGAGTTGCTAAAACAAAGAACGGTTCTTCGAGTGTGTATGTAGTTCCCGCAGTAGTAACTTTATGCTCCTGCATCGCTTCGAGCAATGCTGACTGTGTCTTTGGCGGTGTTCTATTAATTTCATCGGCAAGAATAACATTGCCAAAAATAGGACCGGGAATAAACTTAAAATTTCTTCTTTTTGTTAGCTGATCTTCTTCAATAATTTCGGTGCCGGTAATATCACTCGGCATTAAATCCGGCGTAAATTGAATCCTGCTGAATTTAAGATCAAGTACTTCCGCAAGGGTTTTTATTAAAAGAGTTTTAGCAAGACCGGGAACACCCACAAGCAAACAGTGCCCGCGCGAAAAAAGAGAATTTAATAATTGATCAATTATTTCATCCTGACCAATAATTACTTTACCAATCTCGTTCTTTATTTTTCTTATTGAATCATTTAACTGCCCGACAAGCAGCACATCATCTTTTTGATTTGCCAAAATTTTTTCCGTTAGTTGATATTAAAGTCTTACTTCCCAATAAATTTTATCTTTAAGTTCAGTAATCCACCCGGTGTATTTTTGTTGCTTTTTATAATCGTCAGCAAGTGATTTTATTTCCGTATAATCTTTTTCAAGCTCTGCTTTATGCTGCGGAACTCTTTTTTTAATATACACTAAATGATAGCCATAATTCCCCTGTCCGTAATCTATTCGGCGCGGAAAGCTTATTTCGCCTTCTTTTAATTTGGATACTGCATCAAGTAAAGCTTTATCCAACTGGTTTAAATAATAATTGCCAAGCTGTCCGCCAAAAGCTTTTGTGTCTTCATCTTCACTATATTTTTTTGCGTAGTCGGAAAATGTTCCGGTTTCATTTAAAATACTGTCCCTCACTTCGCTTAAAAATTCTATTGCCCTTAAGTCGGCATCTTCGTCGGTTTTTATTTTAATAAGAATATGACGGGCGTGAATTGATTCGCCCCGTTTTTCGAGAAGCTGGATGACGTGAAATCCCACTGGCGATTCCACAGCTCCCGAAAGTTCGCCTTCTTTCAAAGCAAAAGCAGCAGATTCAAACTCCGGATAGAAAACGCCACGCTTGACAAATCCAAGGTCGCCGCCGGCGGAAGCGCTGCCCGGATCATCAGAATACTTTCGTGCAAGTGTTTCGAAATCGGCTCCGGCTTTAAGTGAATCGATAAGCGAAAGCGCCTTTTGTTTAAACTGTAATTTTGCTTCTGTGGATGTCTTTGGATTTTTATAAATGTGGTATATATCAACTTTCTCCGGGATGACGCCAATGCTGTCTTTAAATTGCTCAAAAAATTGCTCTACTTCCCGGCGTGTTGCTTCCGTAAAAGCAAATTTCTTTTCGCGCAGTTTCTGTATCATCAGTTGCTTTCTTACTTCGTCGCGCGATTCTCTTTTAATTCTTTCGATGCTCATTCCATATATTTGTTCGACTCTTTCTTTTGAACCATATTGCTGTTTGAACAGTTCAATTTGATAATCAAGACGCTGCTCAACCTCGTCTTCACTAACCATAATTGAATCTAATTCTGCCTGCGCAAGAACAAGTTTTTCTTCAATAATAGAGTTTAATATTTTTTCCTTTAGTCCCGGTGTATTGGGGTCTAACTGCCGCTGTGCCGCAAACAAATTTGTTTGAAAGTTTAATTCGCTTAACATAACAATTTCGTTGTCCACTACGGCAGCAACTTTGTCTATCACTTCCTGTGCATAAAAAGTAGTGCCGAGCAATAAGGAAAGAATCATTATTTTAAATTTCATTTATCACCTAACTTTTTAACTTCAATTTCATTTTCGGAATAAAGTTCTTTAATGAACTGTTCCACAAATTTTTCTTTTTGTTCCGCGCGAAAACTTGTTTCAACTTCTTTTTTTATTAATGCTAACGGCGGAATAGAATACGCTTTGTAATTTTCGAGAAGTTGTACAAGAGTGTATTCCTCACGTCTATTGTTTAGCACTATACTAACTTCTTTCGGGTAAAGTTCTTTTACAACACGTAAAAGAGCCGCCGGATGCAGTTCTTTTTCAGTTACAAGAATTGCGGTTTTATTTTCAATTATCGATGAATCTCCCGTAAAAACGTTGAATGATTTTGACCAATCGCTTTCTATCACCGTACTTCTGAATTGAATGGCTTTGTCTTCATCACTAAAAAATATAAGATTAATTAAATAAGAATCATAAAGAAGTTTGAAATTTTCTTTGTTAGATTCAAAATAAGAAACAATATCCTTTTCCTCGTAAGAAAATTTTTCTTCATCAAACTTTTGCTCAAGAAGAAGCGCAGCGGCAAGTTCTTTCTTCGCGTTTTCTAAAAGCCGGTTAAATTTTTCTTCGTCAACAATCCCTTCGGAAACTGCTTGCTGGTAAAGAAGTTCCCGATGAACCCATTTGCGAATTATTTCATTAGTATAAAAGTTATAACCGAGTGAAGTATCGCTCATCTCTTTTAGTTCAGCTTTGCCAAGATATGCATCGTTTACACGTGCGGCATAGTTGGTTTGAGGTTTGTCTTTGCCGCACCCCGATAGAGCAAGCGCGGCAAATAAAAACCAGGTAAATTTATTTTTCAATAAAAGCTTTTGTAAGTTCATCGTAATGAATTTGGGGCTGATAACGTTTTGTTAAACTTTCGACATATTCTTTCTCGAGCCGCTTGCTTTCCGATTCCTGGAATGCGCCGGAAACTTCTGCTTTTGCCTCTTCAAAAGTTTTTATCCGTGAAGACTCTTTCGAGTTTAGTTTTACAATTGACCATCCGCCCGGAGTTTGAAACGGCGCCGAATAATCACCCGGATTTTTTAAATTATCTGCAGCGACTGCCTGCTGAGTGCTCTTAGCATCCTGCAAACCGAAGCTGCCGGCTTTTTCTTTGAAACCGGGACGTTCGGTATATTTAACTGCAGCAGAATCAAAATTCTCTCCGGCTTGAAGAAGCGCATAGTAATAGTTAGCTAAAGAATCTTTACGTGAAAACATTTCACTGAAATCAACTCTATCCTGCCATATGTAATTTTCTTTTGTCTCTTCATAAAACGCTTTCAGTTTCACGCTGTCTATCTCAATCTTATTCCATACTTCGTCTTCTTGAAGTTTGAAAATGTAAATTCCGTTTTGGTAATCGTCCATCAACGAGGCAAAAGCAAAATCGCGTTTCTCAAGATTCAAAGCTTCCTCTTCAAGAACATCGTCCGCACTAAGTTTGTTAATCGCATTTCGAAGTAAATCGATATTAATTTGTTTATTTACAAATTCAGTTGTGGTGGACATTTTTTCATAAAAGTTTCCTGCTGTAACCGATTGATTAGCAAAAGTATATAAAACACTTTCTTTGAACTGCGGAAAATTCGGATTATCGGTGCCAACTTTCAGTGTATCGCTATAACCGCCAATTTGATTCAAAGTAGTTTCGTTAACAGAAAAATTATACTTGTATTTTAAACTTGCGACAAGAGAATCATATTCTGTTTGATACCGTGTCTGCTTAAATATTTTTTTCAGTTCCTCTTTGTCCTCTTCGTAAGTAGGAGATTGTTGTCTGTCTGTAATTTTTATAATATGGAAGCCATAATTTGTGCGAACAACATCCGAAACCTCGCCAACTTGAAGATTAAAAGCTACTTCGTCAAATTCTTTAACCATCATTCTTCGTTCAAAGTAGCCAAGATCTCCGCCTTTTGATTTTGAGCCGGGATCATCAGAGTAATGAGCTGCAAGTTCGGCAAAGTCTGCACCGTTTTTAATCTGTGCTAAAATAGAATCTACTTTAGCCTTTGCTGCGGATGTATCTACCGGACCGCTTTCATTTTGAAAAGCAACAAGAATATGACTGGCTTTAATCTTGGGTATTCTTTCTTTCTTTTCTGTAACTTTTATGATGTGGGCGCCATATTTAGTCATAACAACTTCGGGGTACACTTCGCCAACATTTGTTTTGTACGAAGCGTCTTCAAATTCAAAAGGAAGTTGACCTCCGGTAATATAAAAAATATCGCCGCCGCCAGGTTTTGAATATGCATCCTGGGAGTGAGTTTTTACCATCGCAACAAAATCCGCTCCGTTCTTAATACTATCAAGTATCGCCTGAGCAGATTTCTGAGCGCCTTCCATTCCGGTGCTGTCCGGGCGTATCATTAAATGGCTGACTCTTAATTCCAATTTTCGCTTGTTAAATAAATCTTTTATTCCCGGCTCAACCAATTCTTTTTCAAGAATATAAGTAACGCCAACTTTTTTCTTATAGTCAAGCAGTTCATCTTTTAATGCTGTGTCGTTCTCATATCCGCGAACTTCAGCATCCCGTAATTTCATTTTGAAATTTGTATACAGCTCAAGAAAACTCCGCATTCTTTCCAGGCTGTCTTCTTTTGCTTTTTCAATTCCGCCGACATTTTTAGCATAAACGTTTTCAAACTCACCCATTGTAATTTGGCGGTCGCCATATTCTGCGAGCACTATTTTAGAATGTTCGGGCGAACATGAAGTTAGAATGAACGTAAGTAAAATCGAAAGTAATACACTTAACTTTAGAAACATAGAATTGTCTCCCTAAATATAATTATTGATTATTTGGCTGATAATTTTACTGATAGACGCCCTGAAAATCAAGGTAAATTAAACCTGAAAAAGCCAATTTGTTTGATCCAGAGCGTTATCATTTTTTCTTAACAACATCAAGTTTTTATTTATTTTAATAAATTCATCTTGATGACACTCTTCTTCCCCGAAGCAGTTAATTCGGCAAAATAAATGCCGCCTGGCAAACTGCTGCCTGCTGAAAATTTTATTTGATGTTCTCCCTCTTCCATAACTTGATCTGCAAGGACAATAATTTTCTGCCCGAGTAAATTAAAAACCGTTAATTTAACATGAGTATTTTCCGGGAGCTGGAATGAAATAATTGTTCCGGGATTAAAAGGATTTGGATAATTCTGCTTCAATTTAAATTCCGAAGGAGCATTAAAGTTAACTTCCACAACATTTGAATAATTGAAAGAACCGTCTAAATCCACCTGCCTTAATCTGTAATAGAAATTTCCCGGGCTCATCTGCTCGTCAATAAAATTATAAACTTGCGGATGCGTTGTTGTTCCTTTCCCCTTTATAAATCCGACGGTTACCCAATCTTCTTTGCCCTGAACAGCTTTTTCAATTTCAAAACCAAAATTATTTTTCTCCGATGCTGTCGTCCATTTTAATTCAACGCTGTTGTTATTTAAAGATGCTGTAAACGAAACAAGTTCAACCGGAGTAGGTAAATTTTGATAGGCTGCGAGAACGTTTATAATTCCAAAACCATATTCGCGGTTAGGCGTTTGGCTGTTACTTGCGGTTGAAGTCAGGGCTGTTCGTAATTCAATTGGCGTAAGGTTTGGATAAATGCCGAGTAACACTGCTGCGGCGCCTGCTGCAAGCGGGCAGCTGAAGGACGTTCCGCTGCTGGTAGAATATCCTGTTGAATTAAATGAACTTGCAACGACAACAGATGAGCCCATCGCCATGATATCCGGTTTTATTCGTTCATCGGGCGTATTACCAACAGAACTGAATGAAGTCCTCGTTCCGGATGATGTAACCGCTCCGACCGCAACCACACTGTCACCGTCTGCTGGCGCTCCAAGTGTGTTATGTGTTGCATGATAGCCTTCATTACCTGCTGAATTAAAAACTGCGATACCTTTTTTTACGGCAAGATCGGCTGCTATTGTTATGGGGGCGGTGTTGCCATCCATATTTTGCCACGTGTAACCTACAAATGGATAGTCATAAGTAAGATATCCGAGAGAAGTAGATGTTAAGTCAACACCAATGCTGTCTGCCCATTCTATGGCGGCAATCCAATTGTCTTCTTCAACCGGAGTTTCGCTGTCAGTATTTTCAGTCTTCGCAAGAATGTAGCTTGCTGCAAATGCGGGACCGATGAGTTTACCCTCTTTAAATCCGCCTATGGTTGATAAGGTGTTAGTGCCGTGACTGCCGGAACCCATATCATTACCATTGCCAACGTCAGGATCATTATTAACAAAATCCCATGCGGCGATAATATTCATATTATTAAAAACTTCGTGAGCAAGCAGACTGAACCCTGCATCAAAAACGCCGATAGTAATACCCTGCGCATTATATCCAAGGTCGTGCAGTGCGGGTACATTTATTTGATTAAGCTGTGTAAAACTGTTTCCATAGTTGAATGTATGTACACCCTCCGGCTGAGTAATTAAATCGGGTGAATTTTTTTCGAGTGTATTTACAGACTCATATTCTTTTCTGAGTTTTGCAACGAGATCAATTTTTTTAACAAACTGAAGCGAAGCTATTTTTTTTGCTGTATGTGAATCAACGTAGCCGCTTACAGCATTAAACCATCGTGAAAGCTGCTTTAGCTTAAAGCCGAGACTCACCAATTCATTAATATAATTTTGATGAACAGGCAAATCAGTAAAATCAATCAAACTGTTTTGTGAAAGATATTTGCTTCTTCTATTTAATGATTTTTCACTTACCACAGTTAATGGCTCGTCAAAATATTTTTGTAGAGCATTTGCTTTATCTGCCAAGTAAATCCAAACAAGCTGCTTTTCAGCCGGATCGTTATTAAACTTTGCATTAGCCTGAGCTGTAAATTTTTCAACCGGTGTTTGCGCAAAAGTTAATAGAGATAAAAGAAAGAAAGAGATAAATATTTTCATAGTAATATTCCTAATTATTTTTGCTTATTTGGCTCTTGTGCCATTATTCACTTTTTCATCAAACGTTAGAAGACTAAAACTACCGTCTTCCTTTTCAACAGCAAGAATCATCCCCTGAGATTCAAGCCCCATAAGTTTAGCCGGCTTTAAATTAGCTGCAACCACAACTTTTTTATTAATTAATTCTTCGGGTTCAAAACTTTTACCAATGCCTGCGATTACCTGCCGCTGTTCAAAACCAAGGTCCACTTTTAGCTTGATCAGTTTATCGCTTTTTTTTACTCGTTCAGCTTCAATAATGCGGGCTGTGCGAAGTTCAATTTTCATAAAATCATCAATAGAAATTTGCGGTTGAAGTTCAGGCTTTTGAACCGGAGCTGAGACATTAAGTTTTGCAATCTGTTGTTCAATAACCGGATCTTCTATTTTTGCAAAAAGTATTTCTGCGTTATTTAATTGATGACCTTCAGGCAAATCGGCGTTTGCGCAGTCGTCCCATTTTACAATTCCGCTATTTAACATTTTAAATATTTTTTCACTCGCATTCGGAATAACAGGCGAAATTACTTCTGCAAGAGTATAAATCATGTTTAAACAGATGTTAATTGTTGCGGCGCATTTTTCTTTATCATTTTTTATTGTTTTCCATGGTTCGGAATCGTTAAAATATTTATTGCCGGCGCGTGCAAGATTCATCATTTCAGAAACGCCGTCTCTTAATTTATATTTTTCAAACAGTTCCGAGATTTTAAAGGGAAAAGATTTTAGAAGTTCAAGCATCTCCGTATCAATAGTTTCGACTTTGCTTCGTGCAGGTACTTTGCCGTCAAAATGCTTGTGCACAAAAGTTAACGTTCGATTAACGAAGTTACCGAGAATATCAGCCAGCTCGCTGTTATGCCGCATCTGAAACTCTTTCCAATAAAAATCGGTATCACGGTTTTCCGGAAGATTTGCGGCAAGTGTATATCTTAGCGAATCTGCCGGAAACTGCTCAAGAAAATCAATCACATCAATGCCCCAATTGCGGCTCTTGGAAAATTTCTTTCCTTCAAAATTCAAGAACTCATTTGCGGGCACATTTTGCGGAAGAACATATTTATCATTCTTTCCGTCATTCCATGCCATAAGCATCGCAGGAAAAATTATTGTATGAAATACGATATTGTCTTTACCTATGAACGCCACATATTTTGTGTGTTCGTCCTGCCAGTAATCTTTCCATAAATTTTCATCTCCACGCTGTTTCGACAACTCCTTTGTTGCGGAAATGTATCCAAGTACGGCTTCGAACCAAACATAAAGCACCTTTCCTTTTGCATCGGGCAGAGGAACTGCAACGCCCCAATCAAGGTCGCGGGTATATGCTCTGTCCTTTAATCCATCCTTAAACCAGCTGCGGCATTGATTTAGAACATTTTCTTTCCAGCCAAACTTCTCATTCATTTCTGAAACATATTCTTCAAGCCGCCGTTGGTAATTACCAAGCGGAAAATACCAGTGGGATGTTTCTTTAAGCACCGGTGTTTGTCCGGTAATTTTGCTTTTGGGGTTTTTCAACTCGGACGGCTCGTATGGCGCGCCGCAGTTTTCGCATTCGTCACTGCGGGCTTCTTCGTATCCGCATTTAGGGCATGTGCCTTCAACATATCGGTCGGGCAAAAACATTTTAACTTTTTCATCAAAAAATTGAAGCGTCTTTTTTTCGCTCAGAAGTCCGCGGTTATAAAATTCAAGAAAAAACTCTTTGGCGGTTTCGTGATGTATCGGAATGCTGGTACGGGAGTAAATATCGAAACTCATCCCGAACTGTTTGAAGGCTTTTTTATTTATTTCGTGGTACCGGTCAATTATTACATTCGGATTAACTTTTTCTTTGTCAGCGCTTATTGTAATGGGCACGCCGTGTTCGTCGCTGCCGCAAATAAAAATTATATCTCTCCCTTTTAATCTCTGGTATCTTGTGTAGATATCCGCAGGCAGGTAAGCACCGCTAAGGTGCCCGAGATGGATTGGTCCGTTTGCGTATGGAAGCGCAGCGGTAACTAAAATTTTATCTTGTAACAAATTACATTCCGATTGGTTAAAATTTTGAGTTGTAAATATACAGATTTTTTATGTAAGTGATGAGGGAAATAATCGCGCAAAGTTATGATGCTTTCTTTTTCTTATAAATACATGCTGAGAAACAAATTTGTCGCGGCACGCGGTCAATCAAAGTTTAGTAAACAAAGTTGGCATCGATTCTTTAATGGCATTACTATACTGTCATTGTTCGTTAACTAACAGATTAGCTAACGGACAGCTATTCTTTGAACCCAAATAGGTTTTTTCTGCCTCTACAGCTCGCAAAAGAATTGTCCAGTTTAGAATAAACCCAGCTTTACCATTAGGAATTTTCGTCCGAGACAACAAACGGGCTGCTAAAAAGTTTTATGCTCGACCCAAGTTCCTCATCCGTTAGCTAACGGACAAAATTCAAAATTACTTCCTGTACTTGCTTATAAATTCTTCCACTTCCGGAATGCCGCCCTGAAAAATTAAATAACCGTTACTTGGTTCCCGTTCGGTAATTTCACCGGCAATAGGCGTAAGCATTATTTCTTTTACTTTTTCTAAATCATTCGTTTGCCCGAGCGCCCAGCAGAGTTTCATGTAAGCAACTTCCGGAAGCATATTTTCACCGGGAACAACGCCAAGCTCCATCATATCCCGACCGGTATCGTAAACATACATTTGCACGTATCCCCAGAGCGTTTGCACTGTCATATATACTGCAACGCCTTTCTCATGAGCCCGTTTTAAAGCGGGGTAAACAGGTTTGTTTACATGCCCAAGCCCGGTGCCGGCAATAACAATTCCTTTGTAACCGTTATCAACGAGCGAATCAATTATATCCGGTTTCATGTTCGGGTAATAATAAACGATGCTAACTTTTTCTTCGAATGAAGTATTTACTATTACGTTTTTATCGAGCCGGCGTTTTTTATAATCTTCCCGAAGCGGGGTTATTTTTTCGCGGCTAACCTGTGCAATAGGAATATCGCCAATGGTTCTAAAAGTAGAACGGTAACTTGAGTGCATTTTTCGCACACGCGTGCCGCGGTGAAGCAGTCCGTATTCATCGCTTGTTGGACCGAACATACAAACCATAACTTCGGCAATGTCACTTTCAGCGGCAGTTTTTACAGCGTGAATTAAATTAAGCGCGGCATCGGAAGAAGGGCGGTCGCTCGAACGCTGCGAGCCAACCATTACTATGGGCACAGGTGTATTTTGAACCATGAACGAAAGCATCGCCGCCGTATGGTGCATAACATCCGTACCGTGACCGATCACAATTCCCTGAACACCTTTTTCAATTTCTCTGCCGATTGCCAGAGCGGTTCCAATCCATTGTTCGGGACCCATGTTCTCACTGAATACTCCGTAAAGTTTTTCGGTTTCGAGATTGCAGTAATCGGCAAGTTCGGGAACAGAACCATAAAGTTCGCCGGGTGAAAAAGCTGGGATAACAGCGCCGGTTCGGTAATCCAATCTGCTTGCTATTGTGCCGCCTGTACCGAATAATTTTACACGCGGTTTTACCGGGTCGTATGGAAATTCTTTTTCGGGAATTTTATAATGCGCCTCTTTTGAGCCTGTAGTTTTTATTTCCTTTATATATTTCGCAGCCACACCGATATTATAACCGGATCGTAGTTTTAAGACTATGTGAAATTGATCTGCCGTTTCCGAACGGGGAAGTATTATTCCTTTGTAGCCTCCTTTTTCCGTTTTAATTTCTACATCGCTCCAAACGGGCGCGTTAAAATTTTTTAAAGCTGCAAGCGCCTCGCCTTTATAACCTTTGAAGTCTCCGTTGTTGTTCATTATTCTACTTCCTCTAAAATATGGTTAATATTAGCGGCAACAATTTTTCCTTCAACTCTTCCCCGCAATCTTTTCATTACTATTCCCATCAATACATTTTTTTTCTTTTCAGTAACTGAAATATTTAAAGAATTAAACTTTGAAATAGATTCGCTTATTGTTCTTTTAATTTCTTCGGACGTGCAAATTTGCGGCAGTTCTTTTTCCGTAAGCTGCCTTGAAGAAGATATTATTAAAAGAGGATAAACCGCTTCTTTAATTATTTTTTCTTCAGCTAAAAAATTGAACAGTTGTTTAAATGTATCATCATTTATTTTTGATATATCAACACCTTCCTTTTTTAATCTTTTGGGGTAATGAATTAAAACAACCGAAGCAAACACAGGGTCGATATTTTTTTCAACGGCATCTTCAAACATTGCTGCAAATTTTGAGATTGACAACTCGCTTAAAACATCGGCGGGCACTTTAAGTTTTTTATATTTTTCTTCGCGCATCCAAAATTGAGCGGGAAGAGATGATCGAAGCGCTTGAATTCTTTCTTCAGTTATCTCATGCGGAGGAAGATCTGTATCCGGGTACATTCTGTCTGCTCCCGGCAGTATTCGTTCAAACCCGTTTGTGCCATCACTAAGCGCCTGTCTGGTTTCCGAAGGCACACCAATAGCAGCCTCCCTAGCACGGATTATAATTTCCTTTACTGCGGTTTCGGTATCACGTTCATCTCCCCAAACAATAACCATTGTATCTTTGTCGGAAGAGCCGGAAGCCTTTTTTATTTTTTGCCATTCGAAACTTGTTAGAGTATCGCCTTTACTGTCAGAGTGAATAATGTTTGGTATTTTTGTTAAGCATGCAATCACTCTCACACGGTCGGAAATTTCTCTTGAAAAATATGTGTCAGTTTGTGTTTGCCAGTGAAGCAAATCTTTAAAGCCTCTTAATACTACGCATTTAATTTTTAATCCTTCTTCAACCGCTTCTCTTAAAGGAGTGTAGTGAGGGATTTTAATCAAAGTCGTGATGTCGAAAGAATCAGCCTTGAATGAATCTGCGGTTATTCCTCTCTTCTTCAACTCCTCACGAAGTCTTAATAAATTCCATTGCCGCATCGCTTCATTATAAGTTAACAAAGGGATGTCCGGTATTCGGGGAACACCTTTTATTTCGATACGCGTTCCTCCTTTTACGCTAACGTTAACGTCCTCTCGTGCAGCGCCGATACCTCTTCTCACCTTTCCTGTACTTCGAACAACTTTACTGCATATAACTGCAATGTCCGCCGCTTCATTTGGAGTAAGCATGTCCGGTCCGGTAACCGTTTCGATGAGCGGCATTCCAAGGCGGTCGGTAACATAAATTCTTGTATGTCCTACATCGCTTACTTCGCGGCACGCATCTTCTTCAATTGACATTTGGATAATTTCCACATTTCGATTTTTGTATGGAACAAATCCATCAAGCGCATAGATAGCGGTGCGCTGGAAGCCGGTGGGGATGCTTCCATCAAGATACTGTTTTCTTGCAATATGAAGTTCATCAACAATTTTGCAGTTGAACAACATCCCGGTTTGAAGAGCTATATCAAGCGCATCTTCGTTTATCAAAAACGGCGGAGTATCGTCCATTTCGTAAGTGCAAACACTCTCCCTTTTAATTCTGTAAATAATATCTTTTTTAGTTTTGAATTCCATCAATGCAGTGCCGTCATACTCGCCAAGTTCGGAAAGCGTGGGGCGCATATGTCGTAAAATTTCTGCATCGTATTGTTTTGTGTATTTGCGGGCTGGGCATCGGCAGAATAATTTTTTATCGGTCAATAGCTGTTGATGGATTTCCAATCCTGATTTGAATCCGATGCGCGCATAATCTTCATCGGTCATTTTTTCGAAAGGTTTGAATATAAAATCATTCATAATTAAATCTGTTATGTGTGGGAATAAAGAGAATGTATTCGAGCGGTAATTTAGAATACTTGTTATATTCGGGCTGGCGGATTATCTTCATATAAAATAACCGCACTGTTTTAGATTATTTTTTTGCAAATTAAACATCCTTTTGATTTTACCCGAATTGTTAAAATTGTAAACCGGATTGCATGAACATGCCGAAACCGTAGTTCATGCAATCAAAGAAAATTAATTTTTTAAGTTCTAAACTTTAAGAAAGATTTTTTTTGCGTACAAAATCCACATCAAGCCGAGCCAGATTATTACATACACAAGCGCATAAGCAAGAGATGCATTAATTGTACTTAACCATGAGTGAAAAAAGTTTTCGAATATATATGTTTTTAGCGCAACTTCTTCACCGGCAGCGTTTGTAATTTTAATAAGAGTGAGGAGTCTTCCGATTATTCCTGAAGCGAAGAAAACTGTTATTGCATTCAAGCCGTAAACCACAAAGGGTTTCGTCCACCACTTAATACCTTTAACATCTATGAACCAGTAGCAAAAAGCAAGGAAGTGAAGAGCGAGCCCTGCGGTATAAACAACATAAGAACTTGTCCAAAGATTTTTACCGATTGGAAACCAGAAATCCCAGATGTAGCCAAGCAGCATTCCAACGCTTCCGAAGATAAACATCCAAACAACTTTGGTTGTGTCGTCCATTTTTTTGCGCAGCCAATACCCCGTTAGAATGCCGAATAGTGCGGTTGAAATTGCCGGGATTGTACTGAATATTCCTTCCGGATCCCAAACTTTTGTAGCGCTCCAAAGGTGTCCGTAAAGCAGATTTCTATCTATCCAGGCTGCAAGATTGGTTGTCGGTTCAAGGTTAGCATAACCCACACCGGGAACCGGGATAAGAGTCATAGCAAGCCAGTAAAAAATTAATAACGCAACAGCCACAATAGAAATAGTTTTAATACTCCCCCTCAAAAAAATTAAAGAGGCGAAAAAATAAACTACCGCTATCCTCTGTAGTACGCCGGGTATTCTAATAGTTGATAAATCGTAATATGGAAAGCCTTGAAGAATTAACCCGAGCAAAAATAACATTGCAGCGCGTCTAAAAATTTGCAGCACAAGTTTAACCTGACTATCACCTCTTTCCTTTCTTTTTAAAAGTGAATAGGTAATTGCAACGCCAACAATAAAAAGGAAGAAGGGAAAAACTAAGTCGGTTGGAGTGCACCCGTTCCATTCAGCGTGTTTTAAGGGTGAATAAATAGAACCCCACGTTCCGGGGTTGTTTACAAGGATCATTAAAGCAATTGTTATACCCCGAAATACATCAAGAGAAAGAAGCCGTGTAGATTTTTGTGTTTCCATGATAACCATAATTTTATTTTCACCCAAAAATTAAATTTTTCTTTCTTCTAATACAAAATTATTTTTGCTAAGTTTGGCTTCCAAAATTAAAACAGCAAGGTTGATGAAAATATTAAGAAGACTTTACGACTGGGTTCTACACTGGGCACAAACTCCATACGGCGCAATTGCATTGTTTTTTTTAGCGTTTGCGGAATCATCATTTTTCCCTATTCCGCCGGATGCGCTTTTAATTGCACTTGTTCTTGGCGCAAGAGTTAAAGCTTTTAATTATGCCGGTGTTTGTACTGTTGCCTCAATACTTGGCGCGCTGCTAGGATATTCGATTGGTTATTTTGTTTGGTGGTCATCGCCGAATGAATTTTCATCAGTCGCTATGTTTTTCTTTAACAATGTTCCCGGTTTTAAGCCGGAAGTTTTTGAACAAATCCAGCACATGTATTCCGAATATGATTTCTGGATAATTTTTACTGCGGGATTTACTCCGCTGCCGTATAAAGTTTTTACAATTTCGGCTGGCGCATTTTACATTAATCTGCCAATGTTTGTTATTGCTTCTATTATTAGCCGCGGTGCACGGTTTTTTTTAGTCGCGTATCTCATCTGGCGTTTTGGTCCTCAGATACATGGTTTTATAGATAAATATTTTAACTGGCTTGCAATAGGATTTACGGTATTATTGATCGGCGGGTTCGTAATTATCAAATATTTGGTTTGATAAATTATTGCAGCAAGATCTACTATCCGGTAGAGCATTCACCGATTAGTGTCTATATTTTTTAGTGAAGAAAAGATTTTTACAAATGCGCCGGCTCTCGTCAATCCGAGAAGCTCTTCATTTCTCAAATCGATTTCCAACCTATTTATCCAATCATTCGCTTCAGCGGAAGTTACGGCTTTTTCCGGCTTAAATTCAAAATCGGGTTCGTCTATTATCAATCCATTTATTGCAAGCCGCTGTACAGCGTCAAACGCAGGATGAGAATTATAAACGTCTTTGTAGGGATAAATCTGACATCCTGATTTCACTAACACATTCTGGAGTTCCCCTATATTTATATTTCTCGGTTCAATATTGTGTTTAACAGAAATAGCCGCCGCAGTTCCTGCCGCTTGTCCTATAAGCATAACAACCGGTTGTAGACGGCTGCATCCGTTTACGATGTGAGAAACCGAAATGCTTTTTTCAGCCGCAATAAAACCGTCAACTTCATCCGGAATTAGGGACCCGTAAGATATTTGGAACGGCGCATTATGCGGGAGTTTTTCTTCAAGGCGTTTTTCTGCTCCCTTAAAAAAACTGCTGTGGTGATGATCGAGGAAATAATCGCCTACCGCTATTCCATCGCTCAATAGCGGTGGGCGAAAAGAACCTTCGGCTGGTATTACATCTTTTTCAACCATTAAATAAACACCTTTCATTCTCCGACTTTCCCTTACGTAAGGAATGAAAGGAAGAAAATCGGGGGTAGGAAATTCATCGGTTGCAAGCCCCCACTCGGGATGACCAAGTGTAGTTTGAATATAATTGATATATGCTAATGTAAGCTCCTTTGCCTTTGAATAATGGTAAGCTCGTGAAGACGGTTTCTCGTAAATTTCGCGGCATGTATTGTAATAATCGTTAGAGCGGAAAGGCCAATTGAGAAGATATTTACCGTTGGGAAGAGCGGCATACGAAATAAAGCTATCCCAATTATGGAGTTTATGATTTAAATAATTCTCATCGTTTGTATCGGAATCAACAGAAGTGGAATTTTTGAAAATTGAAAAATCAAAACCATCCGGAGCTTTTACAGGCGGCGCGTCGGTTTCATATTTCTTCAATATCGCGCAGAAAGTCATATCCTGAATTTCATCATCGGCAATATCGGGTGCATCTGGTTCACCCGTTGAACTTTTAGCATCTCTGCCGAGGCGGTACGGAATTCCAGCCAATTGCAGCACGTCTCCAAACTCGGTAGATTCAATTAGTATTTTACAATTTACTTTAACCCTGCTGCCGTTTTTTAATTTTATTAATGCGCCGGTCACTTTATTTTTCTCTTTGTAAACCTCCACTATTGATGATTCATACCAGACGGTTAAATGCGATTCGTTTTTTGCAAGCCGATGTAAAAACTTTTTGCCAATTTTTGGCTCAAAGCAAGTTAAGCTTATCCAGCCTGTAAATGTTTTTTCAGCGCCGCCGTAATAATCCTCAAGCATTTTTCGCAACTCGCCAAAAATACCCCCTCCCACGGCATATTTATTTCCATCAAATGCCGAAACTCCTGCGGATGTTATCATCCCTCCAAGCCAGGGTGTTTCTTCAATTATTAAAGTTTCAACTCCCAATCTTGCCGACTGAATTCCTGCCGCCGTGCCTGAAGTGCCGCCGCCGATAATTAAAACATCAACTTCCAATATTTTCTCATGGATTATTTTTTAAAATTAAATTTACTTGCTCAAATCAAGTTAATGAATACATGGCGCAACAAGTTGTAAGAAAAAAGTAGAAAGTAAAAAGTTCAAAAAAATCTATCGGTGCAGGTGGGCGCTACAGTATGCCTCAATTTAATGACATCGATTATACATTCATTAACTGTTAATTATTTTGTTTTCGGTTAAATTAAAATTTTTCGCCAAAACTATACTTTGGGCATAGAAACTTATTTTTCACCAAATAATTCTTCTTCAACAAGCTCGCATATAATATGCGCAACGGTAATATGTCCTTCCTGAATGCGCTGGGTGTTCGAGGACGGAATTACAACCGGCATATCAACCATAGATTTTAATTTCCCCCCCGTGCCGCCTAGGAATCCTATTACCTTCATCTTTTTTTCATGCGCTTTTTCTACAGCTTTTATAACGTTTGGCGAATTTCCGCTTGTTGAGATTGCAAGTAAAATATCACCTTCGCTGCCAAGCCCTTCAACGCTGCGCGCAAATACATTTTCAAAACCAATATCGTTACCGCCCGCTGTAAGATTTGATGTATCGGTTGTTAATGCTATTGCGGGCAATGCGGGGCGCTGTATTTTGTGGCCAAGACGAATTACAAACTCGGCGGCAATATGCTGGCAATCTGCGGCGCTTCCGCCGTTTCCGCATAGAAGCAGTTTCTTACCTTTTTTGAATGCTTCGGCTAGAGTATCGGCTGAAATTAAAATATCAGTTAAACACCCCTGTGCAATTTTCTTTTTTGTTTCTGCGCTCTCGGCAAGAGAGTCGGATATAAACTGTTTTTTATTCAATTTGTTTTCTCTATTAAATTAAGTTTTTATTAAACCAAAGACGATTTTTTTACATGCACTGCCGAAGCAAAATCTTTTATTAAATGCCAGTTGTTTTCGTTCTCGAAAAAATTACCGGTTACAATTATTCCCGCTCCGTTTTTCACTTTATTTCTGGCAACGTCAGGAGATTTTATTCCTCCACCAACAATAATAGGGATTGAGCAGAAAGACGAAACCGCTTTAACCATTTCATCCGGAACGGTCAATTCTGCGCCGGAACCTGCTTCGAGATAAATGAATTTCATACCCATAAATTCTGCGGCAAGCGCTGTTGCAGCGGCTATTTCCGGTTTATTGCGCGGCATTGGAAAACTGCCGCTCATGTATTGAGCTGTAGTCATACTTCCGCTGTCAACTATTATATAACCGGTTGATAGAACTTCTATACCAGCTTTTTTTATTAGCGGCGCCGCAAGCACATGTTTACCGATTAAGTGTTCCGGATTCCTTCCGCTGATAACGGAAAGATATAGTATAGCATCTGCGGTAGGAGTTACCTGATTGACCGAACCCGGGAAAATTATTGCCGGTAGATCCGTCAGTGATTTTAACCGTTTTGTAAACGAACTCATATCGCCGTTGATCATCAAGCTGCCGCCGATTAAAAAACCGTCAACACCGGAACGGCTGCATATGCTGATAAAATCAGCGAGCTTATCTTCGTTTAATTTATCGGGATCGAGCAAAATTAAATAAGCAGCGCCCTTTGCCGAGATAACATTTTTTAAATAATTATAAGTATTCATAAAACCTGATTAATTCGCCTGAGAATATAAAAATTTTGGATTTGAGAAAAAAGAAAATGAGTCAAGATGTTTAGTTAATTAATTGACTTTGTTTAAATACCGGGTAAATATTGGGATAGAAAACAAAGAAGCAGCCCATTCGGAACTGCTTTTCTGTTTGTGAGAGGGAAATTGCGATTAAATTTTTGCAATCACTTTTAAAGCTGACTAATAAATTTAATAATTATCTGAAGTTACGCATGAGTTGAATTTCATAAAATATTCTTAGTGAAACTTGGTGACTTAGTGCCTTTGCGGCTCATTTTTTATACTTTCTTTTTGCCACCAAGTCACAAAGACACTAAGAAATCACAAAGTGCGTAACTTCAGTAATTATTAGAGTTTCTGCAAAATAGCTTCTCTGTCATTTCGAAGGAGTCTTCTGCCAAAGGCATCCCTTTGGGAGACTGAGAAATCTCTTAAGAACATGAGATTTCTCCCTTCGGTCGAAATGACATTAACCTGAAAAATTTATTTTTCAGAAACTCTATTTTAAAAGCAGCATTTTTTTATTAAGCATTATTTTACCAGCCGCCTGCAGTTGATAAATATATGTTCCGCTTGCAAGTCCTTTCGTAGTAAACTCAACTTTATAAATGCCTGCTTCTTTTTCCTCGTTTACAAGTTCTTTAACAAGCCTTCCAAGCATGTCATAAATTAAAATTTTTACTCTGCCATCCTCCGGCAATTGATATGTAATTGTTGTTGACGGATTAAATGGGTTTGGATAATTTTGGAATAAATTATAAGAAAGCGGTTTGTTCAATTCAAACATAATTGTCGCCGAATATTCATACTTACCGTCCATATCCATTTGCTTTAAGCGGTAATAATACTTTCCGGTTAAAGGAAGATCATCATCAACGAAACTGTAATTTTTGGTAGAATGAGAATTCCCGTGTCCATTAACAAAACCAAGCGTTTCCCAATTGCCAGTTTTATTTACTTTTCTTTCAACATCAAAACCATAATTGTTTTTTTCGGTAGCAGTTTGCCAGTTGAGAGTAATATTATTTTTAGAAACTGTTCCTCTAAAAGCCTGCAGCTCTACAGGCAAAGCGTTTCCTCCCGTTGAACCGAGAGCAAATTCACTGTAAGTTAGTAAATCGTTTGCTCTTATTTCATTTGCTGTGAGCCCGCCAGCTCCGGGCAGCGTAACGTTACCCCACACTTCCCAATCATCATAAGAGCTTTCTCTTTTAAGAATTACAAGATTATCTGTGTTTGTAATATTCGGTATATCCGAAATATCAAACGTAACATCAGAAGTTATTGATTCGCAGGTAGTGCCCATTTCCCAATAGTTGTAATCGGTTTTAGCGTCAACACCAATAGGTAAAGAGCCGCCGGCATCTTCAAGACTCTCTCTTGCTAAAACTCTTTTTGTGCCATAGGTCAGCTCTGCCGCATCCACATTAACTTTTACGCCCGGGGCATTTAATTGGTAAAAACCTCCCGCTGCTACATTTTGCACTGCAAAATTTTCTACAACATTTCCTTCTTTTAGGATTACTGTAAATTCATAAGCGCCATAAATGGATTGAACCACGGGGCTGAAAGAATAAAATCCATAAGTAACCTGGTTATTCCCGTTATTTAAAGCGTTTTCCCAATCGGCATCATTTGTATGCAGTTCAAAATTTCCCATCCCGTCGCCTATGCTATAATCACCGGTACCATACGGGGCGGGATACTCGATATCAACCGAAAGACGGTTATCTTGAGTTAATAAAACCTGCGCACCATTTACATAAACATAACCAATACCACCGGAATACACTCTATGGTCACCCATTATTCCGTTAGGTCCGTCTCCCGGAGCGCCCCAATTTCTATGCTGTGTAGCTGAGAGTTGAAAAAAATTTAATGTAAGAGTAATGTTATTAACATTGTTTAAGAAGCTTGTATTTTCTACAACTGCATTGCAGTAATTAACATGACCGGACCCCGAAGTGCATCCGTTGCCCTGACCAGTTGGATTCCATACAATTCCTTGATACGCATAAGTTCCACAGTCATTAACTTCAAGCCCACAATAAGAAAACATGCAGCTTCCATCTCCAGCATTATGAAAAAATGGTGTGTTGTCCATTAAATCTCCCATCCATGCCGAACTGGGGTAGTAAAAATCTACGACTCCTTCAAAAGTTATACCTTTTACTAACGGAGCAAAACTTGTGTAAAATTTTTGATTGGCGATGGCAGAAAAATCGGGATTCGTGCCGGGATTACTTGCGCCCGGGTCACCCGGAATACATTCATTATAAAAATATCCGTTCACTGTTCCAATCACGGCAAATACTCTGAATGCCATTGTAGAGTTTACTCCGGCAAAAACATCAATAGGAATTTTTAATTCTAATCCTTTATTATTATCCAATGCATATCCGTTATCATATCCCACTTGGATATTTCCTACTCCTCCGAAAACAGCGCCGAGATTGAAGGATACAGCAGCGCCGTTTTGATTTGCAGTTTGACCGATCGCTGCATCCGAAACCGTTGGAGCCTCTCTTCGATATCTGCAGCCATTAATAAAAAGATTATTATCAGTAAAATTTTCTGTGAACTCAAGAGCATAATCAACATCAAAATCCATTTTGGTAGTTCCGATGTTTGCAAATGCGCCAACGGTTCCGGCTCCAAGTGTGTTAGTGCCACGACCTTTGTAGCCGGAAAAGTCGAAGAACAACATAATGTTATTTGCTCCAGAAATCTCCCCGGTTATTCCTAAGTAAAGATCAGTGCCATCGGCATAAAACTTTATTAGGTTCAGATTGTTATTTGTTCCCCCTCCGTCTCTTCCGCTGCTAAATTGGCTTAAAGAGTTATAAGTTGCATCACTCATATCGCCATTTATTGTTGGCTGAGCAATTACAGGTAAGCACAAGAACATGGCAATTAAAATTGTTCGTACAAAGTTTTTCATTTTGAGCCTCATTATTTTATTAGTGTCATTTTTTTAATTATTGAATTGTTTTTCGAAGTTGAAAAATCGGCAGCCGTAATGCGGTATATATAAACTCCGCTTCCAAATGCACCGAGATTAATTTCCTTAGAGTAATAGCCGGTCTCTTCCTCTTCATATTTTTTGATTAAAATTCTTTCTCCGGTGATGGAATAAATTTCAATTGTAACAACAGCGTCAAAAGGAAGCTGGTAATCAATCTTTGTTGAAGGATTAAATGGATTAGGATAATTCTGTGAAACAACAAAACGGTCGGGGATGCCTGCATTGACGGATACTTCATTACTGTAAGAATGAGTTCCGTCGTTATCAATCATCTTTAGCCTGTAGGTATACTGATTTGCCTTCAATACAGTATCAGTATATGCGTATTGTTTAATGGAATTACTGCTGCCATGGGCTAGCACTTTATTAATTACACTCCATTTACTTTCGTTTGATTTTCTTTCCACTTCAAAACAGTAACTATTTATTTCGGTGGCTGTGCTCCAATTTAGTTGAATAAATTTCCCTTTTGTTTTAGCCAGAAAACTTTGAAGTTCAACAGGAAGTGGGGAAGAGTGATCGCTTAATGTAAATTGTGAAAATGAAGTTAAGCCTGCTACGGTAACGGTATTATTAATAACATCAACCGTAGATTGTGAAAGATGCTGCCATTCACCGCCGTCTCGTTTTGCAAGTTTTATCTGGTCTTCCGAAGTTATTGTTCCAAGTTGATTTTCATCATAATGGATTGTTAAATCGTAAGTAAAACCGGAGCCGCCATCGGGTGTAAATTCCCAGTAACAATCTCCAAAGTTGCCCGAAAGATTTCCGGGAGGAGTAGTTCCGCTGTTATAGTTAAGCGCAACAGAATTTGGTACCGTACCGGCAGCACCCCAGTCGATTGTTCCAATTGCGGAACCGCCGAAAGTGTAGCTGCTGGTAGAGTTATTTGCCGGCGGGTTGTTCACTGCAGCTTGAGGAGGGCTTGCCGAAGAAACAAACTCGTCGGCGCCAATATCAGTGCATCCACCCGCAACTGTGCAACTGCGCAAGTCGGAATCGCAGTCGTTGCTAATTGAAGCAATCGGTTTTCCTTTGCCGTTTGAGTACCATGAAAGTTGATTGCCGCTGTTTATATGCAAATTATCATCCGCCAAAGAAGAAAAAAATTGTGCTGAATTAATGCTGCTGTTAATTTCGAATAAACTATTTGCGTCACTGCTCGAAATAGTTTTCCATCCGTCAAATGTATATGATGAACTGCCCCAACGCCCCACATAGTTTGAATTTGAAGAAACAAGCAGGTTATAATTAACTCCTTCATTTAACCATTTATAGCCTGTGCTCACATCTGTTAGTGTGTTTGCTATTGCATAATGATAACCGCTTCCTCCGGTTCTTTCGTTGTAGAGAATATTATTTTGAAGAGTTATTTCTGCGTAAGCGCTCCGGACAAAAGGGTAACTATTATTTGAGCCGCTAGAATTTGTTCCGCCGATGTAAACGGTGTTGTAGTAAAAATCAAATATTCCTCCCTGAATACTTTCAATGCCTTTAATAAAGGCGCTTCCGCCGCAGCCCTCACCGATTGAAATTTTGTTGTTGTAAAAAGTTCCATGACCGGTTTGTATTAAAATTCCTGTTAGAGAACCTTCTTGAAGACTGAAGTTTGCAATTTTATTGTTCCTTGCAATTGTATTTGAGGGTTCGTTAATGTAGAGGCAGTTAAGATTATAATTGCCGGAAGAAATCGTCCACGCCGAGCCGCCGCAGTTAACTGCACTTCCACCAATGTAGTTATTTTCTATTTGAAAACCGGCAGATGAATGAGTTGCGTATAAATAAATTCCGTAATGAGTAGATGAAGTTGAAGAATAACTTCTCGAAGAAGTTTGATAAATATTATTGTTTGATATTGTCCAGTTTGAATTACCGTATTTAAGTAATATTCCTGCCGTAGAGTTAGTTGAAGATGCAGAGATGTAGAAGTCTCTAATTTTATTATTACTAATTGTGTTGTAATAGTTCCCATAGCCGGGGGAAGAATAACCATCTGAATATATTCCGTTAGCGGATTTCCCGTTGCCGTTTATATCGCAGTTATCTATCGTATTATATGTTTGACCGTACTTGTAATTTACAATATCAGTTTCAGTAAAATGAACGACTCCGCCTGTTGTAGAAAGATTATCTGCCTTCAATTGGCAATATTTAATTTGGTTATAGGCTGCGTCATTGTAGAACCTTATAGCGGGGCTTCCGCCGGGGTTAGTATTTTCTATTGTTAATTCGGAACTGCTTCCCGCGCCCCCGGGTCGTCCATCGATGATAATATATTTAGAGCCGTCTAATTCTATTGTCGGCGTATTATCGGACGTGGTAATAATTAAGTTAGCAGCCCCGGCGGCAGGTCTAATTGTTATCGTTCTATCTGCGGAAGTTCCAAGATTAGCTATGTTAATTGGGAATCCCCACTCTAAAGCCGAATTATAATCGCTTTTTAATTCAAGTATAACCGAGCCGGCTAAACCGTTAAAAAATATATCTGTCAGAGCATCCGAAATACGCGAATAGTTTCTGGGAACGCTACTACCAACAACGTAAGTTCCGCTCCTTGTTCCATTGGAGGTTGCACAGCTGCCTTCTGCTGCGGTACTGCTTAACCCCCCTTTTTTGCTGTATACTTTCCAGTAGTGTGTAATGCCTGTTTCCAAATTGTCGATTGTAACGTTTATGGCATTAGCCGAAGCTTTTTCTATGTATTCAAAATTGACGTTATCGGTAGAATGATAAATTACAAAACCGCTTTCGTTATTGCTGTTATCCGTCCAATTAAGATGCATTGCAGTTATAGTAGCATTTGTAAATGTAAGATTGGTTGGCGCATTTGGAACAGTAGGAGTGAAGCGATAAATTTGTCCGGTTGACGGTTTAACGCTTAAATTATTTGTTTCCACCGTAGAACTTACACCGGGAGAAGCGCCGGTACCATCAACGGAAAGGAAATATCCTGCATCAGTAAGTTTGTCGGTTATTCCTATAGAAGCGCTTCCGTTATTAACAGCGCCAGCATCCTGCCGGTAAATAAATTCTATGATGCCGCTCGTTTCATACAGTTTAACTTGAAAAGATATTACAGCTTGATTTGCATCTGCTCCCCATTGCCAGTTAAGCCATTCAAATGTAAATATTCTATTTGGCGCACTGCCGCTTGTTAAGTAGGAAGCTTTTGATGTTGGTGTTTGTGATTTTGTACCGTCAAGGTCATCCCACAAAGGGGCAATTACCGGTCTTCCGTTTCCGGTTGGGTGATCGGTTCCGATTAAATCGTTTGTCCAAACCGCACCTGTGTATAAATTATCGAGTGATAAATATCCATTTGAACATGCGAAGATTATATTGTATCTAGAGCCGCGATACCAGAAATCAAAGCCAATCGGTATAGCGCCTGATAATTGTTCATCGGTTTCAATTATTGTGAGTTCAGTGCCTGCATCAACTGGAGTATAGCTGCCGGAGATTGCCGAAAAAGAATAATCAGTGACTGTTTGTGCATTTGAAACCGGCATGTACAAAAAGAGTAACCAAGAGAATAGAAGTACCGTTTTAAAAAATGTAATGTAGAATTTTTTCATGATCTTCACTCGTCTTTACTTATCAAATTAATTTCAATTCAAATTTCTGTAAAGCACATGAAAACGAAAACCCCATGTTCATGTAGGTTGTTCATTACATCACATAGCGCGGCAAGCCGCAATTAAAAATGTACAATGCACAATGTAAAATTAAAAATTGTAAACACATAAATATTTTGACATAAAAAACAATCCCGCATGCGGGATAAAAGTCAATACTATAGCGCGGCAAGCCGTCCGTTAGCTAACGGACTAACGGATAAAAGTCAATACCATGGTGCAAATTTCAGTGTTGTGGGAGAGATTGTAAAAAGAGAGAAAAAGGGGCAGAATCGATTTTAAAGGATTAGTTTTTAAGAATGTAAATTTCTAAAAAAATAGTTTGAAGAATTATCGGTTCTAGCAGAAGTCTGAGTATGAATGAGCCATTCTTAATTTTACTTGAAAACAAAGTACTTCAGATTAATCCATTTTCTTTGAGAATAAACAGTCCCAACGTTATTGAAATTACCGAGCCAAGCGTGGTTACAAGTAAAATGTTTGCAGCAAGTTTGCTGTTGCTTCCCATGGCTTCTGCCATAATAAAACTCGCTATTGCCGTAGGGCAAGCAAAAAGAATAAATAAAATTCCTAAATCTATACCTGTAAAACCAATCTCGTATGCGATGAAAGTAGTAGCGAATGGGATAAAAACAAGTTTAATTAAAGTTGAAAATAAAGTTTTTGAAATACCGACTTTTACATCACGAAAAGACATAAAACCGCCAATGCCGAGCAATGCAAGCGGCAGGGCAAGAGAAGCAAGATAGCTGCCCGTTTTATTTAAGATGTACGGCATCTCAAAACCGGTTGATGAAAATATTACTGCTGCGGTAACAGCAAGCATCAATGGATTTTTTACAATCTCAAAAAGCATATCGGAAATTTTTAATTGTTTTTCTTTTCTCAATGGGACAGTTAAAATAATTACGGAAAGAATATTGTAGAGTGGAATTGTAAACGCCAGAGTAATTGACGCTTTGCCAAGTCCGCTTTCTCCATAAAGATTAAATATTAAAGCAAGACCTATTACTGCAAAATTCCCCCGAAAAGCTCCCTGTACAAATACTGTTCTATCTTTTGGCTTCTTGACTAGGGGCGCTGCAATAAGCCAGATAAGCAGAAATGAAATAATTGTACCTGCGTAGATGAAGATAATTAAGTTTAAGTTGAATACCCTGTGAAGATCAATAGTAGAAAGTTCGATAAAAATTAATGCGGGGAGTGAAACCGAAAAAACAATTTTGCTTGAAAGTTTAACGAAATTATCAGTAATCATTCCTATGCGGCGAAGGAAATAACCGAGTGCAACAATTAAAAAAACAGGCGCAACCAGGTTAGTAGTAAAAATTAAATTCTGCATATAAAAAAATAAACCTAATCTTCCGGATCAATCTGGTTTTCCGGATCGACGTGAACATATATAACCGCTTCCTCCGCGTATTGTTTTCTTAATTGAAGTTCTACTTCCTCAACAATGTTGTGAGCTTCTTCAACAGTTAAAGAACTTATAACTTCAATATGAATATCAATAACAGGATAATTTCCAACTTTGCGTGTGCGGAGATTGTGCGGATTAATAACTCCATTTACGCTGCGAATAATATTATAAATTTTTTCTTTCTCTTCACTTCCAAGAGAAAACTCAAGAAGTTCTTTTATGCTATCCCAACCAATATCATAAGCAATTTTCATAATTGCAAAGCTAACGAGAACCGCTGCGGCGGGGTCTAAAATTCGCCACCGGTCACCGAGAAAATATGCGCCACCAATTCCAAATAAAGTTGCAACCGACGACAACGCATCCGAACGATGATGCCATGCATTTGCAATTATCGCTTTGCTGTTAATTTTTCTACCCACAACAACCTGATACTGATATAATATTTCTTTAACAACTATAGAAACCGCCGCAGCAATTAATGCAATAAAGCCGGGGCGGGGAACAACTTCACCGTAAATTATTTCGATAATTCTATCTACGCCCGTCCAAAGAATTCCTATGCCGACCAAAAGTAATGTTCCGCCCACGATCAGGCTTGCTAATGTTTCGAACTTACCATGTCCGTAGTCGTGCGTTTCATCAGCCGGTTCATTCACAATACGAAAACTGAATATCACAATTAAATCAGTTACAAAATCGGAAAACGAATGAACTGCATCGGCAATCATTGCGGCGCTGTTTCCAAAGATGCCAGCGAAAAATTTTAGAATAGTTAGAATAATGTTAATCCCGAATCCTATCCAGGTAACTTTCTTTGCTTCATCAACACGGATTTTGTTTATTGCCATCATATCGCTGTCAAATTATAAATTGATTGTTTTCATCGCAGCTTCGGGGTAACGCAGTCCGGCAGCAGAACCGTGGTGGAATACTTCATCAAGTTTTTTTATTTCGTCATCGGACAATTTTACTTTAACCGATGCAGCATTTTCTTCAATATATTTAATTCGTTTAGTACCCGGTATCGGCACAAAATCATTTCCCTTGGAGAGAACCCACGCGAGAGCAATTTGCCCAGCAGTAACCTCTCTTTCTTGAGCCATTAATTTAACACGGCTGACAAGCTTCATATTCTTATCAAAATTTTCTTTTTGAAATCGCGGAGTGTTTCTTCTGAAATCGCCTTCAGATAGATCATCTGCGGAATTAATTTTTCCGGTTAAAAAGCCTCTGCCGAGCGGACTGTAAGGGACAAAGCCGATTCCAAGTTCTCTTAATGCAGGAATTATTTCCGGTTCGGCATCTCTCGTCCACAATGAATATTCGGTTTGTAATGCGCTTATAGGATGGACAGAATGAGCGCGTCTGATTGTGTTTGGCGCGGCTTCGGACATGCCAATGTATTTAACTTTTCCTTCTTTCACCAGATCCGCCATTGCGCCTATCGTATCTTCAATGGGAGTATTTACATCAACGCGGTGTTGATAATAAAGATCGATATAATCTGTCTGCAATCTTTTTAATGAAGCTTCGCATGCCTCTTTAACATATTCAGGGCTTCCGTTAATTGAACGCGCGCCTGTCTGCAAATCTCTTACTATTCCGAATTTTGTTGCAAGCACAATTTGGGAACGTTTTCCTTTTAATGCTTTTGCAATCAACTCTTCATTTTTAAAAGGTCCATACATATCGGAAGTATCCCAAAAATTCACTCCGAGTTCGAGCGAGCGGTGTAATACATTTAATGATTCGTTGTCATTTGTTTCACCATAAAACTCCGACATGCCCATGCACCCCAAACCAATTGCCGAAACTCCAAGTCCTTCTGTACCCAACTTTCTTTTTTCCATTTTAATTTCCTCTAATTTTCAACCACTTCTGTAGTCACTGAATTAGACGTAACTGTAGTTACAATTTCCCAACCATAATTACGGCTTTCTAAAGGTCTGCCCTCAATTTTCACGACTTCTTTTTTTTGTTCAATAATTCTAATTATCCCATTTGACTGTTTAACTGCAAAAGCTCCGCTCGATTCTGTTTTTATAATATGAGGAATTTTATAACCTACAAAGCTATTTCCGCCGCCGCCTTTTTCAATGGCAGTGTTAAAGTAAATTTGCGCCACAGAGCCGGCAGCCTGGCATTCAGCCATTAGCGCTTTTTGTTCCGCAAATTCTTTTTCGCCGGGGGTATCACTGCAACCCGCGCACAAAATTATTACCAACAGAAAAGAAGATAGAATCGTAAACTTCATTCCCATATCTGCTCCAAAATTGTTTTTTGTTATGCGGCGAAAATATAAATTAACACAATCAATATGAAACTCCTGTTTTGTATTTTTAAAATCAAATATTTTAATTCGCCGCAAAAAATGGAGGATTATAAGCGGGTTAAATTTTTTGTATGGAAGTATGAAAAATGGCTGTTGCCATTAAATAGAATCATTGTAGCGCATACTCTTGCTGGTGGAGCTTATTTGTTGAACTAACTTTGATTAATTTTTCGGAGAGTGAGTAGATTTATGCTAAATTGCTCACGCCATAATTTGCGCCCTATACCGAGGCTTTGTGTTGATGCAGTAGTTGTTGGCGAAAATTGAAATTATATTTATATTGATTTGTGGATTTATTTATATTTAAAAAAAATATCCTATGAATTTTAATCCCGAAATTTTAAATATCGCGTTAAAAAAAAATCTCGTATTACTCCTACTAGCTCTAACCATTGCGCCGGTCGTTCAAAGCCAGCCATTAAGAAAAATTACTTTTGTTCCGCACTGGATACCACAGGCGCAATTCGCCGGATTTTATGTAGCTAAAGATCTTGGAATTTATGAAAAACATGGAATTGATTTAACATTAATAACAGGCGGTCCTAAAGTTTCTACCGCTTCTTTGCTTGAAAGCGGCAAAGTTGATTTTGCTTTATTGTGGCTTTCTAATGCAATTCAATTGAAAGCGAAAAAATTTGATCTCGTTAATATTGCACAGCTATTAACCCGTTCGGCTTTAATGCTTATTTCAAAAAAAAGCAGCGGGATAAAAACGCCGCAGGATATGAATGGTAAGAAAGTTGGAATTTGGGGCGGAGATTTTCAAATCCAACCGATGGCTTTTTTTAAGGAATACAATCTTAAAGTAACTCCAATAATGCAGGGAAATTCTATCAATCTTTTTTTCTTTGATGGGATCGACGTTACCTCTGCTATGTGGTACAATGAATATCACACGATCATCAATTCAGGTTTTAACCCGGACGAACTCAACACATTCTTTTTTTCGGATTATGGATTAAATTTTCCGGAAGAAGGGATTTATTGTTCCAAAGAATTTTACGAAGCCAATCCTGAAATTTGTAAACAATTTGTAGCAGCTACTTTGGAAGGTTGGAAGTATGCTTTTGAGCATCCCGAAGAAGCGATTACAATAATGCTTAAACATATTAACGAGGCTAAACTTCCCATAAACAAAACTCATCAAAGATGGATGCTTGCTAAGATGAAAGACTTAATTTTTCCGGCAAACAAAATGGATAATTTTGAAAAGCTCCCCAAAGATAATTATCTGCTTGTAGCCAACAAATTAAGAGAAGGTGAATTCATAAACGAAATACCCGAGTATGATTCTCTCTATAAACCAGTGATTATTCGGCAGGTTAAATGAGAATACGGGACCCAAGACGTAGTCTCTCCACTAAGATGATCCTATTCATTTTTTTAAATGTTTTTATTATCACCACAATTATTTTTGTTTACATTTACAAAGTTTCACACGATACAATTTATTCAAACTTAAAAGAGAATTCTCGATTGCTGACGCAGTCAACAGTTAACGAAGTAGAAAAAATTCTTACCGCAGTTCAAAAAGTGCCTGACAATCTATCCCAAGTAATTGAAACAAATAATTTTTCCAATTTCGAATTAGAAAAACTTTTAAAGATGGCTGTTGGAACTAATAATGAAATTTATGGAGCGGCAATTTCATTTGAGCCCGATTATAAAGACCTGGCAAATAAATATTCAACTATATACGTGTTTAAGGATGCAGACAAAATCAAGACTGATGTAGTAGAGGCAGATGATTATAATAGTCATATGATGGATTGGTATCTAATTCCTAAAGAGCTTCAGAGACCGCTTTGGAGTGAACCTTATTTTGACGAAGGGCTTGGGAACATCGTAATGTCAACTTATTCGGTTCCGCTTTATAAAATCGTAGAAGGCAAAAGAAAATTTATTGGAATATTAACCGCCGACCTTTCGCTTAATTGGCTGCAGCAAATAGTTTCAGTAATTAAAGTGTATGAAACCGGTTATGCATTTATGATTTCGAGAAATGGAAGCTTGGTTACGCACCCGAACAAAGAATTAATAATGAACACAACCGTTTTTAGCATCGCCGAAGAAACACATTCTCCGCAATTGCGAACAATCGGCAGGGATATGATTGCAGGCGGAAGCAGCTTTGCCGAGGTTGAGTATCATAACGTTGCCACAGGTAAATTAAGCTGGATTTCTTATGCGCCGGTTAAAATAAACGGATGGTCGCTTGGCATTGTTTATCCGGTTGACGAACTTTTAGCCTCACTAAATAATTTGTTCAAGATCGTAATTATACTGGCAGTGATTGGCGGCTTGATATTATTAATCGTTATCATTCTAATTTCCAGAAGCATTACAAGTCCCCTGCGAAAACTTGCATTTGCCACTGAAAGATTTGGGGAAGGAAAGTTTGATGTTGAACTTCCTAAAATTAAAACTAAAGATGAAATAGGCGAACTGACGCATAGTTTTTTAGTAATGCAGAATACGTTGAAGCAGACGATCGATGAGTTGAGGAAAGCTAACGAAGAACTTGAAGAGTATAGTAAAACTTTGGAAGACAAAGTTGAATTAAGGACAACCGAATTACGGAATAAAAATCTACTATTGGATAGAGCATTAGAAAATGTCAAAACACTTAGCGAAATAGGGCGGCATATTACGTCTAAATTAAATATGGAAGCAATATTAAACTCTGTTTATGAGAATGTAAACAGACTGTTAGACGCAAACAGCTTTTTGATTATGGTTGTAAATGAAAAAGAACAATTGATTGAATGTAAACTTTCCATTGAAGACGGCAGGCGGCTTCCCGAATTTAGTTTTAGTACAACAGATAAAAACAGATTTGCAGTTTGGTGCGCCGAGAACCGTAAGCCAGTATTCATTAATGATGTTGATACGGAATATTCAAAATATATTACGAGTAGATCAAAACCCAAAGCGGGGCAGTATGTTTCATCTATTATATATCTGCCTCTTATTGTTGGAGATCGAGTAATCGGCGTGATCTCCGCTCAAAGTTTTAAGAAGAATGCCTACACAGAAGCACATCTTGACATACTTAAAAACATTGCCAACTATACTGCAATAGCTCTTGAAAATGCTTTTGCATACGACAGGATTAACTTAGCCAATAAAGAATTAAAAGAAGCGCAGTCTCAATTAATACAGGCAGAAAAAATGGCTTCACTTGGGCAGCTTACGGCGGGCATTGCCCACGAAATAAAAAATCCGTTAAATTTTATTAATAATTTTTCGGAGTTGTCTATCGATCTTTCTAAAGAACTTTTAGAAGAAATTGAAAGTCAATCCGAAAGGCTTGATGTAAAAACGGTTGATTACATTAAAGAAATACTAACCGATCTTAGCCATAACGTTAGAAAAATTAATGATCACGGAAAACGAGCCGACAGCATTGTGAAGGGGATGCTATTACACTCGCGCGGCAAGTCGGGCGAAAAGCAAAAAACAAATATTAATGATTTGCTCCATGAATATCTTAACCTCGCATATCACGGCTTCCGTGCGCAGGATTCTACTTTCAACCTCAAGATGGAAACAAATTACGACGCCACGCTTGAACCGATAAACATTGTTCCGCAAAATATCAGCCGCGTATTTCTGAACATATTAAACAACGGCTGTTACTCGGTTAATGAAAAGAAAAAAGAAAAAAAAGATTCGTTCAGTCCGCTGCTTCAAGTCTCCACAAAAAATCTTGATGACAAAGTTGAGATTCGAATCAAAGATAACGGCAAAGGAATTCCAAATGATATATTGGATAAGGTTTTTAATCCGTTTTTTACAACTAAACCTACAGGCAAAGGAACCGGATTAGGGCTTTCGTTAAGCTATGATATAATAGTTCAGGAACACAAGGGGGAGCTAAAGGTAAATTCGGAACAGGGAGAGTTTGCCGAATTCATAATCACAATACCAAAAAATTTGTGATTGAGGAATATTGATGATACGAATAATGGTTGTTGATGATGAGCGCGACGTTGAATCGTTGTTCCGTCAAAAGTTCAGAAAAGAAATGAGAGATGGACTAATTGATTTCCATTTTAAGTTTTCAGGCGAAGATGCGCTTGAATACTTAGACACAGCAAATGCCGCTGATCTGGTTTTGATACTTTCAGATATAAATATGCCGGGCATTACCGGGATTGAATTGCTGCGAATTCTTAAAGAGAAGTATGCTCATCTAAAAGTTTTTATGATTACCGCTTATGACGATAAAGAAAAATATGAGAAAGCAATCCAATACGGCGCGGAAGAATATTTTATAAAACCAATTGATTTTGAAATGCTTAAGAAAGAAATATTTTCAATAATAAATTAAAGCGAGCTTATTATGCCAGAAAAAATGTTAGTTGTTGATGATGAACCCGATCTCGAATCGTTGATCCGCCAACGCTTTAGAAAAAAAATCCGTGATGGTGAGTATGATTTTGTTTTTGCTAAAAATGGATTAGAAGCCCTTGCAAGGCTTCTTGAACACAAAGACATCGGTGTGATACTGAGCGATATCAATATGCCTGAGATGGATGGATTGACTCTCCTTGCAAAGTTGAACGAGTTAAGAAATCCCGCGTTACGAACTGTGATTGTTTCAGCATATGGAGATATGGATAATATCAGAACCGCCATGAACCGGGGCGCTTATGATTTTGTTACCAAGCCGGTAGACTTTTTAGATCTCGAAAAAACCATAGAAAAAACAATTAACGAATTAGAGTTAATCAGAAATTCCATCAAAGAACATGATAAACTTTTAGCAATTCAATACGATCTTGATACGGCAAGAAATATTCAAATGGCAATTCTTCCTAAACAATTTCCTCCATTCCCGGAACGGAGTGAGTTTGAAATATTTGCTTCAATGGAACCGGCAAAAGAAGTCGGCGGAGATATGTTTGATTTTTTCCTGCTTGATGATGACCGTTTAGGATTTGTAATTGGCGATGTTTCAGGGAAAGGAGTTCCGGCGGCAATTTTTATGGCGGTTAGCCGCACACTAATTAGAGCAACGGCGCTAAAAGGAGTTTCCCCTGATGAATGCCTGACTTACGTGAATAGTTTGCTCTGCCGCGAAAGCGTAGCCTCAATGTTCGTTACTGTGTTTTATGGGATCTTTGATTTTAAAACCGGCGAACTGAATTACTCAAACGGAGGGCACAATCCCCCCTATATTTTATCAAGCACCGGGGAACTTCATAAAGTTGAATTAACAGGCGGTTTGCCTCTTGGAGTTGTTGAAGGATTCCTTTTCAAGAATAATGTAATTCAGTTAAAACCGGGGGATATAATTTTTACTTTCACAGATGGCGTAACCGAAGCAATGGACCCTGATTCCGAACTTTATTCCGAAGAAAAATTGGAAAGCTTCTTGAAAGAAAAATATTTACTTAGCAATACCGCATTGGTACAAGAGACTTTTGTAGATGTTCACAACTATGCAAAAGGCGCGCTGCAGTCGGATGATATAACAGTGATGGCAGTAAAATTTAATGAAGTATGATTAATCATTTTATTGGCGGAGCATAAGAGGGATGCGGCATATAACTAAAACTACCATTTATGGTGATGAATCAATTGGTAGAAGTTTATAGTTGAGGCGTTATTTTTATTGCTACCCGGCAGAGATATGCGTACAAACGATTTAGTGGATTAATTTAAATTTGAATTATCCTTCTCCATATAATAATTAGAAAGCTTCCTTATATTTGCCTCTAAAAAAAATTAAAGATGCTAAACAAATACAAACATATTATTTGGGATTGGAACGGAACATTATTAGACGACACTGTTTTTTGCGTCGGTATAATGAACGGTATGCTGACACGCAGGAAGCTAAAAAATATTTCCGTGAACCACTATAAAAATATTTTCACATTTCCGGTAAGAACATATTATGCAAAGGTTGGTTTACAGGTTGATGATGACCAATTCGTTTTGTTAAGCAAAGAATTTATTTATGAATATGAATTAAATAAATTAAACTGCCGTTTATTTGACGGAGTTGAGGAAGTGCTCCAGTCTGTTGCCGCTTGCGGGCTTTCACAATCCATACTGTCTGCTTATTCTCAAAATAATCTAAATGAAATTGTTAAGCATTTTAATTTGACAAAATATTTTAACGGAATTAAAGGGCTTGACAATATTTATGCGGGGAGCAAAGTAGAAATCGGCAGGCAATGGATAGAAGAGCTTGGATTAAAAAAAAACGAGGTGATTTTAATCGGAGATACGTTGCACGATAAAGAAGTAGCCGATAAAATAGGCGCTGATTGCATTTTGATTGCAAATGGTCATCAGGCTAAATTAGTTCTTCAAGCTTCAGGCGTACAAACATTTAATAGTTTATCGGAACTAAAATTATTAAATTCATTTTAAAATATATTGTCCGGCTTTTTTGATCAACCAAAACTATGCGCTATTAAATTCACCGGCAGCTGGTTAATTGTATTTCATAACCCATCTTACTATTTTTACCCCGATTTTTAACAAATAGATTTTAAATTATTTAAGGTTAACTAATGCTTGAAACTCAGAGAACTATTGGTAAATCCGTTTCAATGTCCGGTATCGGTCTTCACACTGGAACATCTTGTACAATGACATTTAAACCGGCTCCGGACAATTATGGAATAAGATTCGTTCGCGTTGATTTAGGCGGCAGTCCCGAAATTCCCGCAAATGCAGATAACGTTGTGGATGTTTCCCGCGGTACTACACTTGCAATCGGTGAAGCTCGTGTACACACGGTGGAACACGTTCTGGCTGCTGTGGCGGGGCTTCAAATCGACAATATTATAATTGAGCTTGATGGCGTTGAGCCGCCTATCGGGGACGGAAGTGCGTTGCCGTATGTTGAAGTTCTTAATAAAGCAGGTTTTGAGCAGCAGAAAGCTCCCAAGGACTATCTCATTATTGATGAAACGGTTATGTTTCACAATGATGAAAATCAGGTTGATATCGTTGCTCTTCCGCTCGACGATTTTAGAGTAACGGTTATGGTCGATTATCAAAATCCGGCGCTCGGCAGCCAGCATACAGGTTTGTTTAATCTTGATACTGAATTTGTTAGCGAGTTTGCCCCTGCCAGAACTTTCTGCTTTCTAAGTGAAGTTGAAAAGCTTTCCAATTCTGGTTTAATCAAAGGCGGCGACCTCGATAATGCTATTGTTATTGTTGATCACGATTTGAGTAAACAGGAACTTGAGGCGCTTCGAAAAAAAGTTGGACTCAAACGGCATTTTAAACTTGGCGATAACGGAATTTTAAACAATAAACAACTCCGATTTAGAAATGAACCGGTCAGACATAAACTCCTCGATTTACTCGGTGATCTTACTCTTATAGGCGCTCCGCTAAAAGCGCAAATATTAGCCGCGCGTCCGGGTCACAAGTCAAATGTTGAATTTGCAAAACAGGTAAGAAAACTTTACCAGCAGAAAAAAATTGTTAAGAAATATCAACTCGTAAAAAAAGAAGGCATAGTGTTCGATGTAGAAGCAATTATGAGAATACTTCCTCATCGGTATCCTTTTTTGCTTGTCGATAAAATAATCCATCTTGAGTTTGATAAAAAAGTTATTGGCGTAAAATCTGTAACGAGCAACGAACCGTTTTTTCCCGGACATTTTCCCGGTCAGCCGATTATGCCGGGAGTTTTGATTGTTGAAGCAATGGCTCAAACCGGGGGAATTCTTTTGCTTAATTCTTTCCCGGACCCGGCAAAAAAACTTGTAATGTTTATGGGTATCAATAACGTAAAATTCCGTAAACCGGTTGTGCCGGGAGACCAACTTTTTCTCGAGATTGAACTTGGTGCAAGACGAAGCAAAGTGGTTAATATGAAAGGGAAAGCTTACGTTAACGAACAGCTTGTTGCAGAGGGAGAATTTATGGCAGCTATAATTGATAGGGAAGAAATAATAGAAGAATAATTTTATGATAAATATTCATCCAACTGCAATAGTAAGCAGCAAAGCAAAAATTTCGGACAATGTTTCAATCGGCGCTTTTTCAATTGTTGAAGATGATGTTGAAATTGGCGAAGGAACAACGATTCATTCTCATGCGGTTATTTATAACGGTGCGAGGATCGGGAAAAACGTAAAAATTTTCCAGGGCGTTTCAATTGCAAACGTTCCGCAGGATATAAGTTTTGCTAATGAGTATTCCATATTTGAAATTGGCGATAATACTACCATTCGCGAGTTCGTTACATTACACCGCGGAACAAAATCAACCGGTATGTCAAAGGTTGGAAAAAATTGTTTGCTTATGGCTTACACACACGTTGCGCACGATACTTTTGTTGGCGACAATGTAATTCTTGCAAACGTCGTTCAGCTTGCAGGTCACGTTGAAGTGCACGATAATGCAATCATTGGCGGGATGACGGCAGTGCACCAATTCTGCAAAGTCGGTGTCCATTCGATGACAGGTGCCGGGTTTAAGGTTACTCAGGATGTTCCGCCATTCATTCTTGCCGCAGATGAACCGTTAAATTATCACGGTGTAAATCAAATCGGTTTAAGACGGCGCGGGTTTAAAGCTGAAGATATAAACATATTAAGAAAAGTTTACGGATATATTTACAGTAAAAGTTTAAATGTATCGCAGGCAAAAGTAAAAATTTTGGAAGAGTTTGGGGATAATGAATATGCAAAAATTGTTCTTGAGTTTTTAGAGAATAGCAAAAGAGGGATAACAGGTAAATGATATGGAGCTTCATTAACACCGGTTTTAACACAGGTAAGTACAACATGAATTATGACCTACAGCTTGCTGCAGATTGCAAACCGAACGAAGCAATATTGAGATTGTACAGATGGGCGCCATACTGTATTTCGATTGGAGCAAATCAATCTTTCGAAAGTATTGACAAAAAAAAAGCGAAAGAAGAAAATCTGGATATAGTTAAAAGACCAACTGGCGGGCGCGCGGTGCTTCATTCTGAAGAACTTACATACTCGGTTATTTACCCGATCGATTCTGCTACTTCCGCTCATACGCTCTATCATCAAATTAATATGGCGCTTGCAAAAGGTTTGATGATATACGATGATAAATTGAGCGGAGTTGACCTCGAAAATGTACAGCCGGATTTTTTATCTCTATACAGAAACGATAAAGCCTCGGCAGTTTGCTTTGCCGTACCTTCAAAAAACGAATTGAAATTGAGCGGCAGAAAACTTGTAGGCAGCGCACAGCGTAAACTTAACAATGTTATTCTTCAGCACGGTTCAATTTTAACCGGAACTTTTCATCGGAAACTTGCAGATTATTTAAGCCTTTCCAAAGATGAAAAAGAAAAAATTAAAGACGAAGTGAAACAGAAAACTATTGAACTTGAAACAATATTAAATAAAAAAGTAGATTTCGGCAGGCTTTCAGAATCAATTAAAAGCGGATTTGAATTATATTTTAATGCCGAACTGATTGAATCCGGTTTTATTCAAACCGAAAACTAAATGAGATTAAAATGAGCACCGAACAAACATTCAAACGTATTACTACAAAAGCCCTTGGATTGCTAAAGAAAAAAGGAATTAAAATAACGGCTTTAACCGCATATGATTTTATTACTGCAAAACTTCTCGACCAGGCGGGCATCGATTTAATTCTTGTCGGAGATTCGCTTGGTATGGTTTTTCAGGGGAACGAAACAACTTTGCCCGTAACAATGGACGAAATGATATATCATACAAAAGCTGTAACCAAAGCAGTTAACCGCTCGATGGTTGTTGTTGATATGCCTTTTATGTCATATCAGTTAATTGCCGACGAAGGTTTCCGGAATGCCGGGCGTATTATGAAAGAAACAAATGCCAGCGCAGTTAAGTTGGAAGGCGGCGAAAGGGTGGCAGATACAATTAAAAAAATATCCGACGCCGGTATTCCTGTAATGGGACACATCGGTCTAACGCCTCAAAGTATTCACCAGTTTGGAAGCTACCGCGAAAGAGGCAGAGACAAAGAAGAAGCCGATGAGATACTTAAAGATGCAAAAATTATTGAGCAGGCGGGTGCGTTTTCAATCGTGCTTGAAAAAATTCCCGCCGCACTTGCAAAACAAGTTACTGAATCACTAACAATACCAACGATTGGTATTGGCGCCGGAATGCACTGCGACGGGCAGATTCTCGTAACTCCCGATATGCTCGGTTTGAACGTAGATTTTCACCCGCGCTTTGTTAGGACTTATGCAAACCTTGCGGATGAATGTACTAAAGCTTTTACTAATTATATTAATGATATTAGAAAATTAAAGTTCCCTTCGAAAGATGAAAGTTATTAGCTAAAACATTGAATATGATTAAATACTTTTTCGTTTTATTTCTTTTTATTATTTCATTCGGTTCGGGAATGTCGCAGTCATTATCTCAAAAAATGATTGAACAAGCTACCATTACCGGTATTGTTGAAGAAGAAAATTATTTTTGGGTTTCAACTTACGGCTTCGGTATATGGCGTTATTCCAAAAAGGATGCAAAGTGGTTTGTTTACAGCACCAAAACCGGCAACCTGGAAGACGACCTTTTTTATACTGTTGCCGTTAGCGATAAATTTGTTTGGGCTGGTACAAGCGAAGGTTTGTGGACACTCGACCGGAAAACAGATAAATGGCGCAAACGAAAATTTGCTCAAGGCGGCGAATGGGGTAACTGGATCCGCTCTCTTTATTATGATGAACCTGAAAAAGTTTTGTGGATAGGCAGATTTGTTAACCTTACAAAATTTGATGTTGCTAAACAACGATACTACGATATTAATTTAACCCAAGGAAGCGATTTAAAATCAAACAATATAAAATCTATTGCGCAGGATGGCGACAGCATACTATGGTTCGGAACCGAATCCGGCGTACACAAATACTACAAGAAAAAAGATTATGAAAATAAAACTGCATGGTCTTACATCAACAATAATGGACGCGGATTTAACGGTGAGGGCGATGCAGTTTCGGTTTCAGATTTTCTCTTTACTTCTTCAAACATCTGGTTTGCCACTGATGAATTTGTAACGCGCGAACAGCCCGGTTTTAACCTTGGTGGAATTTATAGGTTCAATCGCCTATTAAAATGGGATAGATATTATCAGGGTAATGGGCTGCCTGCAAACGGAGTATTTACTCTCTCACGTACTGGCAATACGATATGGGCGGGAGTTTACAGCTTCGACAAAGAAAGCAAAAAAGAAGTTGGCGCCGGTGTTGCGCTAGTTGATAGGATTACAGGGAAAACTCGCAAATTAGATTTAAACCAAACTAATATCGCTTCAGCAAAAATAACTACAACCTACTTCGATGGCGATTATATTTGGATTGGGACGGATAACGGTCTATACCGGATAAAAATATCCAACCCGCTTGCACAATGGTCTGCAAAAAAATAATCGGTTAGCCAAAAAGCTGTGGCACTTGATTTAATCCCGCCATCTTTTAAATTAGAATTTAAATTTTCAATCTTTTTAAATTACTCAAGTTGACAGCTTGTCCTTATAAACCGTTAAAACGGTTTGAAACTTTTACTTTTTTCTCATTAACCCACGACTTAAGTCGTGGGTTAATAAAACGAAAGCCAATTATAATAACCGTTTCAACGGTTTTTTCACTCACCAAACAATTAGGCGGTCAACTTGAGTTAAATTATTTAAATCGAACACATGCCCTATGAATATTTATACGGTGAACTTAGGGCTATTTTCAAAAACTGGAATAATCAAAATCTGTAGAAAAATGTAAAACGATAAATTACCTTATTAACCTTAGTAACATAGGCAGAGGTAAACTTTTTCAACCTTATTAGCTTATTATTCCCAAAATAAGGGAATAAGGTTGTATTTACTACGGCAAGTGTGGTTACTAAGGTTAATAAAACAGATAAGGTTTTGTTATGGGAATTAGTTTTCATTTCAAATCGATTGCGGCTAAAATAATCTGTAAAAGAATATATTTAAATACCTTGCAGCCATTTCCATTTTAATAAACCGGACAGTACTGATTTTAAATGATAAATTATATAAATTCCTTTGCGTTTAATTCATCCGTTAGCTAACGGATTGTTTTTTATGTCAAGATATTTTTTATGTTTTTAACTTTTAACTTTTAACTTGCGGCTTGCTGCACTATGAGATACAATATTAATATACAACACCTTCAAAAGGATCAAAAATATCCTGATGCAATTTCATTTTTATCCTCAATAATTAAGGGAGATTTACCCTCTAAAACAATATTGGCAAATCTATACGGCGCTGAATTGGTTGAAATTGTTTATTCCTTTATAAAAAATTTTTTACAAGATAAAAGTTATTCGAAGCGTACACCGCGGCTTCATCAATCTGCACCGAGTGAAATTGATGAACAAAGAACTGCGCTGGAAACAAATTCTAATTTTCAAGCAATTCAATCAAAACTACTTTTTAATCAACTGCCCGACGAAGGATCCTTTGAACCACTTTACGGTGAATATTCCGCTGCAATTAGAAAGGTGTTTGGTTTATTTATTCAACTTGGTTTAATTAGGCTGTGCGGAATTTCTGCAACGGCTCATTACAATAGAGTCGCTGGAGCTGTTTGGGGTTTGAAAATGGACAATGAAAATATCCATAAATACACTGCGGTTGCGGGTCTTCACGACGCAATTGAAGATTTGTTAAATATTTTAAAAGATAAAAAAGGTCGGGTTTACGGCATTCACCGCTACGATGAATTTGTTGAAGATTTTATTCCTAAAGAACTTCAAGAGCACGTAAAACTACTTACAAATAATTATGATTTAATACTCGGACATATAAATCAACAATTTATAAAAACAGACCGCTCTATGACGAAAAAAAATCTGCTGAATGCAATTGAAGTTCAGCATAGAAGAAATAGCGGTGAATTAGGTCTTCATTTTGAAAAGATGCACGAACTGCTTTATAATTCGGATATCAAAGAAGATATATATAAAAATGCTAAGTGGCGTTGTTACGAAAATCTTTATATTCATGACATGGCAATTTCAACTAAAGAAATGAACGATTATCGAACATTTCAAATTAAAGCTGTTGATTTGCTCGATAATGCGCACGGGCGAGATTCTTTGTCAATGGAAGGAAGAATTAGAAACATAATTAAACTCGGTATATGGGCTTCACAGGGATATAATCTTCAAAGCGACTGGCTTCCGCTTAATGATTTTGTTATGGAGGTTTATGAAGAAGCGCTTGTGCATGCAGAGCATCTTGTTATAAAAGATTTATTCGAGCCGCAGTCGCAGCAAGATTTTCTCGTCTCTGCACTTATAAAATTTGAAAAGCTAAGCCCGATTTTTTATTCAGATTATAAGCATTAAAAAAGTTTACTTCATAATCAGTTATGTCCATCTACCGGTAGAACACTGCAAATTTTTTATTTTATATCTCCGCATTTTAATAATTCGGCAATTCTTATAACTTTTTAAGCAGTTATTTTCTTTTTATCTTTTACACCTCAGTTTTTATAGTTTAAGGTAAAATGATGATAAAAATCTCCCGGCAAAGATTAGATACGTTAAAACATAATTTCAGCGGGAAACGAATTGCTGTTATAGGCGACTTAATGCTTGATTGCTACTTTTGGGGCGACGTTAAAAGGATTTCCCCCGAAGCTCCCGTACCGGTAATTGAAGTGGCAAACGAATTTTTCAGATTTGGCGGCGCAGCAAACGTGGCTCTTAATATTTTAAAACTTGGCGGCGTTGCTTATCCTGTTGGCGTTATCGGTTATGATAATGATGGTTCAATCTTTCGCTCTTTAATTAACGAAAACAAAATATGCACCGATGGTTTGATGATTGACGACAAACGTCCCACTACAACTAAAACAAGAGTGATAGCAAGACAGCAGCATGTGGTAAGAATTGATAAAGAAAGTAAAGATGATATTCCGGAACATACGCAGAACAAAATTTTAGATTATATAAAAGAAAATATAGAAAAGCTTGACGGTTTGATTCTTCAGGATTATAACAAAGGCGTTCTAACTCCCTTGTTAATTAAAAACATTATTGAACTTGCCGTGAACAATAACAAGTTAATTACTGTCGACCCGAAGTTCAGCAACTTTTTCAACTATCAAAACGTTACAGTATTCAAACCTAACAGAAAAGAAACTGAAGACGCTCTTGGAATTCGCATTCGTACAAATGAAGATATTTCCCTTGCCGGAAATAAACTCATTGAAAAGTTAAATGCCAAATTTGTTCTTCTAACACTCGGAGAAGAAGGCATTGCAATTTTCCAAAAAGGGAAACCCGAAAAACGGATGCCGACAAAAGCACGTAAAGTTTCAGATGTTTCCGGCGCAGGCGATACTGTAATATCAACTTTAACTATGGCGCTTGCTGCTGGCGCGGATATACTTGAAGCGTCTTACCTTGCAAATTATGCGGGCGGAATTGTATGCGAAGAAGTTGGTATAATTCCTATTGAACGAGACAAATTATTTAATACGGTGAGCGATCAACAGTAATGAATAGAAACCTAAGCAGAGAAGAACTCGTAGCAATTCGAAAAGAATTAAAAGCTAATGGAAGAAAAGTTGTTTTTACAAACGGTTGTTTCGACATCATACATTCCGGGCATGTTGATTATTTAACAAAAGCTAAAATGATGGGCGATGTTCTTTTTGTCGGCATTAACAGCGACTCGTCCATTAAAAGAATTAAAGGTGACAAACGCCCCATCCTTGATGAAAACGAACGCGCCTTTATTGTTGCAAGCCTAAAGGCTGTTGATTACGTTTCATTATTTGATGAAGATACTCCGAAAGAATTAATTGAAGCCATTGTTCCCGATGTGCTTGTTAAAGGAGCCGATTGGACTATTGAAAACATTGTCGGGCGTGATGTAGTTGAAGCTAACGGCGGTAAGGTGGAAACAATTAAGTTTGTAAACAACCAATCAACCTCAAATATTATTAAGAAGATACTTAGCAAATACCAAATTTGATAATAGTTATTATGGGCATCTCTAAAAACATAGTGTCATTGCGAATGAGTCCTCGAATGAAGCAATCCCAGGGTAGAATTTTGAGATCACTTCGCTCCCAATCCCGCAAAACGGGACGCAATGACAGTGAGGTCATTCTTTTGATAAATAAAGGCAATGCCTTTTTTGGTAACTCGCAATGACAATTGATTTTGAGATTTTAGAGATGCCCTTATGCCAAACTTAAATCATAATATTAATTTCAAAATAAAATTAGAAATAGTGCACTTAAAAATTGACTGAAGAAAATAAAGAACAAACGAAAGATAAAAAGACCATAAAGAAAAAGCGCACACTTTTTCATAGGGTGATAAATGTATTTCTATACATTTGTTTGGGAATATTTGCGGTGTTAATTATCGCTTTCGGTGTAAGTCAAACTAGAATGTTTAAAAACTGGTTGAAAGATTTTGCGGTTGAACAGGTTAACGGCGCTCTAAATGGTAAGTTAAGCATAGAAAAAATTGACGGAACTATTTTCACCTCCATTTATTTGCGCCATCCGGTTTTAACGCTTGAGAACGACACTCTGCTAAATGTAGAATCTATCGAAGTACGAATAAGCCCCTTGCAGTTGTTGCGCAAAAGGATATTCGTAAGAAAATTTGAAATAAAAAATGGTTCGATTGAAATAATTAAAAATGATAATGGTGAGTTAAATATTTCAAACCTCGTTCCGCCCGCACCAGAAGATACGACAACTTCCGAATTCCCTTTTACAATTGAGATTGCCGATTTTAAACTTACTGATATTGATTTTCGTCTTCAGCGGAGGGATTTGAAAGGGAGTACTGAAAATTATCAAACTTTAAATATGGATGATTTTCGTTCGGAAGATATAAATTTATCGTTGAACGCTTTTGCCGATATAAATAACAATCGGTTCGAGGCGGCAATTCATTATTTAAATATTAATTCGAATATCAACGACTTTGATCTTAATAATTTTTCGGGGGAATTTATTGTTAACCCCGATGAATTAAGCGCCTCCGGGCTATCACTCCAAACTGATTTGTCGAGCATTTCCATAACATGTTCTTTAAAGGATTTTAATCTTTTTGACAGCACTTCAATTCTAAAAAATTCTAATCTTCAGTTGTCTTTAGAAGCCGACAAATTTCACTTCTCCGATCTCGAAGTTTTTGTGCCGGCAACAGATATACTGCGCGGAGAAATTTATGCAGCATTAGATGCAGAAGGTCCTTTCGATTCGTTAAACATAAACGAATTGGAAATTGGAATGCCTGGAAGTAAGCTTGCAACCGTAGGGAAGTTTTTAAATTTAAGCGACCCGGAGAACTCATACATCATAGCCGATTTTAACAATACTTATATCGATCAAGCTGATGTATATAATTTGCTGCCTTCTTTAAATTTGCCCCGCTACCCGGAATTAGGTGTAATCAGATTTGATACTTTAAAATATGCCGGGAAGTTTCTAAATTTTAATACAAACGCATTCATTAAAACTGATAAAGGCTCGGTTCATTTAAATGGGTCGTTAAATTTGGAAAAGCTGCATATGCAGTATGACGCCTCTTTTTCAACACTCAATCTCGATATATCACCCTTTGTAAATATTCCTACAAATTTAAATCTACGCGGTTCTATTAAAGGAGTGGGAGTAAATCCTAAAACACTAAATGCCGATATAAATATTTTTGCGGATGGTTCTGTAATTGATGCTAACCGGTTTGACACTCTGAGAATTTCTGCAGATGCTAACGAGAGTTTTATTAATTATAATCTTCTTGCCGATTTCAATAATTCAACCGTAGATTTGATCGGCGATTTAAATTTCGAAAATGAAGATAGTCCAGCTTATACCATTAAAGGCGCTATACAAAGATTAAATCTATCTGATTTCAGCAAAGACACTACATTCCAAAGCAGTATTAATCTATCATTCGATATTAAGGGGGATGGTTTTGACCCCGACAAGATGAATTTATTTGCAAGCCTTCTTCTTAATGAATCCTCCTTAAACGACATCCGCATTGATTCAACCCGTGCAATAGTTGATCTTAGTTATGAAGAAAATGGTGAACGTATTGTAAACTTTGTTTCCGAGTTGGCAGATATTACATTAACAGGTCAGTATTCGATAACGCAAATAACTGAATTACTTCAAAGCGAAGCAGGTTTGATTGCAAATGTGATAGATGAAAAATTACGCGAGTTAAATTTTAATAAATTAGAAGCAGCCATTAGTAAGCAAGCAACCGCTATTTCTGTAAATAGTAAAGTCCCGATAACTTTCCCTCAAATTGTTTCCCCTATCAATCTTAATTACTTTATCGAATTAAAAAACTTTGATTTATTATCGGCTTTTATGGGAGATACTAAACTTGACGTTGATGGTTATCTTACAGGCAAAATCAAAAGCAACAGCGATAGTATTTCTGTTTCGATAAATACAACAATTGAATACTTAAAATACTTAAGCTCTGAAGACGTTTTTTTCTTCACCGATCTGCAGTTGAACACTTCGATAACAAACAGCCTACAGGCAAAAGCTCTTGATGATATTTATCTAAGTATAGATTTGGATACGAAAAGAATTTTCCTCGGTAACGAACTTAAAAACCTGAGCTTTAATCTGGCGCTTAAGAATAGAATTGCCGACATTAATTTTTACGTTGATTATGAAGAGATTGCTTATGTTAAATTTATCGGAATGGCGGATCTAAAAAGTTCATTGATTAAACTTGATATCGATTCGCTCAGTTTACGTTATGATGAATTTGATTTAGTAAATAAAGGCAATCTAAAATTCGCATACTCTGGGAAAGATATAATAATTGAACAATTTGTTCTCTCTCACGACCCCGGCACAATTTCTTTAGAAGGAGCTTTGGGGCAGCAGGGAGACCAAACTTTAAGATTACAAATAGATAATCTGCGCGGTAGTCACCTCAGCACACAACTGCTTGGACTTACAAAGGATAACAGCCTTTACGGAAGTATAAATGTGGACAGCCGAATTTCGGGAAATTTCGCAGATCCCACAATGGATATTAAATTGCAAATTGACAGCATTTCTTACAAAAAGAAAAACCTTGGTTCGCTCACAAGTAATTTAAACTACAAAAACGAAAATCTTAAAGTTGATGTTCGCTTTATTGATTCTTTGGTAAACCTAAATAAGCCTGCTCTTTTTATCGCCGGCGATGTTCCGATAAATCTTGCTATCAGCGGCGCTAAAGAAAGATTAATTAATTCGCGCCCCATAGATATAAAATTAACTTCTGAAGAATTTAACCTAAGCACTTTTGGCGATTTGCTGCCAGCCGTTAATAACATTAGGGGAATGATGACTGCCGGGCTAACCATAGGCGGAACGTATGACCATCTTCAACCCGAAGGGTTTTTAGAAATAAGAGACGCCGCTTTTATAGTTGAAGCAAATAATCTCGAATACAATGCCGGCTTAAAAGTAAATATAACAGAAGATCAAATTATTCTTGATAGTTTAACAATAGCAAATGTGCCGGGCACTAAAAACGGCGGTAGTATGACCGGTTCCGGGCGGGCTTACCATAACAATTTTCAAATAGCTTCAACCGATTTCTCGGTCAATGGGCAGTTGAAAATTCTTGACGAAACTTCGAAATCGGCAAGCCCGGTTGTTTATGGCGAACTTGTGATAGCTTCCCGCGGCAATATCGAATTACAAATAAACGACGATAGAAGATATTTATCAGCTCCGGTAACAATAAAAACTGCAAAGCTTACTTTCCCTCCTACACAAGCGTCATATCAAAACGCGTCGGAAAAATTTATTTATATTTTTGTTGAAGATACAGCAAGCGATAAGGGCGAACTAAGTTTTGAGCAGTTAATTGAATTAACGCAGGAAAGAAACCGAAGCAGCGAAGCTTTATCGACAAAAAATTTACCGTTTGATTTTTCAATTGATGTAGTTGTTGAGGATGAGGCAAAAATTATTTTTGTTCTTTCGAAAGAATTAAATCAAAACCTTACTGCAGTCCTCGGAGGAAACTTTATATATGAAAGTATAAATAATAATACAAGAGCTATTGGTGAACTTAAACTACTCGACGGTTCAACACTTCAATTTTTAACTAAAACCTTTATAGCTTCGGGTACGGTTAAATTTGAAAACGATTTAACCAATCCATATCTTGATGTAACAGCAACATATAGAGATTACTATTACCCCGCAGGCGATTCAACTTCGGCTTCAAATCAAGAAGTTGAAGTTGCGGTTAAAATTAAAATTAAAGGAGCCCTTGAAGACTTGGGGCAAAACTTTCTGCAAGGGGAAAATAATATTGCTATTTACCGCGGCACAAGCAACATCGAAAATAACGAACCTGACCTGACTTTAAACTCAACCGATGCGGTTATGTTTATTTTAACGGGAAGCTTTACTACCGGCGCAACACAGCAGCAGCGTAATCAAGCAGCACAGTATGCAACTTCGCTTGCCGGTTCTATTGTTGGAGGTTTTTTAAACGAACAATTTGGAGAGTATATTCGAAGTGTTGAACTCCGGCAGGTAGGCACAACAACTAAATTTAACGTTGTTGGTAGAGCCGGTGAATTTAGGTACTCAATTGGCGGATCAACAGCAGTATTCCAGGATTTGAGTTATGCAAATATTAAAATTGAATATCCGATTATAAAAAAATTGTTCCTGCGTCTTGAGCGCAGAGAAGCAATAACAACAAATGACATTTCAAACGAAATGGTAAACGAACTAGGTTTAAGATATAAATTTGAATTCTAATGAAACGAAAAGTAAAAGCATTCTTTAAAAACAATCCCGGCTCATCAAACAAGCCGAGAGAAATTGCTCGTCAACTCTACTTAAATGAAGAGTTTGAATATGAGGCGTTGAAATCAGTACTTCATCAATTGGTTGAAGAAAATTATATTGCAAAAAGCGGCAAACGATACCGGCTAAATGTTGTTCCGGAAACAAACCTTGTAACCGGCGTTCTAGAGGTTAATGAAAATGGCTTCGGTTTTGTCGTTCTAAAAAATTCCAAGCTTGGCGATATTTTTATTGCTTCAAGAAACCTTGGCGCCGCTTTTTCAGGCGATGTAGTTGAAGCCTCAATATTTGCAAAAGGTAAAGGTAAAAATCTTGAAGGACAAATCGTCCGCGTAATTACGCGTAAACGAGAAACAATTGTTGGAACTTTAAGAAAATCAAAGTCATTCTATTTCCTAAAACCCGACGATCCCAAAGTGCACCGCGACATTTACATTTATGAACAAAATTTAAATGGCGCTAAGGATGGTGATAAGGTTTTGGTTGGAGACATCACGTGGGATAATTCTTTGCTTAACCCCGAAGGAAAAGTGATTGACCTAATTGGTAAACCCGGTTCACCGGATACTGAAATGGCTGCTCTCGCGCATGAGTTTAATCTCCCTTATAAATTCAATAACAGTGTGCTTGAAGAGGCGGAAAATATTTCGCCTGTTATTGATGAAAAAGTTTTAAAGAATAGATTAGATTTTAGAAAGCATAATGTTGTAACAATTGACCCGGAAGACGCAAAAGATTTTGACGATGCTCTGTCTATCGAAAAATTAGAGAACGGAAATTTTTCCGTTGGAATTCATATTGCAGATGTTTCGCATTACGTTCAACCAAACTCGTCGCTTGATGCGGAAGCATTAAACCGCGGCAACAGCGTTTATCTTGTGGGTCAGGTAATCCCGATGCTTCCCGAAAAATTATCCAACGGGATCTGCTCCTTAGTGCCTAATGAAGAACGTTTAACTTTTTCGGTTGTTGCCGAAATAACATCCCGCGGAAAACTTCAAAGTTATAAAACCGGCAAATCGGTCATCAAAAGCAAAAGAAGATTTACTTATGATGAAGTTCAGGAAATTATAGAACATAAAAAGGGCGATTATAAAGATGATCTACTTGCGCTTCATAAGTTAGCTCAAACTTTGCGTAAAAAAAGAATGAGCGAAGGGAGTATAGATTTTTTTACCCCCGAAGTTAAATTTGAACTTGATGACAACGGTACGCCAATAAGAGTTTATCGAAAAGAGATGAAAGAAAGCAATCAACTTGTGGAAGAATTTATGCTGCTTGCAAATCAAATAGTAGCTAAACATATTGCTGTTCCTAAATCAGGTGCTGTAAAACCTTTTGTTTACCGCGTGCACGATTTGCCCGATCAGGAAAAATTACTGGAGTTTGCCCGTTTCGTAAAATCACTCGGTTATTCTTTCGATGCAAAATCCTCTTCCCGTTCAAACCAGTTTCAGCTTTTAATGACACAGGTAAAAGGGGATGAAGAGGAAGCATTAATAAATGAACTCGCAATTCGTTCAATGGCTAAAGCGGTATATTCACCCGAAAACATAGGGCATTACGGTTTGGGATTTAGTTATTATACTCATTTTACTTCCCCCATAAGGCGTTACGCTGATTTGATCGTTCACCGGCTGCTATATCATTATACAACAAATAAAAACGGTAAACTTTTATATGAGTATAATCTTTTAGGAGAAATAAGCACCCACATAAGTCAAACAGAACGCTCCGGAGTTGATGCCGAAAGATTATCGGTTAAACGTAAACAGATTGAATATCTAAGCAGTCATATCGGGGAGGAATTTCATGCTGTTATTTCGGGCATTATTCATTTCGGTATTTTTATTAAGCTAACCGATATACTTGCCGAAGGACTTGTTCGCCTGCGTGATTTGGAGGGAGATTTTTACGTTTACGATGAAAAAAATTATTCTTTAATTGGCAGAAGAACTAAAAAACAATTTCGCCTCGGCGATAAAGTAACTGTTAAACTCATTAGAGTTGACCAGGATAAAATGGAATTGGATTTTATAATCATTGAAGATTAAGAGGTCGATGTTATGAGAAATGCTTTTCTCAAATTTTTTATTTTAAGTTTAATTCTTTCAACTTCAAGTTTTGCGCAGTTCGGTAAAAACAAAGTTCAGTATAAAGACTTTACCTGGTATTATATTCAAACCGATCATTTTGATATTTACTTCACGCAGGATGGTCCGAAGCTTGCCGAATTCGCCGCCAAAGTTTCCGAAGAGGCTCTATCATCAATACAAAAAAGTTTTAAGTACCGGATTAATAACCGAATTTCACTTATCGTTTACAATAGTCAAAATGATTTTCAGGAAACAAATATAACCGACCAGTACTTAAGTGAAGGCATCGAGGGTTTTACCGAACTATTTAAAAACCGGGTTGTCGTTCAGTTCAGAGGATCGTATAAAAAGTTTAGTCACTTAATGCACCACGAACTTGTGCATGCCGTTATGAACGATATGTTTTACGGCGGCTCGGCGCAGAATATTATTTCTAATAATATTTCTATAAATATTCCGTTATGGTTTAGCGAAGGAATGGCTGAATACCAGGCGCTTAGCTGGGACGTTGATACTGACATGTTTATACGAGATGCGGCAATAAACGAATATCTCCCCGATATTAAGCAGCTCGACGGTTACTTTGCTTATCGCGGCGGACAGGCTGTGTTTTATTACATCGCCAAAAAATACGGCAGAGAAAAAATTGGAGAACTCATTAATAAAGTTAGAAGCACCGGAAATGTTGAAGAAGGATTTAAAGCAGCTATTGGGCTTGATATTAAAGAATTGAATGAAAGATGGAAGAAAGATATTAAAAAAACTTTTTGGCCAGATATTGCAAAGAGAGATGATCCGGATGAATTTTCAAAAAGATTAACGGACCACCGGGAAGACGGCGGATTTTATAATACAAGCCCGGCTATTTCACCTCAAGGCGATAGAATTGCGTTTATATCTAACCGTAATTATTATTTTGATGTTTTCCTAATGAATGCTTCCGACGGTAAAATTATTAAAAAACTCGTTGAAGGTAACCGGACAAATGATTTTGAAGAATTGAATATCTTAACCCCCGGTTTAAGTTGGTCGCCCGACGGCACTCGCATTGCTCTTTCAGCAAAAAGCGGCGGATATGATGCCATCTATTTAATTGATGTTGAAAGTGAAGATTATCAATCACTCCCCGTTCAACTTGATGGAATAGAGAGCGTTATCTGGTCTCCCGATGGAAATAACATCGCATTTGTCGGACATACTCCAAAACAATCGGACGTTTACATTTTTAATTTGGCAGATAAAAATCTACTCAACTTAACTGATGATTTATTCACAGATTCATATCCGGCATGGTCGCATGACGGCGAAAAAATATATTTCTCCTCGGACAGAACCGAAGTTTTAAATCCTACAGTATTGCCCGACACATTTAGATTTTATAACCACGATTATCATCAGCTTGATTTATATTCAATCGAAATTAAATCAAAAAAAATTGAACGGATCACAAATCTTCCTTTAAGCGATGAAACTTTTCCTGTTGCCGGACCGGATGGAAATGAAATATTGTTCATCTCCGATATCAACGGTATTAATAATATCTATAAAAGAAAAATAACTATTAATGAAAACGATTCGGTTTCCGTTTTGAGCGAACATACTGGTGTGCCTGTAACAAATTCTTTGAATGGTTTGTATCAATTATCTTCCTCTGCCGATGGTAAAAAACTTGCTTTTACAAGTTTATATCAGTCTGCTTTTAATATATTTTTATTAACCAATCCATTTGAATCTTCATTAGACGCGCAGCAGCTTGAGCCGACTATATATATCAAAAACTTGAAAGATAGAGAAACCGGCAAAGGCGGTTTGTTCGATGATGAAGAACTTGATACAAAGAAAAGGGATTCTTCAAAAGTAGAAAGTTTACAATTTTATACCGGCAGTTTTGTCGACTCTTCGGGTGTTTATGGAGACTCCGTAAAAATCGATTTTCAAAATTATATTTTCGGAGATAAAGTTGTAACGGGCGGCGATACATCAAGCATTTCTAGCAGCTTATTTAACTTAAGCGATAACCTTGACGAAGAAGGAAATTACAAAGTAAACCGATACAAGATTACTTTTTCGCCCGATTTAATTTATGCAAATGCCGGTTATAGTTCACTCTACGGATTACTTGGCACTACTGTAATCACTTTCAGCGATGTTCTTGGCAACCATCGGCTTATTGGTGTAACAAGTCTTCAGGTTGATTTAAAGAACAGCGATTACGGACTTGCATACCAGTATCTTCCCGAACGAATTAATTATAGCATAGAGGGATTTCACACTGCAAGATTTGTATTCCTTTCGCGAGGCGGTCGCTCCAATTTATTCCGCTATCGAAACTACGGCGCAGTTGTTTCTGCAAGTTACCCGCTCAGCAAGTTTAACAGAATTGATGGAGGACTAAGCTGGCTTAATGTTTCGCAAGAAAATCTTTATGCGCCGAGTGAACAAACAGATAAAGTTAATTATTTAATACCGATGCTAAGTTTTGTACATGATAATGTATTATGGGGTTATACTTCTCCGGCAGATGGCTCCCGCTATCGGTTCGATGTGTTGGGCAACCCCGGAGTTCTTGGAAAACATAACACATTTTATTCTTTCCTTGGCGATTACCGGAAGTATTTTTTATTCTGGGGAGATTATTCTTTTGCTTTTAGATTATCCGGCGGTTACTCGGGCGGCTTAACCCCGCAGCGGTTTTTTATCGGCGGTATTGAAAATTGGATAAATAGAAATTTTGCAAACACAGAAATACCGCTTGAATCGGCGGCTGATTTTGCATTTTTAACTCCCGGGCTTCCGTTAAGAGGTTATGATTACGCCGAACAAGTTGGAACAAGATATGGACTTATGAACATGGAATTACGTTTCCCATTAATTAGATATCTTGTTACCGGCGCCCTGCCTATTTTATTTAGTAATATTCTTGGAACCGTTTTTGTTGATATGGGAAGCGCGTGGACTAATAATAAGCAGCTTAAGTTTTTTGAAAAAAACGAAAACGGAAAACTTGTTACAAAAGATTTGTTAATGGGAACAGGTGTTGGAGCAAGAGTGTTTTTCCTCTACTTCCTTTTAAGGTTTGACGTCGCCTGGGCTTATAATTTCAATCATTTTTCACAGCCGAAATATTATTTATCTCTTGGCGCAGATTTTTAAATTAAAAAATAATCTACAACTTGCAGGTATTTGATTATATCGAATGCCTGTTTTTTTTTATTTTATTTTGGGAATTATTAATTCCCCGGTATTCGAAACTCTTGCCAGAATAACGGCATGAAAATATTACATCATTATTTCCGGAGATTTACTCAGCCTCCGGTAAGTCTCCAATTCATGTTATTTCACACAAACCGTCTCACCGTTTCGCTTCCCATGAAGTTATCTACACGGCTTTTTTCTCTGTTGTCTTCTCTGTTTTTGTTTCTGTTTTAGTTTCTGGTTTAATATCTGTTTTGGTTTCTTTACTAACTGAACTGTTGTTCTTAGAAGATGGATTTTTATAATCTGTTTGATAAAAACCGGTTCCTTTAAATATTGGTCCCGAACCTGCACCTATTAATCGTTTCACTTTTCCAGAACATTTTGGACATAATTTAACAGGTTCGGCAGTCATTGATTGAAACAATTCGAACCTGTGGTTACATTCCAGACATTTATAATCATACGTTGGCATAATATTCCTAAAATTTTAAGTGCAATAATAATGAAATATTTGTTTTTTTTCTATAAATTTGACTCGAACATATTTAATTAGATTCTTTTGAACGATTTTATAACTTAATACTTCGGAATAAAAATGTGAAAAAGCTTGCGCTTGTTTCCTTCCTTGCTGTCTTTATGTACGGATGTTTAAATTATGATCAATACATCTCCCTTTACCCGGACGGTTCAGGCAAGATGAGTGTTGAATATTGGATGTTCTCGCCAGACAGCACAAGTTTAAATTTTTTAGATCGACTTGGATTATTTAATGAAGATTCAATTCGTAATGAATTTTCTTCCGAACACAGTACCATCGAAAATGTTGAGGTTTTTTCCGACACTACCGATAGTACAATACATGCAAAAATAGAACTAACATTTGTTCAAATTGATTCTTTGAATGAAACTAAAGCCTTTGCCGATGCAGATTTTTTATTGCTCGACGGCGCTGAAGGACAAAAAATTTTTTCACAGTTTATTCCGCCGATTACAACTGGTTTCGGGGTTGACGGTTCAAAGTATTTTGTAAAATATGTTTACAAAGTTTCAGGTGAAATTATAACGCATAATGCACATCAAGAAAAAAATCAAACCCTTACGTGGATATACTCTTTGGCAGACATTGGCGGCGGAAAAACTGTTTCCTTTACATTTCGCCCCTTTAAACTGAAAGAAACTCCTTACTGGATTTATTTTCTTTCCGGTGCAGTTTTGGCGATTGTAATTTTCTTCCTTTTCCGTAGGAAAAAAGATTGAACAACCTTTTAGTTCAATTTAACTTTTATTGACTTACCGAAGGTATTTCTTTATATTTCAGTTCTTTTTTTTGGATATAAACGAAAATTAATTTTTGTTAAATGGCAATTACTGATTTTAAAATATTCTCCGGTGGTTCTAACAGACCTCTGGCTGAAAAAATTGCACGCAAACTTGACAGACCACTCGGGGCGTTAGAACTGAAGCGGTTCAGCGATGGCGAAATTTGGGTTAAGTACGGAGAAAACATCCGCGGCTCGGAAGTATTTATTGTGCAGTCCACTAATCCGCCAGCCGAAAACCTGATGGAACTACTCATTATGATAGACGCGGCAAAGCGTGCATCAGCTAAAAGAATTTCGGCAGTTATCCCATATTTTGGATATGCCCGGCAGGACAGAAAAGATCAGCCGAGAGTTTCTATTACTTCTAAATTAGTGGCAAACCTTCTTACTATTGCCGGCGCAGATAGAGTGATAACTATGGATTTGCATGCATCGCAAATACAAGGATTTTTTGATATTCCATTAGATCATCTTTATGCGTCTTCCGTTTTTGCGCCGCAATTTTTAAACATAAGCGATAATTTAGTTGTTGTTTCCCCCGATGTTGGTGGAATTAAAATCGCCCGCTCGTATGCAAAAAGATTAAATGCAAGTTTAGTTGTTATTGATAAAAGACGCCCTAAACAAAACATGGCGGAGGTTGTAAACATAATCGGCTCTGTTGAAGATAAAGACGTTCTTATAGTTGATGACTTAATTGACACAGCAGGAACTTTTGTTGGAGCTATTGAGGCTCTTAAAAAAAATGGCGCAAAGTGCATTTATGGAGCAATTACGCACCCCTTGCTTTCGGGAACGGCAGTTGAGCGGGTGCAGAATTCGCAGATTACAAAACTTTATGTTACAGATTCAATTGATTTTAGACCTGAAGGAAAAACTGATAAAATAAAAGTTGTCTCTGCATCCGATCTGTTTGCGGAAGCCATCCGGAGAACTTTCAATAATGAATCTATTAGTTCCCTATTTGATATTGATAAAGGATAATTTTAGACACTGGAGATAAAATGGAAAAAGTAGTATTATTAGCTAACGAAAGAACAATTGGAACAAAAGGTAAGTTGACTGACTTGAGAAAAAACGACCGTGTTCCCGGTGTTTTTTACAGAAGACATGAAGAACCAATTGTATTTGATGTTACTCAAAAGGCAATAAAGCCGTTAGTGTTTACTTCAAATACACATCTGATTTCTTTAGAAATTGATGGTAGAGAAGCTCAAGATTGTGTAATTAAAGATATTCAATTCGATCCCGTTACAGATAAAGTAACTCACTTTGATTTATACGGTCTTACAAAAGGTGAAAAAATTCAACTTCAAGTTCCTGTTCAGCTTCTTGGCTCTGCAGCCGGAATAAAAGATGGCGGTATATTGCAGCACCCACTTCACAAAGTTGAAATTGAATGCTTGCCCAAAGACATACCTCAACACCTCGAAGTAAACATATCAAATCTTAAAATCGGAGACGCCATTCATGCAGGCGATCTGAGTTATGAAAATATTGCAATATTAAATGCTGTTGATGCAGTAATCGTTCAAGTCGTTCCACCTAAGGTTGAAATAGCCACTGGCGAAGAAGAAGAAGCTAAAGAAGCCGCCGAACCGGAAGTTATCGGAAAAGGCAAGCCTGAAGAGGAAGATTAACAACATTCAATTTTTGTGCGAATTGTATTAGGAATTGGAAATCCGGGCAGCCGATATACGCATACGCGTCATAATGTAGGTTTTATGTTTTTGGATTTCATTGCCGAAATTAAATCGTTGAATTTTAAACCCGGCAGGGGCGATTATTTTTTTACTGAAGCAGATTTTGAGGGCAACCCGATGCTTCTTGTAAAACCAACAACGTATGTGAACAATAGTGGTGTTGCCGCTTTACAAGTCCTTCGGGAGAATAATTTGTCCCCCGAAGAATTAATTGTTGTTTGTGACGATGTGAATTTAGAAACTGCCCGATTAAGAGTTAGAGCCGCCGGCAGCAATGGCGGTCATAATGGTATCAGTTCTATTATTTCTCATCTTTTTTCCGATATTTTCCCGCGCTTGCGGATTGGAATAGGAAGTGATTTTTCAAAAGGTGAATTATCGGATTATGTGCTTTCCGATTTTTCGGTGAATGATTTAAAACTGCTTAAAAAAACCTTTAAGGAAGCGGAGCTTCTTATAGGTGCGTATGCTGATGGCGGAGTAAAAAAACTTTTAGACGCAAACAGCAAACTATCTAATAAATAATAAATCTTGTTACAAACTAAT
>Ga0210044_10000514_pt1 | contig 58765 bp, 56 predicted proteins | sample CryGey13umfilter_2_FD_183959 | JGI IMG/M metagenome (GOLD analysis project Ga0210044, IMG submission 183959) | Groundwater microbial communities from aquifer in Utah, USA - Crystal Geyser 4/9/14 3 um filter (SPAdes) (version 2) | ecosystem: Environmental > Aquatic > Deep subsurface >...
AATGAATTATTTACATTGCCATTCATTATCTCATCCAATAATGTCTTGGCTTCTACTAAGTTTAAATCTACTTTTGAAAGTAATTTATTAAATAATTCTTTGATCATTGTTCCAACCAATTTTTAATAATATCTTTTCCATTTTTTGTTAAAATAGATTCCGGGTGAAATTGTATGCCTTCAATTGATAATTGTTTGTGTCTAATACCCATAATAGTACCATCTTCGGATTGTGCTGATATTTCTAATTCATAAGGTAAAGATTCATTTTCTACTATTAGTGAATGATAGCGAGTTGCTTCAAATTCTTGAGGAATATTTTTAAATATTGTTTTATTATCATGTTTAATTTTCGATGTCTTTCCGTGCATAATTATTTTTGAGGTTATAATTTTAGCACCAAAAATATACCCAATTGCTTGATGTCCCAGGCAGACACCAAGTATAGGAAATTTACCTGCAAAGCATTTTATTGTTGGTAGCGTTACTTTAGAATCTTCTGGTCTGCCAGGTCCAGGGGAAATTAAAATTTTATCCGGTGATATTTTGTTTATATAATCTGTGTTAATTTCATCATTTCGAAAAACTGTAATTTCACAATCAAAAAAACCTAATAATTGAACAAGGTTATATGTAAATGAATCATAATTATCAATCACTAATACTTTCATCAATTACCTCTGCATATTTTAATGCTTTAATCAAAACTGCTGATTTATTATAAATTTCTTTTAATTCCATTTTAGGAATACTGTCGTAAACTATACCAGCCCCAGCTTGCCAGTAAATTTTATCCTTGATAGAATAAAGAGTTCTAATAGAAATACACATGTCAAGATTTCCGGAAAAATCTATATAACCTATTGCACCGGCATAAACTCCCCTTGGTTTTTTTTCGTAGTTGTTGATAAGTTCTATTGCTTTTAATTTAGGAGCACCTGAAACTGTTCCTGCCGGGAAACAAGATTTTAATGCATCAATGGAGGATTTATCATCTACCAATTCTCCTTCAACTTTTGAAACTAAATGCATTACATGTGAATATTTTTGAACCCTTTTGTCTTGAAGAACTTTCACTGTGCTATATTTACTAACTTTACCTAAATCATTACGCCCTAAATCTACAAGCATGGTATGTTCTGCTAATTCTTTAGGGTCATTTAAAAGTTCATATTCCAATTCTTTATCTCTTTGAATTGTATTACCTCTTTTTCTAGTACCTGCTATCGGAAGGACCTGCGCTTTTCTGTCTCTAACTTTTATCAAATCTTCAGGTGAAGTTCCGGTTATTGTAAAATTATTTTCAAATTGCAAAAAATACATGTAAGGGGAAGGATTTATTGTTCTTAAAGCTCTATAAACATTAAATGTATCACCCTTAAATGATGCAGAAAAATTTTCTGATAAAACTAACTGGTAAATATCACCATCTTCAATTCTTTGTTGACAATCTTTTACTTTTGAAAAGAATTCTGAATTTTCAATTTTATCTCTTATATATCTAACTATTGAAAAATCTGAAGAATAATCTATTTGCGCAGATAGTTTTTTTCTAATGTCTTTTAACTTTTTCTTAGCATTGTGAAAATCCAAATAAGGATCAGCTTTTTTATTTACTTCCACATTCGTAATTAATATTATTTGATGTTTTAAGTGATCAAAAGCAATAACTGTTCTGTAGAGTCCGAAAATAGAATCGTATTCTAAATTTGAATTATTTGAAAAATTAATTGAGTTTTCAATTAATGAAATATTTTCATAACCTAAAAACCCAACATATCCACCTGTAAAATCCGGTAATTCATTAAGCTTTGGCTGTTTATATTTTTTTATTATTTCTTCTAAGTGATTAAAAACATTCTTCTTTATTTTCTTTTTATTATTTCCTTCTTTAACTGTAATATATTCTCCTGTAGTTGAAACCGTAATTATAGGATTGTTTCCAATAAAAGAATATCTGGCAATACTATCTTCCCCTTCCACGGATTCAAGCAAAAAGCTCTGATGCTTAATACTCCTAAGTTTCAAATAAGCTAAAACAGGGGTAAGCATATCTGCAGTTATTATTTCGTAAACCGGAATTAAATTATAGTTTTGTGTTAATTTTTTATATTTATCAAATTTCATAATATTTTAGATATAAAAAAACCCCTTACAGCAATCTGCAAGGGGTTAATTTTGAAAATTATTTATTTACAGGTTACTGAGTCATATTATTAATATTATACCACCACCAAGATTTTTTGGTAAATAAAAAATAATTGTAATATGTCTCAGAATATGTTTTCATAATTATGATTGTAAATGTAAGTGCTATTATTAATATAGTCAATACAATAATATATATAATTTAGAAAATAATTTGGTTGGAACTCATTTGCATCTTGAATGTATATATTTATTATAATTATATTTGATATGAAAATAATGTTAAAAATTCTTAAAAATACTACCTTAATTCTGATTTTATTTTATTCGATACCTATATATTCACAATATAAAGACAACAATTTGATAAAAGGATCTATATCGGATGGAATAATTGTTAATCAAAACAATTATATATTTGGCATATTCAATCCTGAAAATTTCCATATGAACCATATTTATAATTTATCATTTTCAACTTCAGGCAGTAATCAATTAGCCGTTGGTTCATACACAAACAGAATATTTTATAAGTTTAACGATAAAATGAATTTCCAATTATGGACAAGCCTTGTTACAACTCCTTATAGTACACTTAATAATTCTAATGATAAATTTGACGGAATATATATTGATAAAGTATCAATAAATTATAGACCTTCAAATAATTTTATGATAGAACTTCAGTTCAGTAATAATCCTTATGGATATTACCAATCATATTACAATTACAACAGGTTTCCTAATTATAATTATGGTTATGATTTTAATCCATTTATCTATTAAAAAATTCATATAAGTGAACAATAGTACTCAACCCCAAAAATCTTCGTTAAAAAATTCAATAAATAAAAATCGATTAAAAGTTATACTTAATAGTTTAATAATTCTATTGGTAATTATTATTGTTATTATAACAGTTTCACTTATAATAAAACTTCAAAATCTAAATGAATATAATAATATTGCTGGCAATAAAAACATAAACAATAAACCACCAATTCAAGTTGAAGTATTGAATGGATGTGGCTTCTCAGGTGCTGCTGATGATATAACTGATTATCTTAGAAATATGAAATATGATGTAGTACAAATAGGGAACTACAAATCATTTGATATAGAGGAATCAATAATAATTGATAGAAAAGGGAATTATAAAATTGCAGAAGATATTGCCGATTCTTTAGGAATAGATAAAGTAAATGTTATTCAGCAGATAAATAAAAACTATTTATTAGATGTTTCAATTATAGTCGGTAAAGATTATAAACAATTAGTTGTTAAAAAATGAGGCAAAATGGATTCTAAAAAATTATCAAAGAAAATAACAGAATTAATATTTGAAAAAAAAGGGTATGATGTAGTATTATTAAACCTATCTAAACATTCTTCCTTTGCTGATTATTTTATAATTTGCAGTGCTGATTCTACCACACAAGTAAAAGCTATTACTGATGAAATAGATAAAAAATTAAAAGATAAAGGAATTAGATGCTGGCATAAAGAAGGTTATCAAACTCTTTCTTGGGTGTTATTGGATTATGTTGATGTGGTTGTTCATGTATTTAAAAAAGATGCCAGAGAATATTATAATTTAGAAAGACTTTGGGGTGATGTACCTATTAAAAAAATAGCAGATCCTAAATTAGAAAAAACAAATCCAAAAAAAGTTAAAACTTGAAAAATTATATTTTATCTATATTCAATGATTTATCTAATAAATTAGATTATTTACAAAATCAATCTATCTTATTAGAAGTACCCAAAAATACTGGGCATGGAGACCTATCTTGCAACATTGCAATGATTCTAAGCAAGCAATTAAAGAAAAGCCCAAGGGAAGTGGCTGAAGAAATAATTTCTTCTCTTAAATATTCTGACAACATCATTAATGATATTAAAATTGCCGGACATGGCTTTATTAACTTTTATTTTACTGATTCATTTTCTTCAAAAATAATTAATGAAATTTTAGAACAAGGTGATAATTTTGGTAAAACTAAAATATACGCAGGTAAAAAAGCTAATGTTGAATTTGTATCTGCAAATCCTACAGGTCCATTAACAGTAGGGCACGGAAGAAATGCTGTAGTGGGCGATACACTTGCAAATCTTCTTTCGTGGGTTGGTTATAAGGTTGACAGAGAATATTATTTTAATAATGCCGGCAGACAAATGCGTGTTTTAGGGGATTCTGTTAAACTAAGATATTTAGAATTATTAGGTGAAAAAATTACTTTCCCTGAGGATTATTATCAAGGCGAATACATTAAAGATATTGCCCAAAAATTAATTGATGAAAAAGGTGATACTTTAAAGAAAGATGATCCTGATGGAAATTTTAAAGAAAAAGCAGAAAACGAAATATTTGACGATATCAAAACAACTTTATCTAATCTTAAAATTCATCACGATATTTTTTATAATGAAAAACAATTATATGATGATGGGAAAATAAAAAATTTATTAAATGAATTAAAATACAAAAAGCTTTCATACGAAAAAGATGGGGCTGTTTGGTTTAAGATTACAGAATTGGGAGGAGAACAAGATAAAGTTATTGTAAAAGCAACCGGTGAACCTACATATAGATTGCCTGACATTGCATATCATATTACAAAGTTTGAAAGGGGATATGATCTTATAGTTGACCTCTTTGGTTCTGATCATAATGCAACTTACCCTGATGTACTTGCTGGGTTAAAAGCGAATGGAAAGAATACAGAAAAGATAAAGATTATAATTCATCAATTTGTGACTATTCTTGAAAATGGTCAAATAGTTAAAATGTCTACCCGAAAAGCAAATTTTATAACTTTAGATGAATTAACTGAAGAAGTTGGCAGTGATGTGGTAAGATATTTTTTTAATATGCGTGATGTTTCTTCCCATATGAATTTTGATCTTTCCCTTGCAAAAACACAATCTGATGAAAATCCTGTGTTTTATTTACAGTATGCTCATGCTAGAATTTGTTCTATATTAAATATGATTAAAGATGAAAAATTAAAAGTAAGTACAGATCATTTAGAACTATTGGTTAAGAATGAAGAGAAACTACTGATAAAAAAATTAAGACAATTTAAAGAAGAAATTGAACTTAGCGCAAGACTTTTTGAAACTCACAGAATATGTACTTACTTAGAAGAACTTGCAACTCACTTCCATAAATTTTATACATTCTGCAGAATATTAGGCTCTGAAAAGAATTTAGCCGAAGCTAGAATTGCTTTAGCTACTGCCACAAAAACAGTAATCAAAAACGGTTTGCAAATATTAGGTGTTTCTGCACCTGAGAAAATGTAAATTACTGAGCAATTGCAGATGAACAAGCATATATTCTTTTTGCCCCACTTTCCAACAACACTTTAGCACATTCATTACTAGTAGCACCGGTTGTAATTACATCATCAACCAGTAAAATATTTTTTCCTTTCGCTACTCCTTTTTTTCTTATTTTAAAAGCATTTTCTACATTTACCTGTCTTTCAGCTAAAGTTAAAGTAGTTTGTGTTTGAGTGAATTTTACTCTTTTTAATAATTTCCGACTTACTCTAATATTTAAATATTTTCCCAAACCTTTTGCTATGTAATATGATTGGTTATAACCTCTATTAACTTTTTTTAATGAATGTAGGGGAACAGGAGTTATCAGATCAATATTCCAAGATTTTATTTTTTCTCTACATTTATCAGCAACAATTTCTCCTAATTTAATTCCAACACTAAATTTATTTGAGTATTTAATTGAATGTATAATGCTTTGTAGTTCTTTCTCTTTTTCAAAAATAAAAGGTGTGGTAAATGCGTTGACTAATCCTTTCTCGAGAAATTTTTTTTTGAATTCTAAATCAATAAGTTTCTGGGAGGCAATATTTATTGAGTTTATACAAGAATTACAAATAGATATCTCTTTCACTAATAGTTTTTGTTCGCAAGAAGGACAGAATCGTGGGAGGAAAAAATCAAACAATGTTGTTAAAAAATTATTTGACATACTTAAAAATAACCTACATCATATTTAATCTTTTTCTAATGAACCACTCAATACTGAATAATAAAACTATAATTATTAAAAACCAAGAATCTGACCAAAGGCTAATTTCACTTTTTATTATTTTCTCAGTTTTGTTATTTTTATTCTTTTCCCTAATTAATTGAATATATTTTTCTTTATCAGAGATTGTGAAATACATTCCGTTAGTATTTTTACTTATTGATTTAAGTAACTCTGAATTTAATTTTGTATTTGTTAACTCCAGATCTACTTCCCCAATATTAAATTTACCTGAGTCATCACCTAATTTTTTACCATTTAACAAGGCAGAGCTTATAAAGGAATAATCACCGGATACATTTGTTTGCATTATACCTTCATATAAACCGTTACCTTTGGAGGTGAAAATTATATTTGTTGTGGTGTTGGTTTTTATGTCTTTAACAATAGCATTAACATCAGCATTAGATATAGGATTTAATGATTCATCATATATTTGTGCTGTAAATTCTACATCTTCATTCAATGCAAATAATTTTTTTATGGGCTTAATAATTACTTTTTTCACATTATCATTTGTATTAAGCCACTTTACACAATTAAAAATAATTTTATCAAATAGATTATTCTCAGATTTATCTCCAATTAATTTCCATCTCCAAATACTGCTTGCAAGAATTGATATTGATCTTTTACCGGCAATGTTACTTGAAATGATAAGAGGTTTATTAATCGTGATATTATTTATAACTATTTGTGATAATACTTTAGTCCCGGGTTTTGCAACAAATTCAGTTATAGATTGAAAAACAGGGGATAAATTATTCCAGTGTTTTAATATTTCTGTGTCTGATATTTGTAAAATTGGGTTTGTTAATTCTTCTTTTACAATTGAGGTCATAACTTCATCAATATTATTGTTTGGGTTATTCAAGTTAAATGGTAATTCATCACTTATTAGTTCTAATTTGCCATAATCTACATTATTTGATAAAATGAATAAAAGCGGTTTATTATCAATATTTATTTTGTTTTTAATTTTAGCAATAAAATCAGTATTGGTAGAGCTAGATGGAAAACCAATTAGGAAAAATATATCAGAACTATCCAAGAGATTGTTGATGTTTCCTTTTTCTAAAAAAGTATTATCTGAAATGTAAGTAAGTGATTTTACCAAATAATCTTTATTACCATTTAGAGAGGTCTTTAGTATTGACAGATCATTAGAGGGAGAACCGGCAATTAGTAATATTCTTATTTTAGATTTTAGAACATTAATAAAAAAAGTATTAACATTGTTCAAAAAATTATCTTCACCTTCTGCACTGTCAATCTTTATTCTTAATTTTTTCTCACCGAAAAATTTTGGCAAATAATCAAAAGAAAGATTATTTAATCCGTCTTTTGACAGTGATATATTTTTCCTTTCAATTAATTTATCATCTTCATAAAAACTAACATAAACAGTTTCACCGGATAGCATAATATTATTTACAACAACAGAAATAATTGTTGGAGTGTTTGCATAGATATATTTATTAAAATTCGTTTTACTTATGAAAACATCTTTAACAATGGTGGTATCTCCAATGCCAATAGTATAAATGGGAAAATTATATTTTTCAGTTTCATATAAAGGTGAAGCACCATCTGTTATATTTCCGTCACTTATTATTGTTAAAGAAGATATTTCAGAATAATTATTTGAAATGTATTTTAAAATATCATTAAAATTTGTTGTAGCTTCTTTATAATTGATTTTACTTAAACTGTCCTTATCTATTGCTTCTGCTTTTGAGCCAAAAGTAAATAATTTATAATCTGATTTTTTATCAAAATTATTAATTAAAGAATTAATCTCATCTTTGTCTTTGTTCACACTAATTGATTTGGAGTTATCCACAAAAATTAGGTTGGATGGAGTAATAAACAGTTTATTTGTATAAGTTAAAATAGGTTCAAATATTAGAATTAATAAGAGTAAAAGTGTAATAGAACGAATTGTGATTAAAAATATTTTATAACTTTTACTTATGTTTGGAATTGTATATCGATATATATAAAATGTAAAAAGTGCTGCCGTTAAAAAACCTAAAACAAAAAGAAAAATATTACCGGAAAAATGGATTTCAATATTTTCCAATGTAATTATCAAAATATTATTTCACCTTTAATTACAGTTACTGCGTCTCCTGAAATATAAAGCTCATTTTCTTGCGGAAAAAATTTTGCAGTTACTCTTCCACTTCTTTCCATAAAATCACCTTGCTCAAATGTTAATCCATTATACATTTGTTCATCAGTAATTAAGCCTAAATATTTAAGTACGGGCAAAAGAGGACCATTTACTGAGCCTGTAACCGGATCTTCATCAATTCCCCAATAAGGTACAAAATAACGGCAATGGGTAAAATTATCTTTCTCAATTGTCTCAGTTGTAAATAATGCAAAACCACCAATTTTATTATTTCGTTCTGAAATCTTTTTAAGTTCTTTAAAATTAGGAGAAACATTTTTCAATTCATTCAAACTCTTTATACATACATACATATTAGTGTTCTCTAACAAAACCCAGGGGATTTCTTTTGCTAAAATATTTTCTGATATACCCAAAGCAGATAAAATGGAGTCTCTTTCTCCCGAATATTTTTGCATTTTGTAAAGAGGTATTTGCATAAAATATCTATCATTTTCCATTTTGCATTTTAAAATTCCAGATTTAGTATCAAAAGTAATTGTCTCACCGTTTTTAATGAGAGAATGCTCTTTTAAAAAATGAAGAGATGCAATTGTGGCATGACCGCATAGTTCAACTTCTATTGAAGGTGTAAACCATTGTAGACGAAAATCTGCTTTATCTGATTTTGATAAAAAAGCCGTTTCAGCAAGATTCATTTCCTTTGCTATTTTTCGTTTTATATCATCAGTTATTCCATTCCCAAAAGTAACGCCGGCGGAATTTCCATTAAATGGTTCTTTTGTAAAAGCATCAATCTGATAGATTTTCATTTATTTTCCGTTCAATAAATTTTCAATATTCCAACTAGTCATTTTATTAAAAGTTTCATAATCGGTCAGATCAAAATGAATGGGTGTAACAGAAACATACTTTTTATTTATTGCACCTTGATCAGTTTCTATTTCTTTATCCATTTGCAAAAGTTTGCCAGTAAGCCAGTAATAATCCTTTCCGTAAGGGTCAACTCGTTTTTCATAAATATCATCCCATTTTGATTTACCCTGTGTTGTAATTTTTATTCCATTAATTTCTTCTTTAGACAGATCCGGTATATTTACATTTAAAAGTGTTCCGGTTGGTAAATCCTTAAATGGAATTTTTTCAATTAATTGTTTTGTTAATTCTGCAGAAAAAGAAAAATCCTTTACATTGTGATTAGTTACGGAAACAGCCATTGATGGTACATCCATAATTGCAGCCTCACGAGCTGCAGATACCGTACCGGAATAAATAATATTTATTGCAGTATTACTGCCATGATTTATACCGGAAACAACAAGATCGGGTGGTGAGTCCATTAAATTTCTTATTCCGATTTTTATACAGTCAGCAGGTGTTCCGTCAACAGCAAGACCGAATAATGTTCCGTTTATTCTGTATTCTGTTACTCTTAGAGGAACTTGCATTGTAATTGCGTGTCCAACAGCACTCTGTTCTTTTAGTGGAGCAATTACAGTAACATCAGCTATTTTCTTTAATTCTTTAGTAAGTGCAAAAATACCTGGTGAGCTTATTCCGTCGTCGTTACAAACTAGTATCTTCAAAATTATATTCCCAAAAATGTTAAGTATATCTAATTAGATGTAGAAATATACTATATGATTTTAAGAGGAACAATTGGAGGTAATAATTATCATTACGAAATTAAATTTTATTAACCCCTGGCAATTTGTAAGAAAAACATATTACTCAAATAACGAATTCTGAGATTTTTATATAACTAAGTATATGATCTTTATTTACTTACAAATTGTCGGCCCAGAGGGCAGATTTTCCAATGGAAAATCTGGGTTTAATAAATAGTTTTTTATATTTTGGTAATATATGCTTATAATAAAATCCTCAATCTTTAAGAAGTATCCTGAAATAATTTTCGGTTTCAGTACAAAATTAGGTTTACAAAGGGAAAATCCATATTACTTCAATATGTCTCTTTCAGTTGGTGATGATAAAGATATTGTCTTAGAAAACAGAAAATCTTTTTTCAACTCTCTGGATTTACTATCTGAGAATGTAGCTTTACAGAAACAAATTCACGGGACTAATATTACAATAATAGAAAAAGCCGGTTTATACGATGATAGTGATGCTCTAATTACAACCAAAAAAGGAATTGGCCTAGCTACAAGTTCTGCTGATTGTGTGACAATATTTTTATACGATCCTGTTAATAAAGTAATTGCTGCAGTTCATTCCGGTTGGAGAGGAACAGTGAAACAAATATTAACATTTACATTGAAAAAGTTAGAATCTGTGTATAATACTTCTTCCGAAAATCTTATTGCATTTATTGGTCCCTCAATTAGTCAAAAAAATTATGAGGTAGGGAAAGAAGTTGCAGAACAGTTTGATAAAAAATATTTAATTCCAAAAGGTGACAAATATTTATTGGATGTATCTGCTGTTAATTATGATATATTGTTAAATTACAGTGTGAAAATAGAAAATATTGAAAAGTCACAATTATGTAGTTTTGAAGAAAGAAATTTATTGCATTCCTACAGAAGGGATGGGAAAATATCCGGTAGAGCTTTGGGTGTAATTGCATTGAGAAAATAAAATGAAATTCTTCTTTGTATGCCATTCCGGACACGATCCGGAATCTAAATATTTATTATATAAAAAAGATGCTGAAATAAATTCAGCCTGACTTTTTAGTTTTTAATTACTACTACAGGATTTTATGGAAAACATAATCAGAATTAAAAAAGCAGTTTTTTACGGATACCATGGAGTTCGTTCTGAAGAACAAAGTGTAGGTAGCCAATATGAAGCTGATGTTGATATTTATACTGACTTTAGATATACATCTAAATCAGACAATCTTAATGATACAATTGATTATCAAAGAGTTTATCAATTTATGAATAAACTAGCATTAGAAAGGAAATATTACTTAATTGAATCTGTAGCACTTATTATTGCTGACCAACTTTTAATAAATTTTCCAAGAATAATAAAAGTATGTGTAAGAGTTCGAAAAGAAAATCCTCCGCTTGGTGGAGTTGTTGACAGCGTAGAAGTTGAAGTTGTTAAAACCAGAGATGAATTAGAAACTAAAAATGTCTAAAAAGAATATTGTTTATATTGGGATCGGTACAAATCAAGGGAATAAATTAACCAATATTAATAAAGCTATCTCATTAATAGAAAAAATTGATTCAACTGTTGTTGAATCTTGTTCATCAATATATTTAACAAAACCTTTTGGATATTTAGATCAGGATGATTTCTTAAATATGGTTATAAAAATATCTACTGAAAAAGAAGTAAAACATCTTCATTCTGAATTACAAAAAATAGAAGAAATAATTGGGAAAAGAAAAACTATAAAATGGGGTCCAAGGCAAATCGATCTCGATATCCTTTTTTTTAATAATGAAATTTATAGCGATGAGATGATAACAATTCCACATAAATGTATTATTGAAAGGGATTTTGTTTTAGTACCAATGGTTGAAATTGAGCCTGAATTTATACACCCTGCATTAAACATAAAAATTGTAGATATTTGTAATACTGTTTCTCAAAAACAAATAATAAGCAAAATTGATTATATCAATCAAACTGATTTAATTAACTGAATTTATGAATTCTGATGTAAAATATATAGCAATTGAAGGAGTTATTGGTGTTGGCAAAACATCATTGGCTAAAAAATTAAGAGATAGACTTAATGCTCAGCTAATATTAGAACAATTTGAAGCCAATCCTTTCTTAGAAAACTTTTACTCTAACAGAAAAAGATTTGCCTTCCAAACCCAAATGTTTTTTTTAGTAAATAGATTTAAACAACAACAGGAATTAAGTCAAGAAAATTTGTTTACAGAATTTAATGTCTGCGATTATATTTTTGAAAAAGATAAAATTTTTGCCTACTTAAATCTGAGTAGCGATGAATTAAAATTATACGAAAATATTTTTCCTTCACTTTCTCGTGATCTTCGAAAACCGGATTTGGTTGTTTATCTTCAATCAAGCCTGGAAAGACTAATATATAACATTAGAAAGAGAAGCAGGAAAATTGAAAGAAATTTATCACGGAGTTACATTGAAGAATTAAGCGATGCCTATAATCATTTCTTCTTTAGATATAATTCAACTCCATTGTTAATTGTTAATTCTACTGACTTAGATTTCGTTCACAGCGAAGAAGATTTTAGTGAACTCTATAAACAAATTTTTCGTGAAGACAGAGGACGCACAGAATATTTCAAACCTGAGACAAAAAAGGTGGATAATGCTTAGATTTTTTTTCTTTCTAATTGTGTTTTATATAATATTTCAAGGGATTAAAATTTTTATAAGATCTTTCAGCAAAATGGGACAAACAAATTCTTACAGAAATAAATCTACTAAAAACAGCAACAATAAAAATATTGAAGAAGCAGAGTTCACCGAGTTAGAATCTAAAATTCACACCCAGGATAAAGAAAACACAGATGGAAAGACATAATGCATTTTCTAAATCTCTTTACTGGTTATTTGAAAAACTTCTTTCTGTAAAAGAGATAAAAAATAAAGATATTAGCTTACCAAAAAAATTCTTAATAGTGCGTCAACATAACCAATTAGGTGATCTGTTATCCGGTGTTTCGCTGTTCAGAGCAATTAAAGAAACATATCCTAATAGTAATATTACTTTAATAGTTAGTCCTTTTAACTATCCCGGTGTTATTAAAAATAAATTTATTGATAAAACATATATTTATAACAATAGGAAAATTTATAACCCTTTCTATTTGGTAAAATTTATAAAATTACTAAGATCTGGCTATGATGTTACTATTGTTCCAGTTGTAGTTTCAATTTCATTTACAAGTAACTTAATTGCCCGTATTGCAAAGAGTAATATTAGAATAGGTTGCAGTTCTTTAGATGGTAAAAAAAACACAAGTTATTTTTTCTTTGATAGAAGAGTAAAACTAGATTGGAGGAAGCATCCTGATGCAAATGTTTCTGAAAGAAGTTTGGATATAGTAAGACCTTTCGGAATTAACACACAAAATTTCAAATCAGAAATATCTTTTGATGAATCAGACATAATGACAGCCGATATATTTTTGAAAGCAAATTATTTTACCAAAAAAAATATAATTATTGGTTTGCATGTTGGAGCAGGTAAAATTCCTAATCGTTGGTCATTACTTAAATTTATTGAACTGATCGAACAACTCCATAAATTTTATAAAGCTAAATTTTATTTAACCTGTAGTACTGCTGACACAAATGTAGTTAATTTTATAAAAAATAATTCTAAAATTTCTTTAGCTGTATTTATGAATAAAAAAATAACTGAAGTTGCAGCACTAATTGAAAAATCTGATTTATTTATTTCAAACGATACAGGAATTATGCATGTTGCCGGTACTACAAATACTGCACAAATCTCAATCTTTGGTCCAACAAATCCATTTAATTGGGCTCCAATTGGCGAGAATAAACTCTTTATTCGTAAATCAGAAATTATTGATGATATTTCGGTAAAAGATGTTTATGATCATTGCGAATTGTTGTTAGCTAAAAACGAAAAGGTAAAAGAAATTGTCTAATTCAGTAATTTCTGCAATAGACATTGGTAGTAATTCATTTCATTTACTAATAATCAAAAAAGAAAAAAATAATTTAATTACTCTTTTTAAGAAAAAAGAAATTATTAGATTAGGGTCTGAGTATGGAGCTAAACAGAAAAAAATATCACCGAAAGAAATCAAAAAATCTATAAAAATATTAAAAGGTTTTAGGGAAATATCTGAAAAATATAATGCAAAAATTTTAGCAAAAGCAACAAGCGCACTTAGGGAAGCAAAGAATAAAAAAAAATACATTATAAAAATTTATAAAGAAACCGGAATAAAAATAATACCGATTACTGGTGTAGAAGAAGCAGAATTCATTTACAAAGGAATGATGTTGGCACTTCCAATAAAAGATAAAAAAGTACTTTGTATTGATATTGGCGGCGGAAGTACAGAAATAATATTAGGTAATAAAGGAAAAATTTTATTTTCTTCTAGCATAAAAATTGGTGCTGTTAGATTGATGAATAAATATTTTCCAGATTATCACATTACTAAACAGAATATTCTTAAATGTAGAATTTATGTGGAGGAAAAATTATCTTCAAAAAAAGATTTGAATTTTGAGGAGAAATATAATTTAGTTATAGGCGCATCAGGCACAATTCATGCTGCAGCAGCAATGGTACATTATGATAAATATAAAAAGCCGCTAGCTAATCCTAACGGATATTCATTTACTAAAAAAGAATTTAACAAGATATATGATAAAGTATTGAATATAAGAACTTCACTTGAAAGATTAGGAATTAATGGACTTGAGGCAAAAAGAGCAGACATAATTCCTGCCGGACTAATAATTTTAGATGTTATTATAAATCTATTTAACATAAAAAAAATAAAATTATCTACAGGTGCTTTGCGTGAAGGGATAGTTTTTGATAGTATGAAATGAATTTATGGTTGCCCAATTTACTAAGGTAATTGCTCACTGCTTTAACATAGAAATTAGTTTATTTATTGTATTTAAATTTCTGGCTGTTACAGAAATACCCAAACATCTTTCTACATTTGCTGCCAGTTTTGAGCGACCAATACCTTCAGGTGCATGCAAATAAAAAGCTATTCCATTGAGCACAAAATTTTCAGAGGTGCTTTTTAAATTATTAAGTTTTTCTAAATCAGGATTTACTGGTATTGAATATAAAAAAAAGATATGTGCTCTATTTCCCTCTGCTGTTTTGAAAGGATTATTTCTTATTATATTTAAGAATTTTGAAGTTTCCAGCAATAATACTTTTGTATCAAATCCTTGTAATTTTAAAATCTCAGAATTGATTTTACTATCAATATTTTTTGCTTTGTTTTCTTCTATCTGAAATATAACATTACCGCTTTGGATATAAGTTTTAACTTTTTGGCAGCCCAAATTTTCAAGAATAGAAACTAGATCTTTCATCGGTAGAATATTATTTCCACCAACATTTATTCCACGAAAAAGAGCAATGAATGTTATCATCTTTATTTCCTATAAAGGAATAATTTTTTATAGTAGATTTGCATTATGTTAACAACATAAGTTTTTAAATATATCATTTCAATATTTATTTACAACTAAATCTAAATTGCTTCAATTATTCTTACACTCTCTGTATATTAACAATCAATTCTTAAGAAATTAATTAAATGTCAAACATTAGAAATTTTTGCATAATTGCACATATAGATCATGGTAAATCCACAATTGCTGATTGCCTTTTGGAGAATACCGGAACCGTAACCCAGCGTGAGGCAAAATCACAGGTACTAGATGATCTTGATCTGGAGCGTGAAAGAGGAATAACAATAAAATCTCACGCCATTCAGATGAAGTATAAATCAGTAAATGGTAATAATTATATACTTAATCTTATTGACACACCCGGACATGTTGATTTCAGTTATGAAGTATCCCGCTCACTTGCAGCGTGTGAAGGAGCTATTCTTGTTGTAGATGCTTCACAGGGAGTAGAGGCACAAACTATAAGTAATTTATATATGGCTATAGATGGGGGACTGGAAATTATTCCTGTTATTAATAAGATAGATCTTCCAAGTTCAGAGATTGAAAAAGTTAAAGGACAAATTGTTGATCTGATAGGGTGCAATGAAGATGAAATTCTTTTAGTAAGTGCTAAAGCAAAAAAGGGAATAAATGAATTACTAGAAGAAGTTGTTAAAAAAATCCCAGCACCAAAAGGTAATGATGAAGCTCCTCTTCAAGCATTAATTTTTGATTCTGTTTTTGATTCATACAGAGGTGCTATAGCTTTTATAAGGATTTTTAATGGAATAATTAATACTGGTGATAAACTTAAATTATTTGCTACAGATAAAATAATCGAAGCCGAAGAAGTCGGGATATTAGGAATGCAAAGAATAAAAACTGATAGCTTACATTCAGGCAATGTTGGTTATTTGATATCGGGGATTAAAGAAGTACACGATATCAAGGTAGGAGATACAGTTACACTTCAGAAAAATGGCTCACCAAAACCATTATCTGGTTATAAAGAAGTTAAACCTATGGTCTTCAGTGGATTGTATCCAACTGATTCCGATGATTTTGAAGATCTTAGAGATTCACTTGAAAAATTCAGGATGAATGACTCCTCGCTTGTCTATCAACCTGAAACATCTGCTGCTTTGGGGTTTGGTTTTAGATGCGGATTTTTAGGTATGTTACATATGGAAATTGTAAGAGAAAGACTAATGCGCGAATACAATCAGTCTATAATTTCAACCCTACCGAATGTTGAATATTTTGTTTATGATAAAATCGGTAAAAAAAGTATTGTTGATAATCCTGCACTTATGCCTTCGGTTAGTGAAATTGAATATGTAGAAGAGCCATATATCAAAGCGCAAATAATTTGTCCCAGCGAATATATCGGTAACATAATGAAGCTTGCAATGGATAAAAGAGGATTATATAAGAATACGAATTATATAGACCCGACTAGGGCAGATATTCAATTTGAATTTCCCTTATCTGAAATTATTTTTGATTTTTATGACAAACTTAAATCATCAACACGCGGTTATGCTTCTTTTGATTATGAGCATTTAGGATATCAAAAAGGAGATTTAATAAAACTAGATATTTTATTAAACGGAGAACCTGTTGATGCACTTTCTATGATCATACACAAAGATAAAGCTTATGATTGGGGAAGAAAAGTTTGTACCAAATTAAAAGACTTAATTCCAAGGCAGATGTTTGAAATCAGTATTCAAGCTGCAATCGGGGCAAAGATTATCTCTAAATCTGTTGTAAAAGCATTGCGTAAAAATGTTTTGGCAAAATGCTATGGCGGTGATATTACCAGGAAAAGGAAATTATTGGAGAAGCAAAAAGAAGGTAAAAAAAGAATGAAACAAGTTGGTAATGTTGAAATTCCTCAGGAAGCATTTTTAGCCGTACTTCAGATAAATGATTAGTTAAATCAAAGATACCTTAAATTATAAAAAATAATAAATGATTAAGATCATAAAAAGATTTTTTCAAATACTTATTATTTTACTTATAGTAACTATAATAATTAGATCATTTTTCCTTGCTGCTTATAAAATACCAACAGGCTCAATGAAAAACACTCTGTTACCTGGTGATTATATAATTATCAATAAAGCAGAATATAAATTAAGCACTCCCAAATATATTCCTTTTACACAGATAGAAATTCCTTATATAACATTACTCAATATTAATAAACCCAAACAAAATGATGTTATAGTTTTTAAGTTTCCTGGTAAAAAATATGGTGAAATTAATGATGAAAATTTTAATCTCGTTAAAAGAATTGTCGCTTTGCCCGGAGATACTTTAGAAATAATAAATAGGAACCTATTCCTCAATTATATTAAGATGGCTTCACCAATAAATATACTTATTTCTAATTCTAAAATGATTTCTGGTGGTATAAAAGAAGATGGAATTTTCCCGAATATTCAAAATTGGAATTCTGACAATTATGGACCTATAATAATTCCTAAAAAAGGGAATATAATAAAATTAGATTTAAAAAATATTAGTTATTGGAAATCAATTATCGAAAATGACACAGACAGTTCAAATGTTAGCATTGAAGGTACGGTAATAAATATTAATGGAATTTCTTCGAGAAAATATCAATTAAAACAAGATTATTACTTTGTTATGGGTGATAATCGTGGGAACAGTCTTGACAGTCGTTTCTGGGGATTTGTGCCCGAAGAAAATATAATAGGTAAAGCATTGATAATTTATTGGTCTGTGGAATTAGATACTACTAATCAATCTAAAAAAAGTTTTTTTGATAATATAAGACTTAAAAGAATTTTTAAGGGCATAAATTAATATGAAAATGAAAAAAATAATTTATCCAGCCCAACTTGATTATATCTCCTCTTTTGTAAAAAAAAATAATCCACTTATTATTGAAATGGGAAAATTTGCCCTAGAAAATAAAATACCAATTCTATCAAAAGATTCCTCTGAATTTCTTGAACAAATAGTTCAAATTAAAAAACCAAAAAAAGTTTTAGAAATCGGTATGGCTATTGCATATTCATCTATAAGAATTGCTAAAATACTTTCATCTGAATCTGTTGTAACAACTATAGAAATAAATAAAGTAAATATTAAAATTGCAAAAACATATATTAAGAAAGCAAACATGATTAAAAAAATTAAAGTACTTGAAGGGGATGCAGAAGACATAATCCCTACTATAAAAGATAAATTTGATCTTATCTTTTTAGATGCCGATAAAGAAGATTATTTAACACTATTTAATTTATCATTAGAGAAATTAAAAAAAGGTGGAGTAATTTTTATTGATAACCTCCTTTGGCATGGCTTTGCAGCAGCCAAAAAAATTCCTAAAAAATATAAAAACTCAACAAAACATATCCGGAATTTTAATTATCATTTTATGAATTCAAAATCACTCAAATCTGTATTATTGCCTATTGGTGATGGTATTGGACTAGGAATAAAATTATAATATGAAAAATATATCACCTCAAGATTTGCTTGTAGCTATAGAAAAAAAATCCGGTAAAATATTTACAGAGCAAGAAGGTTTGCTTCAATTATTTAATATTGGTTTAAGTAATGAAAATGGTCCTTTGTTTGAAAAATTAATTTTTACATCTAAATATATTCTAGGTTTGAAAAGAGTACTTGAAAAAGGGGCTGTTATTCCTGATGTAAATAATTTAGATGAAATTAAAAAAGATCTTTCAGAAAATTTAACATCTGTTAAGAATATCTTAAATGAATTTTCAATTAAAATGACTGATAATTATAGATCAACTTTTGAAAGCAATTATTTAGCAATGACTCAAAATTCTTTAGCTAAACTTTATTTACTTTTGGAAGGATTGGAATGGACAAAGATGTATTTAAATGATTTGAAAAGAAATTTAATTTAATCTCCGCGTATTCTCTGTGATCTCTGCGGTTAAATAATACCAAGCGCCACATAGAGCACTGAGATTACAATAATATAATATTTTTATCTACATTAATTATTAAATCTCCCTTAAGCTCATCAATAATTTTAGTTTTAAAACTATTTACATCATTTATTTTTACAACTAATTCAAATGTTACATTATCTGCGTATTTAGTGTTTAATATCTTTACTTCAGAATTATTTATAATATGATGAATTGAACTTATCTGTTTGAAATCGACATCAACAAAAATTTTATAATAAAAATATTTTTCTATTTTAACTGATTTTTCTAAAACCCCTATAGCTGAATTATAATATACTTTTCCGAGAGGACCGACCCCAAGTTTTGTTCCTCCAAAATATCTTATTACAACAACAAGTACATTTAGTAATTGAAAATGATCAATTGCATTCAATATTCTTAAACCGGCTGTTCCATTTGGCTCGCCGTCATCAGAATATTTAAAAACATCATTTATCAATCTGTAAGCATAACAATGGTGAGAGGCATTGTAGTATTTTTTCTTTATATCTTCTATCAGTTTATCAGCAGATTTATCATCTTTTACAGAGAAACATTGAGCAATAAATTGCGAACCCTTTTCTTTAAGAATACTCTCATTTTGTCCGACAATTGTTAATATTTTATCATCTTTTAACATTTTAACTGAAATATTTCTTCCTAAAAATTTGATTTTCAAATACTCTATAACTAATATAATTATTTAAAAATTTAAACTTGGTCAATCTTTGGAAAAGGAAACAATCTTAATTAAAGGTGCACGAGAGCACAATTTGAAGAATATTGATGTGGAGATTCCACGCGATTCTTTAACGGTTATAACCGGTTTATCAGGTTCAGGTAAATCTTCTTTGGCTTTTGATACTATCTATGCAGAAGGACAAAGAAGATACATCGAATCTTTATCTGTTTACGCCAGACAGTTTTTAGATATGATGGAAAAACCGGATGTTGACCTTATTGAAGGTTTAAGTCCGTCGCTTTCTATAGAACAAAAATCTACTTCAGGGAATCCCCGTTCAACAGTTGGTACTGTAACGGAAATTTATGATTATCTGCGTCTGTTATATTCGAAAGTGGGCGAACCATACTGTTATAATTGCGGTAACAAAATAGCAAAACAGACAACTTCACAGATAATTGATTCTATAATTTCTGATCACGATAAGCAAAAAGTTACACTTCTTGCACCAGTAGTGAAAGGAAGAAAAGGACATTACAAAGAACTTTTTGAGCAAATATTGTCTGATGGGTTTTTAAAAGTAAGAGTTGATAATGAAATATTAGAAATCTCAAAAGGACTAAAGGTAAACAGATATCAAATACATAACATTGAAATTGCTGTAGATAAAATTGTTGTTTCAGAAAAATCTCGGAAAAGATTAACAGATTCAATTACAGTTGCTTTAAATTATGGTAATGGAATTTTGATTGTAAATGATGAAAAAGATGATTTTGTTTTTAGTAAACATCTAGCTTGTTTGGATTGCGGTATTAGCTACAGTGACCTTGCACCAAACTCATTCTCCTTTAATTCTCCATATGGTTCTTGTAAACATTGTGAAGGTTTGGGTGAAATTAAAGATTTCAATTTAAAATTAATAATACCGGATTGGGAAAAAACAATCAATGAGGGTGGAATAAATGCAATCGGTAAACCAAGGCCGATTTGGATATTCAATCAAATAGAAGCTGTTGCGCAAAAATTTGGATTTACATTAGATACAAAACTATCTGATTTAACTGAAGGACAAAAAGAAATTCTTTTAAACGGAACTAAAGAAAAAATTTCATTTTCTTATTCTTACGGTAAAGGCAAGCCGATTACTTATTTTCATAAATTTTCCGGAATTTTAAAATATTTAAAAAATTATTATGAAACTACTTCCTCTAACAATATCAGGGAATGGGTAGAATCTTTTATGACTACCAATGTCTGCTCTGAATGTAACGGCGGAAGATTAAATAAAGAATCATTAGCAGTAAAATTTCAAAACAAAAACATTAGTGAAGTAACTTCTTTATCAATTAAAAGAACATATAAATTTTTTAAAGATATTAATTTAAACGGTAACAAAGACATAATTTCCAAACCCATTATTACAGAAATAAAAGCTAGATTGGAATTTTTGCTTAATGTAGGGTTGGATTATTTAACATTAAATCGATCTGCCCGTACGCTTTCCGGAGGGGAATCTCAAAGAATTAGACTTGCAACACAAATCGGGACACAACTTGCAGGTGTACTTTATGTTTTAGATGAACCGAGTATAGGGCTTCATCAAAATGATAATTTAAAATTGATTAAGTCACTAAAAAAATTGAGAGATCTCGGAAATACAGTTATTGTCGTTGAACACGACAGGGAAACAATCGAAAGCTCTGACTTTATGATTGATCTGGGACCTGCCGCCGGTGAACACGGAGGGGAAATTTGTGCAGTGGGTGAAACTTTTGAATTAACAAAAAAACAAAATGGTTTTAATTCATTAACATTAGATTATCTTAACAGAAAAACAAACATAGAGCTGCCAAAAAAAAGAAGAAAAGGGAATGGGAAATTTATTAATCTTTTGGGTGCAGAAGGTAATAACTTAAAAAATATTGATCTTAAAATTCCACTTAATACTTTAACTGTAATATCAGGAGTCAGCGGTTCGGGCAAATCAACATTGATAAACGAAACTCTTGTAAAAATTTTGATGAATAGAATCTATAAATCAAAAGTTGTTCCATTACCGTATGAAAAAATTGAAGGAATAGAAAATATTGATAAGATAATTGAAATTGATCAATCACCAATAGGAAGAACACCTCGTTCAAATCCTGCTACATACACAGGTGTTTTTACTTTTATAAGAGATTTGTATGCTCAAATGCCTGAATCTAAGATTAGAGGATACACTCCGGGTAGATTTAGTTTTAATGTTTCTGGTGGAAGGTGTGAAGATTGCAGCGGAGACGGACTTAAAAAAATTGAAATGAATTTTCTGCCCAATGTTTATGTGGAATGCGATAATTGTCACGGTAAAAGATATAATCCGGAAACTTTAGATGTTCTATTCAAAACAAAATCCATATCTGATGTGCTTGATATGAGAGTAGATAAAGCTTTAGAGTTTTTCAGTGAACTTCCAAGAATTAAAAGAAAATTGCAAGCAATCCACGATGTGGGGCTTGGTTATATAAGGTTGGGACAGCAGGCTACAACTCTTTCTGGAGGTGAAGCTCAAAGAGTAAAACTTGCAACCGAATTGAGCAAAGTAAGTACAGGCAAAACACTTTATATTTTAGATGAACCTACAACAGGTCTCCATTTTGAAGATGTTAGAATTTTGTTGAAAGTATTAAATAAATTAGTTGATCTGGGCAACACAGTTATAGTTATTGAACACAATATGGATGTAATTAAAATGGCAGATTGGATAATTGATCTGGGCCCCGGTGGCGGTGAACACGGAGGAGAAATTGTTGCCGAAGGAAATCCTGAAAAGATAATTGAAAACCCTAAAAGTTTGACTGGTAAGTTTTTAACCTCTGAAATCAATATTAATTAACCCAAAAAATTCATTGGAAATGAATTTTTTGCCGAAGGCCGCTCATAAAATGTTTTTATAAAACATTTTATATAGCGGGGTTAACCCCTGGCAATTTGTAAGAAAAACATATTACTCAAATAACGAATTCCGAGATTTTTATATAACTAAGTATATGATCTTTATTTACTTACAAATTGTCGGCCCAAAGGGCAGATTTTCCAATGGAAAATCTGGGTTAATATGAACTTATAAAAATCTTGGATGCTACGGTCGAACTGTAGTAGTAATATGAATAATTCCTCCACATCTTTTTATATAAAAATGTCACTGAACGATTCCCATATTGGCAGGCATTCAGCCATCCCCGCACATATTTATTAGCTTTATCGTAGGTAGGTCATTGTAAGCGATAAATTTCTGTGTTCATAGGTTATAGGTTATACCCGTTATTCCTTCTCGGTTGTCTCTTGCCATATTTCCTTTTGCGTCAAAACCGTATGTTTTTCGTGAACCGTTTACATAAATATAGTTTAATTTGTCTGTACTTGAAACATAATATAGGTTTGTTCTATTCTACAACAATTAATTTGTCTTTAGACAATATTATAGTCTGTTTCTATATTTTTCTTTTTTCAGGATTTTGTCGGTTTGAAAAGAATGAAAGAATTTCAACAGTATTCTGTTTTTCTCGGTAGTATAATGTATTAAATTTTTTAACCACTATTTTTCTAATACTGTGTGATTCAGAGATTGGAAATAAAGATGGATTTTTTGAAATTAAGTTTAAAATTTTATCAATTTCAACCGATAATTTTTTTTAATTCTTTTTTAGTAAATTTTTTTCTAAATATTCGTAGGTTTTAGCTAATTCCTTTAAAGCGTGGTCTGTCCATAAAATTTTATAACCACTTACCATATATTTTTCTTGCTTCTGAATGTGGTTTTAAATTTCCTTTTTCAGCATCTGAGAGACCTATTTCAATAGATTTCTTTTCTTCTTCAGATATCTCATTCCACCAATCCCTGGAATCGTTTTTTCTTAAATCCATTATTTTTTGAATTAAAGATTTATCCTCCAAAGTAGTTAACCATTGGATTAGTTCAATTTTTATATTTTGAATATTCATTCCCATATCACAAAGTTAATACATTTTAAGTTTGTTTTCAAATACAGTACAGCCGCCCTTCTTCTTCATTGTTAACGGTAAATTTCTGTGGTCATAGGTTCTTCCCGTTATTTCTTTCCAGTTGTCTGTTGCCATATTTCCTTTTGCGTCTAAGCCGTAAGTTTTTCGTGAAGCGTTTACATAAATATAGTTTAATTTGTCTGTACTTGAAACATAATATAGGTCTGTTGCTCAGTTGTCCCTGACTATTCTATGTCAAAAATCATCTCCTGCCACAGTATCAATCCCAGTGGGACAGGCGAGATACCTTCGTAACAAATAAATAAATTATTGGAAACTTAAATTTGACTTAGTAGTTTCTATAATTTATATTGGAAACTAAAATATTGTAAAATAGTTTCCAGATAAATTGAACTCTGAAAAAGAAAAAATTATAATCTCATCAATTGATCTTTTCGTAAAGAAAGGATTTTCTAAAACTTCTATGGATGATATTGCTCAATCTCTTAAAATGAGCAAAAAGACTCTCTATAAACATTTCAATTCTAAGGATATATTATTAAAACAGTCTGTGTTACATTTTATGGATGTTAATAATAATAAAATGCAAATGATCATTGACTCAAATGATAACGCAGTTGTGAAAGCATATAACTTATTCAATTTTATTAGTAATGTGTTGTTAAATCTTTCAGAGAATTTTTTGATGGACATAAAAATCCGTGAGCCAAATCTTTGGAAGGTAATTGATAAACTAAGAACTAAATATATGATTCAAAACTTAACCGGAATAATTGATCAGGGGAAAAGGGAAAGTTATTTTATTGAAGAATCTACTTCCCTGATTATCAATACTTTCATTTCAGTTATCAGAGGAAATGTAAATCCTAAAATTGCTCTTCAAAAAAGTATTTCTATTGAAAGATCATTTAAAGAAAGTATAAAAATATTAATGAACGGAATTCTAACTACAAAAGGTAAAAAGATTTTTAAAAGTTTAAATATCGGAGCAATAAAATGAAATCACTTAATTATATCATTTTAATATTAGTCTTAAATTTTGTCGGTTGCAGTTCTGATAACAGGAATAAAATTGAAGCATCAGGTACAGTTGAATCAACTAATGTTATAATCAGCTCCAAGGTAAAAGGAGAAATTAAGCAAATACTTTTTATCGAAGGTGATAGAGTGGCCAACGGTGACACATTGTATGTTTTAGATTCAGAAGAATTGCTTTATGAAAAAAACAGAGCTGAAGCTGCAGTAAATATGGCTGATGCTCAGCTAAAGCTTATGTTAAAGGGCGCCCGTAAAGAAGATGTGCTACAGGCAAGAGCATTATTAGAGCAAGCAGAAGTTAATTTTAATAATATTAAAAAAGACAAAGATAGAATTGAAAAATTATACAGTAAAAAAGCTGTCTCCGAAAAACAATATGACGATATTAAATCAGCTTATGAAATAGCATTATCAAAATATAATTCTGCAAAAGAAAATTTTTCTAAAATAAGTAAATTAACCAGACCCGAAGAATTACAACAAGCAGAAGCAAGACTTGCCGAGGCAGATGCAAATTTTAATTTAATCAAAAAACAATTTAATGATAGTTACATCACTTCACCTGCAAATGGTTTTGTTGTAAAAAAGTTTTTTGAAGTTGGCGAATATGTAAATCCGTCTTCTTCTTTATTAAAAATTTCTGACCTGACCAAAGTAAAGTTAATTATTTATATATCTGAGATTGAACTTGGATATATTCAACTGGGAGAAACTGCAGATGTTTATGTAGATGCTTTCCCTGAAAAAAGTTTTAAAGGTAAAGTTACTTACATCTCTCCGGAAGCAGAATTTACTCCAAAAAATATTCAGACTAAAGATGAAAGAACTAAATTAGTATTTGCCGTTAAAATTGAAATTGAAAATAGTGATTTCAAACTTAAACCCGGAATGCCTGCAGATGCAGTGATAAAGGTTGCAGGTTAACCTGTAACTTGGAATCTTAAAATTTGAAACAAATAATTAAAATATTAGATCTACATAAAAACTTCGAAAATATTAATGCTGTTAACGGAATTTCGTTTAATGTTGATGCCGGGCAGATGTTTGGTCTTGTGGGTCCCGACGGAGCCGGTAAATCTACTATTATCAGAATTCTTACCGGACTTTTATCCTATGATAGTGGCAGCCTTACAATTCTGAATTTTGATTTGAAAACTAACAAGAAAATGATTCAAGACAATATCGGTTACCTGTCTCAAAAATTTTCTCTTTACGGTGATTTAACAATAGATGAAAACATTGAATTTTTTGCAAAGATACATGGCGTTAGTACTTTTGAAGATAGAAGAAATGAACTATTGCAATTCACACGACTTACAGAATTTAGGGACAGGCTGGCAGATAATCTTTCAGGAGGAATGAAACAGAAATTAGCTTTAGCTTGCAGTTTAATTCACAAACCTAAAATTTTATATTTAGATGAACCAACAACGGGGGTAGATCCGGTTTTCAGAAGAGATTTTTGGAAAATTCTTGCAAATCTTTTAAAAGATGGTGTTACAATTTTTATGACTACTCCGTATTTGGATGAAGCTGAACGATGTAACAAAGTAGCTCTGATAAATAAAGGGAAAATAATAAGCATTGATTCGCCTGAAAAAATTAAAGAATCTACAAATAAAACAGTACTTGAAATTGTATGTAACAATATAAAAAGTGCTGCAAGTATTATTAAGGTAAAAACAAATTTGGAAGTTCAATTATTTGGTGATAGAATGGATATCATTTCTGATAATTATAAAAAAGACTACACAAATATTGAAAAAATATTAATGGACAACTCAATAGAAATTATTAGTCATAGAAATAAATCTTTGAGTTTAGAAAATGTTTTTATTTTAAAAGTTAAAAATGAGACTGTGGTAGCTTAATGTATTCGATTGAAGTAAATAGTTTATCCAGAAAATTTGGAAATTTTTTAGCAGTAGATAATATAATCTTTAATGTAAATAAAGGAGAAGTCTTTGGATTTTTGGGTGCAAACGGTGCCGGTAAATCAACCACTATTAGAATGTTATGCGGAATTCTTGAACCAACTTTAGGCGATGCATTAGTAGGGGGATATAGTGTTATGAATGAGCCGGATATGGTGAAACAGCAAATTGGCTATATGTCTCAAAAATTTTCACTTTATAATGATCTAACAGTTGAAGAGAACATTAATTTTTACGGTGGTGTTTATGGTTTGTTTGGTGAAAAATTAAATGAAAGGAGAAAATGGGTTCTTGAAATATCAGATTTAAAGAATAAAGAAAACCTAATTACATCATCTCTACCGGGGGGAATAAAACAGAGACTGGCTTTAGGAACGGCAGTTATACATAATCCTGCAATTGTATTTTTAGATGAACCTACTAGCGGTGTTGATCCTATTGCCAGAAGACAATTTTGGGAATTAATAAATAATATTTCAGACCAAGGTACAACTGTTTTGGTAACTACACATTATCTGGAAGAAGCAGAATTTTGTAATAATATAATTTTGATTAATGCCGGTAAGTTAATTGCTCAGGGTACACCCGCTACATTAAAAAAAGATTATTTAAAAAATAAAATAATTGAAATAGAATGTAACGATCCTGTAACAACAATGAATATCCTTGCTGAAGAAAGTTATGTTGATGACACTTCAATTTTTGGAAATAATATTCATTTAAGTGTAAATGGAAATTATAAATCAAAATCACAGATTAATGAAAGTTTAAAAAATAAAAGTGATATTATTATTAAAAGAATTGATCCCATAGTTCCGACATTGGAAGATGTTTTTATTCATTTGTTAGAGGAAAGTAAGTAAAGTGATTGAAAGAATATTAGCTATATCTAAAAAAGAAATCTTGCAATTGAAAAGAGATAAAAGGATGTTATTCGTCCTTTTCGTTTTTCCGGTTATTCTTCTTGCAATTTTTGGGTATGCAATTAATTTTGATGTACACCACATAAAACTTTATGTTTTTGACCAAGCTAAATCAGTTGAAAGCAGAAATATTATTAGAATGTTGGGAAGTTCTAGTTACTTTGATATTGAAGGATATATAAGTAAGGATGCTGAAATTAAAGAAGTTCTTGACAGCAAAAAGGCTCAATGTGTTATATCATTTCCAGTTGATATGGATAAAAAGTTAAACTCAGGCCAAAATGCAAATGTCCAAATTTTAATTGATGGAGTAGATGGAAATACTGCATCAATTATTGCTAATTATATGAATTCAGCTACTCGTGCATATAATAATAAAATTATTAATGAATATTTTTTGAGGGAAGGCATTCCTATATATACGCCGTTAAGTCTGGAATCCATATTCTGGTATAATCCGGAATTGAAATCAACTTTATTTTTAATTCCCGGTCTTATTGCAATGATACTTGTTATTACAGCAGTAATATCAATTTCATTATCAATTGTAAGAGAAAAAGAAAGAGGAACAATAGAACAGATCTATGTGTCACCAACAAAATCTTTAGAATTACTCTTAGGGAAATCAATACCATATTCAATTATTGGATTAATAATATCTGCATCAATAATTATAGTAAGTCATTTTATGTTTGGACTTACCATTAAAGGAAATATTTTACTTCTATGTTTAACAACACTCTTATTTTTATTTGCAGCATCCAATCTTGGAATTTTTGTTTCCAGTATTGCTGAATCTCAACAGGTTGCTTTCCAAATGGCAACTCTTATATCATTACTTCCATCTGTAATTTTATCTGGATTTATTTTTCCAATAGAAAGCATGCCTGCTTTTATTCAAATTGTTACAAATATTACACCTGCAAAATTTTATGTAATAATTTCGCGTGATATTTTACTTAAAGGCGTAGGGCTGGAATCATTTTGGCCGCAAACAATTTATTTGCTGATTTTTGCACTTGTATTTTTGATATTAGCTGCAATTATAAACAAAAGAGCTGAAGCAAAATTATAATTTTATGAGAATTATTCTAAATATAATTATTAAAGAATTTCTCCAATTAAAACGAGACCCAAAATTATTTGGAGTAATTTTTATTGCACCTGTTTTACAACTTATATTATTAGGCTATGCAGCAACTCTGGATGTAAATACAATTCATTTTTCAATATTAGATTGGGACAAAACAACTTCAAGCAGACAATTTATAGAAAGATTTACTAGGTCAGGTTATTTTACTGAAGAAGCTAATGTAAATAATTATGATGATGCTGAAAAATTGATTAATAATGGAACCACTATTTTAACCCTTGTAATCCCAAAAGATTTTGAGAAAAATATTAATAGAAATCTTACTGTAAAAGTGCAAGCAATTTTTGATGGTTCAAATGGAAATGAGACTTCCATAGCAGCAGGTTATGTACAGGGAATTGTTGCTAGTTATTCTAATCAATTGTTATTGAATTTACTAAACATATCCGGAAATAAAATTCATAATATTGGAAGTATAAATCCTGAGATAAGAGTGTGGTATAATCCTGAATTAAAAACACGAAAATTTATGGTGCCAAGTATTATGGGATTGCTGCTTATGGTTATTACAATTCTTTTAATGTCTATGGCAGTAGTTAAAGAAAGAGAAATCGGAACTCTTGAGCAATTAATTGTTACACCAATAAAACCAATTCAATTGATAATAGGGAAATTGATACCATTTATTATTGTAGGTTTTATTGATGTATTGATTGTTCTAAGCATAATGGTTTTGTGGTTTGACATTGGTATAAGAGGAAATTTTTTCTTCCTTTTATTTTCATCTCAATTATTTGTTTTATCTACTCTTGGCTTAGGTTTATTAATATCTACAATTTCAAAAACACAACAGCAAGCAATGATGATTGCTCAATTTGCTGTAATGATGCCTATGATTTATTTATCCGGATTTACTTTTCCTATTGAAAATATGCCTCAGATAATTCAGTATATTACTTACCTAATTCCTTTAAGATATTTTATTACAATTTTAAGAAGCGTAATTTTAAAGGGTACTGGATTTATGGAATTGCTTCCGCAAGTCGGGATGCTTTTCTTTTTAGGTGTTATTATTTTAACTGCCAGCATATTAAATTTTAGAAAAAGATTAAATTAAAAGAGGCATTATGAAATTAACAAAACCCAAAAGAGTAAATCATACATTTATCCAAAATATAAAAGCTAAACCTTCTCTGGTTTTTCCATTGTTATGTCCAAACAGGGAAATTGATTGGGTAAATGGATGGATGCCTGATGAAATTATTTCTAAAACAGCTTTGGCTGAAAAAGATTGCATATTTATTACCTCCAACGAAGAAGGAAAAGCTTTTTGGGTAATTACAGTTTATGAACCTGAAGAATTTAGAATGGAAATTGTCAAAATTGTACCTGATAGTTTTGTCACAAATATCTATCTGCAAATAAATGAAAGTAAAAAGGGAAGCGATTTAGTTGTTACTTACCAAATTACTGCATTGGGAAAGAATGGCAATAAAAAAGTAAAAAACTTTACTGAAAAGCACTTCAAATCTTTTATGGAAGCATGGGAAAGAGAGCTTAATTATTTCTTAATTACAGGTCATAAACACGACGAAGTATAAAACTTTTATTTACTTTATTTAAGGTCAAACATGAAAACGACAACTGAAACACGAAATTACAGAACTGAAATGAATGATAAAATTCTCAATTCAGGTTTTAGAGATTTCAATAAATTCTTTGCACTCGATAATAAAGCCTATATAGATGGAGCTCTTAATGCAAAGACTAAAGAATTGATGGGTTTGGTAGCTTCTATGGTTTTAAGATGTAATGACTGCATATTTTATCATATTGACCGCTCAATTTCAGAAGGAGCAACAAAACAAGAACTTTATGAGAGTTTTAATATTGCTCTTATTGTTGGAGGCTCTATTGTAATCCCTCATTTAAGGTATGCTTTTGATGTTACTGATCAAATATTTGAGGATAATCAAAAGAATAAAAATTAATGCAAAAGTTATTACTGATACCCAAACAAATTGTAACTGTAAATAAAAAAAATGAAATTTTATTTAATGAATGTGTTGAAGTTACAGATGGTATAATAACTAAAATCGGTAAATATTCTGATGATGATATTTCAAATTTTAATGGGGAAGTATCAAAGAAAACAAACCTCACTTTAATTCCCGGTTTTGTTCAAACTCATATTCATTTATGTCAGACTTTATTTAGAGGTTTAGCGGATGACTTAGAGTTATTGGATTGGCTTCAACTAAAAATTTTCCCTTTCGAGAATGCCCACAACAAAGAATCTTTAAGAGCATCAGTCAGGCTAGGAATTAACGAATTACTGCTGGGTGGAACAACTACTATTTTGGATATGGGAACACTTCGCTATCAGGAAGTTATTTTTGATGAATTAATTAAATCCGGGATGCGATGTTTTGCCGGTAAATGCATGATGGATATTAATGATTTGTTTCCTGCTTTCAAATCAAATACTAAGGATGAATTAAAAGACACTTTTGAATTAGCAAAATCATTTCATAATATAAATAATGGTAAAGTTAAATATGGCTTTGCACCAAGATTTGCTTTGTCCTGTTCTGAAGAATTATTAATAGAAACAAGTAAAATGATGTCTGATTTTCGAGGAAGCCTTTATCACACACATTCATCAGAAAATAATAAAGAAATTGAAGAAGTCAGAAAAAAATATAAAAAAGATAATATTGATTTTTTTAATTCTCTGGGGTTGCTTAGTGATAAAACAATTTTAGCACACGGAATTCATGTAAATGAAAATGAATTTAGTATCTTAAAAAAACAAAAAGTAAATATCTCACATTGTCCATCTTCAAATTTGAAACTTGGTTCAGGAATTGCGAACATTTCCCGTTACTTAAAAGAGGGTATCTCAGTTTCATTGGGAGCCGATGGTGCTCCTTGCAATAATGAGCTTAATATTTTTACAGAAATGAGGTTAGCTGCACTCATTCAAAAACCAATTCACGGAGCTACTGTAATGGATGCAAAAACTGTATTCAGAATGGCGACTATCATTGGTGCAAAAGCTTTGGGCTTAGGAAAAGAAATTGGAAGTATTGAAGTTGGGAAAAAAGCTGATCTTGTTTTGATGGATCTTGAAACACCATTTATGTCATTGATAAATGATAAAAATAATATTTATTCTAAAATAGTTTACACTGCCGGAAGAAATAATATTGATTCAGTTATGGTTGAAGGGGAATGGCTTGTAAAAGATAAAAAATCATTATTATTTGATCAACAGAAACTTCGTTTTGATGGAAAAACTGAACTAAAGAAACTGCTTTCTAGAATTTAACAATTATTATGGATATAGTTTTTGCCACCAGAAATAAGGGAAAATTAAAAGAAGTAAAAAAAATATTTTCAGGAATTAATGTGAAGATTAATTCCTTAAATGATTATGATAAAAAAATTGATGTTATAGAAGACGGAAAATCATTTGAAGAAAATGCATTAAAGAAAGCTGATGGAATTTATCAACTTTTAAAATTACCTGTAATTAGTGATGATTCAGGTTTAGAGGTAGAACAATTAAATGGAGCTCCGGGAATTTATTCGGCAAGATATTCAGGTGAGAATGCAACCGATAAAAAAAATAATGAAAAACTTATTGAAGAGTTAATGCAATTTCCTATTCCTCATTTAGCTAAATTTGTTTGTGTTGCAGTTTACAATGATGGTATAAATAGACTGATTATCCAAGGCGAATTTAAAGGTCAAATAATTTCAAAGCCCAGAGGGAAAAACGGATTTGGATATGACCCACTTTTTTTACCGGATGGTTTGGACAAAACATCAGCAGAAATTGATTCAGATTTGAAAAATAAAATAAGCCACAGAGCAAAAGCATTTAGTAAATTAAAAGAAATGTTATTAGAAAATAAGTTGATATAAATAATTCATTTATTTTGTAGCAATTATTACCTGAACAGTCCCCAAAGTAAAAATATGTTTTTCTACTTTTGAAAATCCATTTCTTTTCAGCAACTCAACAAGGTCTACTTTTTTATCAAATTCACTTACAGAATCCGGTAAGTATTTGTAAGCTTCTCTGTTACCTGAAATAATTCCACCAACAAACGGTAAAATATTATAAAAATAAAATTCATAGAATTTTCTTAATAATATATTTTTAGGTAATCTGAATTCTAAAATCGTTGCTCTTCCACCATCTTTCAATACATTGTAAAATGATCTGAATCCTTCATCAATATCAAAAAAATTTCTTACACCAAAAGCAACCGTAATATTTGTTACTGACTTTGTTTTTATCGGTATTTTTTCTGCTACCATTTGTACATTTTTCCCTTTGATCCAGTTACTCTTTTCATTAAATAACTTTAACATATTGAACGAAAAATCAGCACCAAAAATATTTTTAACACCCATTTTTTTTGCTTGGATAGCAACATCACCTGTACCACATGCAACATCCAATAAAATTGAATTTGAATTTAGACATGATAATTTTAAGGCTTTTTTTCTCCAGTAAAAATCAAGTCCAAAGCTCAAAAGGTGATTTAAGAAATCATAACTCTTAGCAATATTTTCAAAAATAAATTTTACTTGTTCTTTTTTATCTTCTTTTAACACAGATCTATTATTTATTTGGTGAATATGATTGTACTCAAAAATTTCCTGTCCAATTTTATTTCTCCACCAATTAAACAAATATTTTCCCGTCCACATTGCAAAAATCGTAAAAACTAATCCACCAATAAGATCAATAAAATAGTGATACCATAAATAAACTGTAGAAAAAATTAATAGAGAACCCCATGGAATAAAGAAATATTTTGATTTGCTTTTTAATTTCACTGATAAATACATTACAATAAGTGTGATCATTGTATGCCCGCTTGGGAATACATCTCTTTGAACTACTGTAGCAGGATTTGGAGCATTTGGGAGAAGTGATTCTCCAAAATTAGTTACATCCCTAAGAAAATTTGTCAGATATAATCCGGGCAATTGCTGGTTTATTGTTGCAAAGTCATGCAGTGTAAATCTTGGTCCAATACCAGGCAGTAAAAAGTATCCTAAGTAAGATAGAAAAAAACCATATATAACTATAAAAACAGAAAACTCAAAGGCTGTATGTTTATTATTATAAAGTATAATTAAGCATAAAGAAATTGGAAGTAAATAAAATGAGCCATATACAATTTGTAATAATTCGGTTAAAAAAGGGAAGGCAAACTGTTGCAGAAATATAGTAGGGTCTGCACCTAAAATCCACCTATCAATTTTGATAAACAGCCAATCATAATCTATTGGCCTTAGAGTATGAACTAGCAAATAAATTTCTTTAAAAGTTAAAAGTACTAACGGAGCTAAGTACCAATAATGAAATATTCTAATAATTTTTAATTCGTGTTTATATTCAATATAAGCCATTGATAAGACAAAAATTATTGATCCAATATTAAGCAGAACAAGAGTAAACCAAAGCTCTATAAAATTATTAAAGACAATATTTATAAAAGATAAAATTATAAAAAAGCCAATGGTAACAAGATCATAAGCTTTAATATTTACAATAAATGATTTTATCTTGTTCATAAAGTTTTATATTAAATTACTTTTGATTTATTAATATAAATTTAGACATAATTAAAAAATCTGTAATATCTAAATCTTCAGCTCTTTTGGTTAGGTCAATTTTACATTTATTAAAATCAATGGTGTTAAATATACTATTACTTAAGGAATTTCTAAGCATTTTCCTCCTGTTTCCAAAAGATGCTTTTACTGTTTTAATAAAAATCTTTTGTAATTCTTCTGTCTCAGAATTTTTTTTAAATTGCAAACGAACAACTGCTGAATCAACATTTGGTTTTGGTATAAAAACATTTCTTGATACTTTAAAACAATATTTCACTTCACAGAAATAATTTAAGATTATTGAAAATATGCCATAATTTTTAGTACCTTTTTTACCCGTCATTCTATTAGCCACTTCGTGCTGAACCATCAAAACTGCATCAGATACTAAATTATGATTGTCTATTAATTTGAAAATTATTGGAGAGGTAATGTTATATGGAATATTGCCAATTATTCTTATTTTTTTGTCGGTGAGCTTAAATATGGAAATTAATTCAATATTTAAAAAATCATCATTTATTAAATTGAGTGAGGGCGATAAAGATTGCAGATTTTCAATTACTCTAGTATCAATTTCAACTGCAGTTAAATTTTCTACTTTTTCTAAGAGTAATTTTGTTAATGAACCTCTTCCAGGTCCAATTTCTAAAATATTATCTCCTATTTTAGGGCTGAATTCAGAGATAATATTATTTAGAATATTATTATCGTGTATATAATTCTGTCCGAATCTTTTTAATGGTTTATTTGTTTTTGTTGCCGTCAAATAAATTTATTCTCTATTGCTTTTAATTCTTCTAATTTTTTATCCCAAATTAATAATAATTTATCTAGTTCTTCTTTGTTTTTATTATAATCTAAATTTATTTTGTTAACTTTTTCGTGATCATTGTACAAAATTGGATCAAATAATATCTTTTCTAACTCTTCTATCTTTGTTTCAAATTCCTTAATTCTCTTTTCCAAATATTTTACTTCTTCAGATAACTTTTTTGTTGCCCGATACTTTAATTGCCTTTTTTCAGCTTCTTTTTTTTTAAGTTCTTTATTACTAAGTGATTTACCACTATTACTTTCATTTTTTACATTTTTAAATAAACTTGATTTTTTCTGTTCATTTTTTTTCCAAAGATAATAGTCAATATCACCTTCGTACAAAACAACAGAACCATCTCTGATATCCATCACTTTGTTGACTATTGGCCGCAAGAAATCTATATCATGAGAAACAATTATTAACGAACCCGAAAAATTAACCAATGCAGATTGTAGTAATTGAGACGATGTCATATCTAAATGATTAGTAGGTTCATCTAAAATAATAAAATTTGATTTAGTTAATAATATTTTTGCTAAGGCAACCCTGCTTTTTTCACCACCGGAAAGGACAATGATCTTTTTAAAAATATCATCACCCCTGAACAAAAATGAGCCGAGTAAAGTTCTTAGTTGATTTTGAGATAATTCACTATTCATTCCTTCTAAAGTTTCCAAAATAGTTTGATCTTTATCTAGTTGGTCGGCAACATCTTGAGAATAGTAGGATGAAAACACATTATAGCCAAGTTCAAAATCACCGGTTGTCTGTTTTAATTTACCTGCAATTATTTTTGATAAAGTAGTTTTTCCTGCTCCATTAGGACCAACAAAAGCAATTTTATCTTCACGGTTTATTTGAAAATTTATATTTGAAAACACAGATTTTAAGTCAAAAGATTTTGAAATGGATTTTAACTCAGAAACAATTTTACCCGACTTTTGAACTTCAGGAAATTTTAATGAGATTGATTTTTCATGTTCAGGTAATTCTATTTTTTCAATTTTGTCTAATTGTTTAATTCTGCTTTGTACTTGTTTTGCTTTTGAAGCTTTATATCTAAACCTTTCGATAAATTTTTCGGTTTCTTTAATTTTCTTTTCCTGTTGTTCTGCTTGTTTTAAGTTTAACTGGTCTCTTTCCATTTTATAATTTAGATAAGCATTATAAGTACCATTATACATATAGAATTTTCCGGTAAATAATTCTAATGTTTTGTTTGTTATTTCATCAATAAAATGTTTATCGTGTGATACAGTTAAAATAGCACCGTTATAATTTTTCAGAAAATTAGTCAACCAGTTTAATGAATCTATATCAAGATGATTTGTTGGTTCATCCAATAAAATAATATCATTTTGAGAGATCAATATTTTAGCCAAAGCAATTCTCATTTGCCAACCTCCGGAAAATTGTTCTGTTGGTTTTGAATATTCGTCATCTTTAAAACCTAAGCCAAACAGTATTTTTTTTACTTTTGACTCACTGGAAAACGAATCAAGATCTTCTAACCTATGATGTACCTCTCCTAATTGATTTATTAGATCGCCTTGTTCTTCATCTGTTAAGTTTTTATTATTTAATAAAGTTGATATCTCAATTTCTTTTTTTCTTAGAAATGTTATATCAGAAAGTGCAGACATTGCCTCTTCAATTAAAGATTTACCTTTGTGTACAATATTTTCCTGTGGAAGATATCCAATTGATGTGGATTTAGCTTTTTGTATGTTTCCTGATTCTGGAGAGATCTCACCTGTAATTAATTTAAGTAGAGATGATTTTCCTGTACCATTTGCACCAACTAATGCAATTTTATCACCAAGGTTTATTTTAAAAGAAATATCCTTGTATAAATATTTACCACCAAATTGCAAAGATATTTGTAGTAAGTCTATCATCTAAATGGTTAAATAGAAGAATGGAAATAAAGTGATTTATTTTCTAATAACAGCAATCTTACCTGTGGTTATATTGTTTCCGTCATTGTCGAAAGCAACAATAAGATAAACACCGCTGCTTACATATTGCCCGGCTTGGTCTTTTCCGTCCCAAGATGCAATTCTACCTCCAGGTGAAGAAAATTCTCTTAATAACTTTCCTGATATGGATAAGATTTTAACCTGAGAATCTTTTACCAATCCATCAATAATAAGCTCAGAAGAACCCACACCGATTACAAAAGGACTTGGATATGTGAACAATTCAGAAAATTGACTTACAGGTTTTACAGCAGTTGTAAAAAATGATGTAAGTCCATTATCTGTTCCAACGAAAACTTCCCCGGTATTTTCTTTTATTGCAATGCTTGTAATAATATCAGAAAGCAGGGCAGAGTTTGATGTATTTAATGTTGTAATTAATTTAGAGCCATCTGAATTTACTAAAAGCAAACCTTGGTTAGTTCCTATCCATTTTTGATTTAATGGATCTACTGCAATACAATTAATGCTTTGCTGTCTTAAAGAAAATACAGAACTAATTCTTAAACCGGAACCACTTGTAGAAATTGAACCTAAATTTGAAATAATATTTACACCCAAATTACTTCCTACCCAAAGTTCTCCTCTTTTATCAAGTGCTATAGCCGAAACTGAATTACTATTTAAGCCATTAGATGTTGAGATAAATCCTGAGATATCATCTGAAAGTTCTGAAAGGGTAGAATTTTCATTAAAAAAATATAATCCGGCTTTTTTGGGATCAGTTGAGCTGAACCATTTAGTATCATTTTGGTCAACAACTAAATTAAAATGCATTTGTAGTGTTAAATTATTTTCAGAAGGCACTAGAAATTTATACCAAGTTCCTGTTGAAGTAAGAACATTTAAAGTATTTCTGTCAGTAGCCCAAAAATTTAAGACCCAAATATTGTCTTTTGAATCTGCACCAAAACCGGATATTACAAGAAAATTTGGATCACTATCTATCCCAACTAAATTTGTATTGTTTACATCATAATTAACTATTGAACTATCTTTAACTTCAACAAATCCACGACCCCAATTTCCAAAATACTTTACATTGGTTGGGGAAGAATAGGCAACATGGTAACTATTTGATGGCAAAACATTTGTATTTGAAATATCATAAATTGTCCAAGAATTTCCATCATACTTATAAAAACCAACTCCGGTAACATCTCTACCACTTGCAGACCAAAGATTCCCGTCATTATCTACAACCATACTTGGGAATTGATTTGCAGCCGGTCCATTGGGGAATATATTTGAAGATGATGTATCATATACACGAATAACTCCCTTATCTGACCCAGCAAGTAAACCTAACGAACTAGAATAACTTAATGTAGTTAAATTAATATTTGTTGTATACCTTGTAAAAACTTGAGTACCATCATAAGCACTAATAGTATTTTGAGATAAAATAAATAGAGTATCCGAAGCCACCAAGATATCCTTTACAACCTTACCGGAAAATGCAGAAAGAATTGATGACCAGGAAGTGCCGTCAAATAGAGCCAAACCATTATTTGTCCCTGCATAAAGATTAGATTTATAACTTACAATTTTATTTATGGTATTTGAAGGTAGACCATTTAAAGTTGTAAAAACATCCCAAGATTCGGGAGCTGATAAATTTACTGCCCCGCTTTTTTGAATTGCAACACCAGAGATTGTTGATGCATAAATTAAACCATTATTAAAAATACTGTTTACTTGTATGTTAGAAGTAAAAAAACCGAATTTAAAAAATGTATCAAGGAAAAGCAAACTCTTTGAATCTATTAGAGATATTCCAAAATCTGTAGCAGCAATAACAGTATCACCTGAAATTAATAATTGATTTATGGATTTGCTGCTTCTGCCTGAATTAAAAATATCTAAAATTGATGAAGTTGTTTTACTTGAAGGATCATAAACATCTATTACACCATCTTCACTACCAAACCAAATTTTTCCGGAATTATCTATGGTTACAGCTGTTAGTTTAATTCCATTAAATCCATCTGTTTTATTTAATGTTGTAAAACTATTATCAGTGGGATTATAAAAAAATCCACCTCCATTTGTTGCAGCCCAAATTCCACTATTCGCAGATTGAATTGAGGTTACTCGTTTCATATCAGTAAAATTTCTAAAATTAGTAAATTGCTGTGCGAGTGTTTTATGGATAAAAAAAGTTAATAGAATGATAATAAATAAGTAGGGGTTAAATTGTTTAATTTGCATAAATATTATATAAGAAAATGTTACAAAAATCTTTAATTAAAGATACAAAAATTAAAATAAATTGATTATAGTTTAATAAAATTACCAAATACAAAATATTCTATTATGAAATATTCATTTTCAGTTTTTCTAAAGAATCGTAACCTATATAATACTTCCCAAAATTATCATCATCTTCTCTTTTGCCTCCGTGAAAATCAGATCCGCCGGAAGACAAAAGATAAAATTCATTAACAATTCCCTTATAAAAATTTATAAGTCTAAGTGAATGTGATGGGTGAAAAACTTCAATACCATCAACACCTGCATCAATTAAATCTTTTAACAATGGTTCCGGCATTTTACCTGGGTGAGCAATAAATGAAATCCCTCCTGCATCCTTTATTATCTTAAATGCACTTTGTGGTGAAAGATGAACTTTTTTTTCAAAAGCAGGACGACCGTTACCAATAAATTTATTAAAAGCTTCTAAATATGATTTTACATATCCTTTACTTAGCAATAATTTTGCAATATGAGGTCTGCCTATTGCCGAGTGTTTAGTAGCTAATTCAATTTCATCAATATCTAAATTAAAACCTAATGCTTTTAGCTTTTCAATTATTTTACAGGCTCGTCTGTATCTTTCATCTCTAAAAAATTTTAAATATGCTTTTAAGTCCTTGTCTTTAGGATTAAATAAATATCCAAGTATATGAACTTCGCTTCCACCAATATCAATACTTAATTCCACACCGGGAATTACTTCAACACCAATTTTTTTACCAAATGAATGCGCTTCTGTATATGCACTGATTGCATCGTGATCTGTAATTGAAATTGCTCTAATTCCCCTTGATTTTGCTATTTTTATTAATTCTTCAGGAGAGTGAAAACCGTCTGAATGAGTGGTATGAGTATGAAGGTCAACTTTTTGAACCATAAATTGCATTAATAATAATCAATAAATAAAAGTAAAATCTTTACAAAAACTAATATAAATAAGATTATTGTAAGTATTTCATAGAAATGTCAGGGTGTTAAAAAATATTGCATTTTTAGGGTTATGTATCTATTTTTACTTTCTTAAATATTTTTAAAATACTCTGGAGAAAATAAAATTATGGCTATGATGGCCAAAATGCGAAGCCTGGCACCGGCGTTTATATTAACTGTTGGTGTATTATTTGTCCTCTTTATGGTTATTTCCGATTCAAGTGTACTGGAAAATTTTGGTGGCGCTCCTACAAATGTAGGTTCAATAAATGGAGAAGATATATCTTACAATGATTTTTCAAAAATTCTTGATCAGCAAAGAGAAAACAGAAAACAACAAACAGGGAATGATATACCCGATGAAAATCTTGCTCAATTCAGAGATCAGGTTTGGGATGCCGTTGTAACTCAAACATTATTTTCTCAAGAAATAAATAAATTAAATATATCTGTAGCTGATGATGAAATTAAAGATGTAATAGTTAGTGATAATCCGCCGGATTTTCTAAAACAAAACTTTATAGATTCTACCGGAAACTTTAATAAAGATCTATATCAAAGAGCTATTTTTGATCCTCAAAATAAAAGCGCATTGATACAAGCAGAAGATGTTGTAAGACAGACTTTACTTACACAAAAATTACAAAGTTTGCTTTTGGCCTTAATAAATGTAAGTGAATCTGAAATTGTAAAACAATTTTTAGATCAGAAAATTAAAATGAATATTCAGTATGCATTATTTCCATTTACTGAATTTCCGGATTCATCAATTAATTTAACTGATGCTGAATTGAAGAAATTTTACGATGAAAATATTGATAAATATAAATTACCTGCAAAAAGAAAATTAAAATATGTATTGTTCCCATTTACAGCCTCTGCTGATGACTCAGCATTTGCTTTACGAAATATTACAGAAGTAATAGCAGATTATCAAAAAAATCCTTCTAACTTTAAAAAAGATGTAGAAATATTTTCATCTGTTCCTTACTCTTTAGATACATTAGATATCTCTAGCTTTCCTGCTGAAGCAAGTTCAGCAATTATTAATGGGAAACCAGGTGCCTTGATTGGACCGGTTTATACCCAGGGCGGAATAACACTTTATCATTTAATTAATACAGTGCCTTCTACAAACACAGTTGTAAGAGCATCACATATTCTAATCAACCAATTTGGTAGTGATGAGAACAATAAAGCTGAAGCAATGAAACTTTACAAGCAGCTAAAAAATGGTGCTGATTTTGAAAAGTTTGCTAAAGAAAATTCAGCCGACCCTGGAAGTGCGCAAAAAGGTGGAGACCTTGGTTGGTTTGCAAAGGGAAGAATGGTAAAACAATTTGAAGATGCTGTCTTTAAGGGTAAAGTAAATCAAGTACAATTACCAGTAAAAACAAATTTTGGTTATCATATTACAAAAGTTACAGGAATTTCCAATCGTAACTATATTGTTGAAAAAGTATTCAGCGAAATAAAAGCTTCTGCAAGAACAAGAGACGAATTAAAAAATAAGGCCGGAGATTTTGCATATTTGGCAAACAAAAATGATTTTGAAAAAGAAGCGCAATTACTAAACTATACAATTCAAGAAACTACACCTTTTGCTGAAAGTAAATTTGGCGTTCCCGGTTTGGGTGCAAATCAGAGATTAATGGTATTCTCTTTTGAAAATAGTCTTAATTCAATTAGCGAAGTATTTTCTGTTGCAAATGGATATGTTGTAGTTAAAATTTCCGAGATAACTGTTTCATCAATTCAACCTTTTGATGAAGTTAAAGAAACAGTTTCTCAATTATTAAGAAGTAAACGAAAATCAGAATTAGCAATGCAAAAGGCTTTAGATATTAAATCTAAAATTAATAACGACCTTACAAAAGTGACTAATTACGACAAAAATGCTTCTGTAAGTAATTTGACTGATATTGCTCCAAACAGTAGTATTCCGGGTATTGGTTTAGATTATGCATTTATTGAAAATGCTTTAAAAGCTGATATCAATAAAATTACTGGTCCTATTAATGGTAGAAGAGGGGCATATTTATTAAATGTTTTAAGTAAAACTCCTTTTGATTCTTCAGCTTTTGCGATACAAAAAAATACAATTAGAGATAATATTATTAATCAGAAAAAAAGATCTCTTCTAAATGATTGGATTACAATCATGAAAGAAAAAGCTCACATTGTTGATAATAGGTATCTATTTTACGGAAATTGATAAGTAATTATATCTGAGTTAAAAGATCCCCAAATATTATTAATTTGGGGATCTTATTTTAGAAAATATTTGTTGATTTTATATACATTAAAATCAATTTTATTAAAATGAATAAAAAACTTATTCTATTGTTATTATTAATTTCCTCTCCTTTATTTTCTCAATATAACGGTAAAAAATATTCAATAGGCTTTAATGCACTCTACACAACTACTTCTAAAATTTTTCTATTCCCAAATTCATCTGATGAAATAATTAGAAATAAATCAAATGACATTGATAAAATATTTAATTACGGTTTAGAATTTCGTTACCGATTTTCAGATGATATAATCTTCACTCTAAATGCAGAATATCTTAAAACTTCACAAGCTGGAATTAATATTACTGGATTTGTTGGTGGAACTACTGTAGCAATTAAAGCTGAAGACGGATTTGAACTTATTCCTATAGAACTTTCAATATTTTATGAACTTCCCTTTTCAACAGATGATTTCAAATTTTTGATGGGTGGAGGAGGAGGTGTTTATTTTGGAAATCATTTAAGAAAGATTGGAAGTGTAGAAGTAAATAATGTTTCTAGAGAGATTGAATATGGAATTCAAGTTGCGTTATCAATGCAATATCTAATTAAAGAAAATATTTCTGTTCAATTAGGTCTTAAATTTAGGGATCCCGATTTTAGACTTACAAGCCAATATAATAGTCCTTCTGTTCAGATCGGAAGTGATATAGTAACATTTCCGCAAGATAAATTTGATTCAAGAATTAATGTTGACGGAGTAACATTTACATTAGGGGTATTTTACGATTTTTAATTTTTCAGATTTACATTCTATTGTCCTTCCAATTTACAATTCCTTTTTACTATTACTTTTTTTTAATAGCTTTGTCAATCTATGATAAATAAAATAATATATTTAGCCGGATTTATGGCAACAGGGAAAAGCACAATTGGTCCAATATTGGCTAACACTTTGGGCTGGGATTTTTATGATCTTGATGAAATAATTGAAAAAAATTATAACTCAACTATTACTAAGTTATTCAGCCAAAAAGGTGAGAAAGACTTTAGAAAAATAGAAAATTCAGTTCTTTCAAAATTGAATCCTGAAAAAAATACAATTATTTCACTTGGTGGCGGAACTATGATAAGTCAACCAAATATTGACTTAATGAAAAAAAAAGGAAAGATTGTTTTATTTGAAAGTACGGTTGAAGATTTATATCAGAGAATGAAAAACAAAAAGAATAGACCTTTGGCGCTTACAAATAGCGGGGATATTCTTAACGAAAAAGATTTACGAAATAAAATTAATTATCTTTTAAAAAAAAGAAAAAAATATTATGATCAAGCGGATATTAAGATAAATACAGGGAAAGAAGGAGTAGGTCTAACTGTTGACAAACTAATTAAAATTTTAAAAAAAGAATTCTAAAATGCAAAATAAAATAACAGTTAAATTAAAAGATAATGCATACAATATATTGATAGGGAATTCTATCTTCAAAAATATCACATCTTATTTAGAGAAGAATTCCGTCTATAAAAATATTTTAGTAATTATTGATGAGGTTGTGTTTAAAAAGCAAAAAAATATTCTAAAATATTTATCCCCCAAAGAATATTCTAATTTTAATATTTATCCCTTAAAAGTTAATGAATCCATAAAATCATATAAAACAGTAATAAAAGTTCATTCATATTTACTTGAAAAAAAATATTCAAGAGATACAACAATAATTGCAATTGGAGGTGGAGTAATTGGCGACCTGGCCGGATTTGTTTCTTCAATTTATATGAGAGGCGTTCATTTGGTTAATATACCGACTACTTTATTATCAATGGTTGATAGTGCAGTCGGAGGGAAAACCGGAATAAATTTTAATAATAAAAAGAATATTATAGGTACTTTTTATCAACCCAAATTAGTTTTAGTAGATACTGAATTTTTAACAACTCTCCCAAAAGCTGAATTTACTTCAGGGTTAGGTGAGATTATTAAATATTCCTATCTATACGATGAAAAATTTTTTGTTTACTTAAGCAATAATTACAAAAAAATATATAAAAACAATTCTACAGTATTACAGAAATTGATATATAATTCCTTACTAATAAAAAGTAATATTGTTAAACAAGATGAAAAGGAAGAAAGTTTAAGAAAAATATTAAATCTTGGTCATACTTTTGCCCATGCTTTTGAATCAAATTCTAAATTTAAAATAAAGCATGGTATGGCAGTAATTACAGGTTTAACAGCATCTTTTTATTTATCACATCAATTAGGAATAATAAACGATAATAGTCTGTATAAATATTTGTCATTACCGGCTTCAATAAATGTTGGTAGTTTTTTGAATAAAATGGATAATAGAAAAATATATAGCATAATGAGATCTGATAAGAAAAATTATGATGGAAAAATTAAATTTGTTTTAATAAAGGAAATTGGGGAAATACTTGTAGATGTTATTGCGAAACCATCACTAATTTATTCAGCTATAGATAAGACAAGAAAATTATATTTATGAAATATTCTTTTCTGTTTATAATAATATTTTCTTTTATTATTTGTGCTCAACCAAAAAATGAAGTAAGAGCCGTTTGGATTACTACCGCTTTTAATTTAGACTGGCCTACAACACAAGGATCAGAGAACCAACAAAAAGAAATAATAAATATTTTAGATTCACTAAAACTTGCCAATTTTAATACTATTTATCTACAAGTAAGAGCAAGAGGTGATCTATTATATCCTTCAAAACATGAACCATATGCAAAATCATTAACTGGTAAATTGGGGGAAATTCCTGGTTATGATCCTTTAAAATATTTTATTGATGAAGCTCATAAAAGAGGATTTGAAATTCTTGCGTGGTGGAATGTTTATAAAGTATTCGGAAAAAATTTACCGGAACTCACTTTGCTAAAGCATGTTGTTTTAGCAAATCCAGAATTATGCAAATACTATAAAGATGAATGGTGGATGGATCCAGGAAACCCCCAATCTAATAAATATCTATTAAATCTTATAGTTGAATTAGTCTCCAATTATGATTTGGACGGAATCAATTTTGATTATATGCGTTATCCGGATAAAGATTTTAATGACGATAATACTTTTAAAATATATGGCAATGGGAAAGATAAATCTAAATGGAGAAGGGAAAACATTAACCATTTTGTGACTCAAATTTATGATACTATTATTTCCTTAAAACCATATTTTAAAATTGGTAGCTCACCATTAGGTGTTTATAAAAATAAGGATGAAATTTCTAATTTATTCGGTGGGTTTGAAAATGCATCACAAGATTCAAAAAAATGGATAGAATCAAAAAAACAGGATTTTATAGCTCCACAAATATTTTGGAATATAGAATCAGCACCAAATTATAATATTGTTTTAAGAGAGTGGACTTCACTTGCAGATGGAAAACAGGTTATTGCTGGAATTGCTGCTTATAAATTATCACCGGTTTTTGAAAATTGGGATATCTCAGAAATAAGTGCACAAATAGATTCAGTTAGAAAAATTGGTGCTGACGGCATATCAATCTATAGATTATCCAATTTAATAAATAATGATAAAGGCATTTATAATCTATTGAAAAATGATAAATTTAAAAGAGCTTCGGGTATTGCTTCTTTGAATTGGAAAGATACGACTAAGCCAAATCCGCCTAACTACTTTAAAATAAATTATTCAGACGGTAATTATTTATCTATTGTTTGTAATGATTCTGTTATCAATGAATTTAAATATTATAATTTTTATTTAAGTAAAACTTTACCTGTTGATATTTTTGATAATAAAAATATTTATCAATTAAGAGTTGTAAATACTGATACAGTAAAGATCAAAATAGATAACATTTTTTCTCAACCGATTTATTTTGTTGCTACAGCTTTAAGCAGAACTAATGTTGAAAGTAATAGTTCAGAATATTTTGTTATAAATAAAAAAAGGTTTTTAGGGATATCTATTTTACTGGTTAATAACAAAAAATATTTTTTGAAAGATGAGCAGTTATCACTCCCAATTCAAAATTAGTATTTAAAATAAAAACTGTCGGATTTTGAAGGCTAAAATCCGACAGTTGGAAGTGAGACTAAGGAGGGTTATTGCTAAACTATTTCCATTTTTAAGTCAGCAATTACCATACCACCCATTATTCATTTAATACAGCTCAAAATCAAAGAAAGTTAATTTAATTAGTTGTAAATATTACCTTGTAATGGTAGAAGTTACTTCCCAAAAAAGGTTAAATTAGTTTTTGTTTAAAAGAAAGGAGCCGTTAAATCTGATTTCAAATCTAACGGCTAAAGTGAGTCAATATGTGAGGTGCTATGCTTTATAACTATTTTCGTATTAAGAGATACAAGTATAATGCCACCCCAAAACACTAATAATTTGATAAAAAACAAACTTCTTAAAATCTCATTTTAATAAATGAAGCAATTTTATAATTATTTTGAGACAGAGATTTCTTTTTTATTAAAGTTATTAAAGTGTTTTATTTTATTTCTGAGTTTTATTTGCGGATAACGACTGTCGGCATTGAAGTTTTCGGCAATGGCATTAGGTGTCATCGCCTGTAATGCTATTAAGGCGATAATAGCCCGCCTTGTCGGGTCTGCTATTGCCTGGAAAATGTCTCGTCTCATTTATCTGAATTTAATTCTTGAAACTATTTGGTTGCAAATATACGCGCAACATTTCGGTTTCTCAAATTTATTTCCGATTTTTTTTCAGAAAGTCAGAATTAAGGTTGGAATTGTCAGTCTGGTGAGTCGTCCTACAATGCCCGCTAACATATGTGTATATTCATTGTTCTTATCCGCCCAAAATTGGGTGTATAAGAATAATTGTTTATATATTTCTTAAGTATAATTATTTCTGATCAAAAAAAATCATCAACAGGATCCTTTATTTTATCAATAGCCTTTTTTGAAACATGGGTATAAATCTCTGTTGCCTTGTAGCTATTATGGCTTAACAACTCTTGAATATACATTAAGTCTGTACCCTGTTCAAGAAGGTGTGTTGTAAAGCTATGCCGCAACATATGTGGTGTCACATTTTTTGTTATCCCGGCTTTTTGAGCAGAGTTCTTTAATATATTTGCTGTATTTGTTTGAGAGTATTTACTGCCATTTGACCCTCCAAAAAAAATAAACTTTAGGTTTATAAATTTTGTAATAATCTAGTAATAACCTGAGTGTGTTTTCTGATAGCAGTAAAATTCTGTCTTTTTTGCAACTCATAAAATAATTCGTTTTTCATTTGAACTCCTTTTCAACAAGTGATTTTAATATTTTTAATTGTGCAGAAGTTAAAGGTTACAAGTTGCAAGTTACAAAGGATGGATTCTTCAAATTGATGGTTTAGAAGGACAACAAAAGGTTGATTCTTTATTCCATAGTTTTTAGAATAATTTTGAATGTGGTTCCTTGTCCGGTAGCAGATTGTTTTACAAAAATTTTACCCTTGTGGTAATTCTCAATTATTCTTTTAGAGAGACTCAAACCCAACCCCCAGCCTCTTCGTTTTGTGCTGTAACCTGGTCTAAAAACATCTTTCCTTCTTTTTATGTCTATTCCTTTACCGTTATCGGTAAAATCTATTTCAACACTTTCTCCCAAATTTTCAATTTTTATTTTAATTTCACCTTGTTTGTTTTCAATAGCATCAAGAGCATTCTTAACAAGGTTTTCAATTACCCATTCAAAAAGTTCTGAGTTAAGGCCTGCGCAAATATTCTTATCACCGGTAATTTTTAATTCAACCTTTTTACCGGTCTGTGGAAGTCTCTTTTCAAAATATTTAATAACGCTGCTTACTTCTTTAAAAACATTTAGTTTCTTTAGTTCCGGCTTAGAACCTATTTTTGAAAATCTGTAAGTAATTTTATTTAATTTTTCTACATCGCTGCTTATTTCATCAGATATGTCCAGTACTTTATCTCTATCTTTAAAATTAAGCCTAAGCATTTCTACCCAGCCCATCATACTTGAAACGGGTGTACCAAGTTGGTGAGCAGTTTCTTTTGCCATTCCCACCCAGATGTTTCTTTGCTCGCTTGTCTTAATATTACTAAATCCAATGTAACCCAAAAAAATGAACAATGCCGCAATTATAATCTGCAAGTAAGGGTAAAATTTTAACCGGTTAATTAAGTTTGAATCACCATAATGAATTTTAGTAAGAATTACAGTATCAGAATAAGCAACAATAATAGGTTTGTGCTCGCTGTCCATTTTTTTAAGTATTTCTTTAAAATATTCGGTTCTTTCTTCTTTTGTTAATGTGGAATCAAATTCAAGATTTCTTACATTTTCAGTGTTATCCATGTTAACATTATCAATTGCATCGGTTAGAATAATGGGGAAGTCGATCGGTTTAATAATATTATCAAACAAAAAAGTGATGTCAACATTAGGAGTAGTAGTATTAGCAACATATTCAATCCCTTTTGCATAAAGCTCAACAATATCTCTTTCCCTTTGTTGAAGTTTTGAAACCAGATTTTGTGTGTAGTATAATGTTCCGCCGGCAATAATTATTGCAATAACAATAAGGGTTACTTTAAGTCTGAGAGATGTAAGACCAATACCCATAATTTATCTTAATTTGGTTTGTAATTATCTGTAAAGAAAGTTTGCTTTCTTTTAGGTCCAACAGAAATAATGCCGAATTTAGTTTCAGATTTTTCAGAAATAAAATTTAAATATTCTTTTGTTGCTTTAGGCAATTCTGAATATGACTTACATTCTGTAATATCTTTATTCCATCCTTCACAAGATTCATAAACGGGAACGACTTTATTTAATTGTTCAATATTAGTAGGGAAAGAGTTTAATAGTTTACCGTCAACTTTATACCCGACACAAACTTTTATTTTATCAAATCCGTTGAGCACATCTAGTTTTGTTAGTGCTGCAAAAGTAGTATCATTTATCATTGTGGAATATTTTACTAGTGGAGCATCAAACCAACCACATCTTCTTGGTCTACCTGTTGTGGCACCAAACTCAGCGCCTATTTTTCTTAATTTTTCTCCATCTTCATCAAGTAATTCAGTTGGGAAGGGACCCTCTCCAACACGAGTTGTGTAAGCTTTCACTATTCCAATTACAGAATTAATCTTTGTCGGTGCAACACCAGTACCCGTACACGCCCCGCCTGAAGTAGGGTTAGAAGAAGTTACAAATGGATAAGTTCCATGGTCAACATCAAGCAATGCACCCTGTGCACCTTCTAACAAAACTGATTTTCCTTCAGCAATTGAAGTATTTAAAAAAGTAGGTACATCTTTAATATATCTGTCAATAATTTCATCAAACTCCATATACTGAGCAACAATTTCATTAACATTTAATTCTTCTTGTTCATATACTTTTTTAATTATGTTGTTTTTCTCTTTTAGATTATTTCTAATTTTTTCTTCTAAAATTTTCTTATCCAAAAGATCAACAATTCTAATTCCTTTCCTGGCATATTTATCAATATAACAGGGTCCGATTCCTCTGCCTGTAGTTCCAATTTTTGTTGAACCTTGTTCGCTTATATTATCCAATAATTTATGGTAAGGCATTATTAAATGCGCATTTTGACTTATAAATAATCTGCCGTCAACTTTTATATTATTTTCTTCTAAAAATCTTATTTCTTTTAATAAAGCGGTTGGATCTATAACAACACCATTACCAATAACACAAATTACATTTTCTCTTAAAATACCCGATGGAATAAGATGAAGAATATATTCATCATTTCCTATTTTAACGGTGTGTCCGGCGTTTGCACCACCTTGGTAACGGGCAACAATATCAAAGTTTTCACTTAAAATATCTACAATTTTACCTTTCCCTTCGTCTCCCCATTGAGAGCCGACTAAAACAGAAACTCCCATTTATCTTTTAATCTCCTTTTTTACTTTTTGGACAAAATAAAACTCCGAATGAAATATCCGGAGTTATTAAAAAATGGTTATAAAATTAAAAACTATTTGCCGTAGCTGGTAACTGCTTCATCAACTGTTTTGAATGATTCGAAAATAGTTATAAGCTTAGTGATAATAAGTAAACTTTCTATTTTATCTGTTGTTCCGGCTAACTTTAAATTACCGCCGCCTTTTTTCATTGTGGTCAATCCGCCAATTAACATTCCAAGCCCGGAGCTATTCATAAATTTTACTCCGCTAAGATCAACAACAGTATTTTTCTTGTCTGTTTCTAAATTTTTGTGTAAAAGCTCATTAAAGTTTTTTGTATCGTCACCTCCCATAACATTACCTTTTAATGTTATGACAACAGCTCCGTAACTTTCACTAACTTTCATTTTCATAAAATTTTCCTCAATTTTCTGCTTAAGTTAATCAGCTAATTTTATTTATGCAAGTTTTAAATAACAAATAAAAATTCAAAACATAACTAGTTTTTAGGAACAATATTTTTTTAAATGCGTCTAAAATTGTAGATACAAAAATAAGGAAATAAGTGCCGGATCCGCAAATTTTACAGTTGGATGACGACTTTACTTTGGTTAAGAGATTCGTTGACGGGCAAGAGTCCGCTTTTAATCAATTAGTTGTCCGCCATAAAGAAATGGTAAGGAGTATTATTTATATAACGGTAAATCATGCAGATTATATAGATGATATTGCGCAGGATGTTTTTGTTAAAATATATAAAAATTTGAAGCATTTTAGGTATGAATCACAGTTTTCAACATGGGTTTACAGAATTACAATAAATAAATGCAAGGATCATTTAAGAAAGTTAAAGATTAGGAGAATGTTTTTACCTATATCTGATAATTTTGAAAAAGAAGATATAATAAATAATCATACTGAAACTGCAAATACTAATGAAATTGTAAGAAATGCAATTTCAAAATTACCGGAGAAACTTAAAATTCCTTTGCTTTTGAAAGATATTGAAGGCTTTAGTTATCAAGAAATTGCAGATTCAGTTCAATGCGAAATAGGAACTGTAAAATCAAGAATTTTTAGAGCCAGAGAAAAACTTAAAATAATTTTACAGCCGTATAAGACGGAGATATTTAAATGAGTAAAAAAATAAATAAAGAATATGAACTTTTATCTGCCTATCTAGATAGGGAAGTTTCATCAGAACAGATAAATGAAATAGAAAAAAAATTATCACTTTCATCTGAATTAAGAGAGAAACTCTCGGAATTAATTCAGTTAAAGAAAATTACAAATTCTTCATTTGGTTCCACACCGGAATCACATTATTTTGAATCAGTTTTAACTCAAAAAATAAATGAAGATAAAAAAATTAGAAAAAGAATAAAAAGTTTTGTCCCTGTTTACGGATTATTTGCCTTAGCAATAATAATTATTCTATTGTTAAAAATTAATCCAAATGTTTTAGATAACTCACTGATAAACAGAAATACAAATTATTCTGTATTGTACAACAACAATTTAAAACCACTTCTGTTTGCTGCTAATTTATCCAACGAAGATATTTTTAATTTTGCATTTTATAAACAACTTCCTCTTGGTAATAATAACAAACAGTATCTGCAGTTAGGAATGGACGAGGAAGGGAAAGAATATTTTGAAATTAAAAAAAATCCTTTAAAATTATATAAAAATAATCTGGAAAAATTTACTTTAGCTCTAAATTTAAATGAAAATCAAAAAAGTGAGGTTGACTCAATTATAAAAGTTTATGCTGTTGAACTGCAGGAACAAATATTAGTAAATGATAAAAACACTTTAGCTGTAAGCCAAAGCCTATTTGATTATAACAGAGCTCTTGCAGCAGATCTTTTAACTTTTGCGGCTAAAGCTAATAAAAACAGTTTTAGAAAAATAATGCCGGCCGGATTAACCATTGTTAATAGCAAAACCACACCAACTGTTATTAAAGAAATAAAAGCAAAGAGTAGTAATTCAACACATAATTTTGTCTTTTTCAGCGATGATACTATATACACTAAACAATATACAGTCGATAAAGAAAAAATTAAAAACGAAATAAAATTTTATAACGAAAATGCAAATGGTAAAGTAAACAAATTTGTAAAATATGAAGTGAATATTAATGTAGACACCAACTTTGCTAAAATTAGAAAGCACAAATATTATAATGACAGTTTATACATACTCTTTGATTCAAATTCTTTTAATGTGAAAGTTCATGTTTTGCCGGATATAACAATTGATTTGCCAAACATGGACAGCATCATAATTGATCTTGATAAAGCAAGAGAAAATTTCAAAGATTTTTCATATTACTTTCAAAAAAATTATTCTAAAAATAAATTCAAATATGATTTCCCGGATTCTTTAAAAAAATATGAATTAAAAATTGAGAAAATTGAAGTTGATTCCATTTTAAAACATACTTTTAATCAATTAGATTCATTAAAATCTAAAAATTATTTCAAATTTAATTTTAATAAAGATTCTCTTAATTACATTATTGAAAAAGCACCTAAAATATTTAAGAATTATAAATGGTTTGATCAGGAAGATGAGGTTAAAAGACTTAAAAAAGAAATGGAAGAATTAAAGAAAGAATTGTATGAAATGAAGAAGAAACTAAATGAAAAACCAAAGAAAATAAAAACTTAATTCATCTTCCTTTTTTAATTTGATAAGTTCTCTGATTTTAAATCAAATTTCGTCCAAAAATTTATATGTTTTTATAACCTATTTATTACTGCTATCCTACAAATATTCCGCTTATACAACTTTTCTTTACTATAAATATCCTTTAATTTATATTTTTGGTATTATAAATTACAATAATTGGCAAATATCAAACATTTTTGAAAATGGAAATATAAATTTTGGAGAAAAATATGACTGAATTTAACACTTCAACTAAAAATATCGGTGATGTAAATGTGGTTTACCTTAAAGGTTTTTTAGATGCCCACACTGCCCCTATATTAGAAAATGCATTCTCATCTTTAGTTGAACAGAATAAATATAAATTGGTAGTTAATCTTAAAGATCTAATCTATATAAGTAGTGCCGGCTTAGGTGTCTTTATGGCATTTATAGAAAAGATAAGAGAGCATAATGGTGACATAAAATTATCTTCTATGAACGAAAAAGTTTTTAATATTTTTGATCTACTTGGATTTCCATTGCTATATGAAATTTTTGACAATGAAGAAGATGCAGTAAAGAAGTTTTCCGGAGATAAGAAATAGAATGAACAAGTCCGTCAATTTAAATAGTAATAAACTAGTTGTAAAAAGCAGTACGGCTAATTTAATTACTATCAGAAAATTTATTAATAGTAAGGCTTCTTCTTTTGGCTTTACTGAAAATGAGATTGAGGACATTGTAATTTCTGTCGATGAAGCATGCACAAATATTATTGAACATTCATACAACTCTAAACCAAATTTTGATTTAGAAATATCAATTATTTTATCAAAAAATAAATTCATTATTAAAATTGTTGATTATGGAGAATCATTTGAACCAGATACTCTAAAGGATATGGATATAGAATTATACCACAAACAAAGAAGAGTTGGTGGATTGGGTGTATATCTTATGAAAACATTAATGGACGAAGTGAAGTACAAATCAGTTAAAAATAAATATAATCAAGTAATGTTAACTAAAATTTTAACTAATTAAATATGACTACATCTGACGGTTTAAGAATAAAAAGAAACCTAAATGCTCTGGTTGAGTTTAGTAAAGCTGTAAACTCTAGTTTGGATTTAGAATTTATTTTAAACAATTTACTTCTTACTTGTATGGGTAAATTTTTTGCAACTAAAGGCGCAATAGCAATAAATGAAAATGGAAATCTAAAACTAAAAGTCTCAAAAGGAGTCGATTCTGATTATACAGAGAACTTCCCGGTATTGACCATGAAAGATGTAATTGATGAAACAGGTAACTTCATAAGTATAACTGAATCAGGAAGTTTTATTTGTTCAGAATTAATTCAGGCTTCAGATAAAAATCTTGGTTTAATTTTCCTGGGTGACAAATTAAATAAAACACCTTATTCAAGCGAAGATATTCAATTCTTAAAAACTATTCTAAATATATCAGCTACTGCAATTCAGAACTCATTAGTAATTAACGAACTTAAAAAAGTAAATCATAGTCTTGATACCAGAATCAACAGGTTAAACTCATTGTTTGAATTAAGCAAAGAATTTGGTTTGTTCGCTGAATCAGCAAAAGTGGTAAAGCTATTAGTTTATTCAATTATCGGACAGTTTATGATCTCTAAATATGCTGTAATAATTTTTGAAAATAATGAATTGAATATTATTGAAACGAAATTTCCATCTGCTGAATTAAATAAGTATCTGGACAAAAATGAATTTGAAAACATTGACTCTTATATCGGAGCAGATAAATTAAAAAGTAGATACAGTTCACTGTTCGATTTAGGTGTAGAATTAATTGTCCCTATGCAGCTACAAGGTAAAACAAAAGGTATAATTTTATTAGGAGGAAGAGCAAGCAAACAATCATACATCAATAATGAAATTGAATTTATTTATTCTGTCGGTAGCCTTGCAATAATTTCTATAGAAAATAAAAGATTGTTCAAAGAAGAATTAGAAAAACATAAGTTAGAAGAAGAATTGGATTTGGCCAGAGATATTCAAAAAAATCTATTACCAAGAAATATTAAGCAACTAAAAAATTTTGAAATAACTGCTGAAAATATTTCATCCAATCAAGTCGGTGGTGATTATTTCGATGTTATACCTAAAGATGAAGAAAACTGTTACTTAGCAATTGCAGATGTTTCGGGTAAAGGTGTTCCGGCTTCTTTGCTTATGGCAAACTTACAAGCTTTTTTAAAATCGGTTTGCAAGCAGGAGATTAGTCTTGTTGAAGGTACTGCAATGATTAACGATTTGGTTTCAGAAAATGTAACCGGAGGAAAATTTATTACTTTCTTTTGGGCTTCAATTAATGATACCAATAAAACTATAAGTTATGTGAATGCAGGGCATAATCCTCCATTATTAGTAAGGAATAAAAAAATAATTCGTTTGGAAAAAGGCGGAATGATTTTAGGGATAATGAAAACTAAATATCAATATTTAACTGAGACAATTCAATTGCTAAAAGATGATATGCTTATTTTATTTACTGATGGTATTACTGAAGCCATGGATATAAACCAAAATGAATACTCAGATAAAAAACTTGAGAAATTTGTGCGATCATTAGACAATAAATCTGCAAAAGAAACAATAGACCTAATCCAAAAAGATGTTAAAAAATTTACTCTGGGTGCTGTTCAATCAGATGATATGACATTATTAGTAGTAAAAGTAAAATAAATATTTTTTATGAATACAATCAATACAATATACTTTAAACACAGATATAAATTATTTTCATTGTTAGCACTGTTAATACTTTTTGCAGCCGTTTTGAATATTTATTATGTATTAGAAGTTAACATAACCTCTAATGATGAATGTTTGTGGGTACCAAAAAAAATTAATGCTGACAGCAGTGCTGTATATTTTAAACTTGTAAAAATAAACGGTGTAACCTGGGATGCAGGCATAAGAAATGATGACCAACTATTAAGGATAGATAACATCCCAATTAAAACCACAATGCAGGCTCAGACTATTCTAAACAAATTTAAGAGCGGGCAATTTGCAGATTATACTTATTTACAAAATGGAAAGATAATTAATACAAAAGTTTTAATTAAAAAATTACTTAATGTCGGCGATCTAGCTTTATCTTTATTTGGATTAATATGGTTTCTGATTGGCTATATTGTACTTTCCTCCAAACCTGATGGACTTATACAGAAATTATTTTTTGCAGTCGGATCTGCAACTGTTTTAGCAGGTTTACAAGTTATACTAAAGACATTTTCTTTTGCTGAAGTTTATGCACAGCAATCATTACCATTTGTTGTTAGCATTTCTTTCTTTTGGTCGATAGGGTTTTCATCTTTACCTATTCTTGTTATTTATTTCTTTTGGGTTTTTCCAAAACCATTTAAGTTAGTTGAAAAAAATGCAGTAAAAATTCTACTTGTTATAGTTCCCGTTATATTATTTACACTTGTAATTTTTTATATCTATTTGACCTTTGTTGCACAGAAAGTTAATTTTTTTGCTTTCCAAAAACTTATAAGTTTAATATCTATGTTTATTGCTATCAGTTATGTATTAGGGTGGATTTCCTTAATTATTAACTACAGAAGATTAAAAGATAAAAAAGAAAAAAGGCCAATATTAATCGTTTTAATTGCATTTACAATTGCTTTAATTGCAAATGTTTATACTTCTACAATTGCTCCTACACTTGCAGATACTATTTTTAATTCGCCTGAGTATTATACGCCAATTATTTTAATCATTTTAATCCCATTGGCATTTGGATATTCTATTTATAAATATCAACTTATGGATGTGAGTATTGTTGTAAAAAACACAATAACTTATGGAGCGGCAACAATTTCTTTGGCAGGAGTTTACTTCTTTATTATTTATGTAATGGGGCAAAGTATAAGTAAAGCCATAGGTACAGAATACCAGGGACTAATAGCAGGAATACTCTTTGTTGTTTTTGCTGTAATATTTCAATCTACAAAAGATAAGTTCCAAGAATTTATAACTGAAAAATTTTATCCGGAACAATTTGCTTACAGAAAAGTATTGATAAAATTTAGTTCAGATATTACTACAATTTTAGGGCTAGATAATATATTAGATTCAATGACGAATACATTTGTTGATGGGTTAAAAATTAAAAAGTTTGGAATTTTTCTTAAAGACCTAAAAAATGGTGACCTCACTTTAATGAAAAATGTTGGGATAGATAACAATGATCTAAAAATTAATAGCAGAAACTTATCAAATTATGTTAAACAAAAAAGTCTTGTCACTAATAATTTTGTAATTGATAAAGATAATTTTGAATTAGTTTTTCCTGAAATTGCTGATAAATTATCAGAAGAAGGAATTTATACAATTATACCAATGACAATGAAATCCAAGATAGTTGGTCTAGTACTGTTTGGATTAAAACATTCAGGGGCGCAATTTGCAGGAAAAGATCTGGAATTACTTTGTGCAACTGCAAATCAATCTGCAATCTCAATTGAAAATGCAAGACTCTACAAATCAGAAACCGAAAAACTAAAAATTGAAAAAGAATTAGATTTAGCAAGAAATATTCAACAAGGATTATTACCAAAATGTCTACCTGAGGTAGATGGCTTAGATGTTTACGGTGAAATGATACCGGCAAGTAAAATTGGCGGAGATTATTTTGACTTAATTCCTGTTGAAGGAGATAGATCAAAATTATATGTAATAATAGGAGATGTATCTGGTAAGGGATTACCTGCATCTTTATATATGACTAAAGTTCAAACTATGATTCAATTTTCATGCACAGCTGATAAATCACCAAAAGAAATTTTATCAGAAATTAACAGGAAATTTTATTCATCTATTGAAAGAAATTCATTTATAACCATGTCTATTGGTCTTTTTGATTATAGTAAAAAGACATTAACATTTTGCCGTGCAGGACATATGCCCTTATATGTATCTAAATTTGGCGAAATAAAAAAATACCAAAACCAAGGTCTTGGTGTTGGGCTTGATAATGGAAAACTTTTTGAAAAGACATTAACCGAAGAAATAATACCTATAAAAAGTGGTGAATCATTTACATTCTTTTCAGATGGAATTACTGAAGCAATGAATGAAAAGCTAGAGTTATTTGAAGACAGTAGATTAACTTCTATATTAAATGATCATTCTTATAAATCTGCTTCAGATCAAGTTAACTCAGTATTTAATTTTGTTAAAGAATTTAGGG